>Ga0208249_1000787_pt1 | contig 10566 bp, 5 predicted proteins | sample CryBogmetaGMA1M_FD_184546 | JGI IMG/M metagenome (GOLD analysis project Ga0208249, IMG submission 184546) | Freshwater microbial communities from Crystal Bog, Wisconsin, USA - MA1M (SPAdes) | ecosystem: Environmental > Aquatic > Freshwater > Lake | place: Crystal Bog, Wisconsin, USA | collected...
GTGAAGGTTCGCTCCAGAATTGGGCAATTCCAGGCCCAAAAAAAGGAATGATATTTAACAACACTTGCCCAATCCAATAGCCAACGTGTTTGTCCGCCGTGCAGCTCAAGGGTGGGGTAGCGGCTTCGAGCGTCATCGGGCTCCCGCCACTTTGTGCCAAGATGCACGGCGCCGACTATGATGGCGACCGCCCCTCCGACATCAAAGAAGTCGGCATCCGAGCGCCGGCTTCTGGGGTGGCTTCGTGGCCTGGCGGCGGCGCCTCAAGCAACTCAAGCATACCTATTGCTGCGGCCACGCCATGGTCGAGTGCGGAGGCGGTCTTAGCCTTTCGGCGGCCTATCGGTGCAAGAGATGCAATTCCGCCAAGACGGAACTGACCGATGCCCAGGTGCGGGCCGCCGACGAACAGCGCAGCTACGGGCTGCTTTGTTTAAATTGCCTGGGCGGCGCCGGCGGCCAGGCCTAGAGTAGGACCACCAGACATATGACGATGAGACATAAAAATGCCACGTTGATGCTGGTAATTATGGCGCGTTGCAAGACAGGCTGACTCACTTGCTTGATCGCTATATCAATGTACCCACAGCCATCCGTAGTACCAAATAAGGAGACGGCCAGTTCGCACACGTCCACTGTTAGGCCCACTTGCGCTGCACCCAACACACTCTTAGCTTTGCACTGAGCCTCTTGCAAGACCATTTGAGCATTTTTCAGAGAATCTGCGTTCTGTGAAGGTTCGCTCCAGAATTGGGCAATTCCAGGCCCAAAAAAAGGAATGATATTTAACAACACTTGCCCAATCCAATAGCCAACGTGTTTGTCCGCCGTGCAGCTCAAGGGTGGGGTAGCGGTCACTTGCCCCTGCAGACTGCGCAAGTCCGTGGCTTCCGGGCACGGGATCGGAAACTTGTCAGCGGTGCCCGCACAAAATTCCGAACTGTCCGAGGCCTGCTGGACATAGTTGCACGAGCTGCCCGAGGAGCCCATCTTTTTACAAGGTTGAGGCAAGTTGGCATCATGCAGGCGGTGGTGCAGAGCATCAGCTTTCACCGCCTGGCAGAGACGCAGCTCACAACTTCGCGTGCTTTGAGCTTGTCGGCCTACATGACGGCCATGAGTCATCGCGACAAGGCGGATGTCGTCGAGGTTCCCATAAAACTAGACCAACTGAGCTGTTTTATAGGGTGCATTTATATGCGCACTCCTCTGGCACACCACAACGTCTGCATGCTCTTAAAGCAGGCGTGTCTCGTGCACGTCACCGCTCTGACGTCTTGCTCCTGCCGCAAGAATCAGAAAGTCGAGGATACAGGCGTGACTTGGTCTTTCAGCCGCAAGCGCAATGAAGACATCGCTCGTTTCAGGCTCTTCGTCGCCGCTCTGGAGGGCGAGGTGACCTCGGCTGCAATTTAGTGTGGTTGCATGATTTCTTTTTGGTTGTTCAAGCAATGGTGCCGCAGGTGCAAGAGTTTGACCACCCCAAGGACAGAAACCGACTCTGCTTTCTCCTCCTGCCGCAGTATGCATTGAGCTTCTTGCAGCTCTTCCCGGATGTTAGTCACAAGTACCCCAACGTCCATCACACCTTTGGCTGCCCCAGCCTGTTTTTCTCCAACCTGGAGCCGCCACCAGAAGATGACATGCACAAGCTCTTCATGTTCTATCAAGACTGCCGGGACGCTTGGGAGCATCGTCGTAGGGATGCGGCATCGCAAGAACGCTATGCCACGGTCTCTGGCCATTTTCAATGCTATCTCTTGGAGCAAGCATCCTTGCGTAAAGTGCCGGAGGACGGCGAGCTCGCCATCATGCGCACGACCTTGGAGCAAAAACGAGGCCGGGCGGCTGGTGAGGACTCTGACTGCGAGGAGGCAGGCACGGAATATGCACCGAATAAGAGCAGAGTCCATCAGGCCAAGCGCCTCCGCAAGGCCATGGACAGCCTGCGGCCACTCGCTCGGATGCCTTCCAAGCTCAACAATAACCTCACCGGCGTGCTAACCAATCCGCCCCCTGGCTGTTGCCGTGGCATCGGACAGGTGCCATTTTGTCTTAGCGAGGCTCAGGCCAATGCTATACACATCTGGCGGGCCACCCCACGACTCCAAGAGCTCTGCCAGCTGCTCGTGAGCTCGCCGCACAGACCCAGTGACGTGCGGCGTTTGCGATTGCGCAGCCGCATACAGGAGGTGCCCGCCACGCTCCTCTCCTACGAGGACGCCAAAACGTGGCTCTTGGATGAGCTCCGATCCGCCGGCCATGTGGAAACCATCGCCCGCTGGTGCGTCAAGCAGGTGACGGGGCGGACCAAGAAGTCGGTCTGCGCGGCATATTCACGCCGGCTCTGGGCTCATTTGCATGCCGAGTCGTGCCTCCAGCCCGTCTTCGCCTATCATCTGCCACGAGGCCTCTTGGCCGAGTGCGTCCCCCAAATATACGACAGGCTGCGTGACGGCGATGTTCTGGGCTTCCAGCGGTCGCCCATCACCAGCGATCAGCTGGCGGGGCCCGTGCGCATCGACACGTCCATGCCGGCTTCGAGCGTCATCGGGCTCCCGCCACTTTGTGCCAAGATGCACGGCGCCGACTATGATGGCGACACCGGCACGTTTAATGTGCCAGACTCCGAGTTCAAGGAGCAGCAGATGGCCCGCCACATGCTCTACGAGCATTTGCGCTACGATGCCACGGGCAAACCTAACTTGGAACAGTCCTTGTGGGCGGGCTATGCCATCAAAACTTTGATGTCCGGGGGCAAGATTCCTACTACCACGACGGACGTCAGTGGAGGGGATGATGTCTACTGGAAGGGGGGACAATACACCCGCCTCGGCCGCTGCATCCTGGAAAAGGCGCTCGGCAACTGCGGCCACGGTCACGTCTGGATCGAGCACCTCCTCCGCCCCTCCGACATCAAAGAAGTCGGCATCCGAGCGCCGGCCGGCGCGCCGGCGCTGAGTGCCACCGGTTGGCTGCCGGTGCCGGCCCTGCCAACGACGCAAGAGGAAGATGATTATGTCTTCGCCATCTTGAGGCACCGCGGTTGGTCAGAAGCGCAACTAGAGCACGTCACCATCGTGCGACGCCGTTGGTCTCGCAACCTCAACATGCCTACGGCCCTGGCTTACCTGCAGGGCCTGATCATGGCTCTGCCCGAGAATGATGTGCTGGCCCGCGATCTCCAGAAGACCGGCCAGCGCCCGGCAGCCATCGAAGAGCTAGAGGAAGAGAGCGATTCGGCAAACGAAGAACACTGCGAGCCCGCCCATAACCCGCGGGAGGCCGCGAGGCTTGCCGCACCTGCTGCTCTCAAGCTTGCAACGCTTCCTGCCCTTGCAGACTTCCCGGATGGGATACTCACCCGCATGCCCATGTATATTTCCGCCGATGCTCGGACACCTCTTCGGAACTTCGAGCGAAGCTGGTTGCGCTTTTTGACCTCGCTCGCCAATATTTTTCACATGCGAGCAGGCTATCACAGCTGGGCGTGTTTAGACTGCCGGCAAGCAGGAGTACAAGTGTGCGGCAGCTGCGGAGACTTCTCAGACGTGCCTCGCCAAACGTGTAGAGCTTGCGCTTGCCCTTACTTGCACGCTCCGAGTATCGTCGAAGAGCAGGGGCGCTTGCAGTGCAGCTCCTGCCAAAGCCATCGCATCGAGGAAAGCGGCGCTCCCAGGCCCTGGCGGAGTCTGCGCCTCTCGTGGGCGGCCGAGGGCCTTGGGACGCAGGACCGGCACGCAGCAGCCGTCGACTGCATCAAGCGGGCAGTGCGGCGCTGCCCGTGGCGCCCCTCGCAAGCGGAATGCAAGATTGTGTGCGCTCAGGCGCTCTTGCACCTACGGCGCCAACCTCAACCAGGCTTTCCAGGCCTCGCCTTGGAAGCAGATGATTGCTTCAACACGCTAGAGTTGCCAAACTTTATGGACCATCTCAAGGCCTTCTCCAGCGTGTTTGCACACTGTCAACAGGAGGCCGCGCTCAACATCCTGCACCGTCATGAGCGGGGCAATGCGAATGATCTAGAAGAGCTCCCCCAAGCCAGCATTTCACAGCTGATGCAGCACTATCATCTCGCGCATCTTGGCACCATTGTTCTGACGGAGGACGGAGACGTCAAGTTTTCTAAATTCGACTATCTCAACGACGCCGAGCCGCTTGCATTCGATGTGGAGGGCTTGATTGCTGCCGTGCAGTCACGGCTCACGGTGCCGCGGTGCAAGGCCGACCTCGTGCCCATGCCCCTCCTAACGCTCAAGGTCTCGGCCAATTACTCGCTGCGGCCTTCGCAGAACCCGCGGACCCCCGCAAAAGTCGAAGAGCGGGAGCGGCGACTCCTTGATTGGCGGCGGTTCATTTGCAGCCTCTGCCACCCACCGCCGCTGCGTCTGACGGTCGAGGACGTCATCAAGGCCATCGAGGCGCAACTGGGCCCCAAATCCGCCACAGCCATAGGCTGCAGTTTTGAGCAGGGCGGCGCGGCACTTTCCATGGTGCTTGGCGCCAACATTCGTTGCAATGACCTGGTGCCGCTGGACGACACGCCCCTGATGTCCTTCACCGTCGCTTGCAACAAAGCTCTCAACCGTATCCGAGCGGGGGCGGCCGATTGCCTACATCTGGACTACCAGACGGAAGTGCGTGGCTTCTTGCTGCAGCATTACAAAAAGGTGGTCGAAGTGGCCTCGCGGGCCCATCTCTTTGGTCACGACATCGGGCCGCTGACCGCGCTCCTCGAGTCCACAGCCACCGACCTGCCCAATGATTGCATCAGGGTTGCGCTGCGGGATGGCCGGCACGTCCTTTTGCACGCCACCGACTCGAGTAAGGCCCGGGCATTCCGAGAGTATCGAGGTGCCGGCGCCCTGCCGACACCAGCATCCAACACGACATTGACCGCGTCATTGACGACACCGGCGACAACGGCGGTGCGGCTCTGGGCAGCAGATGAAGCCCAGCGAGACGGGCCGCCTGGGCACTGCTCTCTGACCGGCCGCTGGCGACCAGGCGTGTGGTTGCTGTCCTGCGAGGGGCAGGTCATCGAAGTCGGCGTTGCGGCAGCCTGGATCCCACCCAGCGGCCCGCTAGTCTCGCCGGGGCCCGACAGTCGGCTCTCGGACGTTCTAGAACGGCTGTGCTCATGCAAGGGACAGCTCCGTCATCGACACACCCCTCATGTTCTAGAGCCTGCGCACCTCTTCGTGACAGAACGGGATGCCGGCATCGGCGCCAAGCCACGAGCCCAAAGCTTTACGACCGGGCCGGTCGTTGCCCCACACAAACTCCTCAAGAGAGCCAATCGTGAAGTTGGTCTGCTCGGCAATGAAGTGAGCCCCGCGCTGTCACAGCAAACCTCTCATGCCATCACAGAGGCTGCATCGCTAGGGGCCCGGCAAGGCACCTTTTCGCAGCTCGCGGGGGTCTCGCTCGTCGCTCGCTGTCGCCGCACCGCAGTGGACAACACCAACTCTGTGAGACTGCAACACGGCATATTGACCTTGGCGCAGCACGTCGATGCCATCTGCCGCCGCCCCCTCGACTCCCTCAAGCCGCTTGGCGAGATTTGTGGCGAGCGCCTGCAGGCGCTCTCGGCCACACACTGGAGGTGCCTCAAGTGCGGCATGGTGCCCGCGCCGCCCGCCGTGGAGATCCGTTTGAGCGAGCACGCACATGCCGTGGGCCTGACTCGCGATGTGCGCAGCTATTGGGACTGGCGCATGCGCCCAGCACAAGCGCAAGAGAATCTGACTTTGCTCCAGGGCGACCGCCTCCACCCCATCAGCAAGCTTGCCGAGGCTGGCAGCATCTTCGCAAAGCCGCCGTGGCACGCGCGCAGCATCACGCGCCTGCCATCGGGCTTCCAAGTCAGCGATGATGAAGGCACCGCCACAGTCTGCGCCACTCTCGGAAACTGGCTCGTCTACACACGACGGGGCTCGCAGCTGGGCTGCCGGCGCCCGCGGTCTCAAAACGCCGGGCCTGTGAAAACTCGGTATGCCACGCTGCTCAGCCAGCGCGACGAGCATGGCGAGTATTGGGAGCTTGCCTCTAACGAGCTTATACTGCTGAAACGCACGCAATTCGTGATGTCCGACCCATATACGCCCGTGCGGTGCGATGCACTACCCACCGACAATTTTGAACAGCTGCTGCAGAGGGTGAGGCAGAGGCAGGCGCTGCCTTCAGACTCGCCAGCGCTAGTGAGCAAAGATGCCACCTGCGGAGAGGGCGTTGATGACCCGGAGAGGTTGTCAGATATTGATGGTGAGTCAGATTATGACGTGGCGCTCAGCGACTCGGAATTGTCTGACAGGCAAGAGGACGAGCTTTGCGCAGCCCAGGAAGGTCTGACGTGGGCCGAAGTCATCGGCCCAGCAGAGCCCGTTTGCGAAGAAGTAGATGGGCGCGTGGATCTCGACAAAGCGCTAGATGACATTATATTGTCCTTGCCTCCCGACGAAGAGGACATTGCCAGCACCAGCTACAAGCTGGAGTACTTCGAGGCTTTGCCGTTTCCAGACATCAATTACACATGCATGGGCCTTGCGCCGGTAGGGCGCTTGTGCGCCGAATCCTATGGCAGCGCCATGGCCACCGCATGCCAACAGCTAAAAGGCGACGGCACCCGGTGCGAGGCTCCCAGCACTTTTCGCCTGCTGGCCAATGCCGCGTTCAGGCACCCGAGTCTTTTTGATGGGGTCAATCAGCGCCGCAGCTTGACGACGCTTTGCGACGCCTGCATCGCGATGCTCGATAAGCAGTATCGAGAGGCCGAGCAGGCGCGCAAGACTCAACTCGAGCGCGGCGGCTTCACGGATGGTGCCATCCTGTCGAGCACCGATCCTGAGTTCTGCCAGCGTTTTTATGCCATCTACTGCGATCTGCAACGGCAAGGTGTGCCCCTGGCGCTTGTCGATACTGTCAAGGAGGCCAGCCAGCTGCCCGACTTTGCGGCCGTTGTGCACCGGCAAAGCGGTTTTGTCGAGGTCGATCGCATGGTGCAAGCTCGCAACAAGAGCTGCGAGCACCTCTCCTTCTATCTCAATGGAGATCCGGCTCGAGGCAAGTCCATGTTGCCGTGGGAGCTGGCAGCCTTGCTGAAAACCCTGCAGCAGGGCCCTCTCATTCCCACGCCGTCCTCGATCCTGACGCCACACTACAGACACCCTTTCTTTGAGGCCATCTTTCGGCGGAGCAGCGTTCCCATTTCGCTGACAAGCGTCAAGGACAAGTTTGGTCCACCCGCTGCCCGGGCATGCTTAGGAACCGCGGCGCTGCTTGCCACGTTGACGGCGGACGAGAAGCACTTCTTGGATGACGCCCGAAGTGGAGCCTTGTGGGCCCAAAGCCTGCGGGCGCGGGAGCTTGATGATCCGCCCGGCATCCGCGTCGTCCCCCGCCAGCGGCGGGCGCTCATCGAGCACGTGGCACAATTTGGGCTCTGCGAAGAGGAAGCCGGCAGCCAGGCAGCCAGTGGCCCCGAAGAGGGGTGCGATGACTCCGACTGCGAGCTTTTGGCATCCGATGATGGCGAGGGCCAGAGCGACGGTGAGCTTCTGGCGGCGTAGGCTCGTAGGCATTTGTTGTTTTGCGCACAAGACCAGTGAGATCCGAGCAAGCCAGGAATGTGCCAAAATAAGCCCCGTCATTTTCTTGTGCGTTCATATGTCGCTAAGAGAGCGTCTGAAAAGTCTTAAAAAACCGAAAACCTGTAAAAACTAAAAAGGGATGTCCTTGGCTCTGCTTGTTACGCAAGCTCGAAACGAATTGGTGCGTAGAGTTGTTGCAGTGGACCCGCCTAAAAATTTTGGACGTCCCAGAAGCCTGACAACCACCCAAACCCTTGATAAGATAATGTACATATGTCGAACGGGATGCCAATGGTCGCAATTACCAACCGAAGGCATGGTGTCTTATAAGACAGTGTATCATCGATTTAATTTATGGTCAAAACATCGTGTGTTCGAAGATGCATTTTACAATTTGGCAAGACTTTACACAACTCAAACCAAGCTTCCTCTTGTTGTCGATACTACATCTGTCAAAAACGTGTTTGGGAGGCAAGTATGTGGGAGAAACCACGCAGACAGGGCCAGGAAAGCAACTAAAGTATCATTGCTTGCCGATTCTTCAGGCACGCCACTCACTCTGGCATTCCATGCGTGCAACAAGAACGATTGTACCACATTCAGGCACCTTCTCGATACAGCAGCTAGAAAACTGCCGTCTATCCATGAGCACGGAGCCGTGTATGCAGACAAAGGATACGATAGTGCAACTAATCGCGCAGTGTGTAACCGACATAACCTTCTTCCATGCATTCCACGTAGAGGGACCATCGAAGGCTGGAGCTCGGTGAGATACGTGGTAGAAGTTGTATTTGCACGTATGGATCGATTCAGAAGAGTTATTATGAGGTACGATGCGTCTATTTGCAGCTTCAAAGCTTTCAACTTCATAACATGTTTGGCGTTGTTTCGTTGAATGGTTCAGCAAATAGTGTAAATTCCGGGATACCGCTGCACGTCCAACCAATAATTTTATGATCTCGCGATGTCTCGGTTCAAGCAAGATAGTTTACACATGCCGAAAGGCGTGGGGACTGTCAACAGTTGCGTGAAATGCGCTTTAAGTAGCCTCGGATGCTCACCTGCGCTGCGGGGCGCCATCGATGATCTGGCGGTCCGAGTTCACATTATAGCTGTCAGAGGGACTCACCTGGCCAATCATATAATTTCTCAATTGGTGAGAGGAACGAATAAGGGCGAACCTCTGCCGGATCTTTCAAATTTCTTAGAACCGAAGTGGTGGCAACATTGCTTCAAAGCTACTGCGAATCCTCTTTCTGGAAAGGAGGGAATTCTTCACGAGACCGCTGCTCGGTTGTTTGCTGGAAGCAAATGCATTCCCTTAGGGAGTGCTGCAAAACATGCCATAGAAACGCTATCGCAAGATGTGGTGGTGAACATTCGCGTGATGCTCATTCTGAACTTCCACAAGCAACTTCGCAAGGCTTTCAGACGTGACATCTTATTCTATGCCGCACTGCGAGGCTTCGAATTCGAAGCATCCGACAGAGAAGAGCTCATAGACTATTGCATCTGGAGGTGCGTGCAACAGGGGAGCCTCTTTCACGAGGTGGAGTTTCCTCTTCATAACTGCGAACCACCTGAGCTGGGTATTGAACTACAAGAAGAGCTGGATTCAAAGATCGACAGCTGGCGTTCGGTGTACGGTCACCTTTTGCACTGCCCGGTGCCTCAGTTCATTTCTCAGTTTAAGGATCCTGAGATGATTCAGCTCTTCCGTTGGTTTGTTGATCTACAACGTCAGAGAAGAGACCGGCAAGCCGAACTCACGAATCATTTTTCTGGAAACTCCGAGATGGCGATGAAATGCTTCTCAAAGGCCGGCAAGGCCATGCGGGCCCTCCCACTCACTCAGCTCCGGGTTGGGCATATTGCGGTGGATCGTACAACTTTGAAGTTTCTACTGCTAGAATTACGAAAAGCCGGTGCGCCCATTTCCGACCTTGAAATACCTCTTTTCAAACCTGTCGAAGCGAAGAGGGACGAAATGGACAGGGATGAGAATGGAGAGCCACAAAAGAAGAAGGTCAAGCGCAACGTCGATGGGACTGAGAAAAAGACGAGGAATCGAAGAAAAGGAGACGATGACGCCGAACAGACCGCATTATTTTGGTCGCATTTCCCACGCGCTCAACGTCTTGTCCACGGGAGAAAAGGTGTTAAGCTACATCCGTTCATACGCACCGATGGGATTTCGTGCTCGGTGTCTCTCATCCTACCTGGTCGACCTGAAGGCAAAGACGAAATAAAAGCTTTGAAACGGATGGAAAATCGCTGTGATCTGGACCCAGGAAATCAGAAGCCCTTGATTCCTGAAGCTGGTCAACGGCTTGTGGCGATCGATCCTGGCAGAAGGGACATGGTATATTGCTTTGTCAAGGCGGACCACCCGAACCGGTTCTTTCGAGTGTCCACGCGGCAGCACGTCCGAGAGGCAAAGCGTCAGCGCATTGCTGCAGTAACCCTCAACTTGCAAAAGGGTACTATCCTATCAGCCGATGTATATCGCGATCAGGACCGACATGCCGATTTGCACTCAGCCCTGCGCCATTTACCATCGAACAAAGCTTTCGAAACGTATGAGGAGTATGAGATCAAGATGCTGCCCATATTAGAAGAGGCTGTCGCGGCCATGAGCGCCAGACGACTACGTCGCGAGAAGTTCCTTTCGTACCAAAGCAAAGACAAGGCACTGGACCTGATTTGCAGCAAGATATGCGAAGGTGTTGCGATTCCCAAAATTGATAAATTAGAAAGACCCAGGGTACTGGTGGCGTTTGGAAATGGCGGCAAGGTTTCAACAACCGGTTGCGGCTATGCTCCTGCTCCACAGGCCAGACTTCACCACAGGTTGCAACGTGTTTGGGGCGCTCACGTCTCTCTCATCAATGAGTTTCGAACTTCCAAGTGTTGTTGCCAATGTGGAGAAGTTATGTCGAAGATTTACAAGAGACGTAATAAGGGGATGGTCCTGAAC
>Ga0208249_1000792_pt1 | contig 10551 bp, 10 predicted proteins | sample CryBogmetaGMA1M_FD_184546 | JGI IMG/M metagenome (GOLD analysis project Ga0208249, IMG submission 184546) | Freshwater microbial communities from Crystal Bog, Wisconsin, USA - MA1M (SPAdes) | ecosystem: Environmental > Aquatic > Freshwater > Lake | place: Crystal Bog, Wisconsin, USA | collected...
GGCCGAGGGCGCGGACGCAGGCTGGGGCGTCGCGGCGTGAAAAACGGGGCGACTGATTTTCGCGGGTCCGTCGGGGGCGTATGCTGACGGCCCGCGAGGTTTTCCCCGGGAGAAGCGGAAAAACCCGCCCCCGCCCCCGTAGCTCAGTGGATAGAGCGATGGTTTCCTAAACCATAGGTCGCAGGTTCGATCCCTGCCGGGGGTATTCAGACCGTCCCCCTCGTGCCGCGCGTATCTCCGATGACGATACGCGCGTCCGCCCGGCGATCAGGCCGCTTGGGCCCGGCGCAGCAACCAGGCGGATGCGCGGTTGAAGGCGATCGCCAGAGCCGCCGAGCCGGCGGCGTAGATCAGCGGGTTGGATCCGTACGTCGCGGCGTCTTTCGGGTTCGCGGCGACCAGCAGAAACAGGGCGGTCGAGGTGATGCACGTCAGCGACAATCCCGTGAGCACCACCCGCCAGGCTTCCGTTTTCATGTCGAGACTCCGTGTTCGAGGAGCAGATCCCGCGCCGTGGCGAGTGACTGCGTGGCCGCAGCGTCGAGGGTCCCCGAGTTCCCCACGACGAACGCCGGCATCATACCCTTCAGCACCGCCCTGGAGAACAACGCCAGTTTCTCGAGCGACGTGACGCGAGCCCGCTCCTCGAGCACCCGGTAGCCTCGGCGCCTGATCCGCGTGCCGATCGCCCGGTAGATGCTTGAAGCCGCCCGGACCGCCAGGAGGGCGTCGGCGTCGAACGCGGAAAAGCCCGAATCGCCCGCCTCGTAGAAGCCCTCGGCCACGTCGAGCACCCGCCGCACGCCGCTGCGGACGCGCTCGGCATCAGGGGCCGCACCGTGCGGCCGCAGGCCGTCGGTCCATTCGACCGGCAGGTAGCACCGGCTCCGCCGCCAGTCTTCCGCGACGTCGCGCGCGATGTTGGTGAGCTGCATGCCCATGCCCAGGGCGGCGGCATGCGGCAGGAAGCGGCGGTCCCGGAGACCGATGAGCGGGCACATCAGCACGCCGACCGCCCCGGCGACCCGGAACGAGTAGCGCATCAGGTCGGCCACGTGGAAGTCCGCCGCGGGAACGAGGTCTGACTGCATGCCCGCGAGCAGTGCCTCCGCCGCCGGGATCGACACCTGGTGCCGACTGACGAGGGTTGCCAGCCAGCGGCTTTCGGTCGCGGCCGGCTCCCGCCCATCGGCGATCAGTCGCAGGTCGCGGGCGGCATCGTCGACGAATGCCGCCGCCGCCGCGGGTGACGCCGCGGCATCGACACCGTCGTCGCACCATCGGCACCAGGCGTAGAGCTGCTCCACGTCGGACCGCTTGGCGGGCGGCAGCAGCCGGCTCGCGAACGAGAATGAGCGGCTGTGCCGACGGATCGACTCGCGGGCCGCCGTCGCCGCGTCGGCGTTGCCGGGCCCGCCATCAGGCTCTGGATCAACAGCCGGCTCGATCGCAGGGATGCGATCCCGGGAGCGCAGCGGCTCCCGCGAACACCCGGGGTTTTCATCCGTGGAAAACCGTCCGGAGGACTTTTCCCACGGGCTGCTATCGGGTGATGACATGAAAATCCACGGCGATCGTGTCGCACGTCGCCTTGGCTGAGTTGACCACCCCGGGGACGCCGGCGCCCGGGTGCGTGCCGGCGCCGACGATGTAGAGGCCGGGGATGTCAGGGTCGCGGTTGTGTGGCCGGAAGTAGGCGCTCTGGGTGAGCTGAGGCGCCACCGAGAAGGCCGAGCCGTGATGGGCGTTGAACCTGGCGGCGAAGTCGGCGGGCGTGAAGTGGCGGCGGGTGACGATCGACTTTCGCAGGCCCGGCAGACGCCGCTCGAGCGCGGCGAGGATCGTGTCGCCGTAGCCCTCCGCCACCGAATCCCAGTCGACAGCCGCGTTGCCGAGGTGGGGCACGGGGCTGAGCACGTAAAAGGCTTCGCACCCGGCGGGGGCCATCCCCGGGTCGGTGACCGTGGGGGCATGGAGGTAGAGGCTGAAGTCGTCGGGGAGCCGCGGGCCGCGAAAGATGTCGCGCACCAGCCCCTGGAACCGCGGGCCGAACAGGATCGTGTGATGGGCGAGCTCCGGATACCGCTTCTCGGTGCCGAAGTAGAGGACGAACAACGACATCGACCACGACATCCGTTCGAGCCGCCGCCGCCGCCGCTCGGCCCCGGCCACGCCGCGGTACAGCGTCGCGTAGGTGTGATGCACGTCGGCGTTCGACACGACGACGTCGAACGCCGCCGGCGGCAGGCCGGCCGCGTGGACGACGTGCTCGGACGCATCCCGGCCGGGCCGCACCACCACGTGTTCGACCGGGGCCCGGAGCCGGAGCGTGCCCCCCAGATCCTCGAACAGGCGGACGAGCCCGCGCACCAGGGCCCCCGTGCCGCCTTCAGGGAAGAACACGCCCCACTTCCGCTCGATCCAGTGGATCAGCGTGTAGATGGAACTCGTGTCGAGCGGGTTGCCGCCCACGAGCAGGGGGTGGAAGCTGAAGGCCTGCCGCAGGTGCTCGTCCTTCACGAACCGGGAAACCTGCGCATAAACGCTGCGATCGGCCCGCAGCCGCGCCAGATGCGGCGCGGCCCGGAGCATGTCCGTGAAGCTCAGGAACGGAACGGCACCGAGCTCCTCGTAGCCCTTCTCGAAGACCTTCCGCGTGTAGTCGGCGAATCGCCGGTAGCCCTCCACGTCGCCGGGGCTCACGCGGCGCACCTGCTCGATCAACCCCGCCTCATCGGCGACATAGTCGAACGAGACGCCGTCGGTCCATTGGAGCCGGTAGAGCGGCGTCACCGGCAGCAGGCGGACATAGTCGGCCATCCGCCGCCCCGACAGCTCGAAGAGATCCTCGAGGCAATGCGGGGCGGTGATCACGGTCGGCCCGGCATCGAAGATGAAGCCGCCGTCTTCGTACACGCTCGCCCGTCCGCCCGGCTGCTCGTGGGCCTCGTAGCAGACCGTCTCGAAGCCCATCGATTGCAGGCGGATGGCGGCCGCCAGGCCGCCGAAGCCGCTGCCGATCACGGCCGCCCGCCGCCGCGGGCCGTCGCCCGCGCCGCGGGCACGCCCGACGGGGACCGCCGTCACGCTCATCGGGTCACCTCCACCGCCGTCGGCTGCGCGGACGGCGGCTGCATGGCAACCTGCAGGATCTCGGTCACCGCGCCGAGACCGGCCCCGGTGTCGCCGGTCGTGGCGGCGAGAACATCCCGCGCCCGCCGCAGCCGGGTGTGGATGGCGTCGGCCGCGGGGCCCTTCGTCGCCGCGAGCAGGTCGCTGGCGAGCGCGCGGAGCGAATCCGCATGGGGATGTGGATCCGTGAGCCGCCGCTGCAGCGCGGCGAACACGTCGCGAGGGAGAAGCTCTGCGGCCCACGCCCAGGGCCACGTGACCCGACGGTTCCGCAGGTCGTCGCACCGCTCGGCCCCGTCGACGAACTCGACGAGTTCGTCGAGGTCGTTCTTCATCTGCAGGCAGATGCCGACCCGGCAGCCGAACGCGGCGACCGCCCGCAGGGTTTTCGGGTCGCCCGCCGCGGCATGGGCTCCGCACCACGCGGCGAGCGAAACGAGGCGGCCGGTCTTCCAGCGGGAGATCGCCAGGGCCGTGGCCCGCGCCTGCCGGGGCGTCACCTCGTCGATGCGCGTGGAGAGATCGATGGCCTGGCCCTCGTGGCACTGCCGCGCGACCTCGATGAACCGCCTCAACACCGCCGCCGACCGGGCCGGATCCGCGCAGGCGTTGCCGGCGAGTTCCAGTGCCCGGAAATACATCCAATTCCCGGCGTTGACCGCCCGGGCCGGTCCGACCACCGTGTGGAGCGCGGGTTGGTTGCGCCGCGTCAGCGACCCATCCTCGAAGTCGTCGAGAACGAGCGACCCGGCATGCAGCATCTCGACGGCGTCCACGATCGCGGCCGGGGCCGCACCCTGGCCGCCGGCGAACGCATAGGCCTGCTCGAGGAGAATGGCCCGGAACCGCTTGCCGCCGACGCCGGGATACAGGTCGGGGGTGAGCTGGAGGGCCTTCGACCAACCGTGCCTCGTGCGGGCGGTCTGGTGCGTGCGTCCGGCGAAACCGAGCGGGTTTGTGATCATGTCAGCCCCGGACGTGCGGTCGGAAGAAAAGACCTGGCGAAGCGGATCGGCGCGAGCCCGCTCGGCGGCCTGCCGATGACGATCCGCGCCGCGTCGGCGATCGTGAACCGGTGGGCATAGAACCTCGCGATCCGGTCCTCGGAAAGCACCTGGTAAAACCGCCGGAAGATCTTCCAGCGGTCACGGGGCGTGACGAGGCAGAACAGCAGCCGGTTCAGAAACCGGGTGAATCCCCGCCGCAGCGAATCGTCCGCGGCGGCCGCCGCGATGTCCTCGGCGATCCGCCCGGGAGCCGCGCGGGCCACGATGTCGGCGAAGCGGACCGCCAACGGCATCGAGTAACCGGTCGCGGCGTGATACCAGCCCCCCGCGTAGCCACCGGCGATCGACGAGCCGGGTGTCCGCGCGGGGGCCGCGTAGGGCATGGGCAGGCATCCGCGCTCGGTCCGCACCCGTTCGGTGGCCTCCACGCCGGCCTCGGCCAGCCGCGCGGCGATCAGTGATTCCGCCCGCGCTTCGTCGCAGGCGGGCTCGTCGCCGAAGCGGGTGTATTCCAGCAGCACGCGATCGGGACCGAACGGCAGTTCGTAGAGAAACTCGAAGCCGCAGGCCTGATCCTCCCGCACGTCCATCACCGTCGGCTCCGCCGCCGGCCAATGGCGACTGAGCCGAAACTCGTGCCCGATGAATGACTGGTAGCCGGCGTTCGACGGCAGATCGGGCGACGTCGCCCGCCCGCGGCAATCGATGACCGTGGCCGCATCGACCTCGGAGCCGTCGCCGAGCCTGACGCGGGTCGGCGACATGATGTCACAGTGCTCGCCGCTGCGGATGATCAGCGCGCCTCCCTGCGGGTGCGGGTCGGCCGCCAGCCGTCGCGTCGCCGCGCGGAGACCGGCGGACGAGATCGTGGCGTAGGGGATCCCCACCCGGCGGGAAAGCCCCGGAAACCGGACGCGATACCCGGGCCAGCGGTGGTCGACCAGCGGGTCGAACCAGACGCGGGCGGGCTCTGGAATGTCGGACTCGTGAAACGACCAGGTGTGGTTTCCACAGAGATCGCCCCCCCGCTCGACGAGCAACACCCTGGCGTCACGCCGGTGATGCGCGAGCGCGTGCGCGAGCAGGCAGCCCTGCAGGCCGCCGCCGACGAGCACGTGGTCGAAGGGATCGGTCCGACTCATGCCGCACTCCCCAGCCCGACCGTCGTAGCGGCGTGATGGCGGCTCACCCGGTCGATCACGGGGCCGAGGCCGTGCAGCACGAGATGGGGAACAGCGACGCCGCTCAGGCCGACGAACGTGGCGCGGATCAGCGTGTCGTTCCAGGTCGGAGCCTGCAGCACGAGCCAGGTCGTCAGGGCGATCAGGGCGATCGACAGCGCCGTCAGCGGAGCCAGGCTCATGGCCAGCTGTCCCCAGCTCTCGCCCAGCTCCCGCCGCAGTCGTCGCAGGCCGCGGACGGAGTGCCAGCCGCAGAAATAAACCAGGAAGCCGACGAGCGGATTCATCCAGGCGAGCAAGGTCACGAGCGAGACGATCATGAGAACGTCGAGCAGCAGGACGCGACGCCGGCGGCCCCCGCCCGCCACGGCCGACAGCGACTGCCCGACCACGGCGACCGCCTCGGTCGCGAGCATCGCCCACGAGCAGACCACCAACGCATCGACCGCCGAGCGGATCTGCGGCGCCATTCCGTGCGGTGCGATCATGGAGAGCGTCCGCACGACCTCGTCCGTTTGAACCGCGACCGGAACCCAGATCGCCAAGCCACCGCGGGCCATGCGGAGGATCTGCCGGAGCAGTGTCGCGCCGCGCGGGCCGGGCGTTAGCAGGCTGTGGATACACAGCCTGCTCGGTCGCATGGATGCGATCGCGGGAGCGCAGCTCCCGTGAAAACCGGAGGTTTTCGTGCCTGGAAAAAGTCCCGGAGGACTTTTTCCACGGCCAGTGAGATTCGGTTCCTCCTGGCCGAAGTGCCAGGCCGAGGCCAGGAGGAACACGAGAATCGTGGCCGCGGGCTCGAAAAACCAGCCCAGCACGACGCCGCCGGCGATCGCGAGATACGCCAGCAGAAACCCGCCCACCCACGCCGGTCCGAGGAGCGGCTCGAGCCGCCGCCGGGCGAAGCGGTGGTCGGCCGCCCCGTGGGGCAGACCGACCACCGCGACGAGCACGGCCAGCACACCGCCGACCGGGATGGCCGCGGCGGCCGGAAAAAAACACGCGGCCCCGATGATTGCCCAGACGAGCAAGGTGATCGAGGCCGCGTGCATGTCATCACTCTCGTGGCTGAGAGGTCGGGCCGATCAGGCGTATGCCGCCTCACCCGCCGACTTCTTGCTCTTCGCGCGGGCGATGAGGTAGATCAGCACGCCGAAACCGGCCTTCGCCGTCATGTCGGCGATCGCATAGCCGATCTGCAGTCCGACGATGCCATTGGCACCGACGATCCCACTCGCGGCATCGGCGAGCCCGGCCTTCGCCCGCAGGGCGTCCGGCGTGCCACCCATCGCGTAGGCGATCGGGTAGACCGCCCACGTGACGAGGATGACCAACCGGGCGATCTCGAGCAGCTTGCGGGCCGCGGGCGGCTGGCTGTCGAGCGAGTTGGTGAGCTCCGTCCACAGCACATACAGGATGTAGAAGAACGGGATGGACGACAGACCGCCCCAAATGACCCGCTCGGTCCACCGGTTCGGGTCGGCGATCACCTCGCCCGGATAGCCCAGCGCGATCATCGCCGCCGCCGCGATCACCAGCCGCGTCAGCAGGCTGGTCGCCTTCGCCTCGTGCAGCCGCAGGACCGCCACCAACTCCACCATCAAGAGCGGCACCGTCAGGATCCAGTCGGCGTAGCGGTAGAAGTCGTTGAAAGCCGCACCGCTGCCCACGTAGCCGGCGCCCCCCTCCGCCAATCGGTAGGCGTCGTGCCAGCTGTGCCGGATCATGAAGTAGTGGTAGCAGGCGATCGCCACCACCAGCCCCGACACCGTCAGCGCCGGCCGGTATTCCGGATCGACGTTGGCGCGTGACAAAAAGAGAAACAGGGCCGCGGCACCCATGGTGGCGACCGTCATCGAAAAGATGTTGTCGACCGCGTTGTACTGGAAGATCGACAGGGCCGGCATGGACGCTGCCAGAACAAATGAGCCGTAAATCATGGGTTTACCTTCAAGGCAATGAAAAAGTTGGGTGCTTTCCGCAGCTGTTGCGGATCGCCACCGGACCCCCGCTTTGGGGCATCCTAGACGTTTTCCAAATCTGAGCAAGCGGACGACGGCTGATTTTTCGCCGATTCATGAGGATTGCGACCGGTCGATGGCAGTGCCGCCTCGAACGCTTCCGGCGCGAGTGTCCGAACGGGCAGCCCGGAAACGCCTCTCGCTCGAACCGGCGAGATGGTCCGTCTGGAGCCGGTGGACGCCGCGTGCGCCTCCCGAGATGTGTCCGGGGGACTACCATTGCGGCGGACATTCCCTCAGGAGCCACCTCATGGCTGACAATCAGACCAACACATGGCCCGATCTCTTGATCGGCCTCTACGACAATCTCACCGGTCGACGGGCCGAGATCACGTATGAGTTCGACGACATGCACATCAAGATTCCCAGCGGCACCGGGCCGTCGGCACAGCATGCCGAGTGGGTTCTGCACGGGACGATGAAGATCCGGACCAGAGACACGGGAACGCCCCCAAAATGATCCTGGCCGGGCGGCTCACGGGAAGCGTGGATGGCCGTCCGGTCGTGATCGAAGCGAATGACGCCGGGCTCCTCGTCAGCGCCTCGACATTTCGGGGGGCGCGGAGCATGACACGGCTCGTCGATGCGATGGTTCCGCTCCTCCTCATCCTGCGGAATGCCGGCGTGCCGCTGCGGTTCGCCGTGGCGGGGGTGGTCGTGGTGAACGTGTTGCCGACGCCGAGCTTCCTGGCCCGGCTCGTCGCGCCGGGACTCGTTCGGCTGTGCTGAAGCGGCCGAGCTGAAGCGGCCGTGCCGGGCGGCCGTGTTGATCCGGTCCTGCTGCCAGGCCCATGACCGACGCGGATCGCGACGAGGCCGACAGTCATCCTCACGAATCGGCCGCAACCGGAGTTCGCCTGTGTTCAGCACGATCGGTCGCTTCGTGGCGGCGGTGTTCGACGGCCTCGACAGCCCGCCCGTGCGGACGTGGCTCGAGCGTGCCGTCGTCGTGACCGCCGCCGTGGGGTTCCTCGTGCACCTCGCGGTGATCGGTGTCACCCGCGTCCTGCCCGACGTGCCGCAGACGCTCTTCGAGGGGCTCGACCGCAGTCCGCTCCACGCGGTCTACACGCCGTTCAGCGTGATCCTGTTTTACGAGGTGGTCTTGCTCGTGTTCGCGCTGGCCGCCTCGCACACGGGCGAGATCGCGAAGCAATATCAGATCGTTTCGCTGATCGTCGTCCGCCGGGTGTTCAAGGACATCGGCAGCTTCAGCGAACTGGAAAACTGGCTGGCCGAGCCCGAGGCGGTCAAGGCGGTGCTGCTCGACATGGCCGGCGCGTGGCTGATGTTTTTGATCGTCACCGGCTTCACCTTCCTCCGCGACGCGACGCCGAAGCAGAAAATCCACCGCGACCTCGAGGCCTTCATCCAGCTCAAGAAGGGGGTCGCCCTGCTCCTGCTCGTGGTCTTGGTGGCGCTGGCCGCGATCAACCTGTGCAGCTGGCTCGGCCTGACCGGGGGCCTGCCGCCCGCGTTGGCGGGAAGGCCGGCCGACGTCGACTTTTTCTTCTTTCCCCGGTTCTTCGAGTTCATGATCTTCACCGACGTGTTCCTCCTGATCGTGTCGCTCGCCTACTACGAGCGGTATGAGTTCGTGTTTCGCAACGCCGGCTTCGTGATTTCGACGGTCTTGCTGCGGGTGTCGCTCTCCACGCCCAAGCCCTACGATCTCCTCCTCGCCTTGACGGCGATGCTCTACGGGGTCGCGGTGCTCGGCGTGTTCGCCTGCTACTCCGCGATGGCGAAGCGGTTTGAAAAGCAGCACGGGCCGTAGCGACATGGCCGAGTCGATCCCTCCCGTCTGCGTCTGGCTGAAGCGCGATCTCCGCGCGAGCGACCATCCGGCGCTCGCCGAAGCCGTGGCCCGGGCCCGGGGGGGCGGCGTGTTCGCGGCATTCCTTTACGAGCCCGAGGTGCTCGTGCAGCCGGAGCGTGATCCGAGCCACGCGGCGTTTGAGCGGGAGTGCCTCGTCGAGCTCGACGCCGCCCTCGGGCGGCTCGGCATTCGCCTCGTCACCCGGCGGGGCGAGGCGGTGGCGATGCTCGAGCAGCTCCGCCACGAGACGGGCTTTCGCCTGCTCGTCGCCCACGAGGAGACCGGCACGGGGGTGACCTACGCCCGTGACCGACGGGTGCGTCGCTGGGCCCGCGAGGCGGGCGTCGAGTTTCGTGAACTGCCGCAGGCGGGCGTCGTGCGGCGGCTGGCCTCGCGGAACGGCTGGAACCGTCTCTGGGAGGCGCGGATGGAGGCCGCGCGAGCCGACGCGCCGCGGAGCACGGGCCGCGGGGGCCTCGCGACCATCGCGCGGCTGGCCACGGCCGGCATCCTCGACTGCCGTGCGCTCAGGCTGCCCGCCGACACGAAGGACCGCCAGCGAGGGGGCGAGCGGGCGGCAGGGGACGTGCTCGACGACTTTCTCTCGCGGCGTGGTCGGCACTATTCGGGCGGCATCTCGAGCCCGCTTTCGGCACCGGCCAGCTGCTCGCGATTGAGCCCGTATCTGGCGTTCGGCGCGATGTCGATGCGGACGGTCTGGCAGGCGAGCGAGGCGCGGCGCCGGGAGGTGCAGGCGAGCCTCCTCGGGGCCACGAGCCCGCGGGACCGCGCCGTGCTCAGGGCCTGGCAGCGGAGCCTGAAGGCCGTGCAGTCGCGGCTCCACTGGCACTGCCACTTCATGCAGAAGCTCGAGGACGAGCCGGCGATCGAGTTTCACAACATGCTGCGGGCGGCCGACGGCCTGCGCGAGACGGAGACATGCCCGGAACGGCTCGCCGCCTGGGAGGCGGGCCGCACGGGCTATCCGCTGGTGGACGCCTGCCTGCGGAGCCTGGTGGCCACCGGCTGGCTGACGTTTCGCATGCGGGCGCTCGTCGTGTCGTTCGCCAGCTATTCCCTCTGGCTCCACTGGCGGCCCACGGGCCTGTTCCTCGCCCGTCACTTCCTCGACTTCGAGCCGGGCATCCACTGGTCGCAGTTGCAGATGCAAAGCGGCACGACCGGGATCAACACGCTGCGGATCTACAACCCCACGAAGCAGGCGATCGAACAGGATCCGGGCGGCGTGTTCATCCGCCGCTGGTTGCCGGAGCTTGCCGGCGTGCCGTCGGTGTTCGTCCACATGCCCTGGATGATGCCGGCTGACGTGCAGCGGACGGCCGGCTGCGTGATCGGCCGCGACTATCCGGCACCGCTCGTGGATCATGCGG
>Ga0208249_1000793_pt1 | contig 10551 bp, 11 predicted proteins | sample CryBogmetaGMA1M_FD_184546 | JGI IMG/M metagenome (GOLD analysis project Ga0208249, IMG submission 184546) | Freshwater microbial communities from Crystal Bog, Wisconsin, USA - MA1M (SPAdes) | ecosystem: Environmental > Aquatic > Freshwater > Lake | place: Crystal Bog, Wisconsin, USA | collected...
CTGATACTGCGCCAGCCAACGTCGAGGCTAAAGACACCAAGTTGGTTTTGTTGGCGAAGTTCGCGGATTCCTGGGCTCGGGCTATTGACCCAAAAATGTTGAAGAAGCCGCGCTGGGCTGGACCGAACCGATCAAACATGGTTTGGCGTTGCGCCGTCTGCCAATCGTATTGGGTTTTCGTGGCGAAATCGGCTAGCCCCGAATCGGCGATACCGCCGTCAGGTGTTAACCCGTCAGGCTGGGTCATCGGACTCAATCATCATTTGTTGGCGCTGTGATGGACTCATCCGCGACCACAGTTCCTTCATCAGCTCGGCCTGCTGCTGACTCAACAACGAATCGACGGCGGCCTCGACTGGGCGAACCGGTTCGCGGTCTGGGGCGTCTATGTCAACCCAGGAGCCCGGGGAGGTCAACCAGTTGGGGTCGGTTGCCGCGGGTTTCTGATATTTGACGACGGGATCTTGCACTGGGCGGGCACCGCAGTCCCACAACCGTTTGGACACGAATTGCAGATAGTCGACCGGCAGGACGAGCTGCGCCCCTTTCATGTAGGGCATGGCCACCAACATCCACAGAAACGCTTGATAAGGGTTGTCGGGGTCGCAGTTCTCTTTGGTGGGGAATCCGTGTGTGAATGGGGCGAAGTCGGCGGGTAGGGACGGGGCGGTCATTTACCAAACTCCTAAATCGTGTAAACCGGCAATGAGCCGTTCTATGCGTCCAAGGGCGCGTTGGGCGGGGTCTTGCCAGATCCGTTCGTCACCGATGTTGATGGTCCATTCCGGTGGTGTGTCCGGTCCCCATCCGAGGTCGAGGCGGCGGCAGCGGTCCATGTGAATTTTGTTGTCGGCGGCCAGGACCAAACCGACACGGTCGTCGAGGAAGAAGTGTCCGTCGCCGTTATCCCCTACTAGGTAGGGGCGGCCATCAGCGACAGACACTTTCCACGACAACACCGTTTTGGTGGCCCACAGGCCCGCACGAAGCACCATCAGCGATGAGATGGTGTAGGCCTTCCCGGCGCCCTCTTGGAAGTAGGAGAACAGGCGGTCCCAGCCGGTGTTGTTGGCACGCTCGTTTGACTTGTAGCTTTGCCAAGCCAGAATCGTGTCCTCGTAAAGCGGTGCCAACAAAGTATCCAAAGTTCCGCCCAAAGAACCGATCTGAATCAGGTTTCCGAGGACGTCCCCGATTGCCTGGATAGTTGCACTGATGGTCTCGTTTACACCTGGGGCGCTGTGTCCCCCCACCGATACCTGGACGCCTTTGGTGGGTGAGTAGATCCACGACGATGTCTGTATCGGGGATGTTTCACCCTCGTAGAAGATGACATACGGTTTCGTGCGGTCGGTGTACCGCTTGTTCACTGAGAAGTAATCGGACGGGGTTGAGGCGTCGGCGATCAGCTCTTGGGTGGAGTCAAGGAAGTCGTCGGCGAACTGGTTGATGGTGCGCTTGAGGCCGTCGAAGATGTTGCCGCCGTGCGAGGTGCCGATTTCCACACCGGACTTGTCGACGAAGTCAATGACCAGAGTTCCGTAGCGCAGGTCTGCGCCAGCCCACGGTAGTTCGTCGCCGGGAAGATAGCGTCGCACGGTCACCGAGATTTCTGAGTCCTCGAGCATGTAGTGGGCCATGTCGTGGAAGTTGGCCCACCGTGAGGTGGCTACGGACCACACGACACCGGACTGCATGGCGTGGATGAATGATTGCGGGGCCACGACGGTGTGCCACTGCGACATGTCTAGGCCCATAGACACCCAGTTATCCAAGTCCATGGGGTCGTCAGGCCAGGTCAAGAACGGATTGTGTTCGCGCCAGATTGCGAGAAAAAGGGTAAGACGCAGCACCCATGTCACTGGCCCGGCGAGGAGCCACGCCCTGGGAAATTGGAAGGCATCCGGCAGGAACGGGTTGGGGACGACCGGATACCACTTGACTTTTTCGTAGTCGTGAACCCAGTCGACGACCAGGACGCGGTCGCCGTCGCCGCGCTGCTCCACCGAAAACTTGTCCAGAATCCCGGACCAGCGGGCGCCGCAATAATCAATGGTGATTCCCACGGTTCGGCCTTCGCCGCGGTCCATGCGGCCCTGGTAGTCGTAAATCCATTCCGCTATCGGAGAGTCGAACGGAAACTCAGTTTGTCCTGGGCCGGTGTCGTTGGAGATCCACGAAAACTTGGCCGAATACTCCGAACCCATGACGTGTTGAAGGTTCCACTCTGCGTCCCAGATACGACCGACAGGTTGTTGGCGTCGGATGCGTTCTTCAACCAGTTTTTGTGTTTCTACGGCATCCCAAATGGTGTCGCACAGCGCATCCCCGGCGGTTTCGCCGAACATGAACGGCAGAGTGACCGGCATCCGGTCCTGAGGAACATAAAAACCTGTTCCGCTCACGAACCTGACCAGCCGTAGGCGCGAATCCACACCTGGCCGTCGCCGCCCTGGCCGCCCTCACCGATCAGAGGCCAGCCGCCGGCACCGCCACCGCCCGGATGGTTACCGCGGTTACCGGGCTTGTTTTCGCGTTGGGCGCCCGGATAGTTTTTGCCGTTGAACGACAGGTCGCCAAGTTCTTCACCGTAGACGTGGGCTGCGTCAATGCCGCCCGCACCGCCAGCCGAGGTCATGGTGGTCATGCCCGAAGCGGTGACCGATGACGTTCCGCCGGCCACACCGTTGATGCCTCCGAAACCATCACCTTTGGTGGGGGCTTCGTAGCCGATGCCGCCGCGGCCACCCGCACCGACCACACCCTTGATGTAGGAAGTGGACCACGGAATGTCCACGCCACGAATCACCGTCTTGTAATGGAACGTTGATGCCGAGCCGCCCGAGCCGGTGATCAGTGCGCCGCCGCCCTCACCGCCGCCACCACCACCGACCACAACCAGGTCGAGGCGTTCGCACCAATCCGGGATCTTAAACTCATAGGAGCCCGGGTAGGAGAAGCGTTGTGTGTAGTCCTGCGGAGACACCGAATTGAGCACACTGACCGCTTCAAGGCCATAGGGCCGCGACCATGTGCGGGGTTGAATCAACTGCACCGTCGCCCCGCCCACATGGCCGCTGTAGGACACCGGAAGATCGGTTTCCGGGGTATAGGGCGGGATGGGAAATGTGAAAATCTTGGCGGCGCCCTGCTGACCCAAAATGTTGGTGTTGTTCAAATCCCGGTACATGAGCTGCGACCGGTCCAGGTCGATAACAGCGCCGCCATTACCGGTCGTGACGCTGATACCGGTGATGTAGCGGTCGCCCTGATCCCCGCCGGGAACGCGCTCGCCTGGGTCGCCCACCCACTGGAAGTCCGGGAGTGTCCATGTTGCGGGGGTCAAAACCCATTTGTGCCACATCACCTGGTCGGTCGGATTCGATACCGTCACCGTCCCGGACGCCGACGTGGCACCCGAGGTGAACTCTGATACGACGTTGTCCTCGTACCACATGGGTTTTGCGGCCCGCAGCTTCATAATCAGGTTGCCGTACTGCTGCTGAATCGGATCAATGTTCGAGTTGAAATCAGGCTGCTCATACATGAGCACATCGAGCTTGCGCGTACCGGATAGTTCGGTGACAACCTCGATGGTGGTGGCCTTCGGGGTTTCCGACCACGGATCATCCTCATAGAAGAAGATCTGTCGGAACAACGATTCGTTCCACTCGAAACTGTCCAACGTGTCGACGATGTGGAAGCCCAGCTCCATGTCCCGTTGCAGACGCTTCACAGCCTTCTGGGTGGAACCGACCTGGAATGCGCCAGTCTTCCACGTCGACTTGATGGGGGCGTCGTAGATGCCTTGCACCTGGCCGGCCGCCAACCACACACCTTCAACACCGGCGTCCTGGCCGTGAACATGAAAGACGGTATTGCTGCGTCGAATTCTGATAGCGACGATGCGCGGATCAGCCATTAGGGACCGGGCCTGTTCGTGTACTGCATCTGAGCCAACCTGCCTTGCTTGTTCAACTCACGCCCCAGCGAATCCACGTCCTGGGTGTAAATGTTGTCCACTTTGAAGATGGGTTGCTGTCCTGGAGGCGGGGATTCCGGTGTCGCCAACTGTGTCGACAGAAAAGAATTGGCATCCGAAATCATGGGGTCGACCGGCTGCTGACCGATGCTTCCCATCATTTGATCAATTGGCCCGGGGGCGGCACCCATACCGGTTCCGTGTTCTTTGGTGGTCGGGTTAACCATTGACCCCGGTGCGGCGGCCTGCTGCGCCCCACCGGACATCAGATTTCCGAGCGCACCCGTGATTTGTTGTTGCGGCACGAACCCGGTGTAATCGGCATTGAGCCACCGCGGTTGGCCGAACGGGGTGAGCTGTTGCAGCACCGAATCAGCCAAGATGCCTGCGATGTCGAAACCGTAGGTGACACCGCGCTTGGCTGCGTTGGTGCCTAAACCGATAGCAGTAGAGGCCAAAGCTCCAGCTTCGGGGTTTCCGACTGCGGCACCGCCAAGGCTGCCGGCTGTTGATGCCGCCGAAGCCGCCTGGTCGATAAGACCGTTGATGACTTCGCCACCCATATCGATGGCGCTGGAAAGTGCGGAACTTCCCGCTGCGGCGGTCGAACCGGCAGCGGCCGGGATAGCGCCCGCGGTTCGCATGTCCTGCAACTGTGACTGGGTAAATACCGCTTCGGGCTGACCGGTGTTGTTAACCGCTTGGGTGACACCGGGTTTGAGCCAGCCGCCCGAGTCGTAGCCGACACCGCGACCAATTTGGAACGGGGCACCGTTCTGGTCCATGCCATAGCGTTTGGTCACGTAGTCCAGGGCGGCGGCGATCTGAGCGTTGGGGTCGGTGTATCCGCCACCGGAAATGTTGTGTGAAGCGAATGTTGATGGCAGGAACTGCAACAGGCCGGTGACGTGTTGCTTTCCGCCACGTCCGTTGGAGTCGTTGGGATTGTCGGCGCCGGGGTTGCCACCAGATTCGGTTTGAATCTGCCGAATGAGGGCGTCTTCCCATGCTTTGGTGTTTTTGATTCCTAGCTGAGGTCCGTACCGGGCGATCGCGCTCTGTACCGCAGGCCGCCAGCCCTCGGCTCCGCCAGCTCCGGTGAAACCATTTCCACCGCCACCCACACCAGGGACACCAATACCGGGAACCAGTGCGCCATTTCCGGCGCTACCGATCATTGAAGGCTTAGGGCCACCGAATACTCGAGCGCCGGGCTTATCTGAAGGATTGGGTTCGGCTGGGAAGGCATTTACCGCGCCAGGGATTCCGAACCCAGGAGAGAACAACTGATTTGTGGCGTTCCGGCCAGCCGGCGTCTCATTGCCGCCCAAGCCATTCATTGTTGAGTCGAATGACGCGCCACCGATGATTCCGCCTGCGGCGATGAGTGCCGCGGGAATGGCAATACCGGCCAAAGCTGCGCTTATTGCGCCAGCTCCCAAAGCTGCATCGGCAGGAAGGGTCACCGTCAACAACGTTGATATTGACTTCAGCGTCGTAATCAGGCCAAGGACGCCCTCAATGGTTTTCCAGGCCGCGAAAGCTGCAACGACGGTGGTAATACCGCCGGGGATGCTGTTGATGCCTTCTAAGATCTTGCCGACGACCTCAACAACTTTTCCAGCGGCGTCTTTGGCATCATTGAAGAAGTTTTTGATGTCTTCGCGGTGTGCTTTGATCCAATTATCAAGTTTGTTCAGCGCATCGGTGATGCGGTTGATCGCATCTTTCATGCCCTCGGTCGGGTCGCCAGAATCTCCACCGAATACCGCGGACAGGAAATCGGCGCCGATGCGGGCGATAGCGGTTTGCATTTGGTCGATGGACCCCTGCAACGTGTTGCCGAGTCCTTTGGCCATTCCGCCCGCATGGCTTTCGATGCTCTGTTGGAGCATCTGCATGGTGATTTCGCCCTTTTGCTGCATCTTGTCGAACTGGTCAGATGTCAGGTTGTAGGACTCAGTGATCCAGGATTTGGCCGGCAGACCGGCTTCCATCAACTGCATCATTTCTTCGCCGGTCAGCTTGCCCTTGGCTTGGACCTGGTTGAAGATCAGGCCCATGCGGTCGATACCGACCCCGGCGAACCCGGCAGCATCAGCCACATCGGTCATAAACCGTTTGATGTCAGTGACACCGGCACCGATGGCTTGTGTTGCCGTAGAGAAGGCTTGATCGAGGGCGAAAGGTGTTCCGGTCACCGAGTCGGTGACCGTTTTGACGATGTCGGCGATTTCCTGGGTGGACTTGCCGAGCCCTTTGAGCTTGTACTTGGCCGAGTCGATGGTCAGGAGTCGGTCGAAGCCTTTAGTGAGAGCTAAACCTGCGCCGGCCACACCCGCCCCGACAGCAGCGGTCAAACCGAGTGACAGACTTTTTCCCGCCATCATCCCGATGGCGTTCAGTGCGCCACCACCGCTCAGTTCTTGACGCCACCGCGAAATAACGCCACCGAGGCCGACACTTCCGGCGCCCTGGGCGAAGCTGTGACCGAATTGCACACCGGCTTCCCGGGCCCGCATCCCACCGACAACACCTTTGCCGATGACCTGGCCGATACGGGCACCGATGCGGTCCAGTTTCGTGTCCGGGATGCCGGCCATGATGTCCTGGTCGGGCCGCCACCCATCCTTCATCGCCTTCGATGCCGACGCCGAAATCCGCTTACCGATATCGGTTCCGACTACGTCAGCGTTTTTACCGCTACCTTCAAGGGCCGACTTGATCTGCGACTCAAGCTTTTCTGTGTTGGCCCATACGGACACATAGGCGCTACCGAGTTCAGTTGCCACCCTGTGTCCTTTCCATAGATTTCTTCAACGCTTCTTTGCGTGCTATCAAGTCGTCACCTGACTGCGGGACCGAGCCCTTCACAGCTTTGGGTTTATCCAAAGGCCGTTTGACTGCCTGTGGTTTGTCGCCTCGGCCGCCGCCGCGCTGCCAGTTGCCCCACTGAATCGCGGTGAGAACAGCACCCAGGAAATCAATTTCCGGTGTCCACCACCACGACTGGGGATGTTTTACCCGGTAGAACGCCGAATCGGGTGTTGGCGGAATGTTGGTGATGAAATCCCGCAGGTCGCACCAACTGAAAGCTTCGCCGATATCGTCTAGCCGATACGACGTCATGGTCATCAAATCAAAATTGATGGCCCCGCCATGCTCATCTAGGAGCTGGTCGAGGCCACCAATTCCCCCACAGTGATCGTGGAGCCTTCTTGGATTCGTTCGGCGATCTGCTCAAGTTCAAACAGATGCAGTTTTTCGACCACGGCCAGTTCGTCCTCGGTGACAAAGGGTTTCAGCATCGCCAACACCACCTCAATACCGCGGTCCTGCGGTGACAACGGTTCACCGTCATCACCTTTCTTCTCATCGAGGGCGGCCAGGGCGGCGTTAAGCTCTTTGAACTGTTCCCTGGTCATGCAGTCAAACCGCGGAACCGTGAACTCAACGGGTGTGCGACCTTTAACCGGGTCACCGTTCTCGTCGAAGGCATACGCGCCGTTGGCGTCGACCGGTAACACGATTTCAATTTTCGCGGACTTTCGGTTTGCACCGATGATGGGTTTAGCCATGATGGGACGGACCTTCCTTTGTATGACATGACGGAACGGGCTAGGTAAAACGGGGCTCTGGTGGGTGGCAGGCCCGTCCCAAGTCACCACCCACCAGAGGGTCAGTTACGACCCGGCGGCGTGGCCGGCGTCGAAGATGTACTCGACCACGGCTTCTGCGTTACCCGATGCCGGCTTGTAGCAGTCGATGGTGATGGTGTACTTGAGCAGGTCGGTGTGGACGTAGGAAATGTCACCCACATCGACGACAGCGCCTTCCTGGATGACCAGTCGGCGGGTCTTGTTGCCGTCCACGGTGTGAACGACGAACGCGGACCGGGGAAGCTGCTTGGACCGGTGGTTGACCTGAATGGTGCGGTTACCGGCACCATCGGTTCCCAGGGTGACCGAGGGACCGAACACGGTCTCAAGGACGTCGGGGTCGGTTTCCAGCAACGACAGCTTCAGGGATTCGGCGTACTGACCCTGCGTGGTCTTCACGAGGTCGGAGCCGAAGGCGTAGTGCTTCTTGACGTCCCGGTTGGTGGAGACGGTGATGCCCTCTTCGCCGAGCCAGCCGTGATCTACGAACAGCGAGTTCAGTGGTGTGGTGGCGTTGGTGGGAAGGGTGGTACCCAGCGGTGCGCGGTAAAACACACCACCGGAGTCCGGGCGGGTTGGCGCCCAGATGATGGATGAATCTGGCATGGTTTTGCCCCTTTCAGGCGTCTGGGACGGGCACTGAATGGGTTATGAAATTTGGATTTTCAGTTGTATATGCAGTTGTTGTTCAGTTGTTTTATGACGCCGTCGTTGTCGACAGGGACAGATCGCCTGTGAACTGCCAGCGATCTAAGTCGATGATCTGCGGGTGCGGAAAATCGACCGGGCCTTGCTCGTTGGACCAGTTCCGCACCCACACACCGTCCACGATGGTGGAGATGGCGTTGCGTAACGCCGCCCTGGCGGTCGCCGTCATGGCTTCCACCGTTTCGGTGTCCGGCCCGAAACACTCAATGAGAAGTCGGGCATGGTCGGTGATCGGGTCGTTTTGGTAGCCGCCGATGCGTGAAACCTGCACGAATCGGGCGGGCCGATGTTTCGGCATCTTCGCCGAAACCAGTGCGTACTGACCGAACCCGGCCGCCAAGATGGTTATAGCGGTTTTGACGGCCGGCTTGTTTGTCTTGTAGATGGTCACTTAGCGCCACCTAAAGCCCGCAACAAGGTGTTGTGGATTGCGTTGTGGCGGATAGCGTGCGGGGTGACCGCAGCCACCGACACACGCCACCGACCCAACGTTCCATTTGGCTTTCCTGGCTTGGACCGGATGGCATATCCGGGTGCCAAGTCGCGCGGTCCGTTCAACTTCAACGAGCTGTTGGCGGTATCGGCAATGGTGTGCCCGACAGCCTCTAACATGCGTGCCGTGGAATCCCAGTACCGAATATCTTTCTTACCTTGAGCGCTGATTTTGAAACGAACCTCGGCCATCAGGTGTTGTAAAGATTTTCAAAGTCTGGCCACACCGCGGCCGAGCTGTCGGATTCCGAAACCAACTGAACCTGATTCATGCCGCCCGTCCGATACGGGTTTAACCGCATCTTCTGAGAATTGGTCAACCACGGACCTTCCGTGGTGGCCGATTCGACACCGACATGCACTGACGCCGTTTCCGACGATGTGCGATACCCGGATGCGTCGTAGTCAGCGATGTTGATCGACGGCTTCGTGAAGATAGCCACCACCATCGACGCTGCGACACGGGTCACCGCACCAGGAACTGGGTCGATGGCCGGGTCGATGCCATAGCCGATGATCAGATCGTCGGACTGGTCCAGCAGGTTCGCCACCCGCCCGGATTCCGCCGACGTGAGCGACCGCCCGAGAGCAGCCGTCACGTCGGCGGAGCTAGCGAAAGACACTAGCTACCCGAGTTCACCAACGCCGCAACCGGCGTCTTGTTGGTGCCAATCGAGGTGGCAGACTTGCCCAGCACGTAGGCGTAACGCGCCTTGAACCGAAGCGCGATCATGTCGCGTTCCGCCAGGTTCAGGGAACCGACCGTGGCCTGATCCAAGAACTTCACGGTGATGTCCTGACGGACACCGATGCGGACACGGCTTGAGTCGGCCACGATGGCCTGCACACCAGCACCACTCCAAGCACCGTTACGGTTCAGGACCGTGTTGTAGCCACCGAACGACTCATCACGCCACACCGGATCACCGAGGCTGTTACGGACGTTCTCGACGTCGTAACGGAAGGTGAGAGGCGCCAGCAGGGTATCCGGCTGGAAACCGACCGCCGCAATAGAGCGGGCGGCCTGCGTGATACCACCGACGAGGTCGGCGGTGTTGGCGTTGCCGGTGGTGTAGGTGATGGTCTGCGACGCGGCCGAGGCGGCCGGGTATAGAGCAGCCGAAGTCCACGACGCCGGCTTGGAAACACCGAACAGGATGGCCTGGTCGAGCTTCTTGCCGATGGCCTCACCCGCACGACGGGTGACTTCCTCGAGGATCGGGGCGGTGGCGTCCGCGAGCACATCCTCATGGATGGGCACGATGACAGCCAGCTCCTCGACCACCATCGTCAGGTCGGTCCAGCCGACCTCACTGGTGGGCTTCACACCTGTGGAGTCCGCGGACTCCGTGACCCAGCCCGCTTCGGGAAGAGTCGACAGAACCGGGAGGTGGGTGAGCTTGGTGCCGAGGTTGACAGTCGGGAAGGCCGTCAGAACGGTCGAGCCCGCGACAGCGGACTGCAACAGGGTCTGCGAATAGGCTTCCTGGATGATTGTCGATACTTCTGACCGGTTGATATCGGCCATATCAAACTCCCTTCAAGAGTTTTGCGTTTTGGGTAGAGCGGGTTAGCCGCCCTTGCTGAACATCTGCTGCAACATCGCCGCAGCCTTGTCCTTCGGGTCCAGCCGGCTATCTGAGCCGGTAGCACCCGACGCCAAACCCCGTTTACTGGGTTGGCGGGTGGATTTGGTGATGTCGGCGACCT
>Ga0208249_1000797_pt1 | contig 10540 bp, 7 predicted proteins | sample CryBogmetaGMA1M_FD_184546 | JGI IMG/M metagenome (GOLD analysis project Ga0208249, IMG submission 184546) | Freshwater microbial communities from Crystal Bog, Wisconsin, USA - MA1M (SPAdes) | ecosystem: Environmental > Aquatic > Freshwater > Lake | place: Crystal Bog, Wisconsin, USA | collected...
GTCCTGCTGGGCCTTGTTGAAGCGGTGAATCTCATCGACGAACAGGCACGTCCGCTGGCCGTCGTCCTCGAGCCGGCGACGGGCGGCGTCGAGCACCTCACGAACCTCCTTCACCCCCGAAGCCGTGGCGGAAAGCTCCACGAAGCGACGCCGCGTCTCGCGGGCGATGATCTCGGCGAGGGTCGTCTTCCCCACCCCCGGCGGACCATGGAGGATCACCGATCCGATCCGGTCCGATTCGATCAGCCGGCGGAGGAGTCGACCGGGGCCGATGACATGCTCCTGCCCCACGTAGTCGGCGAGCCGGCGCGGCCGCATCCGGGCTGCCAGCGGCGCGGCCCGGGCAACGTTGGCGGCTCTCGCAGCGGAAAACAGGTCGGCCATGGGTCACCGGGTGCGGCAGGATTCTCTGCCACGGACAAAGGCAGGGCGGATCACCCCGTCCAAACAAACTCGATTGGCGCCGCGATCTCCGGATGAATGCTCTTGTGCACCGGGCAGGTGTGCGCCGCCTGCTCGAGGAGTTGGCGGTGGGGGTGATCGGGCGGGAGCGGGATCGTGAGCGTGGTGCGGAGCGACGCGATCCGACGCGGCGGGGCCGAAGTCATCTCCTTCGTCGTCTCCACCGTCATCCCCTTGAGATCGATCGCGTGCCGGTCGGCGGCGATCCCCATGATCGTCATCATGCAGGCCCCCAGGGCGGTAGCCACGAGGTCGGTGGGGGAGAAGCTCTCACCGCGGCCGTGGTTATCGACCGGCGCGTCGGTGACGAGCGTGGTGCCCGAGGGACCGTGGGTGGCGCGGCAACGCAGCCCACCTTCGTACGTTGTCGTGATCTTCACCATGGTCAAAGCTTCTCTCGTTGGGGTCCGCGGCAGGGCTCTCGGCATCGGCTGCTCGGCGGCATCGGACAACTATATACTCCGGGCCGATTCCGGTCGTCCCGACGTCGGACGTCTGTCATTCTTGCGTTCCCGCCCACCTTCCAGAAGGCCGTTGCCGATGCCCTCCATGCTCGCTGTCGCCGGCATCGTCACCCTGCTCTTGGCGGCGTACCTGATCGTGGCGATGCTCGCCCCGGAGTGGTTTGCATGATGCCGAACGCAGCAATCGAGGTGGCCGCCGTCCTCCTCGCAACAACCCTCGCGGCAGCCGCAGTCGCTCCCTGGCTGGCGACGATCTTTCCGATCGGATCAGACTCGGACGCGAGCAGCGAACCGGGGAGCGACGGCTCGTGCCATCGGTTGCTCCGCGCCATCGAAAGCCCTCTGCTGCGGGCAGCCGGCGTCTGGCCCGTCCGCGAGATGACCGCCACCGAATACACGATCGCGATCCTCCTCTTCCAAGCGGCCGGCTTCGGTCTGCTCCTCTTTCTCCTCCGCTGCCAGCCCCTCCTTCCCTGGAACCCCGACCGCCTCCCCGCGGTGCCCTGGCTGATCGCCCTCAACACGGCGGCCAGCTTCGTCACAAACACCAACTGGCAGTCCTACGGCGGCGAGACTACGCTCTCGCCTCTGTCGCAGGCCCTCGGCCTCACCGTGCAGAACTTCCTCTCGGCGGCCAGCGGGCTGTGCGTGCTGGCAGTGCTCGTCCGCGGCCTCGTGCGGCGTGGCAGCCCGACCGTCGGCTCCTTCTGGCACGATCTCGTCCGCGTCACCGTCGGCCTGCTCCTGCCGCTGTCGATCCTTCTCGGCCTCCTCCTCGCCAGCCAAGGGGTGGTGCAATCGTTCGACACAGGCGTCGACGTCGCGCTCGTCGAAGGCACGAGCACGACCGCTGGAGAGGCCCCTTTGACGCGACGAATCGTCCTCGGACCGGTCGCTTCGCAGATCGCCATCAAGCAGTTGGGAACCAACGGTGGCGGCTACTTCAACGCCAACGGCTCCCATCCGTTTGAAAACCCCACACCGCTCACGAATCTCCTCGAGATCGTGGCGATGCTCATGATCCCGATGGCGAGTTGCCTCGCGTTCGGCCGCTGGGTTGGGGATCGGCGGCAGGGCTACGCGCTGCTGGCGGCGATGGCGGTCCTGTTCCTCCCCTTCGTGGTGCTCATCGTTCGCTTCGAGACTTCCCCCAATCCCTGGTTGGCCGCCGCCGTTCCTACGATCGACCAAGCGACCTCGTCCGAACACGACGGCGGATCGCTCGAGGGCAAGGAGGTGCGTTTCGGCCCGGCCTCATCGGCACTCTTCGCGGTTGCCACGACAGCGACGAGTTGCGGCGGGGTGAACGCCATGCACGACAGCTTCTCGCCCCTCGGCGGGCTGGTGACGATGTGGATGATCCAACTCGGCGAGGTCGTGTTTGGCGGCGTCGGCACGGGGCTCGCCGGCCTCGTCGCCTACACGCTCGTGGCGGTGTTCGTGGCCGGGCTGTTGGTCGGCCGCAGCCCCGAGTATCTCGGCAAGAAGATCGAGGCCAGCGAAATGAAGATGGGGATGATCGTGCTCCTTGTTCCCCCGATCGTGACGCTCGTCGGCACCGCCGCGGCCTGCGTGCTGCCGGCGGAGGCAGCCGCGGCTCCGAATCCGGGGCCTCACGGCTTCTCAGAGCTCCTCTATGCCTTTTCGAGCGCCGGCAACAACAACGGCTCCGCCTTCGGCGGGCTTTCGGCCACGAGCGCCTTTTGGACCCTGGCGCTGGCAGCCGCGATGCTCACCAGCCGCTTCTTGACGATGCTGCCACTCGTGGCCATCGGCGGGCTCCTCGCCGCCAAGCGGACGGTGGCGGAAAGCCCCGGCACCCTCCCCACCCACACGCCGTTGTTCGTGCTCCTCGTGGCCGGCGCGGTGATCCTCGTCGGAGCTCTCTCCTTCGTACCGGCCCTGGCCCTCGGGCCGATCGCCGAAGCACTCCAACCATCGATGACAGCCGGGGAGGAGACGCGATGACTCACGAGAAGGCTGCCGGCATCCTCGCCGATCCCGGCGCGATCCTCCGCGCGGCGGCCGATTCGTTTGCGAAGCTCGATCCGCGACGGATGATCCGCTCCCCGGTGATGTTCACGATTCAAGTGGGGGCGGCGCTGATCACGACGCTGGCGTTGGCGCGGCTCGCGGGGCAACCGGGGGCCGAACACCCCGCGTTCATCGCCGCGGTGGCGATGGGGCTGTGGGCGACGGTGCTGTTTGCCAACTTCGCCGAGGCGATGGCCGAGGGACGGGGACGGGCCCAGGCCGATGCCCTTCGGAAAACCCGCAGCGATACGCTCGCCAAGCGGCTCACAGCGCCGCGCCGCGAGGCGGCCACCGAGGCCGTCCCCTCGACGCAGCTCCGCGCCGGCGACCATGTCCTCATCGAGGCCGGCGACATCGTGCCGGGCGATGGCGAGGTGATCGACGGCGTCGCCAGCGTCGATGAGAGCGCGATCACCGGGGAGAGCGCGCCGGTCATCCGCGAGAGCGGCGGCGACCGCAACACGGTCACCGGCGGCACGCGGCTGCTCTCCGACTGGCTCGTCATCCGGATCACCGCCAATCCGGGCGAGAGCTTTCTCGACCGAATGATCTCGATGGTCGAGGGGGCGAAGCGGCAGAAAACACCCAACGAAATCGCCCTCGACATCCTCCTTGCCGGGCTGACCCTCGTCTTCCTCGTCGTCACCGCGTCGCTCCTCCCCTTCTCGATGCATGCCGTGGCCACGGCAGGGCGGGGCGAGCCGCTCGGCCTGGCGGTCCTTGCGGCGCTCTTCGTTTGCCTCGCTCCGACGACGATCGGCGGTCTCCTCCCGGCCATCGGCATCGCCGGCATCGACCGGATGGTGCGGGCGAACGTCCTGGCGACGAGTGGCCGGGCGGTCGAGGCCGCGGGAGATGTCGACGTCCTCCTCCTCGACAAGACTGGCACGATCACGCTCGGCAATCGGCAGGCGGCAAACTTCCTCCCGGCGTCGGGCGTCACCGAACGGGAGCTCGCCGAGGCCGCGCAGCTTTCGAGCCTCGCCGACGAGACCCCCGAGGGGCGGTCGATCGTGATCCTCGCAAAGGAACGGCACGGGCTCCGCGGCCGCGACGTCGAAGCGATCGGAGCGACGTTCATCCCCTTCACGGCCCAGACACGGATGAGCGGCGTCGATCTCGATGGCCGACAGATCCGCAAGGGAGCGCGCGACACGATCCAGAAGGCCGTCGCCGCAGCCGGGGGGGAGATGCCGGCCGAGGTCAATCGCATCTGCGACGACGTCGCCAAGGCGGGGGCGACGCCGCTGGTCGTCATTGAGGGCACGCGGGTGCTCGGAGCCATCGAGCTCAAGGACGTCGTCAAGGGGGGGATCGCGGAGCGGTTCAAGGAGCTGCGGGCGATGGGGATCCGCACCGTGATGATCACCGGCGACAACCCGCTCACCGCGGCGGCCATCGCCGCCGAGGCGGGAGTCGACGACTTCCTCGCCGAGGCGACGCCCGAAGCGAAGCTGGCGATGATCCGCCGCTATCAGCAGGAGGGGCACCTCGTCGCCATGACGGGAGACGGCACGAACGACGCCCCCGCTCTCGCCCAGGCCGACGTGGCGGTGGCGATGAACTCCGGCACGCAGGCCGCCAAGGAGGCCGGCAACATGGTCGATCTCGACAGCAATCCGACGAAGTTGCTCGAGATCGTCGCCGTTGGCAAGCAGCTGCTGATGACCCGTGGCAGCCTGACGACCTTTAGCCTCGCCAACGACGTCTCCAAGTACTTCGCGATCGTCCCCGCCGCCTTCGGCGGCATCTATCCGCAGCTCCAGGCGCTCGACGTGATGCGGCTCCATTCCCCCACCACCGCCGTGCTCGCCGCGGTGGCCTTCAATGCCCTGGTGATCGTCGGACTGGTGCCGATGGCGCTCAAGGGGGTGCCGTACCGCCCGCTTCCCGCGGCGGTGCTCCTCCGCCAAAACCTCCTCGTCTGGGGCCTCGGCGGCCTGCTCCTCCCCTTCCCCTGCATCAAGCTTCTCGACATGCTCCTCGCCACCTGCGGAGTCCCTTGATGCCCTCCCGTGACGCGCCTCCCACCCCCGAGCTGTCCGCAATGATCCTGCGCCAACTCCGCCCGGCCATCACCCTGCTCGTTGTCCTGACGGTGATCACCGGCGTCCTCTATCCGGTCGGCATGACCCTGGCAGCGAGGACGCTGTTTCCGCGTCTGTCGGCCGGCAGCCTGCTGATCGGTGACGACGGAACGGTGCGTGGCTCGCTCCTCATCGGCCAGCCATTTACAGGACCGCGTTGGTTTCATGGTCGGCCCAGCGCGTCGGGCACCACTCCCTACGATCCGACCGCCTCCGGTGGATCGAACCTCGGCCCGACAAGCACAGCGTTCACCACGCTCGTCGCCGAGCGGGCGGCGGCCGTGCGAAGGGACGACTCCACCGACACTGTGGCGATCCCCGTCGATCTGGTGACGGCCAGCGCCAGTGGCCTCGATCCGCACATCTCCCCCCGGGCGGCGCTGCTCCAGGTGCGGCGGGTGGCGGCGACCCGCGGCCTGGCAGAGGAGCAGGTGCGGCGCCTCGTCGCTGCCCGGATCGAGCCAGCGTTCCTCGGAATCCTCGGGCGGCCACGGGTCAACGTGCTCGCGCTCAATCTGGCCCTGGAATCGCTCGACAACGGCAACGCCATGCCGACACCTTCCGAGGAAGGCAACCGCCCCTCGTCATGACGTCCGATCCGACGAGACCTGATCCCGACGCCCTGCTGGCCGCCATCCATGCCGACGAGGCCAGGGCGGCCCGTGGCCGCCTCAAGGTGTTCTTCGGATTTTCTCCCGGCGTCGGCAAGACGTACGCGATGCTCGCATCGGCCCAACGCCTCGCCGCCGCGGGCACCGATGTCGTCGTGGGGATCGTCGAGACGCACGGTCGAGCCGAGACCGCGGCGCTCGTCGAGGGGCTCGAGGTCCTTCCCCGGCTGGTGATCCCCTACCGAGGTCACACCTTGCGGGAGTTCGATCTCGGCGGGGCGATCGCCCGCCGGCCGCAGGTGCTGATCGTCGACGAGATGGCACACACCAACGCCCCGGGATCACTCCATCCAAAACGCTGGCAGGACATCGACGACTTGAGGGCCGCCGGCATCGACGTCCACACGGCACTCAATGTGCAGCACGTCGAGAGCCTCGTCGATCTCGTCGAACAGGCGACCGGCGTCCGCGTCAGGGAGACGGTCCCCGACGAGGCGCTCGACCGGGCCGATGAGATCGAATTGGTCGACCTGCCGCCGGACGAACTGCTCGATCGGCTCAAGGCGGGGAAGATCTATCTGCCCGACGTCGCCGCCCGGGCCACGGAGCGGTTCTTCAAACGCTCCAACCTCCTCGAGCTCCGCGAACTGGCGCTGCGGCGGATGACGCAGCGCGTCGACCGCGACGTTGAATCGGCCCGGCTCGCCGCCGGAAACGACCGTGGCAGGGGGATCAGCGAAAGGATCCTCGTGGCCGTTGGTCCCGGCCCCGGGGCGGAGCGAATCCTTCGCAGGGCCCACCACATCGCCAGCGGGCTCCGCGGTGAATGGGTCGCGGCCACGGTGGACCAAGCGGGCTTGAGCCCCCTGGCGCCACAGGCAGCCGAGCAGTCGGAGCGGAATCTGCGTCTGGCCGAGTCGCTCGGTGGCAGCGTCACGCGACTCTCCGGGGCGAGCATCGCCGACGCCTTGCTCCACGAGGCCCATCGCATGCACGCGACGAGGATCCTCGTCGGCAAGCCGCGTCATCAGCGTCGAGTCGCGTGGTTCAAGGAGAATGTCGTCGATCGGCTCGTGCGGCACAGCCGCGACATCGACGTGCTGGTGGTCTGCGACGAAGACGAGCCCCGGGATCGACCGCCCCCCCCTGCCACCGGCAGCAGCGGTCGATCGCTCGCCGGGCTTAGCTATGTCGTCGGCACGCTCACCGCGACGACGGTCGTCGGCCGCCTCCTCTGGCCACACATCAACGACGCGATCGTCTCGTTCGTGTCGCTGCTGATCGTGCTCACCTCGTCGCTGTGGTTCGGCCGCCGGACGGGGGTTCTTGCCGTCGTGCTGGCCGCCCTCGTGATCGACTTTTTCTTCGTCCCCCCCTTCTTCACGCTGGTCATCGCCAGCACGACGGATATCGTTTCCCTGATCGTCCTCCTTTCGGTGGGCCTCGTGGTGGCAGAACTGATCGTGCGACTCAAGGCACAGACGTCGATGGCCGTGGAACGGGAGCAGCGCACAGCGCGTCTCCTCAGATTTTCACGTGCCCTCGCCCTTGCCCTCGATGCCGACTCGATCGCGGCGACGCTCGCCTCCTCGACCGCCTCCGTCACCGACGCCGCGGCCATCGACGTCCATCTGACACGTCGTACGGAAGGGCTGCGGAGCGCGGCCCGATTGGGAGCCATCGTGCCGGCCGCGGACGAGGAGGGCCTCGTCACCTGGGTCATCGAGCATGGCCGCGATGCCGGGCTGGGCAGCGACACCCTCCCCGGTGCCAGGCTCACCTGCCTGCCGATCCGCCACCAGGGGCAATCGCTCGGCGTGCTCGTGATCGCCTTCGATCCCCCGCGCCCCCTCTCGCGCGAGGAGCATGACATCCTCGCGGCGCTCATCGACCAGACCGCCGTGACGCTCAAGAGCCTCGAGAAACGCTGACACCTATGGGATTCCGTTCACTTGCCAGCTGCGTCGATGCCCTCCGAGCCGATCGCGAGGCGGTCGTCGTCGACGCGCCGGTCGACCCCCACCTGGAGATCGCCGAGATCCAGCGCCGGCTCTACCGCTCCGGCGGGCCGGCGGTGCTATTCACCAAACCCCGCGGCTGCCCGTTCCCGATCCTCGTCAATCTCTACGGCACCCGGGCCCGCGTCGAGCGGATCTTCGCCGACACCCTCGACCGGGTCCGCCGGCTCGTGGAGCTGAAGATCGATCCGACCGCCGCAGCCCGGCGCCCGTGGCGCTACTGGCGCGCGCCGCTGGATGCCCTGACGATGCTGCCTCGTCATGTCCGCCGGGGGCCGGTGCAGGCCTGCCCGGTGGCCCTGACAACGCTCCCCCGGGTCGTCTGCTGGCCGGGTGATGGCGGCCCGTTCATCACGCTCCCCTGTGTTTACTCCGAGGATCCCGCCCGCCCCGGCACACAGAGCTCGAATCTCGGCATGTACCGCGTCCAACTGGCCGGCAACGCCTACCGGCCTCTCGACGAAGTCGGCCTCCACTACCAGCTCCACCGCGGCATCGGCGTCCACCATGGCCGGGCGCTCGAACGGGGCGAGCCGCTCCGCGTCGTGATCACCGTCGGTGGCACGCCGGCCATGGCCGTGGCGGCGATGATGCCCCTCCCGGAAGGGCTCTCGGAGCTGACCTTCGCCGGGGCGCTCGCCGGCCATCGGATTCCGATGATCACGGCCAAGGGGAGGCCGGCGGTCTATGCCGAAGCCGACTTCGCCATCGAAGGGACGATCCTTCCCGGCACGAAGCCGGAGGGCCCGTTCGGCGATCACCTCGGCTACTACGCCCGCTGCCACGACTTCCCGGTCCTCCGCGTCGATCGCGTCTCCCACCGTCCCGGCGCGATCTGGCCGATCACGGTCGTGGGGCGACCGCCGCAGGAAGACACGATGTTCGGCTGGCTCGTCCACGAGCTCACCGGGCCGATCATCCCCACCGTACTCCCCGGCGTGACGAGCGTTCATGCCGTCGACGCCGCCGGCGTCCACCCGCTCCTCCTCGCGGTGGGGAGCGAGCGCTACCAGCCGTGGCGGAAGACCGACCGCCCGGCCGAGCTTCTCACGCAGGCCTCGAGCATCCTCGGCCAAGGACAGCTGTCGCTGGCGAAATACCTCCTCATCGTCAACGGTCTCGAAGCTCCGGGGCTCGACGCCCACGACATCGAAGCCTTCCTCGATTGGCTCCTCGCCCGCGTCGACTGGCGGCGTGACTGCCACTTCCACACCGAGACGACGATCGACACCCTCGACTATTCGGGCTCCGGGATGAACGCCGGCTCGAAGCTCGTCGTCGCGGCACGCGGCGCCCCACGCCGAGTCCTCGGCCGCGAGCTCCCCCCCGCTCTGCCGCTCCCGGCCGGCCTCGCCAATCCCCGCGTCTGCCGCCCCGGCATCCTCGCCATCGAGGGGCCGCGCATCGAGCCCCGCTCCCGGCTCGATGCCGGTGACGACGCTGCCATCTGGCAGGGGGCGGCCTCCGCGGCCTGGAGCACCGACATCGAGCGGCTCTGCGGGGCGCTCGGGGGAGCGACGGGGCTCGAGGCTTGGCCGCTGATCGTCGTCGTCGACGATGCCCCCTTCACCGCCGCCTCGCTCGACAATCTCCTCTGGACGACATTCACCAGGTCAAACCCCGCCGCTGATGTCCACGGTGTCGGCGCCACGATCCGTCAGAAGCACTGGGGCTGCACCGGCCCACTGGTGATCGATGCCCGGCTCAAGCCCCACCACGCTCCACCGGTGGAGGAAGATCCGGCCGTCTCGGCCCGCGTCGATGCCCTCGCCGCCCGCGGAGGGGCGCTGGCGGGGCTGCTCGACTGACACGCAAGAAGTGACGGGGCGTCACTTCGCTCCAAGCCGCTTCACGAGCCAGTCGCGAACGGTGGCGATGGCCACCGGCGCGAAGGTCTCCTCGATCCGGTCGTATTCACTCACGGCGCCGGTCGTGCAGGTCTGAAAGAGGTGGTTGAGGCCGGAAAGCTCCTCGACGGTGGCATCGGTGTTCCCGCCGGCCGCGAGCGCCTGGCGGATCGCCGGAAGGTTGAGGGCCGGATCGACCTGCACATCCTTCTCGCCGATGATCGCGAGGACCGGGCAGGTGATTTTGGCCAGCGCGGTGGCGGGATCGTGGCCGATGAAAAACCGGAACCACGGCGCCATAAGGCGGCGGAGGCCGTCGGCGACCGCCGCGTCGAGTTGGGCCTTGGCGGCCTCGTCGGCCTTGTCGATCTCGTCGGCGAGGTCGGCCCGGATCCGCGCGCCAGCCTGAGCGGCGAGCGCCGCCGGATCGGTGCTCTCGTCGGAGCCGCGGACGGCGTCGATCATCGCCTCCTGCATGATCCGCGACCGCCGGATCTGATCGGCGCCGCCGAGGCCTTCCGACTTGAGCACGAGTTCCCCCTGGGAAATGAGGATCCGCCCACCGTCGACCCCCGTCCCGGCGAGCATGACGATCCCGGCGAGGTCGGTGCGACGGGCAGCGAGCAGCGCCGCGATCAATCCCCCTTCGCTGTGGCCGACGACGCCGATCCGCGCCGGATCGATGTCGGGGCGTTCTTTCAGCCAATCGATCGCCGCTTCGGCATCTCGTGCGAAGTCGACACTCGTCGCCTTCGTCGGATCTCCCGTCGATCCGCCGACGCCGCGATCGTCGTAACGGAGGACGGCAATCCCGGCGCGCGACAGGGCATCGGCGAGGACGAGGAACGGCTTGTGATCCATGAGCGTCTCGTCGCGGTCCTGTTGACCGGAACCGGAAACGAGGACCACCGCCGGCCACGGCCCGGCCCCCCGTGGCAGCGTGAGGGTGCCGGCGAGATCGACGCCGTCTGCCGCATTCCGAAACGCGGCTTCGCGGACGTCATACGGGAACGGGGG
>Ga0208249_1000802_pt1 | contig 10487 bp, 12 predicted proteins | sample CryBogmetaGMA1M_FD_184546 | JGI IMG/M metagenome (GOLD analysis project Ga0208249, IMG submission 184546) | Freshwater microbial communities from Crystal Bog, Wisconsin, USA - MA1M (SPAdes) | ecosystem: Environmental > Aquatic > Freshwater > Lake | place: Crystal Bog, Wisconsin, USA | collected...
CGGCCCGCGGGCGACTGACGCGGTTCAGTCGAGAAATCTGCGAATCGTCTCGAGGTAGGCCGGGCTCGACGAGACGCCGTTGTGATCGGCGGCCGGAAACGGACGCTCCGTGGCGACTCCGGCCGCGAAGCCCGCGAGGAGCCGCTTCGTGTGCGCGGCCGGCACCACCTCGTCGGCTCCCGCGGAGATGACGAGCGTCGGCGCGGTCACCCGCGGGGCGTCCTTCACCGACTCGAACCGGTCGGCGAGCAGGAGCCTCACGGGCAGGAACGGGAAGAGCCTGCGCGCGATCTCGAGGATGCTGTCGAAGGGGGTCACGAGCACGAGCCGCCGCACCGGTCGGGTCGCCGCGAGCCGCGTGGCCACGGCCGAGCCGAGGCTCCTGCCGATCACGTCGACCTCCGGGTGCCTGCCATGCACGTGTTCGAACGCCGCCGCGGCGTCGGCGTGCAGCGCCTGTTCGGACGGCCCGCCGGTGCTGCCCCCGTAGCCGCGATAGTGCGGCGCGTAGATCGCCCGGTCGGGAAACGCGGCCGCGAGTTCCGGAACCGCCCACGACACATCCTCGGCATTGCCGCCGAAGTAGAGGATCGCCCGCGGGCCTTCGTGTGGCCGGGTGGCGATGCGGAGCGTCGCCCCGGGCACGTCGAGCGTCGTGGTCGGGACCGCGCCCGAGGCCGGCACGGGATGGAACAGGAGCGAGCGCTGGGCCGCGAAGAGAATGCCGCAGATTCCGGCGTACACCGCCACGAGGAGCCGCCCCGCGACGATCGCCGCCCGCTTCATGGCATGCCCGTCAGCGGCCGCGCGTGGCCGTGCGGACCAGGGCACGGGCGGCCTGCTCCGCCCGGATTCGCGCATCGATCGCCTCGTCGCCCGTCACGCGAGAGGCCGTGATCCGTTCGAGGTCGGCCCGGGCCGCCGCGGCATCGACCTTCTCCGCCGGGATCGCCCGCGGCGTGATCACCGTGACGGCGTCGTGCGCCACCTCGACGAAGCCCCCCTCGACGAACAGCCGGCGCTCGGCGTCGGCGGATCCACCCTGCTCGCCCACGATCCGCACCTCGCCGGCGCCGAGCCGGCCGATGAAGGGAGCGTGGCCGTGCCCCACACCGCGGAGGCCGTCGAAGAGCGGCAGCGTGACCGACCGCGCGTGCGTGTCGAGGCTCGTCTGCTCGGGCGTGACGACCACGCACCGGATCGATCCTGACTGCTTCGTGTCTGCCATGGGATGGGGGTCCGTAGCGGGTGGGGCCGGAGGGCCGTCAGGCCTTCGCGGCCATCTTTCGGGCCTGCTCCTCGGCCTGCTCGATCGGGCCGACGTACATGAAGGCCTGCTCGGGGAGGTGGTCCCACTTGCCGTCGGCAATCTCCTCGAACGAGCGGATCGTGTCGGCCAGGCTGGTGATCTCGCCCGGCTTTCCGGTGAATACCTCGGCCACGAGGAACGGCTGCGAGAGGAACCGCTCCATGCGGCGGGCCCGGTGGACGACGAGCTTGTCCTCTTCCGAGAGCTCGTCGACGCCGAGGATCGCGATGATGTCCTGGAGTTCGCGGTACCGTTGGAGCGTGCGCTGCACGCGGCGGGCGATCTTGTAGTGCCGCTCGCCCACGTACTGCGGGTCGAGGATGCGGCTCGACGAGGCGAGCGGATCGACGGCCGGATAGATGCCCTTCTCGGAGATCGACCGCTCCAGGTAGAGGAACGCGTCGAGGTTGCCGAACGCCGTCGCCGGCGCGGGGTCGGTCGGATCGTCGGCGGGCACGTACACCGCCTGCACGCTCGTGATCGCACCCTTCGACGTGCTCGTGATCCGTTCCTGAAGCGCGCCCATCTCGGTGGCCAGTGTCGGCTGGTAGCCCACGGCGCTCGGCATGCGGCCGAGGAGGGCGCTCACCTCGCTGCCCGCCTGCGAGAAGCGGAAGATGTTGTCGACGAACAGCAGCGTGTCGGCGCCGGTCGTGTCGCGGAAGAACTCGGCCATCGTGAGGGCGGAAAGCGCGACACGGAGGCGGGCTCCCGGCGGCTCGTTCATCTGGCCGAAGACCATGCACGTCTGCTCGATGACGCTGCGACCGGTATCGCCGATCTTGGCCTCCTGCATCTCGAGCCAGAGGTCCGTGCCCTCACGCGTCCGCTCGCCGACGCCGGCGAACACCGAGTAGCCGCCGTGCGCACTGGCGATACGCGCGATGAGCTCGGTGAGGATGACCGTCTTGCCGAGGCCGGCACCGCCGAAGAGCCCGGCCTTGCCGCCGCGGACGAACGGCGTGAGCAGGTCGATCACCTTGATGCCGGTCTCGAAGAGCTCGGTGCGGGTCGAGAGGTCGGTGACGGGGGGCGGGTCGCGGTGGATCGACCAGCGCTCCTGGGTCTCGACCGGCCCGCGGCCGTCGATCGGCTCGCCGAGGAGGTTGAACACCCGGCCGAGCGTAGCCTTGCCAACGGGCACGCTCACCGGCGCCCCGGTGTCGACCACGGTCTCGCCGCGGATCAGGCCGTCGGTCGAGCCGAGGGCCACGCAGCGGACCTTGCCGCCGCCGAGGTGCTGCTGCACCTCCCCGACGAGGTGCAGGTCGATGCCCTTCCGATCGCTGTCGATGCGGACGGCGTTGTAGATCCCGGGGATCGAGTGCTCGGGAAACTCGACGTCGAACGTCGAACCGATGACCTGCGTGATCCTGCCGTTTGCCTTTGTCGCGTTAGCCATGACCGTTTGCATTACTCCGATGGTTGAGTTGTCTGTCGTACGAGGTGCCGGCGTGCCGCGGCCGCAGGGCCGGGTGAACGCCGAAGGAATGTGCGTTGCTCGCCAATCGGCCCGCCACCTACTTCTTGAGGGCCTCGACGCCACCGAGGATTTCCATGATCTCGCCGGTGATCTGCGACTGCCGGGCCCGGTTGTACTGACGCGAGAGGCTCTTGATGAGGCTTCCGGCGTTCTCCGTGGCGGCCTTCATCGCCACCATCCGCGCCACCTGTTCGCTCACGGCGGCGTCGAGGAAACATTTGAAGAGCCGCGAGAGGAAACTGGCCGGGAGAATCTCCGCCAGGATGCTCGACGCCGACGGCTGGAAGTCGTATTCGTCGGAGGCGAGGCGGGCCGCGCGTCCGTCGTCCGCCGCCTTGGGCGGCGCGAGCGGCAGGAGCGTCTCCGTCGTCGCCTCCTGCCTGGCGATCGAGGTGAACTTCGTATACACGACATCGAGGCGGTCGATCGTGCCGGCGGAATAGGCATCGAGATAGGCCCGGCCGATCGGAGCGACCGCGGCGAACTCCGGCTTGTCCTCGAAGGTGGTGTATCGCTCGGCGAGGTCGACGCCGCGGAACCGCAACGCGGAGATGCCGCGTTTGCCGGAGACCGCCACGTGCGTGGTCACCTGCTCGCTCTTCCATTGCCCGAGGAGGGCCACCGCCTGACGGACGACGTTGGAGTTGTAGCCGCCGCACAGCCCGCGGTTGCCCGTGAGCACCAGCACCGCCGACCGCTGCGTGGGCCGGATCTCGAGGAGCGGATGGGCCACGTCGGCCCCCACGCTCGCGATGTTCTCGAGGATCTTGGCGAGGTGTCGCGTGTAGTCGCGCGCGGCGACGGAGCGGTCCATCGCCTTCTTGAACCTCGCGGTGGCGATGAGCTCCATCGTCCGCGTGATCTTGCGGATGTTCTTTACCGACTTGCGGCGGCGATCGAGTGCCCTGGCTTTTGCCATCGTGTGTGACCTTCGGCGTGCGACGCCGTGAACCTCGGGGTGCCTACCGTGCGCCGGCCAGTTGCCGGCCCGCGCCGGCCGCCCGCTGCCGCTTGAACTCCGCGATCGCGGCCTCGAGCTGCCGTTCGCTCTCGCCGTCGAGTTCCTTCGACGACTCGATGCGGGCCCGCAGTTCGGGCACCTGATCGCGGACGAACGTCAGGAAGCCCTTCTCCCAATCGGCCACCTCATCGCGTTTCACGTCGTCGAGATGGCCGCGGGTGCCGGCGTAGATGGAGAGCACCTGGTCGACCGTCTCCATCGGGGCGTATTGCCCCTGCTTGAGGAGCTCCACCATGCGATAGCCGCGGTCGAGCCGCTGCTGCGTGGCGGCGTCGAGGTCGGTGCCGAGCTGGGCGAAGGCCTCGAGCTCGCGGAAACTCGCGAGGTCGAGACGCAGGCCGCCGGACACCTTCTTCATCGCCTTGGTCTGGGCCGCACCACCGACGCGCGAGACCGAGATGCCCGCGTTCATGGCGGGCCGCTGGCCGGCGAAGAAGAGGTCGGGCTGGAGGTAGATCTGCCCGTCGGTGATCGAGATCACGTTCGTGGGGATGTAGGCCGAAACCTCGCCCTCGAGCGTCTCGATGATCGGCAGCGACGTGAGCGACCCTCCGCCGAGTTCCTTCGAGAGCTTGGCAGACCGCTCGAGGAGGCGGCTGTGGGCGTAGAAGACGTCTCCCGGATAGGCCTCGCGTCCCGGCGGCCGCCGCATGAGGAGCGAGAGCTGGCGGTAGGCCGTGGCCTGCTTCGAGAGATCGTCGTACACGATCAGCGCGTGCTGGCCGTTGTACATGAAGTGCTCGGCCATCGCCGTGCCCGAGTAGGGGGCGATGTACTGGAGCGGTGCGGCCGTGCTCGCCCCGGAGACGATCACCGTCGTGTAGTCCATCGCGCCGTACTTGTGGAGCGTGTCGATCGCCACCGCGACCGACGAGTCCTTCTGGCCCACCGCGACGTAGAAGCACTTCACGCCGCTGTGCTTCTGATTGATGATCGCGTCGATGCCGATCGCGGTCTTGCCGGTCTTGCGGTCGCCGATGATCAGCTCCCGCTGGCCGCGGCCGATCGGCGTCATCGCGTCGACCGCCTTGATGCCGGTCTGGAGCGGTTCGCGGACCGGAGACCGCTGGGCCACGCCCGGGGCGAGCGTCTCGACGGGACGCCGCAGGTCGGTGACGATCGGCCCCTTGCCGTCGAGCGGGTTGCCCAGCGGATCGAGCACGCGACCGATCACCGCGTCGCCCACGGGCACGCTGAGAAGCCGACCGGTGCTCTTCACCTCGTCGCCCTCGGTGACCTTGAGGTAGTCGCCGAGGATGATCACGCCGACCGAGTTCTCCTCGAGGTTGAAGGCGAGGCCGGTGATGCCGCCGGGAAACTCGACCATTTCGCCCGCCATCACGCCGGAGAGGCCCCAGACGCGGGCGATGCCGTCGCCCACCTCGAGGACGCGGCCGACTTCACGGACGTCGATGCCCGACTCGTAGCGGGAGATCTCCTCGCGGAGGACGGATGCGATTTCGTCGGTCAGGTGCGCCATGAATACTCCCCGTTCTGGATGGCCTGGATGTTCCGTTGGTGGAGACGGCCGCCGAGCCGCGTGAGGCTCGTCGCGACCGACTGGTCGTAGATGGTGTCGCCGATCCGGACGACGAGGCCGCCGATGAGCGCCGGATCGACCGCGAACGTCGGCGTGAGGGGCGACTTCACCGCCCGCTCGATCTCGGCGACCACCCGCGCGCGCTCGGCGTCGTCGAGCGGCACCGCGGTGGTGAACGTCGCCTGCTTGCGGCCGTCGCGCTCGTCGGCGAGCCGCTCGGCTGCCGCGACCACCGCGCCGAGCATGCCGAGCCGGCCGTGCCTGGCGAGGACGTGGAGGGCGTTGACGCTCGTGGGCCGAAGGCGGCCCTTCGCCACCTTGTCGATGACGGCCGCCTTCTCCTCGGCCGGCACCTTCGGCGACGCGAAGACCGCGGCGGCCTGGGGCACCTTCGGCAGCACGTCACGGGCGAGGCTGCCGAGTTCCGCGAGCACCTCGCGTCGGCAGCCCGCCGCGTCGGCCGCCTCGACGACGGCCTGCGCGTAGATCTTCGCGACGCGATCGACGGCGATGTCGACGTGGCCGGCGGCGGGGTTCTGGTCGCTCATGGCGGAGGTGATGGGGGTGACGGGCGGTCAGTTGAGACTCGGAGCCTTCGCCATGCTGGCGACCGAATCGCGGACGAGGCGGGCCTGATCCTCCTGGCCAAGTTTCTCGCGGAGAAACTTTCCCGCCACCTCGACGGCGAGGTGACCGGCCTTCTCGGCGATCTGGGCGAGGGCGTCGTCCTTGGCGAGCCCGATCTCACGCGTGGCCCGGACCCGCTCCTCCTCGGCGGCCTTGCGGGCCTCGGCGACGATCGATTGCCGGGTGGCATCGGCGTCGCGGCGGGCCTCGTCGAGCATCCCCTTGACCTCCTCGGAGGCCTCGGCGAGCCGGCGCTCGTAGGAGGCGAGCATCCGCCGCGCCTCATCGTTCGCGGCCTTCGTTTCGGCGATCTGCCTGGCGATCCCCTCCTCTCGCTTCTCGAGCCCCTGCATGATCGGCTTCCAGGCGAACTTCGTCAGGAGCGCGAGGAGGCCGAGGAACACGGCGAACGACCAGACGGCCAGGTCGGTCTGGAACCAGGCGGGGCTTTCGAAATCCTTCTGGGTCACACCGCTCGGCAGGTTGTGGCCGATCTCGGTGGCATGGCCATGATCGCCATGATCATCCGCCGCGTGCGCCGCCGAAGATGCGGCGGAGGGCGCGGCGAACGGCCCGGCGGCTCCACCCACGACCATGCAGGCAAACGCCGCACAGGCGACCATTCGGATCCTGGGGGCCGGGGATCGCTGGATCGGGCTCACGTGAGAACTCCACTCGACGGGTCGTGCAACTCGGACTTCGGTATCAGGCGGGCATCTCGATCGGGACGCAGCCGTGGTGTCCACGGCCGATTCCGACGGCCCCGAACGACTGGCCGCCCGGCCCGGGCGGCGGAGCGGGAACAGATCGTTCCCACCCCGGCGCCGGGACGGTTGGACGACGGCGGATCGGCTCCCGTGGAGCCCCCGCCGCACCCGCGGGCTCAGGCCTTGTTCGAGCAGATGAACAGCGCGTAGAAGGTGAAGCCCTCGATGAGGGCCGCCGCGATGATCATTGCCGTCTGGATGCTGCCGGCCACCTCGGGCTGCCGCGACATGCCCTCGTAGGCGGCCGACGCCAGCTTGCTGATGCCGTAGGCGGCACCGATGACCACGAGCCCGACACTGAAGGCGGAGGTGAGGTCGATGAGCGACCGGCCGGCCGCGACGGCCTCCTGGGCGCTCGCCATGTCGGCGCAGAGGACGGTGACCGCGACGGCGGCGATGGCGGCGAGCGTGCGGGTCGAGAACAGGGATCGGATCATCACTGGATCAAGCTCCTTGGCGAAACGAGGAACCGGGCGGACGCCCGGATGATGGTTGACGACGAACGAAAAGGATCGAGTGTGCGGGCGGGGCAAACCCTGCGGCGTGGAGCCGCGAACCATGTTCTAGGGATTTCCTCGCGTTTTTGAAGGGTGATTTCCCGGCGGCCCGGATTTCGGCGGCCGCGACGGGAACGCAGGTCAGTGCTGGTGGACGGCGGCCCCGATGAACAGCGCGGAGAGGAACGTGAAGATGTAGGCCTGAAGGAAGGCGACGAACAGTTCCAGGACGCTGAACAGCGTGCAACTCACGACGCTGATCCCCGTGACCGTCGCCCACATGCCCATGGAATAGGTGGCGGCGGCCGAGATCAGGCCCATGATGCCGAGCAGCACGAGGTGCCCGGCCACCATGTTGGCGAGGAGCCGCACCGCGAGGATGAGATGCTTGATGCACAGGCCGAGCATCTCGATCGCGAAAATCATCGGTTTGAGGAGGATCGCCAGCGGCAGCGGCAGGTCCATCGAGGGCACCTGGTTGCCGAAGAAGCCGAGGACGCCGAACTTCATCATGCCGGCGACGACGACCGTCGCGAACGTGACGCCGGCGAGGGCCAGCGTGACCGAGAACGACGCCGTGGGGGATCCCGCCCACGGCACCATGCCGAGCAGGTTGCAGCCGAGCACGAAGAAAAAGAGCGTGAGCAGGAGCGGCACGAACCGGTCGCCATCGTGGACCTCGCGATGCACCGCCACCGTCGGCCCGCCCGCCCCCGCGAGGGCCGGCGTTCCGTGGGCGTGCCCCTGCCCGTGCGAGTGATCACCGTGCCCGTCGTGGCCGTGATCATGGTGGCCGTGATCGTCGTGGCCGTGGTCGTGGCTGTCGATGGCCGGCCGGGCGATCTGGTCCCGCACGAAGAGGATCATCGCCTCGAACAGGTTCGCGAATCCGCCCTTCGGAGCCTCGCCGCTGCCGAGCCGCCGGGCCAGCCGGGTGAAGAGGAGCAGGAGCACCCCGGCGAGCAGCACCTCGAGCACCATGTACTTCGAGATGCAGAAGCCCGACTTCTTCTCGAACAGGCTGTCGAGGGTTCCGAACGGCTGGGGAATGAGGACCTTCCCGTCCATCGCCTGGTTGAACTCGGCCACGTCGGTGATGTCGGGCCGGCCATCGCGGAGGAACTGCGGCACGTCCTCGAGCGTCCGCCAGTCCTGCCGCCACAGCGCCTTGGGCACCTCGAAAAAGTAGGCGTCCTTGAGGTGGTAGATCGGGTTGTGGGCGGACATCGGGTCTGGTTCCGTGTGCGTGCTGGAGATGCGCCGCGGGGGCGGGCTCCTCAGGAGGCCGAGAGTGTGGGGCAACCGGCCACGCGGCGTCAATTCGCCGGCTTCCGGCCGGCGTTCCGGCGGTCGGCCCGGCTCCCCATGATGTGCAGAATCACGTCGGCCGCAAGGACGACGAGGTAAAACGCCACGAGCAGCCCGTCCGCCCCCGCGGCCCGCAGGCTCGCGCCTCCCGACTGCAGCCAGCCGAGCGCCACCAGGGCGGGAAACAGCCGCACGCCGACGGTGGCCAGCGACGCGGCGACCCGCGCCGACGGACTGGTGGCCGGCAGGAGCGCCACGACGGTCGCAGCGGCCAACCCGGCGGCGCACGTGCCGGCCGCGAAGCCCACGGCCCGCATCCGTTCCGGCGCACGGTCGCCGGCGGCGAGCGCGATCAGCGTCGCCGTCGCCAGCGCGGCCGCGTTGATGGCGGCGGCGGCCAGCGGCGACCACCCGTTCGCGTTCGCTCCGCTCATCGGGGCCTCTCTGGCCGCGTGGCGAGCCGCACCAGCGACAGGATCCCCGCGGCGAATCCCACCACCAAGCCGAGCGGCCCCAAGAAGGCGGTGCCCAGGCGGGCGTCGAGCCATCCCCCGCCGACGCCGGGCAGGAACATCGTCAGGCCGATGACGGTGACGCGGGACACCCACGCCACCGCCTCGCCGATCGGGGAACCGCCGGTGTCGTGGGCCATGCCTGGAGGATATCCCGGCGCCCGGGCGGCTGTCGCGATGGGGCGGAACGGCGGCGGTTCGACCTGATCGCCGGACCGAGGCTATCGTGTCGGGGCGAGCCAGGAGTCTCCGCCCGTGTCGTCCCGCAAGCATCGCCGCCGCCGCCACCGCCACCTCGCCGACTCGATCGCCGAGGCAACGGTGCATCACGGGCACCCGACCGACCTGCGGCTGATCGCCTGCGACGGCAGCACGACCCACGAGGCGACGGTGCTCCGGGCCGAGGAACTTACGATCGCCCGCGAGAAGTGGCCGGTGATCTGGCTCGACGTCGCCGGCTTCGAGGACCTCGCGACGATCCGCATGATCGGGCAGGTGTTCCAGATCGGGGAGCTCGCGCTCGAGGACGCGATCACTCCCGACGAGCGGCCGAAGGTCGAGATCTTCGGCCACCAGGTGCTCATCGCGGTGCGGATGGCCCGCTTCGACGGCGACGCGATCGTGACCGACCCGATGGCGATCTTCCTCGGCGACCGCTACGTGATCACGTTCCACGACCGCACCGTGCCCGACGGCTTCGAGGGGGTCCGCAACCGCATCCGCCACGGCCGCACGCGGCTCGGCCACCTCGGGGCGGACCATCTCTGCGCGCTCCTCCTCGATGCCGTCATCGACAACTACTTTCCGGTCCTCGAGCGGTTCGGCGACCGGCTCGAGTCGATCGAGGAGGAGGCGCTCGAGGCACCGACCCGGGAGCTCCTCGGCCAGATCCACGACGTCCGCAACGACCTCATGACGCTGCGGCGGTCACTCTGGCCGACGCGCGACGTGCTCCACGCGCTCGGCCGCGAGCCGACCGCGTTCGTGGGCGACCACGCCCGCCAGCACTTCCGTGACAGCTATGACCACACCATGGAGCTGCTCGACCTCACCGAGGGCTACCGGGAGATCGGCAGCGACCTCCGCGACATCTACCTCGCGAGCATCAACAACCGCATGAACGACGTGATGAAGGTGCTCACGGTCATCGCCACGCTGTTCATGCCGCTCACGTTCATCACGGGCTTCTACGGGATGAACTTCAACACCGACTCGCCCTGGAACATGCCGCTCCTCAACTTCCGCTACGGCGAGCTCGTGGCGATCGGGGTGATGCTGCTCACGACGTTCGCCATGGTCGTCTTCTTCTGGCGGCGAGGCTGGCTGAGGCGCTGGCACTGAATTCACGCGAAACACGAGCCTCCGGCTCGTTTTCGCTTGGCGGGCCTCCGCCCGCTCTCGAGGGCGTCGCATCCATGCGACG
>Ga0208249_1000805_pt1 | contig 10479 bp, 8 predicted proteins | sample CryBogmetaGMA1M_FD_184546 | JGI IMG/M metagenome (GOLD analysis project Ga0208249, IMG submission 184546) | Freshwater microbial communities from Crystal Bog, Wisconsin, USA - MA1M (SPAdes) | ecosystem: Environmental > Aquatic > Freshwater > Lake | place: Crystal Bog, Wisconsin, USA | collected...
GGCTCAGGGTCGCCCGTGCCCCGGAGCCGGCGTAGGCGGCAAGCGAAGACAGGATGTCGAAGCGCAGCCGGCTTCGAGTGAGCGAAGCCCAGGATGGGCGCAGCGAACGTCCGGGCGACGGGGCACGGGCGACCCTGAGCCTGCGTCACCTGCTTGGGCGCACCCGCCGCCCCGCCGAGCCTGCGTCACCTGGTTCGACGCACGCGCCGCCCCGACGCGTGGGGCCCCGAGCCCGCGTTGCCGCGCCCGCCGGCGTCACTCCGCGCAGCAGCTGCACCGCTGCGGCACGTCGAGCACGAGCGTGGCGGCGTAGGCCGCCTTGTCGTAGCCCTCCCCCTTCTCATCGGGGCTGTCGAGATGCGCCACCACGAGCAGGAGATTGCCCTCCTTCGGCGTGTAGCTGCACCGCCCCTCGGCGTCGGTCTTCCGCTCGTGCGTCGGATCGAAGCCTTCGGCGAGCGTGGCCCCCCGCGGCACGAACGACACGACCTGGTCGGCCAGCGGCCGCCCCTTGAAGAGCAGCCGCACCTTGATCGGCTTGCCGGGGCCGCAGCCGAGCACCGGGTGGCTCTCGAGCACGAGCTCGAGCGGATGTCCGAGCGGCCCGGGGAGCCTGCCGTCGGGCGGGGCCGGGCGGTCGAGCGACTCGGCGGCGAGGAAGTAGGTCTTGCCCCCCTTGCATCCCATCGCGCCGTGACGGACGCCCTCGCGGTAGTGAGCCGCGCAGTGGAGCCCCGCGACGGCCGGCACGAACCGGGCCGACCAGAAGCCCTCCTTCGGCGCGTAGCCGAGGTCGACCATGTCGGCCGCGACGTCGGTCGTGCGGCCGTCGGGCCCGATCACGCCCACACGCACGCCGTCGAGCGACCCGAGCTTGCCGGCGACCTTGAAATCGCGGTGGTCGTTGCCGTGGTTGCCGAGGAAGAGATCGACGTGCACGACGTCGTCGGGGTGGACCGCCCGCGGCGAGACCTGCAGCCAGGTGTCGTGGCCGCGGGCGGCGCCGGTCACGCCCAGCGCGAGCACGAGGCCCGCGAGCGCGCTAGGCACGGGGGCAGCGGGACGCCGGCGACCACAGCCGCCGACGCGGCGAACGGTGTCAGACAGGCGACGGGAACGATGCGATCGAAACATGGGACGATCTCCTGGGAACGTGGGGGGTGTTCGGCGGCCGGGCCGCGGCGCGGCTCACAAATCTCCCGCGACCTGCTCGCCGCCGTTGATGCTGTGCAGCGCGCGGTGCAGCGTCACGTCGGTCGACTCCGAGAGGAACGCCACGTGCCCGTCGCCGAAGAGCACGTGGGCGCCGCCGGGATGCCAGCTCCGCGGCCCGAAGAACCCCGACCAGTGGACGACGTAGTCGGGGATCCGGCTGTTGGGCGTGAGGAAGCCGTTGGTGAGGCTGTTGCCCGACGTGGTCGCCGCCCAGGCCAGCCCCCGGCCCCGCATCGCGGCGCTCGACGCGCCCCGCCACGTGACCGACTTCGTGGCCCACGCGGCCACGAGCGCGTCGAGGGCGGCCGTGGTCGGCGTCGCGGGGCTCGCGTTGAACGAAAGCGGCGGCCCCGACGTAAAGTCGCCCGAGCCGTTGAAGGTGTACTGGTAGGGATACGACGGCGGCGCGCCGGCGGCGAACGCGGTGTCGGCGCCGATGCTCCGCACCGCCTCGCTCCCCACGGCCGTCTTCGAGAGGCCGTCGGTGACCTTCGCGACGCCCACGGCCGACTTCTCGTAGACGATGCCGTCGGTGGGCCGGCTGAAGTCCCAGAAAAACTTCCCGGCGCCGTCGGCCTGCCCCGAGCCGAAGCTCACCATGTAGTTGTTGCCGCCGTAGGGAAACGTGCCCGACTTCTGCACGATCGGCGCCGGATCGCTCGGGCAGATGAGCATCGGGATCGGCGTGGCGAAGAGCGCCGCGAACGCGGGGTTCGGCGTCTGCCCGGTGTAGGGGCCGGTGAACGCCGCCTGCTTGAAGTCGAACCGGCTCGCGAGCGACCCCTCCTCCGCGAAGGGGAGCACCCGGGCGTGGAACGACCAGCCTTCGCCGGCCGACCAGTTGCCGGTGGTGGCGTTGGGCCTCGCGTCGGTGGGGGGGAAGCTCCGCTTCGCCGACTCGTAGTTGAACATCGCCAGGCCGAACTGCCTGATGTTGTTCAGGCAGCTCGAGCGGCGGGCCGACTCGCGGGCCGACTGCACCGCCGGCAGGAGCATCCCCACGAGCGTGCCGATGATGGCGATCACCACGAGCAGCTCGACGAGCGTGAAGCCGTGCCGCCGACCCGCGGGCCCCGGACAGGCCCGCAGGCGGATGCGTGATGGCATGACGAAGACCTTTCCGGAAGCCGCGCGATCTCCGTGAGGGCCGCGCGGGGTGGTGGACGGGCGTGCCGCCGGCCCGCGACCTGCGGAGCCTCGAGCGGACGAGGGACGACTGACGACACCGGGCACTCCGCGCACGCGGCCCGCCGGCGCACGAAGCACCGGCAGGAAAACCGTCGCACGCGGGGCGTCGCGCAGAGACCGCCGCAAGGGATGCGGGGCCGCGACGCCGTCGTCAGGCCGCCCGCGGCGGCGGCGCGTCGGGGGCCGCCCTCAGGCCGACGGCCGCGCGATCGACGCTCTCGCGGCGTTCGACCATCACCAGGATCTCGGAAAGCTCGGGGGCCGGCGGCGGCAACGACGCGCCCGCCGCGAACCATTCGGCCACGATGCCGCCACAGACGAGCATCGCCCGCAGCGAAAGACCGCGCGACCGCGGCGGCTCGTTCGGCTCATGGCGGGAGGATCCAGACGCGGTGCCAGCGGATCGTCCTGCCTCCGTGGTGCCTGTGACCGCCACCGGCGTCTCGTCGCCACCGCACCCCGCAGCGGTGCGGTCGCCGGTCGTGTTGCAGCACGATGCGCGGGCCTTCGTCGCGGCGCAGCACCCCGCGACGTCGGCGGCGTGCACCGCCTCGCTGGCCGACACCGTGTCGATCACTGGCACCGTCGTCGCGAACGACTCCGCCGACACCGGGCCCACCCGCCGTTCGAGCGCGGCGAGCACGGCCGGCTCGACCCCGTGCGTTCTGGCCCACGCGAGCGTCTCGGCGGGCGTGTTGCAGCAGCATCGCGTGAAGCACTGCTCGGCCGACGCGCACCCGCAGGGCTTGTCCATGCAGGGAAACGGCCGGGAGCGGTCCTTGGCGGCCAGCCGCTTGGCCGTGCCCGATCCGGCGGCGGATCCGGGGCCCGCCGGCGGCATCACGCCCAGCGGCAGCGGCAGCCCCGAGGCCACGAGCACGTAGCCGACGATCGCCAGCCAGGTCGTGATCCCGCGATGACTGCGGAGGGGGCGCATGACGAGAAGTATGGCACACCCGAGGACGGGTGCAAGGTTCGCCGGTGCCCGCGGCCGCCTGCCGCCGGAGGCGCGGCGCCTGTTCCCGCCCGGGCGCACGCCCGCGTCCGATCGCATGCGGCCGTGCATCGCTCCCTCAAATCGCCCGGAGAAACTCGAGCGCCGCGGTGAGTTCGGCGCCGCCGCCGACGCGGTCCACCGGCTCGAGGCAGACCCAGCCGCGATACTCCCGCTCTTCGAGCGTGCCGAACACGCCCGGCCAGTCCACCTGCCCGGTGCCGAGGATCACGGCACGACCGCGGCCCGCGAAGGCCCCGGCCACGGCGTCGTTGGCGTGGACGTGCCCCACGTGGCCGGCGAGCCGGGCGACCGCGGCGACGGGATCGTGGCCGTGGACGACGAGCGCGCCGGGATCGACGTCGCAGGAGATCGATCCCTCGGGCAAGGCCGCGATCAGGCGCAGCATGTCGTCGGGGCTCACGCGGCCCGTCGCCACGCAGAGCGTCGCCCCGGCACGCTGCCCCCACGCCCCGAGGTCGGCGAGCACGTCGACGAGCAGCCGCCAGCGCGGGTCGGCGGCGGCGTCGGGATCGGTCGGCGCCGGCGGCATGTCGCCGAGGTGATTGGTGACGATCCGGGCGCCGAGGGAGTGCGCGAGCGACAGCGCCCCCTTCGTGGCGGCGATCCGTCCCTCGAGCCGCTCGGCGTCGGCGTAGCCGCCACGGGTGCGGAACGACACGGCCACCACGGCGAGCCCCTCGTCGTCGAGCCACTTGCGGATCTGCCGCAGGCCCGTCTGCGTCACCTGCTCCGGAGCGAGCCCCGAGCGGGCGTCGAGCTCCACGCCGCGGAAGCCGAGCTCCCGCGCCCGCCGCAGCGCCCGCCGCAGGTCGCCGGCGAGGTCGGCGGCGGCCACGCTGAGAGTGGAGGTGTCCATCGGCGTCGCGAGCCCACGGGATGCGGCGGCAGACGGCACGGGCGACGCCGCGTTCGCACCAGCCGACGACCGATTGTAATGTGGCGACATCCCGCCCCGGGACTTTTCCCCGACAATGACAGGGAGATCGTCATGCCCGCGCTCTCCGCCGTGACCGCCGCCCTCGAGGCGCTGGCCCCGCTGCGGCTGGCCGCCGACTGGGACGCGGTGGGTCTGCTCGTGGCGGGCCGCCCGACCGTCGATCGCGTGCTCACCTGCCTCTCCCTCACGCCCGAGGTGGCCGCCGAGGCGGTCCGCGAACGCGCCGACCTCGTCGTCACGCACCACCCGCTTCCCTTCCGCCCCGTGCCGCGGATCACCGCCGACACCGCCACCGGCAGCGTGCTGCTCACCCTCGTCGGCGCCGGCGTCGGCGTGTGGAGCAGCCACACCGCCTGGGACTCCGCGGCCGGCGGCATCAACGACCAGCTCGCCGCCATGCTCGACCTCGGAGCGGTCGCGCCGATCGAGCCCGACGCCGTCGAGCCGCGGACGGGGTTCGGCAGGGTCGGCGACGCCGCCGGCCGCAGCGTCGCGGAGTTGGCGCGACGACTCGCCGACAGTCTCGGCCTCGGCGGCGTGCAGGTGGTCGGCGACCCGCGGCGGCCGGCGGGCCGCGTGGGCATCGTGTGCGGCAGCGGCGGCGACACCATCCCCGTCGTCACCCGCGCGGGCTGCACGACCCTCCTGACCGGCGAGGTCAAGCTGCACCAGGCGCTCGAGGCGCGGGCGTCGGGGCTGGCCGTGATCGCGGTGGGCCACCACGCCAGCGAGCGGTTTTCGCTGGACGTGCTCGCCCGGCGGCTGGCCGCCGCCGTGCCCGGGCTCGTCTGCCTGCCCAGCCGCGACGACCGCGACCCGATCGTGTGGCTGACGACCCGTGACTGACGACCGGCGACTGATCGCCGCCGGCCGCGGATCGATTTGTTGCCCGGCGATTTTTTGGCTCTACACTTGAGGACGTGTTCGAGATCGTCGCCCCGCAGCCGGAAAGGGCACTCCATGCCCCGGTTTCTCACCGCCCTTCCCGTCTACAACGAGGCGACACACCTCGCGGGCGTGCTCGATCTCGTGCGGCGCCACGCGACCGACGTGCTCGTCGTCGACGACGGCTCGACCGACGGCACCTCGGGGCTTCTCGACGACATGCTGGCGCGTGACGGTGCCGGCGGGCTGCGCGATTCCTCTGCCGGCGGGCTTCGCGATTCCTCTACCGGCGGGCTTCGCGATTCCTCTACCGGCGGGCTTCGCGATTCCTCCACCGGCGGGCTCCGCGATTCCTCTACCGGCGGGCTTCGCGATTCCTCCACCGGCGGGCTCCGCGTTGTCCGCCATCCGCTCAATCTCGGCTACGGTGCGGCACTGGCCACCGCCTTCCGCGAGACGCTCGCCGGCCCCTGGGACGGCCTCGTGACGATCGACTGCGACGGCCAGCATCAGCCGCAACTGATCCCCGAGTTCGTCGCCGCCTGCGTCGATCCCGCCACGGCGGCCGACATCGTCAGCGGCAGCCGCTACCTGCGGCGGTTCCCGGGCGACAGCCAGCCCCCCGCGGCCCGGCGGCGGATCAACGCCGAGATCACCGCCGAGATCAACGGCCGCCTCGGCCTCGGCCTCACCGATGCGTTCTGCGGGTTCAAGGCCTACTCGCGCCGCGCCCTCGAGGCGCTGCACGTCACGGAGACCGGCTACGCGATGCCGCTCGAGGTCTGGGTGCAGGCGGCGGCCGCGGGACTGCGGGTCGTCGAGCTGCCGGTGCCACTGCTGTATCTCGATCTGTCGCGGAGTTTCGGCGGCGCACTGGACGATGCGTCCACCCGTCTGGCCTACTACCGCCGCGTGCTCGATCGCGCCGAGGCCGCCGTCGCGGCCGCCGGGCCGGCCAGCCATCCGTAGCAGGCCGCGGGGCTGACGGCATCCACGGCAGGGTCGTATGCATCCTCCTTCAGGCCCGCCAGCGCCACGCCGACGCGTGCTCACGCCGCCGCCGGAATCGGGAGGGCATCTCCTCGTACCGCCGCTCGAAGCCGATCCGGCCCGCCCGGCGGCGTCGATCGAGGCGCTCGTCGACAACAATCGTCTCCTGCGGGCGGCGTTCGACACGCGGATCGGTGACCTCAGGCTCTGGGAGCTCGTGGCCGCCACCCGCCGCGAGGTGCTCACCGTGGCCGCCGCGTACACCGGCAGCTACCGCGACGTGGAGCGTCCCGCCGACGTGGCCGACTGGATCGCCCGCCCGATCGTGATGGGAGGCCACCAGCCGGAGCTCTTCCATCCGGGCGTGTGGATCAAGAACGCGGCGCTCGACGCCTACGCGCGGCGGCTCGGCGGCACCGCGGTCAATCTGGTCGTCGACACCGACCGCTGCGCACGGACGAGCGTCGGCGTGCCCGTGGGCACGCCGCGCGAGGCGCACGTCGAGACCGTGCCCTTCGACGGCATGGCGGCGGAGATGCCGTGGGAGGAGCGCGGCGTGATCGATCAGGAGTGCTTCGCGTCGTTCGCCCGGCGGGCCGACGCGGTGCTGCAACCGCTCGAGCGCGACGCGGTGCTGCGCCGCTGGTGGCCGCTCGTGGTCGAGCGGGCGGCGGAGTCGCACCGGCTCGGCCTCGCGATCGCGCAGGCGCGGCACGCCTACGAAGGGCGGCTGGGGCTCGAGTCGCTCGAACTGCCGGTGAGCGAGCTCGTCCGCCTGCCGACCGTGATGGTCTTCATGGGCTGGCTGCTCGCCCACTCGGCCCGGCTCCACGAGGCCTACAACGCGGCGCTGGCCGACCACCGCCGCCGCTTCGCCGTGCGCGGCCGCGCGCGGCCGATGCCCGATCTCGCGGTGCGGCACGATTCCAGCCCCGGCCCGTGGCTCGAGGTGCCGTGGTGGATCTGGACGCGCGACGATCCGCGGCGGCGGCGGGTGTTCGCCAGCACGGCCACGCCGGGCACGCTCGTGCTCTCCGACATGGAAACGCTGCGGGTGGAGCTGCCGATCTCGCCCGAAACCTCGCCGTCGCGCTGGGTGGACGCGCTGTCGCGGATGGAGGAGCACAGCCTGCGGCTGCGGCCGCGGGCGCTGGTCACGACGCTCGTCGCGCGGCTGCTCGTGGCCGACGTCTTCGTGCACGGCATCGGCGGCGCCGCCTACGACGGCATCACCGACGACATCGTGCGCAGGCTCACCGGCTGCGATCCGCCGCGGCACGCGGTGGTGAGCGGCACGCTGCGGCTCCCGCTCGGCGGTCTCTTCCCCGCTCTCGAGTCATCGGCTCCGGAGGCGGAGCTCGCCGGCGTGCGGGCGACGCTGCGCGACCTCGAGTTTCATCCCGAGCGGCACCTCGCCGCGGACGACGCGGAGAGCGAACCGATCGCCGATCTCGTGCGGCACAAGTGGCGCTGGATCGACACGCATCCGACGCCGTCGCTCGCGCGCCGACGTTGCCACGAGATCCGCGGCGCGAACGAGCGGCTCACCGCGCACGTGACCGCGCTGCGGTCGCGGCTGCTCGACCGCGTCGCGACGCTCACCACCGCGATCCGGGCGCGGAACGTGCTGCGATCGCGGGAATATCCCTGGTGTTTTTTCACCGAAAACGCGCTCAAATCATTCCTCCTACTGGAAATCGAGTGAGAAGACGCTTATCCTGAACGTCAACGGATTGGGTCGTGGAGCCCCAGGGAGAGGAGGCACGATGTCTGGTCGAATGATTTGCCGTCGCCGGATCGTCGGTGGCGTGGCCGCCCGCACGGGTGCGGCCCGCAGGAGCGCCGGGGTGTTTCTCGCGGCGGCCTCGAACGGGCCGCCCCTCCGATCCTCCTCGCGGCAGCCGGCCCGCGCAGCCGAGCGACAGGCCGCCGTCGTCACGGGTCGGGCGAGGGCGAAGCCCCGGCTGAAAATCCGGGCGGGCACGGCCTGTACAGCGGCCCCCACGCGCCCCGCGGCCCCGCGATCCGGCACGACGATCCGGCTGGCGACAGGCACCGAAAAAACTGGCACCGGGCATGCTGACACCGGGCGTACTGCCACCGCGAAAACCCGCCCCGAGCAGACGAGCCGCGGCAAGACGAGTGAGGAGACGGCTGACGCACGGGCCGGCCTGCCGACGGCCCCCGCGCCCGCCGCTCCGGAGCGGTCGAGGGCCAAGCCCGCCGTCGCGGCCGAACCGCCGCACGTCGCCGAGGAAACGGCCACCGTGCAGACGGTGGAAATCCGTCCGGCGGGAACGGTCGTGAGCCGCCGGCCGTTGCCGGCGCGGCGATCGCCGGTGGTGCATCTTCCCACCGAGCCCTCGGTCCGGCACCGTCCGCCGGCGTGGATGCTCGAGGAGTGCCATGTGGCACCGGCGCGGGCGGGCGACCAGGCCGAGATTCTCCAGCTGCTCTCCGGCCTGCCGTCGCCGCCGACGAAGGCCGAGTTTCATGCGGCCGTCGATCATCCCGATCATGATTCCGCCAACCGGCTCATCGCCCGGCTCGCCGGCCGCATCGTGGGCCACGTCGAGGTGTTGCCGCGGAACGTGCGGGTGGGGTCGGTGACCGTGCCGGCGGCCGTGGTCGACCGGCTCGCCGTCCTGCCCGAGTGCCGCGGTGCGGGACACGGCCAGCGGCTGGTGCGGGCCGCGGAGGATCGCATGCGTACGCTCGGCGCCGCCGTCGCGATCACCCGCACGAAGATCGCGCCGTCGCTCCGCGAACTCGGCTGGAGCGTGCTGGGCCGCGACTGCGCCACCCCGGGGCGGCCGACCGGCATCCTCGCAAGGCTGCTCGAGGGTCCGGCCCGCGACGGCGAGGCGGTGACGATGCGGCAGTGGCGGCACGTCGAATTGCCGGCCATCCTCCGGATCTACATGCAGAACACGGCCCGGTTCGTGGGGCCGCTCGACCGCAGCGAGGCCTACTCCCGCTGGCTGGTCAGCCGCGGCGCCTTCGACTCGATCATCGTCGCGCTCGTGGGGCAGGACCGCTACGACCTCCACGAGACGAGCGCCCGCATCGTGGGCTACTGCGTCCAGTCGGGCAACCGCGTGCTCGAACTGCTCGCCGACCCCGAGTTTCAGGGGCTCGAGCGGGACATCCTCGCCCGCGTCTGTGCCGAGGCGATCGAGAACGACCGCCAGGAGATCGTCTACGAGTCGAGCGCCGCCGATCCGCTCCACCGCGCCGTCGCCGGCGGCGAGAGCCTCGTCACGCCCCACGACCGGATGATCGTGGCCCGGGTCTTCCGGCCGCTCGAGCTGCTCACGGCGCTGGCGCCGCAGGTGGCCGAGAACGTCGCCGCGGCGGGTATCCGCGAGACGGTCGAGCTCGGACTCGACGCCCCCGGCTTCCGCGGCTCGGTGATCGTGGCCGACGGCCGGGCCACGGTGCATGCCGGCCGCGTCGGCCGCAGCTACCTGCGGCTCACCGACGACGAGCTGGCGCGGCTGCTGCTCGGCCAGTGCGATCCCCTCGAGGCCGCGGCCGCGGGGCGGATGGAGCCCTCGACGCAGGTCGCGCAGAAGCTGGCGACGCAGCTCTTCCCGCGGGTGCCGCTCTGGTGCCCGATGTGGGACGACCTGCCGGCCTGACCGACTGGCCGAGGATCTCCGGGACGGAGCAGGTCGTCGACTGCGGAGATCCGGCCCGGAGGAGTGCATGGAATCGTTGCCCGACATCCGCAACCGGATCAACGAGGTGTTTCTCGCCAGGTTCGGGCCCACGCCGCTCGCGGAACGGGTGGCGGACATTCACGCGCGAGCGCTCGTGCTCCTCGGCCACGGCGACCCCGCCGGGCTGAGATCGCCCGCCGGCGATCTCCTCACCAGCGTGCTGCAGCTGTGCGGCGAATGCGGCTGGGATCCGCTCGAGCTCGTCGCCGACACGCTTTCCCGGATCGCCGCGCCGACCGGCACGCCCGCCGCGGACCTGCCGGCGGCGGCGCACGGCCGCGAGCCGGAGCTCGCCGCCCCGCCCCCCGCCCGGCCGTCGAACGAGCGGATCGCCGTCTTTCCCGACGCGTTCGCCCCGCCCACGTCGACGCAGCGCGAGCGCATCAGGACCCTCCTCGCGCAGGGATTCTCCCGGGTGATCGTCGTGCCGACGGCGGCGAGCGCGGAGCTGCGCGAGTACGATCACGCCTCGCCGCGGCACCGGGCGGCGCTCGTGTCGCTCGCGTTCGCAGACCTTCCCGGGG
>Ga0208249_1000811_pt1 | contig 10437 bp, 9 predicted proteins | sample CryBogmetaGMA1M_FD_184546 | JGI IMG/M metagenome (GOLD analysis project Ga0208249, IMG submission 184546) | Freshwater microbial communities from Crystal Bog, Wisconsin, USA - MA1M (SPAdes) | ecosystem: Environmental > Aquatic > Freshwater > Lake | place: Crystal Bog, Wisconsin, USA | collected...
ACCATTGAGATTGCCCCTGATCTCAGTGAGACGGTTAGCGCACCGCAAGGCTCGCAGTGGGGCCAAAGAATCTATGCCTTCTCGCCAAGTACCCAAAAACTATTGTCCCAATTGCAAATTTGGGATGCTCTTGATCAGAGTCGCTTACAGTCAGTGCGAGACATGCGGATTTATGGTGATCGCGGTGAAAAAAATGATCAACTTCATCTTTCTGCTTTTGAGGCAGGCATCTCTCAGCTCGCCTGGATCGGTGAATCAAACTTAGTTGAACACACACTCGATCAGGCCTCACGCTTCCAAAATAAATTGGAGCATATCAGTGATGTCGTAGAGAAGATTGAAGTCGATGCAGATGGCAGCTCCTTACATTTAAAAAATGGGGGAGTTATACGTGCACAACTTGTTATTGCTGCTGATGGCGCTCACTCTCCAATGAGAGCCGCACTTGGAATTACTACCAGTGAAGAGAGCTATTCGCAAAGTGCCGTGGTTGTTAACTGGACATGTTCTTACCTCCATCTTGAAACCGCATTTCAATGGTTCCTACCTGGTGGCGATATAGTGGCCATGCTCCCCTTGCCAGGCAAACAAGTGTCGATGGTTTGGTCGACCTCGCCTGAGCATGCAGCAGATTTATTAAAACTCAATCAGGCACAGTGGCATGACCAATTCTCATCCATAGCGAATGGTGCCATTCAGAAACAATTAGGCGAACTTACGCTGAACTCAAGCCCAGCTGCATTTCCATTAAGAAAAATTCGGGCTAAGCGTTTTATTGGTCCAGAGATCGCTCCTAAGGTTGTATTGATTGGTGATGCCGCCCATGTAATGCACCCACTTGCAGGTCAGGGTCTAAACTTGGGACTACGCGATGTTGCAGTTCTTCTCAACATACTGGGTAAGCGTGAATCCTTTCGTGCACCGAACGATGTAGTACTACTTCGTCGCTATGAACGTCAACGCCAAGGCGATACCAGCGCCCTGTTATGGGTCACCGATAGACTCAAAAAACTATTTTCAGCCAGTAGCAATACAGAACGGCAGCTTCGTAACTGGGGTCTGGGCCTCGTAAACAAAAGTCATTTTATTAAACAGCGTCTGATTGAGCGCGCTTTAGGGGAAATTGATTTTGAATAAATTTTTAGCAACCTTATCTTTAATTTGCGTAAGCTTATTTTGCTCTGGACATTCTTATGCGCAGCCAGAGCAACAAATTAAAACCGAGATACAGAAAAAACTGGGGGCAAATGTAAAAGTTCGCAGCGTCTCAGCGGCACCTGTTTCTGGCTTATATGAAGTACTAGTGGGTAATGAAGTTTTTTATACAGATACTTCAGGAAAATATTTGATTCAAGGTGAAATTATTGAATTAGCCACTGGAAAGAATATTACTGAACTAAGACAGGCTGATTTAAACCGTATCAAATGGACAGATTTAAACCAAGCTAACGCCATTAAAACTGTGCGCGGCAATGGAAGTCGTCAATTGGCAGTCTTTTCTGACCCCAACTGTGGTTACTGCAAACGACTCGAAAAATCACTGCAGCAATTAGAAAATGTAACTATCTACACTTACCTCATTCCTATTTTGTCAGCAGACTCGACACAAAAATCTAAGCAAATCTGGTGCTCCTCAGATCCATACAAAGCATATATTGATTGGATGATTAACGGTATTAACCCAAGTGGTAAAAGCGATTGCAGCACCCCACTCGACAAGAATCTCGCCTTTGCAAAGACTTATGGCATCACCGGCACACCCACACTCTTTTTTACAGATGGAAGTCGCTTTCCTGGCGCGGTACAAATTACCGATATCGAGAAAAAATTTAGTTCTCTGAAATAAAAATAATGAATAAATCAGATCTACCCGCGATCCAATACACCATATGGCCAGCAGACCTTCATGGTCATCGCTATCGTGTGAAGTTGCATATTGCAAAACCCAATCCAGATGGTCAGGTTTTACAAATGCCAGCATGGATTCCGGGTAGTTATTTAATTCGAGACTTTAGTAAGCAAATTGAATCGATTGAAGCCTACTCTGTAGAGGGCGAAAGGAAAAAAATTGCTCTCAAGAGAATCAATAATGATCAGTGGCAACTACCTAAAATAAATGGTGCAGTTGAAGTACTAACAACGGTTTATGCATACGACTCTTCCGTACGAGCCGCTTACTTAGACACTGAACGGGCTTTCTTTAATGGGAGCAGTCTTTGTCTTGAGGTCAAAGGACAAGCAGACTTAGCTTGCTCCCTAGCCATTACTCCTCCAGAAGAAGGATTTGCAGACAATTGGTCAGTGCAAACCAGCTTGAGAGCGGTTAGAACAGATGCCCGTGGCTTTGGTTTTTATCTTGCACAAAATTACGATGATCTTCTAGATCATCCTGTTGCAATGGGTGAATTTCAAGTAGCTCGCTGGGAATCCAATGGCGTCCCCCATGTCATGGCTATTCAGGGCTGCATTCATCAAATCGATACAAAACGGCTCGCTCAAGATTTGCAAGCGATATGCAGCAGCACTATCAATCTTTTTGAACCTAAAGCAAAGTGCGCTCCCTTTAGCAACTATCTTTTCCTTGTGAATGCAGTTCACAGTGGCTATGGTGGGCTTGAGCATCGCAATAGCACCGCACTACTCTGCCGTCGTGATCAGATTCCCCAGCAAGCTTCGACTTCAGAAGAAGCTGCTTATCGAGAGTTTCTAGGATTATGTAGCCATGAATACTTTCATGCATGGTTAGTCAAACGCATTCAACCGAAGGCATTTCAACCTTATGACCTGAGCAAGCGCAGTCATACCCGCTTGCTTTGGCTATTCGAAGGCTTTACCAGCTACTATGATGATCTCCAACTGTTCCGCAGCAAATGTATCGACCTCAAAACCTATTTAGATCTAGTCGCAAATAACTGGAATGGTATTTTGCGTGGCCCAGGCAGAAATAAGCAGAGCCTAGCGGATAGCTCTTTTGATGCCTGGACTAAGTATTACCAAGCAGATGAAAACACTCCTAATGCAGTAGTGAGCTACTACGGTAAAGGCGCCCTTCTTGCTCTAGGCTTGGATTTACAGATTAGGGCATTCTCAAAGAATAAGAAATCCTTAGATGATCTCATGCGTTTGATTTGGCAAAAACATGGTGTCACGCATGATGGCATTGCTGAGGATGGATTAGATGATTTAATTTATGCACTACTTGGATCTGGCTTTTCCAAAACATGGAATGAAATCAAGGCTCAGTATATTTTTGGCGTTAAAGATATTCCAATTCAAAAATGGATTTCCTCTAAATTGGTTTCGGTTAAACCAAAAATCCAATCTAAATTAGAAAGAATAAAACTACAGTTTGGTATGCGCTATACCGAGACTGGTGGCTGGCTAAAAATAACCCACGTCCTTGATGGTGGAGCTGCTCAACTGGCTGGCTTAGCAGCTGGTGATTTACTTGCTAGCATCAATGGTCAACGCGTTACCAACAAACGTTTAGATAAGATCATGGAAGGGCTTTCTGAGGGGCAACCTATTCATATTTGTTTCTATCGCGATGACTTGGAACATGAGCGGATGGCAAGCCTTGAAGCCAGTCAGATCCCGATGCAGTATGAGCTAAAACCTAATCTCTGAATTCGCAATATAAAGACATTCTTTTAATAAATGCCTGCTTTCTCCAAAGAAGATATTCCAGCAGATTGGCGCAATTTACTTGGGGACTATTTTAAATCTCCCGACTGGAAAAATTTAGAGCGTAATTTACAAGCAGCTCTTGAGGCTGATCCACAGCTCATTCTACCTGCGCCAAATCATTTTTTTAGAGCTCTTAAATTAACACCTGTTGAATCAGTAAAGCTTGTAATCCTTGGACAGGACCCCTATCACTCTCCGGGCCTTGCGCAAGGCTTAGCCTTCTCCATCCCCGCAAATATTCCAAGCAACTCTCGTGAGTTTCCCAGCTCTTTGCGAAATATTAGTAAAGCACTTGTATTGGAAGGATTTGGACATTTAGTAAATGGGGATTTGCATCACTGGGCTAAACAAGGGGTGCTACTTCTCAATACAGCACTCAGCGTCAAACTTGGAGAGGCTGGCAGTCATGCCAATATTGGCTGGAAAAGTTTGATTGACCAATTGATACAGGCATTAGCCATTCAAAAGCCACATTTAGTATGGATGCTTTGGGGAGGACATGCGCAATCTAAGTTATCTTTAATTGAATCTGGCACCGATCAATATATTTTGCAATCATCGCATCCATCGGGCTTGGGGGTATATAAAACTGATAAGCCTTTTTTAGAGCCTGGCGCTAAAGCCAGCTGTGGTCATTTCACTAAAGCCAATACATGGCTTAAACGACACGGCAATAAAGAGATTGCTTGGGTGGATGGAGCGCCCCAAGCAAACCTATTTAGCTAAAGCTGTAAAAATGCAGCCCACCAGGCATGAGGCAAAAATAGTGCTGAACCACTCCAGCATCTGCCCAGACTGGAAGACCCCTATGGATTGCCCGAAATAGGAGCTCGCAGCAGCAGCAATAAAGCCAAGAAACACCGCCAGTAGGAGCTTTCCGGGGTTTGGTGCTCTAGATTGACCTGGGTAGAAAACCCAGGAAGAAAGCCCAGAAATACCCCCAATCAGCAGAAAAGCTAAAAACCCCATTGATACCCCCATTAATACTGTCATCAAATCTATAATCGCCATTATGAAGTTGTTGACACTCGGCATCAATCATCACACAGCGCCGGTCGCCATTCGGGAAAAGGTCGCCTTCGATCCTGAATTTCTTCAAGAAGCGTTGCACGATCTACGCCAGCATTTAGTTGGTGCGAATCAGGCTGGGCTACCGGAAGCTACGATTTTGTCTACCTGTAATCGTACCGAAGTCTATTGCGCAGCAAACGATGCGAGCGCCGCTGGTCTCTTACATGAGGCTACTTTTGATTGGTTAGCAAAAACTCAACAATTAGCTCCTAGCAGCCTACAACCACATATTTACTCCCTGCCACAATCTGATGCTGTTCGCCATGCTTTCAGAGTTGCTTGTGGTCTAGATTCCATGGTGATTGGTGAAACTCAAATTTTAGGGCAAATGAAAGATGCTGTACGAACTGCAAATGATGCAGGTGTACTAGGAACTTATCTAAATCAACTTTTCCAAAAAACATTTGCGGTTGCAAAAGAAGTTCGTGGCTCCACTGAAATTGGTGCGCATTCAATTTCCATGGCTGCTGCCTCTGTGCGTCTTTCCGAGCGTATCTTTGAAAAGATTTCTGATCAGCGAATTTTATTTATTGGTGCCGGCGATATGATCTCTTTATGCGCCACTCACTTTGTTTCACGCAAACCCAAAAACGTTGCAATTGCAAACCGTACTATTGAAAGAGGACAAGAGTTAGCTGACTCTGTTTCTGAACAAGATATTCAGGCAGAGTCATTCAAGCTCTCAGAGCTCCCTGGGCGACTCCATGAGTTCGACATTATTGTCTCTAGTACCGCCTCTTCCTTGCCTATCATTGGTTTGGGCATGGTTGAGAGTGCCCTTAAGCAACGTCGTCGTAAACCTATGGTGATGATTGATCTTGCTGTTCCTCGTGACTTTGAACCAGAAATCTCTCGACTCGCTGACGTATATCTCTATACCGTAGACGACTTAGGTGTGATGATTCAAACTGGCGCTAATTTACGTCAAGCAGCTGTTAGTCAAGCTGAGGCCATCATTGAAGATCGTGTTGGCAATTTCATGCACTGGATGCATGGACGTAATGCGGTTCCAATTATTCAAGATATCCAGTTACAAGGTGAGCGTCTAAGACAGCTTGAATTAGAGCGTGCTATGAAACGTTTAATGCGAGGCGATGATCCCCAAGAAGTTCTCAATGCAATGGCACAAGGTCTGACCAATAAATTTTTACATGGCTCACTCCATGCTTTGCAACACTCCAATGGGGCAGAGCGTGACGCTCTGATTAAGTTACTACCAAAACTATTCGCCTCACACATCAAATCAGAAGACCATTAGATGAAGCCCAGCATGCGGGCTAAGCTAGATCATCTAGACACGCGCTTAGCCGAACTCAATTCTCTTTTAACCTCTGAAGAGGCAACCAAAGATATGGATGCCTATCGGAAGCTCACGCGCGAACACTCTGATATTGCTACTGTAGTAGAGCAATTTGGTCTATATAAACAGGCTGAAGCCGATGCGCATGCTGCTGAAGAGATGCGCAAAGATCCCGATATGAAGGATTTTGCCGACGAAGAGCAAAAGCAAGCATTGGCCACAATGGAAGAGCTGGCAGCTGCGCTACAAAAGCTTTTATTACCCAAAGATGAAAATGATGAACGTAATGTCTTTTTAGAAATTCGGGCAGGCACTGGTGGCGATGAGAGCGCCCTCTTTGCAGGAGACTTATTGCGCATGTATACCCGTTTTGCAGAACGTCAGGGATGGAAAGTAGAAGTTGTTAGCGCTGCCGAATCTGATTTGGGTGGTTACAAAGAAGTAGTGTTACGTCTAGTTGGTCAAGCCGTTTACTCCAGGCTCAAGTTTGAATCCGGCGGTCATCGCGTTCAACGTGTTCCTCAAACTGAAACCCAAGGACGTATTCATACATCAGCATGCACTGTGGCTGTGATGCCCGAGGTTGATGAACTTGAGGCTGTCAAAATCAATCCAGCTGACCTACGTATTGATACCTTCCGCGCATCTGGGGCTGGCGGGCAGCACATCAATAAAACCGATTCTGCCGTACGTATTACCCATCTTCCAACCGGTACTGTAGTTGAGTGCCAAGACGATCGTAGTCAACACCGCAATCGTGAGCAAGCAATGAAAGTTCTTGTTTCCCGCATCATGGATGCACGTGAACGTGAAAAGCATCAGCTTGAAGCGCAAACCAGAAAATCCCTCATTGGCTCTGGCGATAGAAGCGATCGTATTCGTACCTATAACTTCCCACAGGGCAGAATTACGGATCACCGAATTAATCTGACGCTCTATAAAATCGATGCAATGATGGATGGTGATATTGATGACCTCTGTAATGCACTCGCATCTGAACATCAAGCTGAACTCCTTGCTGCTCTAGGCGATAACTAAACATCTCATGAGCCAAGATTCAAGTCTTCGCTCTTTACTGAGCAACTCACTACTTCCGCCAAACGAGGCTCGGATATTAATGGCTCATGTGCTTGAAAGGCACTATCAGCTTTCTCGCTCGGCTGTTCTATCGCGCGATGAGATGATGCTCAGCTTGGAAGCGATAACGCAATGGCAAGAACTGCAAACCCAAAGACTTGCTGGGGAGCCCATTGCTTACCTTATTGGTAAAAAAGGTTTTCACGATATCGAGTTGTACGTAGCACCGGGCGTGCTCATACCACGCCCTGAGACAGAGCTTCTCGTAGAAATTGGCTTGCAAGAAATTACGCGGCTTACTTATGCAGCCAAGGTACTAGATTTAGGTACTGGCTCAGGAGCGATCGCCCTCGCGCTGGCAAATACAACTCCTGACATATCGGTGATCGCAATAGATCAATCATCAGAAGCTTTGGAAATCGCAAAAACCAATGTTCAACTTTTAAAGCTCGAGACACGGGTGCAGCTAATGCAGGGTAGCTGGTATGACGCTATTGGAAATGGGGCTCGCTTTGACATCATTCTAAGCAACCCTCCCTATATCTCCCATCAGGATCCTCATTTGAGTCAGGGCGACCTTCGTTTCGAACCAATCTCAGCGCTGACAGATCGCGCTGATGGACTTAGTTGCCTAGAAGTCATCATCAAGGGTGCTAAAGAACACCTCAGCCCCAATGGTTTAGTTGCCGTAGAGCACGGTTTTAATCAATCAGATGCAGTCCTTGCACTCATGAAAGCAGCTGGCCTCAGCGACATTCAAACCCATTTGGATTTGGCAGGGCATTGCCGAGCAGCCTCAGGTAGAAACCCCATTAGCTAATACGGCCTTTAATAACCCTTTTTCGCATAAAGTCTTAAAATCAATACAAGAGATTTTTAAACCCTTTTTACAGAATTATTGCTCGTTAAGAAAGAATGTATGGATACACAAGCTCAAATCAAAGAAATCGTTACTAGCCATCCTGTTGTACTGTTCATGAAGGGAACTGCCCAGTTTCCACAGTGTGGATTTTCTGGAAACGCCATCAATATTCTGCGCGCTAGTGGTGTTGAGAAACTTCACACTGTTAACGTATTGGAAAATGCTGACATTCGTCAAGGTATTAAGGAGTATGCCAATTGGCCAACTATTCCTCAGCTCTATATCAATGGTGAATTTGTTGGCGGTTCAGACATCATGACTGAAATGTTTGAGTCTGGTGAGCTCCAAAAATTAGTTAAAGCTTAATCGCTTTAGTTTGTTTCCGTGACTTTTGATCTAGGCTCGCTTTTACTATTTGGCCTGCCATTTGGAATATGCGCAGGCCTTTTAGTTTATGTACTGAGCCTTCGATCTACCGTTGCACGCATTGAAAAACAAGTCCAGACGGATACTGCGCTTGCTATTAGCTTACGCACTGAGCGTGACCAGGCCCTACAAAACGCCATTCGCCTCGAAGCTGAACTTGATTCTGAACGTAAACAAGGTTTGGGCCGCATTGAATCACTAAATGAAGCTAAAGAAGCCTTAACCAGCCAGTTCAAAAATCTGGCCAATGAGATTTTGGAAGATAAATCCAAGCGTTTCACGGAACAAAACGCTGCAAGCCTCGATGCTCTTCTAAAGCCATTGCAAACCAAGCTCACGGAATTTAAAGAGCAAGTAAATACTTCTTATGGCAATGAAGCTCGCGAACGCTTTGCCCTCAAAAGTGAGATTGAGCGCTTAGCCAACCTCAATTTGCGTATGTCTGACGAAACACGCTCATTAACTCAGGCACTTAAAGGCGATTCAAAAGTACAGGGTAATTGGGGCGAGCTCGTTCTAGAGTCAATCCTAGAATCTTCTGGGCTACGCAAGGGCGAAGAATATGTTGTGCAGGATAGCCACACCCAATCCGATGGATCCCGCCTGCAGCCCGATGTAGTGATTAAACTACCTGAAGGCAGAAGCCTGGTCGTCGATAGCAAAGTATCAATTACTGCGTATGCACGACATGCTGAGACGACTGATCTTGTTGTTGCTGAACAAGAGTTAGCAGCCCATATTCAATCCCTACGCCAACACATTCAGGGACTATCTGCAAAAAACTATAGCTCTCTTTATGGTGTTGGCTCCGTAGATTTTGTTTTAATGTTTGTACCTATTGAGCCTGCATTTTTATTGGCTCTCAAGACAGCGCCAAATCTTTACCAAGAGGCTCTGGCTAAAAATATAGTATTAGTTTGCCCAAGCACTTTGATGGCGACCTTACGTACCGTTGCTCACCTTTGGAGACAAGATCACCAAAACCGCAATGCACTGGAGATCGCAAAGCAATGCGGCAGTCTGTATGACAAATTTGTTGGCTTTGTAGATGACTTAGAAAAGCTGGGGCAACGCCTTGATCAAGCACAAACAAGCTATCACGATGCTTTTAATAAGCTCAAAACCGGTAAAGGTAATCTGATACGTTCGGCTGAGAAGGTTCGTGAACTTGGAGTCAAGCCAAGTAAAAACCTATCCACCCCTTTGATTGAATCTTCTACCGATTCAGAATAAATTTAGTCAAAGAAAAACCCTGCTTAGCTCTCACTAAGCAGGGTTTTATTAAAAGCGTATTACTAAATTCTCATGTTTAATTAAGCAGATTTACGTGCACGTGATGCAGGTGTAGCAGATTTCTTGACTTGGGCAATTTGACCTTGAACAGCCTCGATTGCTTGATCGGCAGTTTTTTCTGCAGTTGCAAAAGCTTCTTTGCTAGCAGCGCGGAACTGCTCAAAACCTTGCAATGCGCTACCGTATGCAGTCTTAAAAGAAGACACAAATACGTCAGAGCCAGCAGGTGCATTAGCAGCAACAGTGTTGATCCAATCTTGGAAACCATCTTGTAATTGATCAATACTTGCATCAACAACATTTGCAAAATCTTTATTACCGTCTCGCAATACTTTGCTTACTTTCTTTTGGTAAGCAACAGCTTGGTTACCAGCAGCTTGCAATGTTTCTGCATTAAGGAGTTCAGTAACTTGTTTTGGATCTTTAGCTGTCAACACTTGTTGAAAGCTGTCTTGAGCATTTACCAACACATCTTTAGATGCAGCGTAGTTCAACTCAGCCAATTTTTGAGCATTTTCTAAAGCAGCTTCGCTTAAAGAAAAAGAAGACTCTAGGCCTTTGCTATTAATTTGGGACAATTTAGCGGTGATTTGATCTTGGTTCATATATTTCTCCAGAATTTAAGTGGTACAACTAGTGAATTGAGTGCACGATTTAGAGTGAGAGATCTGAGTTACCTTAAATATTGCACTGCACCATGGTGCAGTGCAATATTTAAGGT
>Ga0208249_1000814_pt1 | contig 10429 bp, 6 predicted proteins | sample CryBogmetaGMA1M_FD_184546 | JGI IMG/M metagenome (GOLD analysis project Ga0208249, IMG submission 184546) | Freshwater microbial communities from Crystal Bog, Wisconsin, USA - MA1M (SPAdes) | ecosystem: Environmental > Aquatic > Freshwater > Lake | place: Crystal Bog, Wisconsin, USA | collected...
CCCACCCCCCCGCCTGACATCGCCCCCGAGTCGCGGCGGGCTTGGATCACCCATCCGTGAGCACCATCGACAGCATCGACTCCGCCGGCACCGCCAGCCTCGCGTTTCTCGAGGAGCTCTTCGAGCAGTACCAGTCGGACCCCGCCAGCGTGCCGCCTGACTGGCGGACCTACTTCGAGGAGCTGCATGCCGGCCGTCCCGCCGCCACGAATGGCCGGCCGCCGCTCGTCCGTGAACCGATTGCCGGCGGGGCGGCCCCGGTGGGCCTGCCCCCCACGCCGAAGCTCGTCACCCCCGACGGCATCGCCACCGCCCATGCGGTCGCGATCGCGAACGGCGAGGTGAAGCTCGCGGCCGCGCCTGCCGGCGAGGCCATGCCGCTGCCCCTGCCGGTGGCGACGGGCACGGCCGGCGAGGAGCGGGTGGCGTTTCTGCAGGACCGCGTCGATCAGCTCGTCCGCGCCTACCGCGTCCGCGGCCACCTGATGGCCGAGATTGACCCGCTGGGCCGGCCGCGTCCCGGGCTCCCCGAGCTCGACCCGAACTTCTACCACCTCACCGAGGAGGACATGGACCGGTCCTTCTCGACCGACACGATCGAGGGGCCGCAGTCGATGTCGCTGCGGCAGATCATCAAGCGGCTGCGGAACACCTACTGCCGGTCGATCGGCGTGCAGTTCATGCACATGGACGACCTCCGGGTGCGGCAGTGGCTGCAGGTGCGGATGGAGGGCTGCGAGAACCGCATCCAGCTCGACCGCCGCCAGCAGCTGCGGATCTACCGCCAGATGACCAACGCGGCCGTGTTCGAGGAGTTCATCCAGAAGCGATTCCTGGGGGCCAAGAGCTTCTCCCTCGAGGGCTCCGAGAGCCTGATTCCGCTCGTCGAGATGGCGATCGAGCGGGCGGCCGCGCAGGACATCCGCGACTGCGTGCTGGCGATGGCCCACCGCGGCCGGCTCAACGTCCTGGCCAACGTGATGGGGAAGAGCCCGCAGCGGATCTTCCGCGAGTTCGCCGACATGGATCCCGAACTGCACGTCGGCCGTGGCGACGTGAAGTATCACCTCGGCCACTCCTCCGACTACAAGGCCGCCAACGGCAAGTCGATTCACCTCACGCTCTGCTTCAATCCCAGCCACCTGGAGTTCGTCAATCCGGTCGCGATCGGCCGGATGCGGTCGCGGCAGGATCGGGGGGGCGACCGCGGTCGGCAGCACGGGCTGGTGATCCTGATCCACGGCGACGCCGCGTTCGCCGGCGAGGGGATCATTCAGGAGACGCTCAACCTCAGCGAGCTCGATGCCTACCGCGTCGGCGGCACGCTCCACGTGATCGTCAACAACCAGATCGGGTTCACCACCGGGCCCCGGGAAGCTCGGAGCTGCATGTATGCCACCGACGTGGCGAAGATGCTCCAGATTCCGATCTTCCACGTGAACGGCGAGGATCCGGAGGCGGTGGCCCAGGTGGTCAGCCTGGCGATGGACTTCCGCCGCGAGTTCCAGCGCGACGTGGTCATCGACATGTACTGCTTCCGGCGCCGCGGGCACAACGAGGCCGACGAACCGGCGTTCACGCAGCCGGCGCTCTACCGCGTGATCGAGAAGCGGCCCAGCGCCCATGAGAGCTACCTCGAGAAGCTCCTCAAGCTCGGCGAGGTGACGGCCGACGAGGCCAAGCAGATCGCGGAGCAGCAGCACGCCAAGCTGGCCGCCGACCTGTCGGTGGCGAAGAGCGAGGAATACGTCCACAAGGACGACATCGGCGGCATGTGGGCCCTCTACATCGGCGGCCGCGAGCGGGATGCCGCCGACGTCGAGACGGGCGTGCGCCGCGACGTGCTCGAGAGCCTGCTGACGAGGCTCGTGGCCTTGCCCGACGGCTTCCAGCCCCACGCCAAGATCCGCAAGCTCCTGGAGAACCGGGTGCAGATGGCCTCGGGCGCGGTGCCGCTCGATTGGTCGGCGGGGGAGTCGCTCGCCTACGCCTCGATCGCCACGCAGGGGCTGCGGATTCGGATCTCCGGCCAGGACTGCCAGCGGGGCACGTTCAGCCACCGGCATGCGGTGATCCACGACGCGATCACCGATGAGACCTACTGCCCGCTGGAGCACCTCAGCCCCGACCAGGCGCCGGTCGAGATCTACAACAGCCCGCTCTCGGAGGCCGGGGTGCTCGGCTTCGAATACGGCTACAGCCTCGACTGCCCGGACGGCCTCGTGATCTGGGAGGCCCAGTTCGGCGACTTCGTCAACGCCGCGCAGGTGGTGATCGACCAGTTCATCGTCAGCGCGGAGGACAAGTGGAACCGGCTCTCGGGCCTGGTGATGCTGCTGCCGCACGGCTTCGAAGGGCAGGGGCCCGAGCATTCGAGCGCCCGCCTCGAGCGGTTCCTGTCGCTCTGCGCCAAGGACAACATCCAGGTGGCCCAGCCGACGACGCCGGCCCAGATGTTCCACCTCCTCCGTCGCCAGGTGCTCCGCGTGTGGCGGAAGCCGCTGGTGGTGATGACGCCCAAGAGCCTGCTGCGGAATCCCGCGTGTGTGTCGCCGCTCGACGACCTCGTGCGGGGCACGTTCCAGCGGGTGCTGGCCGACGCCTCGGACACGCCTGCCCGCGACATTCACCGGGTGCTGCTCTGCAGCGGCAAGGTGGCCTACGAGCTCGAGAAGCGGCGGCAGGAGCTCGGCCGCCGCGACGTGGCGATCATTCGCGTCGAGCAGCTCTACCCGCTGCCCCGCCAGGCGCTGGAGCAGGCGTTGGCCGGCTACACCCCGGGAACGCCCGTGGTCTGGGTTCAGGAGGAGCCCGAGAACATGGGTGCCTGGCGGTTCATGAAGATCCATTTCGGCGAGAAGATGTTCGACCGGTTCCCGTTCTCGGGCGTCTGCCGCCAGAGCGCGGCGAGCCCCGCCACCGGTTCGAAGAAGAGCCACGACATGGAGCAGAACGAGCTGCTCTCCGCCGCGTTCACCAGTTGACGTTTTCCCCCCCGAGGCCGCCGACCGGCGGCGGACGACCATGCCCATCGAGTTGAAGGTTCCCGAGGTCGGTGAGTCGATCACCGAGGTGATGGTCGGCACGTGGAAGAAGCGGGAGGGCGACGCCGTCGCCGCCGACGACTCCGTCGTGGAGATCGAGAGCGACAAGGCGACGGTCGAACTGCCCGCGCCGGCCGCCGGCACGATCACGAGGATCCTCAAGGAGAGCGGTGAGCGGGCGGTGGTGGGCGAGGTGATCGGCATCATGGAGCCCGCGGCCGCGGGCGTCGGTGCCCCGGTGCCGGTGGCCCAGCCCACGGTGGGCGTGAAGCGGGCCGAAGGGACCACGACGATCGGCTCCGTGCAGCCTCCGGCGGCGGCCGTGACGCCGCCACGGGTCATGCCGGCCGCGGCCCGCGTGCTCGGTGAGGCGGGTGTGCGGCCCGACGCGGTGGCCGGCACCGGCCCCGGCGGCCGGGTCACGAAGGCCGATGCGGTCGCGGCGTCGGCCGCCCCGGCGCAGGCCGCCGCGAAGCCCTCCGCTCCGGCCGTGGCCAAGGCCGCGGCGCCGGCGGTGGCGGCCCCGCGGGGCGGGAGTCGCGAGGAGCGGTATCAGCTCATCAGCCCGATCCGGCAGCGGATCGCCGAGCGGCTCGTCTCGGCCCAGCAGCAGGCGGCCCTGCTGACGACGTTCAACGAGTGCGACATGAGCGCCGTGATGGCGCTGCGGAACAAGTTCAAGGACCAGTTCCAGGATCGGTATGGCGTGAAGCTCGGCTTCATGTCGTTCTTCGTGCGGGCGGCGGTGGAGGCCCTCCGGGCGGTGCCGCAGGTCAACGCGGAGTTCCGAGAGCCGCACATCGTCTACCGCGACTACTGCGACATCGGCATCGCCGTCGGCGGCGGCAAGGGCCTGGTCGTGCCCGTGATCCGCAACGCGGAGTTGCTCTCGTTCGCCCAGATCGAGCAGACGATCGGCGACTTCGCCCGCCGGGCCGCCGACAACAAGGTCAAGCTCGAGGAGCTCCAGGGGGGCACGTTCACGATCTCCAACGGAGGCGTCTACGGCTCGATGCTCTCGACGCCGATCATCAACCCGCCGCAGAGCGGCATCCTCGGCCTGCACTCCATCCAGGATCGACCGATGGCGGTCAACGGCCAGGTCGTGATCCGGCCGATGATGTATCTCGCCCTCACCTACGACCACCGCCTCGTCGACGGCCGCGAGGCCGTCACGTTCCTGAAGCGCATCAAGGACACGATCGAAGACCCCTCGCGACTGATGCTGGAGGTATGAGCCTCAGTCGATCGGCGAGCCTCTCCGCGTTGGCGAGCAGGCCCGGGGTCTGCGGATCCCCCCAAACCCCCTGAGAGCAACCCATGCCCACCCATGACCTTCTCGTGATCGGCGGCGGGCCCGGCGGCTACGTCGCGGCGATCCGCGCCGCCCAACTCGGCATGAACGTCGGGATCGTGGAGAAGGAGCCGCGGATGGGCGGCACCTGCCTGCGGGTGGGCTGCATCCCGTCGAAGGCGCTGCTCGAGTCGAGCCACAAGCTCGAGGAAGCCCGGCACGACTTCGCCCGCCACGGCGTGACGGTGATGGGCGTGTCGTTCGACCTGGCCACGATGATGAAGCGGAAAGACGACGTGGTGGGGACGCTGGCCAAGGGCATCGACGCGCTCTTGGCCAAGAACAAGATCACGCGGTATGCGGGCTCGGGCCGGCTCGCCGGAGCCGGGCGGGTCGAGGTCAGCGACGCCGCGGGCGGCGTGACGGCCGTGGAGAGTCCGCGGATCATTCTCGCCGTGGGCAGCCGCAGCATCGTCCTGCCGGGCGTGGACGTCGATGGCCGGTTCGTGGGCACGAGCACCGAGGCGCTGGCGTTCGACACCGTGCCGGGGCACCTCGTGGTGATCGGCGGGGGCTACATCGGGCTCGAGCTCGGCACCGTCTGGCGGCGGCTGGGGTCGAAGGTGACAGTGCTCGAATACGCCGACCGGATCTTGGCGGGCATCGACGGCGAGATCGCGACGGAAGCCCTCGCCCTGTTTCGCAAGCAGGGGCTCGACATCCGGCTCGGCGCGAAGGTCACGCGGGCGCGGGCTGACGGCAACGCCGCGATCGTGGAGTGCGCGGGCCAGGAGCCGATCCGCTGCGACCGCGTGCTGGCGGCGACGGGCCGCCGGCCCGCGACCGACGGCCTCGGCCTGGAGACGGTGGGCATCACGGCCGACCAGCGGGGCTTCATCCCGGTGGACGACCACTTCCGCACGGCGGCCGAGGGCGTGTGGGCCATCGGCGACTGCATCGCGGGCCCGATGCTCGCCCACAAGGCGGAGGAGGACGGGGTCGCCTGTGCCGAGGCGATCGCGGGCCGCTGGTCGCACGTCGATTACGATCTCGTCCCGGCCGTGGTGTTCACGCATCCCGAGATCGCCGCCGTCGGCAAGACCGAGGAGCAACTCGTCGCCGCGGGCGTCGCCTTCAAGAAGGGCGTGTTTCCCTTCCGGGCGAACGGTCGGGCGCGGACGATCGACGAGACGGCTGGCAAGGTGAAGGTGCTCGCAGACGCGGCCACCGACCGCGTGCTCGGGATCCACATCATCGGCCCCGCGGCCGGCGACCTGATCGGCGAGGCGGCGGCGGCGATGGCCTTCGGGGCCACGGCCGAAGACATCGCCCGCGTCTGCCACGCCCATCCCACGCTGCCGGAGGCTCTCAAGGAAGCGGCCATGGCGGTGTCGGGCACGGCGATCCACGCCTGAGCACGGTCACCACCGCCAGCCGAAGCCGGCGTCGGAGAAGAACGCCGCCGCATCACGGGTCATGCCCCAGCCGATGCGGAGCCCAATCTCGAGATTGTCGGTGAGCATGTAGTGGGTGCCGGGACTGAAAAATGGTGAGGTTTCATCGTCGGGAAGCCCCACGGTGAACGTGGAGAAGTATTCGACGTGCACCTCCCAGCGCTCCGTCGCGGGAATCCGCAGCACGATCGAAGGGGCCCACTTGTCGAACCAGCCACTGGCGGCTTCCGCGTAGACGTAGCGGATGGCTCCGTCGATCCGCCAATTGGCGTCGGTCTTCCAGCCGAGCGCGTATGTGGCGATCGGAACGGTGCTGGAGGAATCCCCGTACATCGGCGTGAATCCCTCCATGATGAAGCAGCTCTGGGGGAGCAGGCCATCCTGCCGGGTGACGGCCGCCTTGACGCCATAGAGCACCGACGACTCGTAGGACATCGTCCCGTCGTCCCGTCCGGACCCGCCTTCGGCGTTGGTGACTAGGTAGCCGCCACCGTTGTCGCAGTAGTTGGCGCCGAACCGCACCTCCAGCCAGTCGGCCACCGGAACGCGGGTGAGCAGTTCCGGGTAGCTGTTGGTCGGCGGCTGATCGCGGTTGTCGATGTACACGTAGGAACCCTCGGTCAGCACGGTGCCGGCGGGAACCGTCAGCGTCGAGGGCGTGAAGGCGTCGCGGTCGGTGCCGATCTCGATGATCTCCGCGGTGGAGAAACCGCACGGCAGGGCCATCAGCACGACGAGGACGAGGGCAGGCCGTGCGCGTATCCCTGCGGCGCGCAACTGCGGCGCGGACTGCGGCCCAGGCATCTCGAAAAAAGGCAGACGCACCCCACAGGAGTCGGCCGCCAGAGGGCAGCACCCCGGACTTTTCCGGATAACCGGCAGGGTCCGCCCGGTCTGCGCCTCTTCCGGGGCCCTCAGCGGTAGCGGGCCATGAGGGCGTCGAGGGCGGCCGCGCCGGGGCAGAGCCGGTCGAAGGGGAGGTCCACCAGTGGCGTGGCGGGCGTCTTCAGCAGGTCGTGCATGTCGCGGCTCGACTCGTCCACGAACAGGAGTCCCGTGGCGATCTCGCCCCGCTGCTGGCAGGCCCGCACGTGGGCGTAGGCCGAGGTCCGGTCGGTCGGGTCGTAGTCGGCGGCGGTGCTGCGGAGGCGGACGGAGCTGCCGTCGTGCATCGACACGATCCGGAGCTGGTCGGCCGAGTCGGGCAGCGTGATCTCCGCGTGCACCGGCACGTAGTCGGCGTGCACGGCCTCGACCTCGTGCTCGCGGGTGTACTTGTAGCTCTTGGTCGAGCCCTCGTGGTCGTTGAAGGTCACGCAGGGGGAGATCACGTCCACGAGCGCCAGTCCCTTGTGGGCGAGGCCCGCCTTGAGGATCGGCACCAGCTGCTTCTTGTCGCCGGAGAACGACCGGGCCACGAACGTGGCCCCGATGGTGAGCGCCAGCAACGCGGGGTCGATGGGGGCCTGTTCGTTGGCCTCGCCCCGCTTCGAGGTCGAGCCCACGTCGGCCGACGCGGAGAACTGCCCCTTCGTCAGGCCGTAGACGCCGTTGTTCTCGATCACGTAGAGCATGTTGACGTTGCGGCGGATGGCGTGGGCCATCTGCCCGATGCCGATCGAGAGCGAGTCGCCGTCGCCGGAGATGCCGACATAGGTCAGGCCGCGGTTGGCGGCGGCGGCGCCCGTGGTCACCGACGGCATCCGGCCGTGCACGGAGTTGAAGCCGTGCGACTGCTTCATGAAGTAGGCGGTCGTCTTCGACGAGCAGCCGATGCCGCTCATCTTGGCGGCCCGGTGCGGCTCGAGCTCGAGCTCCCACGCGGCCTGCACGAGGGCGGCGGTGACCGAGTCGTGGCCGCAGCCGGCGCAGAGCGTGGACATCACCCCCTCGTAGTCGCGGAGCGTGAGGCCGAGGCCGTTTTGGCGGAGGCTCGGGTGGCGAATGGGGGGCTTGGCGATCGAGGTCATGCGGTCACTCCGGCCAGATGGCTGCAGACGGCGTCGACGACGACCTTGGCCGTCAGCGGCATGCCGCCGTAGTCGAGGATGGGGTTCATGTCGTCGCGGGGGATCCCGAGCTCGATCGTGAGGAGCGCCCGCAACTGGCCGTCGCGGTTCTGCTCGATCACGAACACGCGGTCGTAGGCCTCGAGGAACTCCTTGACCTCCTCGCCGAACGGGAAGGCCCGGATCCGCATCACGTCCACGAGGATGTCCTGGGCCCGCAGCGTGTCGGCGGCCTCGCGGACCGCGGCGTCGCAGCCCCCGATCGTCACCAGGCCGATGTCGGCCCCCTCCTGGAGCGTGAACACGGGCTTGGGCACGAGCGTGGCGGCGTGGGCGAACTTTCGCCGCAGGCGGTCCACCACCTCCATGTAGGCGTCGGAGTCTTCGGTGTAGCCGGCGTGCTTGTCGTGCCCCGAGCCGCGGACGAAGTAGGCGCCCTTGCCGCCCACGCCGGGGAGTGTGCGGGCCGCGATGCCGTCGCCGTCCACGTCGAGGTAGCGGGAGAACCGCTTGATCTTCTCGAGGCCGGCGGCGTCGAGCACCTTGCCACGGTCAGGCCGGTAGGCGTCGTCCCAGGCGAGCCGCTTCACCATCCAGTCGTTCATGCCGATGTCGAGATCGGTGGCCACGAACACCGGGGTCTGCAGCCGGTCGGCGAGGTCGAAGCTCTGCACCGACAGTTCGAAGGCCTCGCCCGGGTTGGCGGGAAAGAGGATCGGGTGCTTGGTGTCGCCGTGCGACGCGTAGGCCATCGAGAGCAGATCGGCCTGCTGCGTCCGCGTGGGCATGCCCGTGGCGGGCCCGCACCGCTGGATGTCGAAGAACACGGCGGGGATGTCGGTGTAGTAGGCCAGCCCCAGGAACTCCTGCATCAGCGAGATGCCGGGCCCGGAGGTGTTGGTGAAGGCCCGGGCACCGGCCCAGCCGGCACCGATCACGATTCCCGCCGCGGCGAGCTCGTCCTCGGCCTGGAGGATCGCGTAGCGCCGCTCGCCCGTCTCCTTGTCCACGCGATACTTCTCGCAGAAGGCCTTGAAGCCCTCCATCAGCGAGGTCGCCGGCGTGATCGGATACCAGGCGCCGACCGTCGCGCCGGCATAGACGGCACCGAGCGCGCAGGCTGTGTTGCCGTCGATCAGGATCGAGTCGCCCGTCGCATCCATCGTCTGGAGGTGGAACGGCAGCGGGCAGGCGTAATGCTCCTTGGCGTAGTCGTGGCCGAGCTTGATCGCCGTGTGGTTCGAGGCCAGCAGCTTCGGCTTCTTGCCGTAGGTCTGCTCGAGGAGCGTTTCGACCACCTGCATGTCGATGCCGAGCAGGGCCGTGAGGGCGCCGGCGTAGGCGATGTTTCGCAGCAGTGTCCGCTCGCGGTCTCCCTCGAACGACTGCACGCAGAGACGGCCGAAGGGGATGCCGAGGATCGTGATCCCGTCGCGCTCGAGCTCCTTTGGCAGCGGCCACGAGGAGTCGTAGAGGAGATACCCTCCCGGGCGGACGGTGGCCACGTCCTTCGCGTAGGTCGCCGGATTGAGGGCCACGACCAGGTCCACCTCCGACGGGCGGGCCGTGTAGCCGTCCTTGCTGACCCGGATCTCGTACCAGGTGGGCAGTCCCTGGATGTTGGACGGGAAGATGTTCTTGCCCGAGACGGGAATCCCCATCCGGAAGATCGCCTGCATCAGGAGGCCGTTGGCGCTCGCCGAGCCCGTGCCGTTGACCGTGCCGATCTTGAAGGCGAAATCGTTGACACCATTCATGCCTGTACCAGTTCTCCTTGCTCGCAGGTGGCTCCGGCCACCGGCTTGATCAGATCGTAAAGCCGCATGTCCCAGGCCGCGGTGGGGCAGCGCTCGGCGCAGAGGCCGCAGTGCAGGCAGACGTCCTCGTCCTTGACCATCACCCGCTTCGTCTGGGGAAGGGCCTCGGAGAGGTAGATCTCCTGCGTGAGGTTGACCGCGGGGGCCGCGAGCCGCTGCCGAAGGTCGGCCTCCGACGAGTGATTCGTGGTGATCGTCAGGCAGTTCGTCGGGCAGACGTCGATGCAGGCGTCGCACTCGATGCACTTGGGCGCCGCGAAGTGGGTCTGGATGTCGCAGTTGAGGCACCGCGACACCTCCGTCGCCACCTGCTCGGGCGAGAAGCCGAGTTCCACCTCCACGTTGAGGTCGCGGAACCGCTTGGCGAGCTCCTCGTGCCGCATCACCTGCCGGGCCGCGGGGTCGTAGTCGTTGTCGTAGGCCCAGCTGTGCAGGCCGTTCTTCACGCTCACGAGCGTCATGCCCTCGGGGGGCCGTTCGCTGACGGGCCGGCCGTGGCAGTGGAGGTCGATCGAGATCGCCGCCTGGTGGCCGTGGGCCACCGCCCAGATAATGTTCTGCGGGCCCCAGGCCGCGTCGCCGCCGAAGAACACCTGCGGGTGCGTGCTCTGGTGGGTGACGCGGTCCACGACGGGCATGCCCTGGGCGTCGAACTCCACGCCGATCTCCCGCTCGATCCAGGGAAAGGCGTTGTCCTGCCCGATCGCCAGGATCACGGCGTCGCAGGGGATCACGGTGTTCTTCACCACCGTGCTCGTCTGCCGGCTGCCGGCGTCCTCGGTCCACTCGAGCACGTCGAACTCCATCCCCA
>Ga0208249_1000816_pt1 | contig 10409 bp, 9 predicted proteins | sample CryBogmetaGMA1M_FD_184546 | JGI IMG/M metagenome (GOLD analysis project Ga0208249, IMG submission 184546) | Freshwater microbial communities from Crystal Bog, Wisconsin, USA - MA1M (SPAdes) | ecosystem: Environmental > Aquatic > Freshwater > Lake | place: Crystal Bog, Wisconsin, USA | collected...
CTATACCAGCACTCATGAGAGAGTTGGGGAACAGTCCGCGTGGTGTGTCGGAGGGAGGGGCGTAGCCCCGACCGGAGACACACCACGCGCCGCCGCCGGGACCACCCCGGAGGCCCTATCGTCCAGCCCGGCAACGAATGCCGCCGGGGTCAGCCACTTCAAGCCGCCATGCGGCCGCCTGTGGTTGTAGTCCATCCGCCACTGGTCGAGAACGACCCGAGCTTCCGGCAGGCTCAGGAACAACTCCCGGTCAAGCAGCTCATCTCGAAGCCTGCCGTTGAAGCTCTCCACATAGCCGTTCTCCCAAGGGCTCGCCTTCTGAATGTAGAGCGTGCGGACACACGCCCTCGCCAGCCATTCCTGGATCTCCTTCGCAACGAACTCGGGCCCGTTATCGCTACGCAGATGCTCGGGCGCACCACGCACGGCGAAGAGGTACTGCAGCGTCATGATCACATCCCGGGCGGTGAACGATCTGGCCACCTCGATCGCCAGGCACTCCCTCGTGAACTCGTCGATCACCACGAGGATTCGCAGCTGCCGACCGTCCTCCGTCCGCTCCGTGAGGAAGTCGTAGCTCCACACATGGTTCCGATGCTTCGCCCGGTGGCGCACGCACCCATTGGCGCTCGACCCCGGTAATCTCCGGCGTTTCCGTTGCTTTCGCGGCACCTGCATGTGCTCCTCCTTCCAGATCCGATGCACCCGCTTGAAGTTCACCTTCCAGCCTCCGAACGCATCCGGTCCGGTCAGCAGTTGATGCGTTCGCTCACAGCCGTTCCTCGGGAACGTCTCCACGATCTTCCGCATCACTCCAAGCAACTCGCGGTCACCGTCAACCTTCCTGGGACGGTGACGCTGCGTGCCCCGGTTCTGGCCGAGGACTCGACAGACCCTTCTTTCTGAGACCATCTCATGCCCCAAGGACCGCCGGACGGATTCCACCGTCCGGCGGCGACGCTCGGGGCACGTCAGTTGACCTACGGCACGCAAGCGTGTGGGCGGGCGGCCTCCTTGAGGATCAGCATGTCCAAGGCCTGGTCTGCTACTAGCTTCTTCAGCCTCGAGTTCTCCTTCTGGAGCTCCTGAAGCTGCTTGGCCATCTTCGGATCCATCCCGCCGAACTTCGTCCGCCAGCGGTAGTACGTCTGCTGGCTGATGCCCAGCCGTCGGCAGACATCGGGCACGTTCGCGCCCTTCCCAAGGTCAACGTCAGCCTGCCGAAGCAAGCCTACGATCTGCTCTGTACTGCGTCGCTTCTTCATCCGAGAACCCTTTCCAGCCCCATCCGGGGCAAGAGGATTCTCTCACAAGACCTGGCTCAGGATTTGGGGAGGGGGTCAATCGGCATAAGCGGGACACGGGATCTTGGCCAACCGGGAAGAGCGGATACGTCCTCGGCAATCCCCAAGAGAAGTGGAATCGGATAGACCAAGCGCTGTCGAAGGGGCTACGGGGGCTACCCGGAGGTTCTTCGCTGGCCCAGTTGCTCGACGAGCATCGACGAGGCAGTCGGTAAACGAGCCTCGCGAGGCGTATTCGGTAATGGAATACTGTTCACGGAGTTCAAGGCACGGCCGCGCTCCCGTGATCCAAGGCGACCATGGACGCTGCTGGTGGCTCGCCGATACACCCGGCACCGATTCGCGAATCATGTTCAACAGGAGATCGAGTATGATCACGGCTCCGAAGCCGATCGACGCCCCCTCCCGCGACGCGATCCGCAGTAGAGGCCTAACACACTACGCGCTCGGCAAGGCGGCGTGAGTCGCCCCTCCCCAGTTGGATCGGTTCGTGGCCGGCGAGCCTGCTGCGGGCGACGATGCTCGCGGTCGACAAGTCGCTCGGCCTCGATCCCCTGTCCGCAGCCCGGCTGTACGCTCTCGCGCCGCCGGCGTCGAAGGCGCCCGACGCGTTGGCTGAGTTCGTGACGCGGCGGAACCGGCCGAGCGATGATTCGGGCGAGGGGCAGCGGATCATCGAAATGCTGACGAAGGCGAGTTGGCTGAAAGTGGCGAGGCCTAATCTCGGCTGAGCAACCATCGCGAGCCCTCTCGATGCCTGAGGGAGGGCGTGAAGTCCTTGGCGAGGAGGTCTGGGTGACGGGAATGAATCCGGCGGGTAGTATCTCCTCACCCTTTAGGAGTACTTGCCATGCATCGCGTGATCTGGGGAATCTTGATGGCTCTAACGCCTTGTCTGGCGACTGCAGAAACTCAGTTCTCGCTTGAGGAGTCGCGGGACAAGCTGACAGGCGTGATGAAACAACAGTTGATCGTCTTAGCGGAGGACGGCAAGTCGACTCTGGAACTTCGGCAAACCGATGGTGAAGAGAAGCTGACCGTCTTCATCGACCCAGCTAGCGTAATCTTTCCGGATCACGTTGCGGATGGCGAGATGGCTGTCAGCGTGACGATGCGGTCGTCAGTGATGAACGAGCCGGTTACCGTGCGATGCGACATGAACTTCATGAAGTACGATTTCTGCTACGTCAAACTTCCGCCAAAGTCAGCACGCAAGTTGTTCTCCGGTGAACACGTAACGATGCAGATGGCGAAAACTGCCGATCGGATGACATTCCCCGTGGGCGGGAAAGAGTATGAGGACGAGCTGAACAAGGTACTGTCGCCGGCGGAGAAGTTATGGGACGCCACTATGGAACGTCGGGCGGAGGAACAAAGGCAGGCTCTGCGAAAGAAAGAGATGCAGCAGGAGGAGGTTCTTCGCGAGCAAGAGAAGCAGAAGGAGAAGGAGGCGCAGCAAGAGAAGGAGCGGATGGCTCGCGAGGCGGCCGAAAAGCCATTGCGAGACGGCCATGCGGCGGGGCTGGAGTTGGTGGCCAAGTTAGGCAAGAAGGCTCAAGAACTGGGCCGGTCAGGGATCATGCTGCGAGCGAAGACGGCCGTAAAGAAGTCTGGTTATGAAGGCAGAGATGCTGAGATGTTTGTTGAAGGCTACGTCAACGCCATAGACGGTGCTGGGCAGTAGTGGCCTGCGAGCGCGGTGAAGGTAGTGACGGTTCTGGGACTCATGCTCTTACCGTTCCGGTAACTACCGGATTCGAGTTTGGCGACCCACACTTTTACCGTGTTTTTCCACAGTCGCCGGCGATGCTTTGCAATCTCTCGCAAAGTCGCTAAAAGTTCATTGTTCTCGGCAGAACAAGCCGAAAACACTTGCGATCAGAAGCCTCTGAAAATCCATGTGTCGCCGGTTCGATTCCGGCCCTGTCCACTGGATCGTGACGGCAGGCCGGCGACGGGCATCCGCATCCCCTCTCAGCGGCTGACCGCGATCGACTCCCGGAATCGCCCGAGGCTGTAGATGAAGAACGCCAGCCCGATGCCGGCGACCGCGGCGAACTGGGGCCACACGATGTCGATGCCCGCCCCGCGGTAGATGATCGCCTGCGCGAAGGCGACGAAGTGCCGCGAGGGCAGCACGAGCGTCATCCACTGGAGCCATTCGGGCTGGCTCTCCACGGGCGTGCTGCCGCCGGAGAGCATCTGCAGCACGATGATCAGGAGGATGATGAGCAGGGCGAACTGCGCCATCGTGCGGGCCACGGTGCCGAGGAACAGCCCGAGGGCCGTCGCGAAAAAGAGGTAGAGCACGACGCCGCCGAGGAACAGCGGCACGGATCCCGCGATCGGCACCTGCAGGACCAGTCGCACGACCACCAGCAGCGACACGGTGGCGGCCACGAGGATCACCAGGCTGTTGGACCACACCTTGGCCAGCGCGATCTCGAAGGCCGTGAGCGGCATGACCAGGAGGTGCTCGAGCGTGCCATGCTCCCGCTCGCGGATCAGGGCCGCCCCGGTGAGGATGACCGTCAGCATCGTGATCTGGTTGATCATCGCGACCACGCCGTTGAACCAGCTCGTGTCGCCGTTGGGGTTGAACGCCCTCCGGACGATCAGCCGGATCGGGCTTTCCAGCCGCGCGTCGGACCGCTGGAGGAACCGCGTCATCTCGTCGGTCATGATCCGCTGGATATAGGAGGCGCCGTTGCTCGCCTGGAACATCGCCGTCGCATCGATGTTCACCTGGAGCTCCGTTCGCCGGCCCGCCCGCAGGTCGGCCTCGAACCGCGGCGGGACCACCACGACGAACATGTAGCGGCCCTCGTCCATCGCCCGGTCGATCTCGCCGGCCTGGAGCACGCCCGGCGGCTTGAACCGTGGCGGGGAGAAGCCGGCCACGAGCTGCTTCGAGAGCATCGACTGGTCCTCGTCGACGAAGGCGATCGACGCGTTGTTGACCTCCGACGACGTGCCGCGGGCCTGCGTGTAGATGGCCATCGTGAAGGCGTAGGCCACGAAGACCACGAGCACGACGTCGTGCCGGAGGCTGCGGAGCTCCTTGATGCCGAGCCAGAGGACATTGGCGAGCGGCCGCACGTCAGTCCTCCTGCCGCTTGAGCGCGAGCACGGCGGCCCCGAGCAGGACCGGGATGAACGCCGCGAGGGCGAGGGCGTCGGGGACGAGCAGGCGGGCGTCGAGCCCCTTGGTGAACGCGCCGACGCTCGCATGCATGAAGTAGGTCGTGGGCCAGAGCGTGCCGACGACCCGCGCGTTGCCCGCGAGCGTCGACACCGGCTGGAGGAGCCCGGAGAACTGGGTGGTGGGCAGCATCGTGAGGATCGCGGTCACGAAGACCGCCGCGACCTGGCTCGACGTGAATGCCGCCACCACGAGGCCGATGGCCGTGGTCGCCGTCACGTAGAGCAGGGCGCAGACCGTGAGCATCGGGCCGCTGCCCTTGATCGGCACGCCGAAGACGAACGTGGCGATCATCGTGAGGATCATGAAGTTGATCATCGCGATCACGATGTAGGGGAGCTGCTTGCCGACGAGGAACTCGAACCGCGTCGTGGGGGTGACGTAGAAGTTGGTGATCGATCCGAGCTCCTTCTCGCGGACCACGCTGACGGCGGTGAGGATCGCCGGCAGGAGCACGAGGAGCAGGGGGGGGATGCTCGGCACGATCGCGTAGACGCTCTCGAACGTGGGGTTGTAGAGGAACCGCGGCTCGATCGCCGCGAGCCGGCTCACGAGGGCGGTTCCCCGCGGGTCCCGGCGGGCCTGGTCCTCGAGGTAGTCGAGCGTCACCCCGCGGGCGTATTGCGAGATCGTCTCGGCACGGAATGGGTTGGCGCCGTCCACGAGGGCCGACACCTCGGCCGTCGAGCCCCGGGCGAGCGCCCGGCCGAACTGGGCGGGCGTCTCGAGCGCCAGCGCGATGTCGTTGGCCCGCAGCCGGCGATGCAGATCGGGAAGATCGGTGATCGCGGTCTGCCGGAGGAACGACCGCGACCCGCCGAACGCCGCGAGGTAGTCGCGGCTCGCGGGCGTGCGGTCCTGATCGAACTCCGCGTACCGCACGTTCTCGACGTCGGTCGTGATGCCGAAGCCGAAGACGAGCATCAGGAGCACCGAGCCCGCGAAGGCGAACGCGAGCCGGACCGGGTCGCGGAGGATCTCGAGCGTCTCGCGGTGTGCGTAGGCCATGAGCCGGGCGAGGGGCGGGGCGGTCGGATGGCCCGACGGCGTGGTGATCACCTGCGCGACGGCCTCCTCCGCGACGGCGGGCGGCTCGGGCGTCGCGGTCGCGTCGGCGATGTAGCCGATGAACGCGGCCTCGAGATCGTCGGTGCCCCGGGCGGCCAGCAGCGCCGCGGGCGTGTCGCAGGCGAGCACGGTGCCCGCGTGCATGAGCGAGATCCGGTCGCACCGCAGCGCCTCGTTCATGAAGTGCGTGGAGATGAAGATCGTCACGTGCTGTCGCCGCGACAGGTCGACCAAGAGTTCCCAGAACTCGTCGCGGGCGATCGGGTCGACCCCCGACGTCGGCTCGTCGAGGATCAGCATCTCCGGCTCGTGGATCACCGCGACGGCGAGGGAGAGCCGTTGTCGAACGCCGAGCGGGAGCACCTCCGCGAGGTCGTCGAGGTGCGGGCGGAGCCCGAACCGATCGACCAGTTCGTCGATCCGCGCCGCGGCCTGCGCGGCGGGCAGGTGGAACAACCGCGCGTGGAGCCAGAGGTTCTGCCGCACGGTCAGTTCCGTGTAGAGCGAGAAGGCCTGCGACATGTAGCCGACGCGGCGGCGGGTGTCGATGTTCGAGGCGTCGACCTTCTCGCCGAACAGAAAGGCCTCGCCGCTCGACGCCGGCAGCAGGCCGGTGAGCATCTTCATCGTGGTCGACTTGCCGCACCCGTTGGAGCCGAGGAAGCCGAAGATCTCGCCGCGCTCGATCGAGAACGAGACATCGTCGACGGCGGTGAACGAGCCGAACCGGCGCGTGAGATGCGTGGCCACGATCGCCGGGCCGTCCCCCGTCGGCATCCGCGGCGGAATCACGAGCGGTCCGCGTCCCCGTTCCTCCGCCGGAAGCAGGGCCACGAACGTCTCCTCGAGCGAGCGGGTGCCGGTCCGCTCGCGGAGTTCCGCGGGCGACCCGGTCGCGAGGATGCGGCCACCATCCATGACCATCAGCCAGTCGAACCGCTGGGCCTCGTCCATGTAGGCGGTGGCGACGATCACGCTCATTCCCGCCCGGTCGGCGCGGATGTCGTCGATCAGCGTCCAGAACTGCTGCCGCGAGAGCGGATCGACTCCGGTGGTCGGTTCGTCGAGGATGAGGAGGTCGGGATCGTGGACGAGCGCCGAGCAGAGCCCCACCTTCTGCTTCATTCCGCCGGAGAGTTTGCCGGCCGGACGGTCGGGGAACGGCGCGAGGCCCGTCGCCACGAGGAGCCGGCCGATCCGCGCCTCGCGCTCCGCCCGTCGCTGCCCGAAGAGCCGCGCGAAGAAGTCGACGTTCTCGAAGACGCTCAGCTCGGGGTAGAGGTTCTTGCCGAGGCCCTGCGGCATGAACGCGATCCGCGGGCAGACGGCGTCGCGATGCCGGGGGTCGGCCATGTCGCCGCCGAGCACCGTCACGGTGCCCGACTGGATCCGCTTGGCGCCGGCGACGAGCCCCAGAAGCGTCGACTTGCCGACACCGTCGGGGCCGATCAGCCCCACCATGCAACCGGCTGGGATGTCGATCGTGACGTCGCGGAGAGCCTGCGTGGAGCCGAACCGGTGGCCGACGCCCGCCACCGACGCCACCATGCCTGAAGGGAGCGACACGCGGTTCATCAGTTCGCCGGGGCGAGTTCGCTCGCCCCGGGCGGCGGAAAGGGCTTCTGCAGCGACTCGGGCCACGGCACGGAGTCGTCGATCCGCACGTAGCCGACCCCCCGGATCCCCGTCTTGATCCGCTCGATGTAGGGCATGACGAGTTCGGGCGGCACCTGCAGCTTCACACGGAACATGAGTTTGTCGCGCTCGCTGCGGGTCTCGACCTGCTTCGGCGTGAACTGGGCCTCGGGCGAGACGAAGCTGACGGTGGCACGGCCGGCGTACTCCGGTCGCGCGTCGAGGCGAATGCGGGCCTCGGCGCCGATTCGCACGCGGGCGGCATCCTGCCCGGGGAGGAAGATCTCCATGAAGACGTCGCCGAGGTTCAGGAGGGTGAGCGCCTTGCCTCCCGCCGCGAGCACCTCCCCCTCCTCGGCGAGCCGGTACAGGACCCGGCCCCTCACCGGAGACACGAGTGACGAATCGTCGATCTCCGCCTGCACCCGTCTGACCTCCGCCTGGGCCACCTCCACCGACTGCTTGACCGAGCGGAGCTTCGCCTTGACGGCGTCGACCGAGGCCTTCGCCACGTTCAGCCGCGACTCCTTCTCCTCGAACTCCTCCCGCGTCACCGTCTTCGAGGCGAGGAGCTTCTCGGCCCGGGCGAGCTGCTGCTTCGCGAAGAGGAGCTCGCTCTCCTGGCGGGCGATCTCGGCGGCCACCTCGGCCGCGCTCTCCTCCGATTCCGCGATGTGGGCCTTCGCCTTGGCGAGCTCCGCCTCGAGTTCGGTGGTGTCCATGCGCACGAGGAGTTGGCCGGGCTCCACGAGATCCCCCTCCTTGATCCTGATCTCGCGGATCCGGCCGGCGTACTTGGCGGCCACGTCGACCTGGATCGACTCGATCCGTCCGTTGCCTGACACGATGCCCGCGGGCAGGCCGTCGGCGTGCCGCCGCTGCCACTCCTGCCAGCCGAGGAACGCCACGGCGGCCACGGCCACCATCAGGAGCACCCTGCCCACGAACGTGTTGCCCATCTCGACCCCGGTCGGTTGTGGGGAGCGCTCTTTCGACGACCGTCGCAGTATCGTCGATCGCCGGTGGATCGCCTACTCGGGCAAACGGAGCGGTTGGCGGCGGCGCTCGCCGAAAAAAAGGACGGGCGGCATCTCGTCGATGCCGCCCGTCGCTGGATCGATCGTCGCGGTTCGCCGTCCGGCGTCCACGACAGGGTCAGGGCGAGACCATCGCCTTGAGGTTCTTCAGCGCGCGGACGCGAACCTTCACGCTGGCCGGCTTGGCGGGCCGATCCTGCAGCTCGCCGGTGAACGGGTTCTTGACACCCTTCTGAGCCGGACGGGCGGGCACCTTCCGCCGCTCGATCTTCACGAGGCCGGGGATCGAGAAGACCCCGATGCCCGAGCCCTTGAGTGCCTTCTGGATCTCCGACGTGAGCGCTTCGAGCACCGCCACGACGTCCTTCTTCGCGAGGTTCGTCGTCTCGGAGATGCTCCGCATGATCTCCGTCTTCGTCAACGGCTTGCTTCCCGACTTCTTCGCCATCACCTGTTCCTCCAAAATGCCAAGGCTGGATGCGGCAGACACCCCACCGCCGTAAGAAAATCTCGGCTTAAATCGCCGAACGCGGCCCCGATTAGACTTCGCGCTTCTGAAAATGCAACCCAAAAACCGCGTTCCGAACCTGAAAAAAGCCTGTATTTTCCAGCTTTTTGCGCGATGACCCCGCCCCGCGGCCCTCCGCGGGGGCCAAAAACGGCTGCGTACGCCGTGTTTTTCCGGGGGCCCGACGCAGCGTGGCCATCCTGCGCCGGCGAACTCGGCCCGCGGTCGGTGGGGCCGTGCCCGTGGCGTGACACGCCCCGCGGCGGACCTTCCGTCCGGCCGGACGCGTCACGATCCGAACCGGCAGTGGTACGATTCGAGAGCACCCTCGTCACTCCGGGTTCTGCCACGCCATGCCCGCTTCCGCGTCTCACCGCCGACGCCGATATCGTGCGGATGGGGCGACCGCGGGGGCGATCGTGGGGACCGTGTTCGCGGTCGTCCTCCCGGTGTTCTTCGTGCCGCAGGTCCATGGCGAGCCGCCGGCCGCGGCGGCCCCGCTCTTCGGCGCCGCCGCGGAGTCCGACCAAGAGCCTGCCGCCGACGACCACGGTGTCTTTCTCCCTGCCGATCGTGGCAAGGAACGACAGCTCGACCGCGCGCGGCGGCTCGTCGATGCCGGCAACTGGGCCGATGCCGCCGCGCTCCTCGACGAGCTCCTGGCCGACGACCACGACGCGTTCGTCCAGGGCGACGAACGGTCGGCGACGCGGCGCAGCATCCGCACCGAGGCGGCGCGGATGATCGAGCGGCTCCCCGGTTCGGGACGCGATGCCTACATCCTGCTCTTTCGGGGCCGCGCCGAGCGGGCGCTGGCCGAGGCGGTGGAACGAAACGACGCGGCGGGCGTGATCGCCGTGGCGCGTCGCTGGTTCGAGACGCCCGCGGGCCGTCGCGCCGCCCTCGTCTCCGCCGTGCTCGCGCTCGAGTCGGGCGATCCGCTTGCGGCGCAGGCGTGGCTCGACCGCGTGGCGGCCTGCGGTGATGCGCCGCGGTTCGAGCCGACGCTCACGCTGATGAGGGCGGTGGCGGGCCGCCAGTCGAGCGGGCCTCGGGCGGGCGACGAGGTGCTCCGTCTGGCGCGGGGACGGCTGCCGGGGACGGCGCGGGTCGGCGGCCGCGAGGTCACGCTCTCTGCCGGAGAGCCGGGGTCCGCGGCCTGGCTCGCGCGGATCGCCACCGTCACCGCCGGCGACGCCGGACCCGAGGGAGGGGAGTGGCGGCAGCCCCGCGGCGACGCCACCCGCAACGCGATCGCGGAGGCCTCGCGCGCGGTGCTCGCCCCGCGGTACCGCGTGCCGCTGACGCGACACCCCGAGGAGTCACGGCTCCTCGAGGTGCGGCGACGCTCGGCGGCCGCCGAGAGTGACGCCCTGATCCCGGCCGGGGGACCGCTCATCGTGCGGGGCACGGTGGTGGTGCACACGCCGCTGGGCATCCTCGGGATCGACTTCGAGACGGGCAAGCGACTCTGGCTGCTCTCGGCGCTGGCCGCCACCGGGCAGGCGACCCCGTCGGGGGGCGAGGCTGCGCTCAACGCGTCGCTGGCCCGCGTGTTCGACGATGCCACGAGCAGCGGGCTGTCGAGTGACGGCACGCTCGTGTTCGCGGTCGAGAGCCATCCCGACGCGCTCTCCGCCACGGCGGAACCGCAA
>Ga0208249_1000818_pt1 | contig 10401 bp, 7 predicted proteins | sample CryBogmetaGMA1M_FD_184546 | JGI IMG/M metagenome (GOLD analysis project Ga0208249, IMG submission 184546) | Freshwater microbial communities from Crystal Bog, Wisconsin, USA - MA1M (SPAdes) | ecosystem: Environmental > Aquatic > Freshwater > Lake | place: Crystal Bog, Wisconsin, USA | collected...
CCCTGTTCCTCCACGTGTCTTGCGTGCAATTAGCTATCAAACCATTGATCATCGTGGCCCTGAGTTTGGTGCTTTTGGTTTAAAGGTTTTGGACGGGATTAAAAAGATTTTCAAGACCAATCAACCCGTCATTATTTATTCCGCTTCTGGAACCGGCGCTTGGGAAGGCGCTTTAGTAAATGTGCTCAATCCTGGTGACAAAGTACTCTTTTATGAAACTGGCCAGTTTGCAAATTTATGGCGTGCGCTTGGTAAGCGTCTTGGTCTAGATGTTGAAGTAGTCGGTAAAGCCGGACAAGATTCTTGGCGCTGGGGTGTCGATGCTTCGGTGATTGAAGAGCGTTTACGCAAAGACACTGGACATGAAATCAAAGCAGTTTGTGTTGTGCATAACGAAACTTCTACAGGCGTTACTTCAAATATTGCTGCAGTTCGTAAGGCAATTGATTCATTAAAGCATCCGGCGTTGTTATTAGTTGACAGCGTATCTGGCTTAGGTTCTGCAGACTACGAACATGATAAGTGGGGCGCTGACGTCACTATTTCTGGGTCACAAAAGGGCTTGATGCTACCACCTGGTATTGGTTTTAATGCTTTATCACCAAAAGCGATTGAGGCGAGTAAGCACAACAAAATGCTGAAAGCCTATTGGGCTTGGGATGAAATCATTGAATCGAATAAAAATGGTTATTGGCCGACAACACCAAGTACTAATCTGATGTATGGATTACATGAGGCAATGGATATGATGATGGCTGAAGGTCTGGATACTATTTTTGCTCGGCATCAACGTTTAGCTGCAGCGTGTCGTGAAGCAGTAAAAGCTTGGGGTTTAGAGATCCAGTGTCAGGACAAAGATTGCTATTCACCAGTGCTCACTTGTATTGCGACACCTGAGGGCATGGATGCAGATGTATTGCGCAAGCATGCTTTAGAAAAGTTCAATCTCTCTTTGGGTACAGGCCTTGGCAAGATTAAAGGTAAGGCGTTCCGTATTGGTCATTTAGGTGACTGTAATGAGCTAAACCTCATGGCTGCCTTAAGCGGCGTAGAGATGAGTTTGGGTTCTATGGGCTATAAACCGAAGGCAAGCGGGGTAGTTGCAGCCCAGGAGTTCCTTAAATAGGGGGCTTATCTGGCTACACCCCTTATAATTCAAGTACTTATATAGAAGTGCATTGATTAGATACGCCATATTCGAGACAGAAAGAGATACATGCCAGCTACTAAACATTACCTAACCCAAGCTGATGTTCAAAAGATTTTGAATGCAGCTGATGCATACGCTGCTAAAAATAATTTAGCAGTGACGATTGCCGTTTGTGATGACGGCGGTCATCTTTTAGGTTTAATTCGTCGCGATCATTGTGCTCCTCTATCAGCTTATATTGCAGAAGAGAAAGCGCGAACAGCCGCAATGGGTAAGCGCGAAACTCGTATTTACGAAGAAATTATTAATGATGGTCGCCATGCTTTTTTATCTGCCCCACACGTATCTGGCATGTTAGAAGGCGGTGTCAATATTGAGATAGATGGACATACCATCGGCGCAGTCGGCGTTTCCGGCGTTAAATCGGCAGAGGATGCTGCAACCGCTAAGGCCGGCATTGCCGCCATTCTGTAAGCTACCTTGATCAATACTGATACTGAAATAAATTCTTCCATAGGAGCTGACGACGCAGTCGACACTCCTGCAACCGCTCCGGCAACAATTACATTTGCTGATTTTGGTTTAGATCCACAGATTCAGAAGGCGGTATCCGAGCAGGGCTATACCATCCCTACGCCGATTCAGGCGCAATCTATTCCGCATGTTTTGGCAGGTCGAGACTTGATGGGCGCTGCTCAAACTGGTACGGGTAAAACAGCTGCCTTTGTGCTGCCAATCATTCAACAGATTTTGCGTCACGCAAGCAATAGCGCATCACCTGCGCGCCATCCGATTCGAGCATTAGTACTTACGCCGACTAGAGAGTTGGCTGTGCAAGTTGCTGAGAATGCTGCAAGCTATTCCAAACATACAGATCTGCGCGCTGCTGTAGTCTATGGCGGTGTTGATATGAAAGAGCAAGTTGGGATTTTACGAAACGGTGTTGAGATCTTGATTGCGACACCTGGCCGCTTGTTAGATCATATTGGTTCAAAAGTAGCAAACCTATCCCAAGTAGAAATTCTGGTTCTCGATGAAGCTGACCGAATGCTCGATATGGGTTTCTTGCCTGATCTTCAGCGCATCATTAATTTAATTCCGGCACAAAGACAGACTCTATTGTTCTCTGCAACCTTCTCGCCAGAAATTAAAAAACTCGCACAAAGCTATTTGCGTACTCCGGTTACTGTTGAGGTGGCGCGTCAGAATGCTGCTGCAGATACTGTTAAACAAGTGGTCCATATGGTGGCCTCAGCTGATAAGCAACGTGCTATTGTCAAGGTACTAGAAGAGCGTACACGTCTGGGTTTATCTCGCCAATGCATTATTTTTACGAACAGTCGACTTGGATGCGCGAGGTTATCTCGTGCACTGGAGCGCGATGGTATTAAAGCGGGTGCAACTCATGGTGATAAGAGCCAAGGTGAACGTACTCTTACATTAGATGCATTTAAATCTGGTGCTATCGAAGCGCTAGTTGCAACTGATGTTGCGGCCCGTGGTTTGGATATTCCGGATATGCCTTGTGTGATTAATCATGAATTACCCTTCAGTGCTGAAGATTTTATTCACCGCATTGGCCGTACTGGCCGCGCCGGAAGCACGGGTGATGCGATTGCATTGGTAGACGCTAGTGAGAAGCGCCTACTTGATGACATTGAAAAATTGATGAAACGTAAATTAGAGATTAAACCCTTACCCGAAGGATCTCCTTCAGCAAGCAGGAGTCCTGCTAGCAGCGTGCCATCAAGTAGAGCCTCTTTTGGTACACCAGCAAAAATAGCAGACCCATTTTTCTATCAGCCGTATGAACCAAATGCTGCGCCACAATCAGCAGAGGGTACAAAGCCAGCAGAGAAAAAAGCGGGTATCGTGCCAGCTAAGCCTACAGTAGGGGCTTTGCTGGGCGGTTTTAAAAAGAAATAAAGTTGTTCATTAGCCTTTCCATGCACGAGTAGCTGCTAAGAGCCACTCTGCAATGGTGGTGTTTCCACCATGAGGTAAATCAGTTAACCCCAAATGCTGAGCTGCTTTGCATAACTCTGCAAGTGAGTGCCTCGCATCTTGAGTATTAATTTGGGTTGCTAAGGTTTGTTTGCTCAATTTCTCGCCATGCTCATCAATCACCAAGGGTAGGTGCAAGTATTGTGGTGTTTGATATCCCAATATCTTTTGCAGATGTATTTGCCGTGCGGTATTGCTCAATAAATCCTCCCCACGCACAATATGTGTAATACCTTGCTGTGCATCATCGACCACTACTGCAAGTTGATAGGTAAATAGACCATCGTTTCTGCGCAGAACAAAATCACCCACCTCTGCATTGAGGTTTTGGTTTTGATGACCTAGCACCAAATCCTCAAACTCAATATGGCAATACTGGGAAAGAGCAAGTCGCCAGGCAACTTTGCTTATTTTTAATAATTCTGGTGAATTAGTTTCCAACTGATTTGGTCTGCAAGTTCCTGGGTAAATCATTTCTTGGTTGCGAGGGGTTTCAATTCCCAGGGCAGCCAGAGTGCTGGCAATGGTCTGCCGAGAGCAGGAGCAGGGATAGAGTAATTTGAGCTGGTTTAGTCGCTCTAAAGCCTCCTGGTAGAGCTCCTGGCGCTGAGATTGATAGCTAGGCTCTTCATCCCAAGCAAGGCCGCAGGCAAGGAGTTGGGCCTTAATTTGCTGGTCTGCCCCAGGGATGCATCTGGGGGTATCTAAATCCTCGATTCGGAGCAGCCATTTGCCTCCATTTTTACGGGCATCTAACCAGCTCCCTAGGGCGGCAACCAGTGATCCGGCATGGAGCGGACCAGTGGGAGAGGGTGCAAATCGCCCCCGATAGCCGTCGGCTGGGGATGAAGGGTTTTTCAATATGGACACAGCTAAAATCATCTCATGGCTTCACCCCGTTTTGTACATCTTCGCCTTCATTCCGAGTTTTCGATAACGGACGGAGTCGTTCGTATTGACGATGCAGTCGCTGCAGCCGTCAAAGATGAAATGGGCGCCCTAGCTCTCACTGACCTTAGTAATTTATTTGGATTAGTGCGTTTTTATACTGCAGCACGTTCTGCTGGTATTAAACCCATTACTGGCGCTGATGTTTGGGTGAGTAATCCTCAGGATCCAGATCAGCCACATCGTTTATTACTCCTGGTGCAAAACCATTCTGGCTATCTCAATCTATGTCAGTTACTCAGCAGGGCTTCTTTAGAGAATCAAGCGCGTGGTCGTGCTGAAGTTGACTCTGCATGGTTTAGTGAGCCTGCAGCTCTTGCGCAAGATAAGAAGGCTAAAAAAACCTTAGCCTATGGATTAATTGCCTTGTCAGGCGCGCGCCAAGGTGAGATCGGTATTGCTTTATTAGCGGGCCAAGAAGATCAAGCCAAAATTGCTGCTAAACGCTATGAAAAACTCTTCCCTAAGTCTTTTTACATTGAGGTTCAACGTGGGGGACATCAGCAAGATGAGAAGCAGCTTCAGCTAGCCTGTCATTTAGCTGCTGAGCTCAAGCTCCCAGTAGTGGCAACTCACCCAGTGCAGTTTATGAAGAAGAGTGATTTCATAGCCCATGAGGCCAGGGTCTGTATTGCTGAGGGCGAGTTATTAGGTAACCCACGACGCGCTAAGAAATTTAACGATGAGCAATACTTTTTAACGCAAGCAGAAATGGAGCAGCGTTTTGCGGATTTACCAGCGGCATTAGCAAACTCTGTTGAAATTGCGAAGCGTTGTAACTTATCGCTTGTATTGGGACAACCGCGCCTGCCAGACTTTCCAACGCCTCCAGGTATTACTCTGGATGAATACTTGCTAGCTCAATCAGAGGTTGGGCTTGAGCGTCATATGGAGCGCAATTTTCCTGACGCAGAAGAGCGCGCCAAGGAGATGCCACGCTATCACGAACGTTTGGTGTTTGAAGTCAAGACGATTTCTCAAATGGGATTCCCAGGCTACTTCTTAATCGTGGCAGACTTTATTAACTGGGCTAAAAATAATGGCGTGCCAGTAGGCCCTGGTCGTGGATCTGGTGCAGGTTCCTTGGTGGCATATTCCCTGGGTATTACCGATCTTGACCCACTACGCTACAACTTGCTCTTTGAGCGCTTCTTAAATCCAGAGCGGGTATCCATGCCCGACTTTGATATCGACTTTTGCCAGCACGGCCGTGATCGTGTGATTCAGTATGTGAAAGATAAGTACGGTAAGGATGCGGTCAGTCAGATTGCAACCTTTGGAACGATGGCAGCCCGAGCAGCGATTCGGGATGTGGGTCGTGTGCTAGAGCAGGGTTATAACTTCGTAGACGGTATTGCTAAATTAGTGCCGAATAAGCCAGGTCAATATATGACGATTGAAATGGCTAAGAAAGAAGAGAAGCAATTAGCTGAACGTGAGAAAAATGAAGACGAGGTACGCCAACTCCTCTCTCTTGCCCAGCAACTAGAGGGCATGACTCGTAACGTGGGTATGCATGCTGGTGGCGTATTAATTGCGCCTGGGCGCCTGACTGATTTTTGTCCACTCTATACGCAAGAGACTAAGGATCAAGATAGTAGCTCCGTTATTAGTCAGTTTGATAAAGATGACGTAGAGGCGATTGGCCTGGTGAAGTTCGACTTCTTAGGTTTGACTACGCTAACCATCTTGGCTGCAGCTGAGCGCTGGATTAAAGGACTTCATGCCGATCGCAAAGATTGGACCATTGGCGATATGTTGCTTGATGATGAAAAAGCATTTGACGTTCTCAAGAAAGCCAATACCGTTGCGGTGTTCCAGTTAGAGAGCCGCGGCATGCAAGGTATGCTACGTGAAGCAAAGCCTGATCGCTTTGAAGACATCATTGCGCTCGTCGCTTTATATCGACCAGGCCCAATGGATCTGATTCCGGACTTTATTGAGCGTAAGCATGGTCGCCAAAAAGTAGAGTATCCAGATCCGCGGATTGAATCAGTTCTTCGCGAGACCTACGGCATCATGGTCTATCAAGAGCAGGTGATGCAGATGGCGCAGATGATTGGTGGCTACTCATTGGGTGGTGCTGATATGTTGCGTCGTGCAATGGGTAAGAAAAAGCCAGAAGAGATGGCACAGCATCGTAAGATTTTTAGTGATGGTGCAAAAGCGGGTGGCATTAGTGAAGGCAAAGCAAACGAGATCTATGACTTGATGGAGCGTTTTGCTGGTTATGGATTTAATAAATCCCATGCTGCCGCTTATGCGCTTTTAGCTTATCAAACAGCCTGGCTCAAAGCTTACTACCCAGCAGAATTTATGGCAGCTAACTTATCGCTCGCGATGGATGACACCGATAAGGTGAAGATTCTGTATGACGATTGCTTGGCAAATCAGATTCGAGTGTTCTCGCCTGATATCAATACCGGTGTTTATGACTTCACACCCTTGCGTGCTCCTGATGCTTCGCCAGATAGCCCTATTAGCCACATTCGCTACGGCTTAGGAGCTGTTAGAGGTACAGGTGAGGCTGCGATTGACGCGATTGTGAAGGCGCGTGAGATTGGTGGGCCATTCAAGGATTTATTTGATTTTTGTGCGCGCGTCGATCGCAGGCAAGTCAATCGCCGTGCCATTGAGGCGCTGATGCGTGCTGGTGCATTTGATAGCCTCTACCGTGATTTAGTTCCCGAAGGCGGTAATCTTTATGATATCCGCTCTACCTTGCTGGCCTCTTTAGCTAGAGCAATTGAAGCTGCTGAGCAAGCAGAAGCATCAATTCATCAAGTGAGTTTGTTTGAGGCTGCTGGCGAAGAAGATCGACATCTTCCCGAGTTAGTGCGCGAACCAGTATGGTCTGAGAAAAAACGCCTCCAAGAAGAAAAGAGCGCCCTTGGCCTTTGTCTCACTGGGCATATGTTTGATGCTTATCGTGATGAGACAGCACATTTTATCCGCCAACCTCTAGCCAAAGTAGCTGAAGGTAAAGATCAACTGATTGCTGGCATTATTACTTCGGCGCGCATGCTCACAGGCCAACGCGGCCGTATGATGATTGCAACAATTGATGATGGCAGTGCTGCTATTGAGGTAACCCTCTACAGCGAAGTGTACGAACCAAATCGTTCTTGGCTTAAAGAAGATGAGATGTTGATTGCCAAGGTCAATGTGACACCTGATAAGTTCTCGGGTGGTATGCGAGTGGTCTCTGAAGCAGTGATGGATATTACGGGAGCGCGTATGCGTTTTGCCCGTAATGTGCATGTCTGTATTGATTCAGCGATTGACTTAAAGATGCTCCGTAGTCAAATTGGACCTTACTTGATGGCTAATCGTGTCAGAGATCCCAAGAAGGGCGCCCCTCCCCCTTCAATGCCCAGCTCTAATGATGGTGTGAAAGGTTTAATGCTAACTGCTGCTGTTACTACTAGTGGTGGCGCTTGCTTAATGCAATTTCCAGAAGAGCTGCGCATTTATCCTGATGATGCTTGCTTACATAGCCTTAACCAACTACTCACCTCAAAACAAAAAGACCCTGTTCAGGTGCAGTACCACTAAGCTAATTTGCTGATTTGCTCAATTGCAGTAATCACTTGAGCTGGCTCTAGAAAATCTAAGCATTCGCTATTGCTGTCGGCGCGATCAAAGCAGCCAGCTTTGCGGCAGGGCACACATTCTCCAGGGCCTTGCAAGATGGTGACATTGCCAACAGTTTGGCTACGAGCCCGAAGTTGATAAGGTTGTTTGCCAACAAAGCCATTAGGCCATGGACCGAAGTTTGTCGGTGGGGTGGCGCCAAATAAAGTAATCGTGGGTATGTTACATGCTGCTGCTAAGTGAGTAATAGAAGTATCAACCCCAATGTATAAAGTTGCTCCGCGCAACATCGTACCTGCCTGTGGTATTGACAGTTTTCCTGCTGCATTAATCACTTTTGCAGCAGTCTGATCATCTAAAAGAGAGATGATGTCCTGGTTAAGTTGCACGTCTTGTTTGGCTGGAGAAGCACTTAAAACTACCTGTAAATCTTTTTTCACTAAGTAGGTAATGAGTTGTTGCCAATGCGCCAGAGGCCAACGCTTGTAAGCTGTTAAAGGTCCAGGATGAATTACCACATAGGGCTGTACTAGCGAATTCGCAATGCTTGGTGTGAGAGGCTCTCCATCGGGCGGGGTTACGGCAATCGGTTTACTAAATAACTCTGCCGGGTTTCTGAAAAAGACTTCCAGTAAGCGTAGTTTCTCAGTAATGACGTGTTGATTAAAGTAATCAACGGTCACGGTGTGCATGCAGATCATTTTCTTCCAAGCATTTTGCTTCTTGCTCTTACTTCTCTTGGATTTATCTTCAACATCTTTTCCTTGAGGGTGACCGCCTAAGATCCCAACTCTTCTGAAAGCAGAAACTAAGCCATAAAGGTAGGCTCGGTCACTGGGCTGGGTAATGATGGCTAGGTCATAGCGCTGAAATAATCTATTGAAGAGTGATAGGTACTCGCCAAAACTGGGGCGATTAGATGTCTCAATGATCTCGGCGACATCAGGGTTGCCGTACAGCATATCGAGCTTGCCGCGATAGCCCAGAAAGTGAAACTCTGCATTTGGCCAGAGCTCCCTAGCCTTACTAATCAGTGGAGTGGTAACCAAGACATCGCCAATTTGCCGAGTGGCGATGAATAATACTTTTTTAGGTTTGAGCTCTGAGAAGGCGTTCATCTATTCACATAGCCTTTGCGAGAATCTTTTCACGGACAAGCCGGGCATTCTTAGCAGCGTTACTTTGATCATGAATTCGGTGAAAGAGGTGCAGGACTTCAGTAGCCCATGATCCAGATTTACGAATAATATGGTGGCGCTGTAAGCGAAAGACAAAATCCGCATCTTCATGACCCCAGCCAGTCATCGTCTCATCAAAACCGTTAATGGCTTTTGCATCTGCTTTCCAGCAGGCCATATTGCAACCTTTAATCCGGCGCCAGACAAACTTTTGATAGTCTCGCCACGAGCCATTACCAAACTTTATTTTGAGGGGCCAGTATTTATTGATACCACCACTCAGGCGCGCACTGAGAAGTTGAGAGCTAAAGCGTTGAAAATCCCAATGCGGCCAAGCAATCATTTCTTGCGTGAGTGTTTCGTTCAGAAGTACGCGGCTACCAGTGACCATATATCCTTTTTGTGCCAAGGCGCGATGACGCGCTACAAAATCAGGTTGCACAATGCAGTCGCCATCTAGAAATACCAGATAGTCACCATGAGCAGCTTCAATGGCTCGGTTCAGGATAATTGTTTTCCGAAAGCCCTGATCTTCTTGCCATAAATGCTTAATGGGTATGGAGGTATACGCCTTAAAGGCCTCAATCACTTGCTTGGTACTCTCAGTGGAGCCGTCATCGGCAATGATAATTTCAAAATGGCGATCAGTTTGTGTCGCAAGCGACTCTAGGCAAAGTTTGAGAGCTTGTGGCCAGTTATAGGTGGCCAACAAAATCGAAATCATTTACGAGCATCCTGATTGAGGTGCCACAACTTGATGTAACGATAGTAAGTACCTTGACCATTGGAGATGGCTAATGCAAAGCCTTGCGCGCCATCCAAGAAGCCAGCACGAATCACGTAAGTACGAAAGAATGCCCAGAAGCCATGCAGCACTGCTTTTAAGGGATTACTCGTTTTACCTTTAGCAAAAGCTTGCTGTGCAGATGCGGTGGAATAGCGATCTAGCTTTTGCAGTACTTGGGAGTAGTTCATAAAGCTGTAATGCAGCATCGAGTTTTTGAGTTTGGCTACTTGCCCCTGTGGGATTAATCTCTCATGTACTAGGTCATCAGAGAAGCGTGCGGTTCCACGTTTAAAGAGGCGGTCAACATAATCAGGGCTCCAACCAGAGTGACGAATAAAGCGTCCGCAATACCAAGATAGTCTTGGAATGGCAAAGCAGTCGACTTGGGCACTATGATTTATGGCCGTCAGAATTTCGGCCCTCAGGGCGGGAGTGAGTCTTTCATCGGCATCTAAAGAGAGCACCCATTCGCCATTAGCCATATCTAAGGCACGGTTCTTTTGGGGGCCAAAACCAGGCCAATCGGGCGGGCTGGCAATATTGGCCCCATAGTTTTGGGCTATTTCTAGAGTGCGGTCAGAACTGGCTGTATCGACCACAACGATTTGCTGGGCAATGCCTTCTAGGGAGGCCAGGCAATCGTCCAAATTGGCCTCTTCATTGCGAGTGATGAGTATGACTGATAAGGTGGGCATAATTCATTATATGAATGCTCAAGACCGTACCGCCCTAAATCGCTT
>Ga0208249_1000823_pt1 | contig 10380 bp, 7 predicted proteins | sample CryBogmetaGMA1M_FD_184546 | JGI IMG/M metagenome (GOLD analysis project Ga0208249, IMG submission 184546) | Freshwater microbial communities from Crystal Bog, Wisconsin, USA - MA1M (SPAdes) | ecosystem: Environmental > Aquatic > Freshwater > Lake | place: Crystal Bog, Wisconsin, USA | collected...
AAATCACGCAAATCGGGTTCACCATGAGTATTAATTCCAGTAATTTTTCTCCAGCCATGTTTCCAAGTTCTAATTTTATCACCCTTTTTTAAATGTTTCATGGGTACATATTCTTCTTTTGAATCATTGTTACGACGTAATAATCTAGTACCATTTTTCATTGAAGATACCATATCATATGTTGACATTTGATACACTAGTACTTTATTAGCATAAGGCGAATTAAACGCAACCACTGTTCCGTCGCTGCTTAATGAAACAGCAGAACCAGTTATCTCAGCAGTACTGTAAACACTACCATAAATATTTTGAGATATTTGTATCCAAGTTCCGATACTAGTTGCAGTATCATAAGAGTATTGATACACTTGTACTATACCTTTAGTGGCAGAAGAATTCCCATCAACGCTAACATTATAATTCGGAGTCCCAACAGCAACAATAGTTCCGTCGCTACTCAACGAAACTGAATACCCAGTTTCTTGATTACCTCCTTGATCGTTACGAGTAACGATATTGCTACCTAATTTTACCCAACCCTTATCAGTTGAATAATGATACACTTGTACTAAACCTTGATCTACTGGAGCACCAATCGCGATAGTGAGGCCGTCACTGCTTAACGAAACAGACCATCCAGATTCTGCAGAATAATAAGTCGAACCATTAGAAGAATCGATAATATTAGAACCCAATTGTTTCCATTCATAAGTAACAGTTCCATCACTACTAGTAACTGTATGTGATTGATACACTTGTACTAAACCAGCGGAGACATTTAAACCATTAATTGTAGAATTAACATAAGGTGACCCAATCGCAACAATTGTTCCATCACTACTCAACGCAACCCTTTGTGCTTGTGAATAGGTTTCGTTATTAACAATTTCTGGACCCATTGGATTCCAAACATTAGTAACGGTACCATCTATAGTAACTGAACTATAATGATACACTTGTACCGAACCAATATCATCATTATTAATTTTGTAAGTACTAACTGCCATAATTGTTCCATCATTGCTTAATGACACAGAATAACCAGCAGATTCAGACGTTCCCAAAGGGTCATAAATCTTGTTACCATATGGTTGCCATCCATTCTCATTGTATTTATACACTTGTATCGAACCGGGGAAAGTTACTGAATCATTTGTATTGGGAGAACCAATTGCAACAATGTTACCATCACCACTTAACGAAACAGACCATCCATTCTCACCTCCAGAAGGATCAACAATCATGCTACCATATGGTTTCCACGTATTGTCATTGTATTGATACACTTGTACCGAACCTTGATCATTATTATAATTATAAGATCCGACCGCCATAATTTTTCCGTCGTTACTTAACGAAATACAACTATTAGAAGTCTCAATCCTATATTTACCCGATGTAGTAATATCTTGACCGACTTGCGTCCAAGTTTGACTCATATACTAATTATTTATAAAATAAATTTTACAAATAATTTAAACCATATATTTCTAACATTTATTACGTAGTTTATCACGTCTAATTAAAAAGGCTCGGCAATGTTTTTTACGATTAGGAAAATCACGTAAATCGGGTTCACCATCATTACTTAATCCAGTAATTTTTCTCCAGCCATGTTTCCAAGTTCTAATTTTATCACCCTTTTTTAAATGTTTCATGGGTACATATTCTTCTTTTGAATCATTGTTACGACGTAATAATCTAGTACCATTTTTCATTGAAGCTATAACCTCATATGATGGTTTTTGATACACTTGTACTATACCTTTTTGAGAATCATTCCCATTATCGTCAATATAGCTAGAAATAGCATTAGGCGAACCAAACACAACCACTGTTCCATTGCTACTTAATGAAACAGCAGAACCAGTTGCCGCCTCAATCTGAGGAATACCATCATAAATATCTTGAGATATTTGCGTCCAAGTTGTAGTATCATTAGAATATTGATACACTTGTACTATACCTTGAGTATAATACATAACCCCATTAACTTCAATACCGGTACCGCCAGCACCCGGAGATCCGACAGCAACAATATTTCCGTCGCTGCTCAACGAAACTGAATATCCAGTTGCTTGACCACTGTAGCCTTTGTCAACCGCAACAATATTGTTACCTAATTTTACCCAACCCTTATCATTTGAATAACGATACACTTGTGCTAAACCGTTTTCCCCTGGACCGCTTAGATCAGCACCGGGAGAACCAATCGCAATAGTGAGACCATCGCTGCTTAATGAAATAGTATATCCAAATTTTGCAGAATAATAAGTCGAACCAGAAGCATCAATAATATTAGAACCCAATTGTTTCCATTCATAACTAAAAGTACCGTCGGTATTAGTAACTGTATATAATTGGTACACTTGTACCAAACCAGCGGAACTCCCGGTTGTAGTATTAATTGTAGAACTAAGATAAGGTGACCCAATCGCAACAATTGTTCCATCACTACTCAACGCAACCGATTTTATAAAAGAAAGAGGTTCGTTATTAACAATTTCTGCCCCCATTGGATTCCAAACATTAGTATCTGGACTATAATGATACACTTGTAGAGAACCAATATCATTAACAGTATTATCGTAGGCAACCGCAATAATTGTTCCATCATTGCTTAATGATAGATTATAACCAGTATAAATAGTTGTTCCAGAAGGAACAATCTTGTTACCGTATGGTTGCCAAACATTGGCATTGTATTTATACACTTGTACCGAGCCTAGGTAAGCAGTTGAATAATTTGCCGGTCTGGGAGAGCCAATCGCTACAATGGTACCATCGCCACTTAACGAAACAGACCATCCATTCTGACCCCCAGAAGGATCAATAATCGTGTTACCATATGTTTGCCACATATTGTTGTTGTATTTATACACTTGTACCGAACCTTGATCATTATTATAAGTATAAGATCCGACCGCCATAATTGTTCCGTCATTACTTAACGAAATATAACTATTAGTAGAGTAGCTGTCATTAAAATTAGCAGTATCCGTAGTAATATCTTGACCGACTTTCGTCCAAGGTTGACTCATATACAAATTATTAATAAAATAAATTTTACAAATAATTTAATCCATATATTTCTAATACTTATTACATAGTTTATGACGTCTAATTAAAAAGGCTCGGCGGTGTTTTTTATTGTTAGGAAAATCACGTAAATCGAATTCACCATGATTATTAAATCCAGTAATTTTTCTCCAACCATGTTTCCAAGTTCTAATTATATCACCCTTTTTTAAATGTTTCATGGGTACATATTCTTCTTTTGAATCATTGTTACGACGTAATAATCTAGTACCATTTTTCATTGAAGCTACCATATCATATGTTGACATTTGATACACATATACTTTATTAGAACAAGGCGAATTAAACGCAACCACTGTTCCATTGCTACTTAATGAAACAGCAGAACCAGTTGTCTCGGATATACTACCGACACTACCATAAATATTTTGAGATATTTGCGTCCAAGTTCCGATGCGAGTTGTAGTATCATAATAGTATTGATACACTTGTACTATACCATTAGTGAGAGAAGAACTCCCATCAGAGATAACATGATAACCCGGAGATCCGACAGCAACAATTTTTCCGTCTCCGCTCAACGAAACTGAATATCCAGTTACTTCACCACCACTTTGTGTGTCAAGAGTAATAATATTACTACCTAATTTTGCCCAACCATTATCATTTGAATAATGAAACACTTGTACTAAACCGTTGTCTCCACCGGTTAGATCAGCATAGCCTACATCAGCACCGGGAGAACCAATCGCAATAGTGAGGCCGTCACTGCTTAATGAAATAGAATATCCAAAGTGTGCAGCATAATAAATCGAACCAGAAGCATCAATAATATTAGAACCCAATTGTTTCCATTCATAAGTAACAGTATCGTCGGTATTAGTAACTGTATATAATTTGTACACTTGTACCAAACCAGCGGACCCACCTCCGTTTTCTACAGTTTTAAATGTAGAAGGAAAAAAAGGTAACCCAATCGCAACAATTGTTCCATCACTACTCAACGCTACTGTTTGTCCTAATGTTTGTCCACTAGAATAATCAGTTACGTTATTAAAAAATTCTGCCCCCATTGGATTCCAACCATTAGTAACTGGACTATAATGATACACTTGTGTCGAACCAATTTTATTAATATAATCATTGTAAGAAACCGCAATAATTGTTCCATCATTGCTTAATGACACAGAATAACCAGCAGATTCATATTTTCCAGAAGGGCTAACAATCTTGTTACCATATGGTTGCCAAACATCCATGTTCTCATCATATTGATACACTTGTACCGAACCGAAAGTTGTTGAATAATTTGTAGAGGGAGAACCAATTGCGACAATGTTACCATCGCCACTTAACGAAACAGACCATCCATTCTCACCTGCAGAAGTATCAACAATCTCGTTACCATATGGTTTCCACATATTGTCATTGTATTGATACACTTGTACCGAACCTTGACTATTATAAGATCCGACCGCCATAATTGTTCCGTCGTTACTTAACGAGATATAACTATTAGAATAAAGGTTATAGGTTGACGTTGGCATAGGAACCGATGTAGTAATCTCTTGACCGACTTGCGTCCAAGTTTGACTCATATACTAATTATTTAGAAAATAAATTTTACAAATAATTTAAACCACAGATTGAAATCGCTCTTTATCAAAATCATGGTAATCAAACATATACTCTTCGGCCCAAGCGGTATTCTTGTTAGTAGGTGAAATATACAAATGTTGTTTACAGATTCCAGAACCTAAATCAATGAACCCGTTTTCTACAAGTAGATGCTCTGGTACCAAATAAAACTTACTCGAGTTTTTACAGTGTAGCCAATACAAATCATTGTCGCCAATTTTATACGAGCAGTTTTGTGTTCTGCCATCACTTTTATTAATATGAAACCCAAATGAATTAGGGTTGTTTTTACAAATGAACCCAACCTTTTCTTGAACTTTTTTCTCACCAATCTTAAAATCATAGACAGTGCCTTCCATATTGGGATAACAGAATTTTACAAATGGTAGCGAAGTTTCTCTAATTTTTCTATACTCTTGTTCTTGTTTAACCGTAGCGCTAGTAGGCGTATTCAGTGTATCAAAGTCAAACATATTCATTGTTTCGTAATATTGTAATAATTTGCTTTCCAGTGTCTCAACGGTAACTTCATATTGAGTATATTTGGATTTAGACGAAATAGAAATACCAGTGTGTCCATCTACTTCTTTATAAGGAATAAGCCACATGCGTTTATCTTTTAAACATATACACACTATCAATAAATTATCATAACGAGTTTTATTCAATTTAAATGAAAATCGACTAAATTTATCTCTTTCTGAAGAAGTGGTTTTGACTTGAATACCTAGCCATTGGTCTGTAGTATTTAATAATGGTTTTAAACATATGTCCGCTCTACACCCGTCGTATGTTTTTTTTACATTAAATGTATTATTTGTTTGTTCCATAAAATACTGAATACATTCATATTCTTGTTCAATAGAACTATTCTTATTGTCACCGCTTCTCAGCGCCTTTAACTTGGCTCCCGTATTTTTTTTGACACATGATAAACAATTTAGACCTTGTTCAAGAGAACAAAAGTTAGCATAACATACAGAATTCGGATGTCCGCACGCAGCAATATAATCTAATTTGCTGCGATTGTTTTTGTATACTTTTACAAACTCTTCTTCTGATAATGCTAAACAACATCCTTTATCTGAAAAGGCTTTAGAAATGGTCTGATATGTTGGTATCTCAAAAGCACATTGTCTACATTTTGAACCATTCCCAATTAAAAACGTCTTCAAACTGATACAATTGTGATGCCCACACGATGCGATATAGTTCAGTTTGTCTAGTTGATTGGTATATGTAGTATCTAATAATAGACATTGTTTTTCTTGAAAGACAGATCTAACTTGTTCTAGGGTATAACGAATTGGCATAACTGGGTATATCCTACTATATGGATAAGTCTTTAAGTTGTTTTGTTAATATATTATTCTAGGTCTAACCCACCTAGCTCGAGGGTAAAGGCACTAACGCCAAACGTATCAAACCAAGTGACGCCACATCATACTTCACCACGAGAGGCAAATCATTCTCCAAGTAGATTTCAATTTGGGAACAAAGGTTGGTACATTTGATGAAATATCCTAGGTTCTTAAGCGAGAATTCGCCTTGAATCACTTTGCTTGTCTCTTGCTTTACCACGAAGCCCATGGTTCCCTCGGATTCCGCTCGATGAATTTCGGCAGAGGCGAATTGGCCTTGGCATTTAAAGATGAGCTCATTACCGACCGACTTGATTTCCAATTTGTCGGAAATACACGACAAATCGCGAATAATTTTCTGAAAATCGGCGGACGGTAGATTGATAATGGAAGAAAAGGTGACATCGGGTACTTCCAACTCATCCAGCTCGGGTTCAATGAGCTTCAACTTTTGGGTCTTACACTGCTTAATATCGCCGTTTTCGAATCTCAGCGCTAAATGAGAAACAATGCCATCATAATAATCTGCGTTTTCAATGTAAATGGTGAGTGTATCATCGTTGTCAATAGAATTAATGAGCTTAAACAAATGGAACATATTGACACCGATAATAATCTTCTCTTTCTTACATTCATAGAATTCGAAATTAGATGCTGCTAAATACAAATGGACTAAAATGGTGTGTGATTTATCCATATTAATAATACGAATACCATCCGGTTGAAACGAAATATTGGTTTCCAAAAGAATATCTTTTAAGGCTGTCATTAAGGTGCGAAATGGCGCAATTTGAACTGTTTTTATTGTCAACACATTTGAATCGGTTGATGCGTTTTTATTGATAAAATATGACATTATATCTATTTTTAAACGCAAATCTTTAAATACTTATTGATTCTAAAATATTATATATTGACCTAAAAATATTATATATTGATTTTGACTTTAGGCGCTTTTCTAGTTCCATGACCAAAGTTTCTGCGAGCTTTTAGCGCCATTTTGTAGCCTTTAGAGCCCTTTTTACATCCATCGATTAAAATATTGAAATCAACAGCGCCCGCTTTACCGGCCGTTAAAGAACTTGCTAAACGAGCAATGCCCCATGACTGAGGCGTTTGGTTGGGTCTAGATCCGGATGAATAATACGCCCCTTCGCCTTTACTAATGATTTTTCCTAAAGCCGCAATAGAACATCCGGATTTTTTAGCCAATTCTTTGGTTGCGCCGATTTTCTCCACATTGTACATTTTTCTCGCTTTTAAAATATGCTTTGATGGTTTCGAATGAAATGACGAAACGGGCTTCCGAGTATAATACTTGTTCTGCTTATAAAGACGCTTAGAACGTAGCAACATACGAGCAGCCTTCCTCTTATCTTTTAAGGAAAGTCGTTTAGGCACGTATCGCAAATTAAAACGTTTTTGTGTTGCCATTGTCTCTCTATTATATATTTATAAAAAGGAACTTAAAGACTTTCAAAAAACTTATTCATACATGTCTCAAACAGAAATCATTACAGAAACAAGTGACAACAATAATATTTTAGCTATGATATCCGACTTACAACAAAAGTATAAAGATAATCCGTATATGCTACAACGATTACAGCTACATTTGACTAATTTTCCAAATGTTTTGGAGCAAGAGAATAAACGTTACGAGGAGCGAGTGTCCCGATTCAATGAGCTATCATTAGAACAAGATAATTTTTACAAGGTTTTCCTAAGTAAGCATCAATATTACTATATGCCTCATAATAATATATATTATGAGTATGATGGAAAGACATATAAAATTGTAAAGGACGATGATATACATCATATGCTTTTGTCGACGATTACAGACGAGGGAAAATTGATTCAATGGAAACACAAAACAAAGCAAAATATAGTGAAAAAAATAAAGGAAAGAACATTGTTTAAATCGACTCCGGAGACATATACCATTCAAAATGTGTTGGGATTTCTACAGACCGTTTTTCAAAGTAGAATAGAGGCTAAATATTTTTTGACAGTAATTGGAGATTGTCTTCTAAAAAAGAATAATGAAAATGTTTTGTATTTTGTTAGTTCGAATGTAAAGAAACTGGTTACTCTTGTTGACGCAATCGGATATATCACAACTGGTAACTCTATAATGAGCAATTTTATTACCAAGTACCACGACAGTCATAAAATCAATTTGTACAGATTGATACGTACGAATGAAACGGAGAACGCATTTTCCTACGATATTACAAAGGACATTTTAAATCAAATAGGTATCGATTTGCTTTGTGTTGCGGCGCACTATTCAGATCGTTATACAAATGCGGATACATACTTAAAGGTGAAAGCAGATGATCCTATAAAAAATTATATATTGTATTTTGCGCAGAATCCATTGGATAAAATTGTGGATGAGTTTGTTAGTCAATGTATTGAGAAGGTAGCAGTAGATACTAACATAACTTGGAAGAATGTCCATTATATATGGAAATTATTCTTAACCAATACGAATATTCCGAATATGATTTATGCGACACAATTACAAACGGTTTTGTTAGAAAAGTTAGAACATAACAATGACAATGGTAATATTACATTTTTACATATAACAAGTAAATATTTACCCAGTGTTAGTTCTTTTCTGTCTTTTTGGGAAAAATTTATTACAGTTCAAAGCGACAACAATTTTGACGACGAATATGAAGTGGATGAACTGATAACATTGTATAAAAATTCCGACCAGAAGAACTCACAAATTTCAGACGTAAACATGTTGAAAATGATTAGTCATTATTTTTCACCGCAAGTGGAGATTATTGATAATAAGTATATCACAAATATCAAGTGTAACTTATGGTCTAAGCATGACGACATTAGTGAATTTTTGAATCAATACAAAGGATGTATGAATACGAATCAAATACCTCAACAAAAACAAGAACTTATATCTATAGACGAATTGTATCAAGGATACAAGTCATATTTTAAGGCGAAAAGCGTATTGGAACAAAAAAACTTGCCGATTGTTTCTAAGGATTTTTTTGAGAAATACGTGGCAAATCAATTATCGATATATATACAATTTGATAAATTTGTTAGTTCGGAATGGTTACAAGTGTAAAATAATTTATAGTTTATTATATAAGATATAAATTATCTAATAGCAGCAAATTTATACAGCGTTTAATGCTAAATTCATAGGGCTTCCAGGTCGCACCGCTAATCCTTGACCGCCGCCGGGGTAGCGACTGGTGGTGCCACCGCGCATGGAACGACCCTTTCTCATGCTTTTACGCATGCTTTTTCCACGGTACATGGATCTGCGTCTGCGACCACCGGCTTGTCCGGCAGCAATTTGAACACTATCGGATCCGTTCATGCCGTAATCAGTGATACCTTGGCCATCAATTCCGGATCCGGGCATACCAGCCATGCCAGAGTAACCAGTGATATCCATACCACTGACAGATGCGGGCATCAAAGCATTCATCTCATATCCACCGCGCATGTAACGGCTCTTTCTCATGGAACGACTCTTTCTCATGGAACGACCTCTGCGTCTGCGACCACCCTCTAAAGCGTAATCTAAAGGAGAAAATTTTTGAGGAACAACGTCCTTGATCATGTATGAGCCATTGGCATTAGCGGGCATCAAAGCATTCATACTGTATCCACCACGCATACGCTTGGATCCCTTCTTTCCGATCTTAACATAGCCGAACTTTCCTTTCTTGGTTCCGTAACCGTGCTTCAATAGACGCATCTCCTTTTTAGCACTGGAGTGCTTAGCACGGGACACAATACGTCCGTGCTTGTTCATCATTAAGTCGGCTTTTGTAAGTCCACCGGGAGTCTTTTTAGCAGTTCCATGCCAAACTTGAGGGCGTGAACCAATGATTCTCTTATGCGACATTATAAAATAAATAGAGAAAAAAATATATTTTTAGTATGACTAAATAATTACGCGTAAAATATTACTACCATATAAAATAAATTAATTTATAACATTGCTTAATTCAATAGAAATATATACTATACAACTAACAAATCCTAAAATTTGTTTCTCATGGGTCGTGGTAAACCCCCGGGTTGTCCTTCCCAGCCACCAAGATAATTAATGTTAGCCGGAACATTAATATTTCCATATGTTGTTCTACCTCCTAGAGTTCCGGTTAAAATAGCAGCAATGCGTCTGTTCTCCGGTTGAGATGGATCATTATATCCTTGTTTAATGGGTGTAAACCGAAATGGTCTACACTGACACAAATTGCCCTCTGTAATTTGGTCAGCATTTAAAATATTTTCTGTAGTTTGACTGGTATTAAAACCGCTATAATATTGTCTTAAATACGAT
>Ga0208249_1000825_pt1 | contig 10344 bp, 9 predicted proteins | sample CryBogmetaGMA1M_FD_184546 | JGI IMG/M metagenome (GOLD analysis project Ga0208249, IMG submission 184546) | Freshwater microbial communities from Crystal Bog, Wisconsin, USA - MA1M (SPAdes) | ecosystem: Environmental > Aquatic > Freshwater > Lake | place: Crystal Bog, Wisconsin, USA | collected...
GCGATGGGGATTGTTCTGGTGTGGGTGCGCGCATCAACGATCCGCAGGTGTTCGACCGCCCGCCGGACCTGACCCCCACATCCTAGGGACTCTGCGACCCCCTGCACGTTCACCGTTCGAGCCCTGTGTCCAATGGGCTTCCGGGCGCAATCGTTGAGGCGATCTCGGCGCGGTACGGGCGAACGGTCTGAGAGCGGGCGGCGGCTATCGTGACCGTTTCGCGCCAATCAAGGGGGAAAACGTGGCTGCTGCAGAGAAGGACTACCCGATCAAGGTCGGAACATTTCTGTTCACGATGGTCGAACCGCATCCGGGACATGAGGTCCCCTACAACCGCTGGTACGAGCATGATCACTTCTATTCGGGCTGCCTTGTGGGCCCGAACGTGTTCGCCGGTGATCGTTTTGTGGCCACGCGGCGCCTGAAGGACCTCCGCTCCACCACCGCCAACGACATGACCAGCGACCCACTTCGTGGCTCGTATCTGGCCGTCTACTGGTGGCTGGTGGGCACCGATGAGGAGACCAACCGCTGGAACGTCGACAACGTCAACTGGCTGCATCAGCAGGGCCGAATGTACGCCGAGCGCGACCACGTCCACACGCTGCTCTACGACATGCAATGGAACGTCCAGAAGGACCCGACCGGTTGCACGATCGACCTCGCACTCGATCACGGGTACCCGGGCATGGTGGTCGTGGCCGGCGATGTCAACGAGGGTCACACCCACGAAGAGGTCGAAGCCTGGTTCCGTGAGACCTATCTCCCTGAAGCCATGGCCCAGCCGTGGGGTCCAGAACTCGTGGGCAGCGGCACAGTCATCCCCCTCGCCGATGATGCGCCCGCAGATGTCGTGCGTGCCGCTGCCGGCCCGCGTCGCTTCCTGCAGCTGCATTTCCTCGACCACGACTCCGCTGAGGGCTGGGAAGAGGGCTATGCGAAGATCGCCGATGCCATCAACGCCAGTGGTCTGGCCACTCATGTCTGGACCGCACCTTGGCAGCAGACCAACTTCGGTACCGACGACTTCACGGACCAGCTCCGATGAGCCCGGCTCCGCTCACCGGTCAGCGCATCCTGCTCACCGGTGTCACCGGGCAGGTCGCCGGCCCGCTTTCCCGAGCACTCGTCGCGGCAGGAAACACCGTGTTCGGCACCTCTCGCTTCGCCAAACCCGAGGATCGGGCCGCCGTCGAAGCAACCGGCGTGATTCCTGTCGCCATTGATCTCGAGAACGGTTCGTTCGATGAGATCCCCGATGGGCTCGACTATGTGATCAACATGGCCGTGGCGAAGACCAACGATTTCGACCGCGACCTCCGGGCCAATGCCGAGGGAGTGGCACTGCTCATGGAGCGGGTTCAGGGCGTAAAGGCGTTCTTCCACTGCTCATCGTGCGCGGTCTACGAACCCAACGGCCATATCAGCCACGTGGAGACCGATCCGCTCGGCGACAACCATCGCAAGATGGGTTTCATGCCCACCTACTCGATCTCCAAGATCGCTGCGGAATCTTCGGTGAAGTATGCGTCGCGTCGCTTCGGTGTTCCGGCCGTCATCGCCCGACTCGATGTCCCCTACGGTCCGGAGCACGGCTGGCCGCAGATGATGGTGCGGCTTGCCCAGATGGGTATTCCGACGCCGATCAGTCCTGATGCACCGAACACGCATTGTTTCCTGCACGACCGCGACATCCTCTCGAGCCTTCCCTACCTGCTCGAAGTCGCCGATGTGCCGCCGCCGATCTACAACTGGTGTGCACCGGAACTCGTGAGCATCGAGGACTGGACCGCCGAACTGACCCGGCTCACCGGTGTCGAGATCCCGCTCGTGGTCACCGACGCATGCGTCCCGCCGAACCCCATCGACCCGTCCAAACTGCTGGGCCTCGGCTGGACCCCGTCGGTGGAATGGCGCGACGCCTTCCGCGAAACCGCTCAGACCAGCTTCCCCGATCTGTTCAAGGGCTGATCATGTTCAGTGACAAGAAGATCCTGATCACCGGCCCCGCCGGGCAGATCGCATTCCCCATGGCGCGCGACATGGCTGTCGACAACGAAGTGTGGGGTATTGCCCGGTTCGGCGATGCGGAGAGCCGTGCCAAGGTCGAGGCAGTCGGCGTGAAGACTCTGGCGATCGATCTTGGCGATCCGGATTTCAGCGAACTGCCCGACGACTTCGACTACGTGCTGCATCTCGCAGTGGCGCAGATCCCCGGTTGGGATTTCGACTCATCGTTCCGCACCAACGCGGAAGGCACCGGCCTGCTGCTCAACCATTGCCGCAAGGCCAAGGCCGCGCTCGTCATGTCCACGCATTCGGTGTACAGGCCACCGGCTGACGGCGATCCGTGGCATGTGTTCCCCGAATCAGATCCGCTCGGCGAGGTCAACGCCGCACACGCACCCACGTATTCGATGTCGAAGATCGCTCAGGAAGCAGTCACCCGCACCTGTGCGCGTCTGTTCGATCTGCCGGTCACCATCGCCCGCATGAACGCCAGCTACGGACCCGACGGCACTGGTGGCCTGCCCGTCATGCAGATGGATGCACTCATGGCCGGAAACGCCGTGACCACTCGCTGGGATCCCTGCATGTACATGCCGATCCACACCGACGACATCACCGCTCAGGCCGAGGCACTGCTCGATGCCGCGTCGGTCGACACCACCATCGTGAACTGGGCCGGTGACGAACCGGCAAGCGTGCAGGAATGGTGCGCCTACATCGGTGAACTCGCGGGCATCACGCCAGTGGTCAACGTGGTCGAACAACCCGGAACACTTCGCGGCTCGGTCACTGACAACACCCGACGGGCATCGTTCACCGGCCCGTGCACCGTTGGCTGGCGCGAAGGCATCCGCTCGGTGTTCGAAGCCCGCCACGGCGCCGGGGCCTGACATGAGCGCGTGGCAGGGAGCCGGCCGGCGTGTTGTGGTCACCGGCGCATCATCGGGGATCGGAGCGGCGACGGCCCTCGAAGCAGCACGAGCCGGCGCAACAGTGGCACTGGTTGCCCGCCGGGCTGATCGCCTCGCCGATGTGCTCGCCGAATGCCGGGCGCACTCCCCGGCCTCGCAGATGGTCGTCGCCGACCTCAGCGAACTCGATGCAATTGACGAGGTTGCAGCGCAGCTCACCGACGCACTCGGTGGCGTTGATGTTCTCATCAACAATGCCGGCGTGCCGAAGCGTCGAGGTGTCGCCGATCTCACTCCGGACGACGTCGAAGGCGTCATGCGCATCAACTACTTCTCACCCGTGCGCCTGACCCTGGCGTTGCTGCCCGGCATGATCGAACGTGGCGACGGCGACATCGTCAACGTGTCTTCGATGGGTGTCCATATGGCGGCATTCCGGGTCAGTGCCTATTCGGCCACCAAGGCTGCTCTTGAGATGTTCACCGAGGGACTGCATCTGGAGCTCGGTGGTTCCGGTGTTCGGGCCCGGGTGTTCATTCCCGGCAGCACGGACTCGGAGTTCTCCACCAAGAAGGACGGGAACGACGATCCGTTCCCCCGCGATCCGAAAACGGTGGCAACCTCCGAGCATGTCGGCGCAGCGCTCATTGCCTCATTGGCCGATGATCGCTTCATCACCTACGCCACAGAACGCGACGCAGCCTCCTCGGCTATGCGCAACGCCGACCCCGAGGCTTGGCTCACCAACCTGCGCAACGTGTTCAGCGGGATGTGACTCTCCGGCGCCGAGTGATTCGGCGTGAGAGTTCGATGTCAGCGGTTCGGACTCAGCGATTCGGTGTCAAAGAGTCCAACGTGCGGGCCAATCGTCGGCTCGCAGCAGCGCATCGGTGCCACCGTCACAGAACAGCACCGAGCCGCAGAAGAAACCACCGTCGGCGCTCAACAGGAGTCCGATGAGTGCAGCGATCTCCTCAGGACGACCGGCGCGACCCAAGGCGATGGTCTGCTTGAACATCTCGAGCTGCTTGGCGATGAACTCATCGGAGTTGCCTTCGTCGATCATCGGTGTTGCGATCATGCCCGGTGCAACCGCGTTGAGTCGGATACCGGCGCCGGCCCATTCGGGTGAGATCGCGCTGTGGCGAACCCAGCGGGCCACGGCCAGCTTGGTGGGTGCATAGACCACGAGTGAGTCGATGGTGTCGGCCACCGCACATGCGGCGGCTTCATCGCCGGCGAGCAACGCTTCGACCAGTTCCATGGAGTAGTTCGGAGCAGTGGTGGTTGAGTTCGAACTGATGGCCACAGCTGATGGCCCGTTGGTGCTGCGCGCGAGCGCAGGTCGCAGGCCTTCCATGACCTCGATGGTTCCGAAGTAGTTCAGTGATGCGAGCAGCGAACCGGGGCGACCGGGATAGCCGGACAGACCAGCGCAGGTGACGAGTCCGTCGAGTACACCACCGCATGCGTCGAGCACCTCGGCAACTGCGGACTGACGACCTTCAGCTGTTGCAAGATCGGCGATGACCGCGGTGTCGCGAAGATCGACGCCGATGACTGTGTGGCCGGCGCTACGAAGGCGGGCCGTGGTTGCGGCACCGATGCCGGATGCCGCACCAGTGATGGCGATCGTGCTCATGGGTTCTCAGTTCTGACAGTGGCCGTTCAGGCCGTGGTGGTTCGATATGGGATGCGCATCGGGTTCGTGCGCCTGCTTCGGGATCGGTCAGTTGACCTGGCGGGCGGAATCGCCCCAGTACTTGGCCCGCAGGGTCTTCTTGTCGGGCTTACCCAGGGCGCTCAGCGGAATGGCATCGACGAAGTCGACGCTCTTGGGAGCCTGCACCGAGCCCTTGGCTTCCTTGACCATCTCGATCAACTCAGCAGGATCGATGTCGACGCCGGGACGGGGGACGACCACCGCCTTGACCGATTCACCCCAGCGCTCGTCGGGTACACCGATGACGGCGACAGCAGAGACGCCGGGATGCGCCGAAATGACATCCTCGACCTCGCGGGGGTACACGTTGAATCCGCCGGTGATGATGAGATCCTTCTTGCGATCGACGATGTAGAGGAACCCTTCGTCATCGGCCCGGGCGACATCGCCGGTATGGAGCCAACCATGGGCGAACGCCTCAGCGGTGAGTTCAGGCTTACCGAGGTAGCCCTTCATGTTGAGCGGACCGCGCACACAGATCTCGCCGGGCTCGCCATGGGGAACCGGGTTGCCGTCGTCGTCGAGCAACGCCACATGCACCCACGGCACCGGTCGACCGCAACTGGCGAGACGCGCCAGGTTGTCCGGATCGTGATCCTCTTTGCGCAGCACGGTGATGGTCATCGGGCATTCGGCCTGACCGTAGAACTGGAAGAAGATCGGCCCCATCCGGCGGATCGCCTCCGACAGACGCGTGGGCGAGATCGCTGCGGCGCCGTAGAAGACTGTCTGCAGACTCGAGAGGTCGTACTGATCGAACTTGGGATGGTCGAGCAGCACATAGAGCATGGTGGGCACGAGCATCGTCGAGGTGATGCGGTTGGTCTCCACGGTCTGCATGAACTTCTCGGGATCGAAGCCGGGCAGAACGGTGAGCGATCCACCCTTGAGCAGCGTGGGCGTGAAGAACGCGGCACCGGCATGCGAGAGAGGCGTGCAGATGAGGAACCGCACTTCGTCGGGCCACTGCCACTCAGCCATCTGGATGGTGGTCATGGCAGCGCCGCTGCGATACGTGCTCATGATGCCCTTGGGCTTACCCGTGGTGCCGCCGGAATACGCGATACCAGCGAGGTCCTCGGCATTGACCAGCGGAGCGACGAGCGGCTCCGGCGTGAACGTGGCAGCGAGCGCATGGAGATCCTCACCGAATTCGCAGGGACCGAGCGAGAGGAAGTGCTTGATGCTCGGAACCATCTCGGACAACGCCTTCGCGCGATCAGTGAAGTTGTCCGGGTCGAACACGAGTGCCTCTGCACCACAGTCACCCAATACGTACGCCTGATCCTCGAGCGATCCCATCGGATGCAGCGGTGTGGAGCGCGTGGCGTTGACCTGATTGGCGGCCATGTTGAACAGCACCTCGGGCCGGTTGAGCGCGAGCACCGAGATCTGGCTGCCCTGACCGATGCCTTTGGAGCGCAGAGCCTGCGAATAACAACTGACCTGATCGCGCATTTCGCGAGCGGTCATGATGCGCTCACCGATGAACACCGCCGGCGAATCGAGGTTCTTGTTGAGCGCGTCGATGATGAGATCGGCCGGGAACACCGGACGGTAGAGCTGGTCGAGTTCGTTCGTGGTGTCAGACATGAGGTGTGCGTCGTGCCTCTCTGGGAGTTGTGGTCAGGACCAGTACGTGCCGTCGAGCATCTGCTCGAGCAACGGGCGGAACATGATGAGATCGTCGAGGTCCTCGGGCTGTTCCATCTGCCCGTACATGATCGAGCGCAGGCTCGTACGGGTGGAGATGGTGGCGAAGCGCAGCGCGGCGAAGACCTCGAACCATTCGAGTGCCTCCACGGGACGACCGGTGAGTTCGCTGTACTGCGAAGCGATGGACTCACGGGTCATGAAATCGGGCAGGCCGGGGAAGCCGTAGGTGACGGCCATGTTCTGGAAGAACGCGTGAAGGAAGATCATCCAGGCAAGATCGACCTCGGCGGGACCCACCGATGCCATTTCCCAGTCGAGCACTGCGGTGGGCGTGGCCCCTTCGAACATCATGTTGCCGAGACGGGCGTCGCCCCAGTTGAGCACCGTGGGACCGGTGAGCGTGGGGCGGTTGGCGTCGAGCCACGCGAACGTGCGCTCGATGAGCGGGAAGGTCTTCCCCTCACGGGCCCACTCGTAATAGTGACGCTCATGACCGAGGTGCTGATCGAGCGCATCTGTGCCGTACGCCCGACGTTCGAGGAACGACAGATCGGCGTTGTCAACGGTGATGGTGTGCAGTTCGGCCAACGTGCGAACGGCGTTGCGTTGCATCTCAGCTCGTTCGGCGTCGGTCATGGCCAGGATCGGGCCATCGAAGACGTAGGGCGGCACGTCGCTCGGGGCATCGCCAGGTAGCCGACGCATGACGAGGAACGGCACATCGAGAACCGACGGGTCGAGTTCGACAGCAGCCACCACCGGGACGGGTACCGAGGTGCGCTCCCCCACCAGTTGCATGACTTTCGCCTGCATATCGATGTCGTAAGTCTCGAACACCGGAATGAACTGCGGTTGCGGTGCGAGCCGGGCGACGAACTGTTCAGTCACTCCATCGAGCGTGGCGTCGAACAACATGCTCTCGCTCGACATGCCATTACCGGGTTGGCTGAGGTTGTCCACCATTGCGCCGGGCATGAGTACCCGACTGACCCACTCGCCGAGGCTGGCGCCCAACTCCTCGGGACTGCGGCGCCACGGGGTATCGATGGCTTCGTAGGTCTCGTTCGATTCAGACATGACTACGTGTTCCTACCTTCGTGATGATGGGTGATGGCTCAGGACGCAATGATGTGCGCGAGCAACGCATCGAGACCGAACTCGAAAACCGTTGCATAATCGGCCGGTTCGCTCAGCGAGGCGATGAGCGCCGGATCGGGATGATCGGCGGGCCAGAGTTCGGCGTCGAGGGTGCCGTGGCTCGCGCTGCGAGCGCCGGCACGTTCCATGAGGACCGAGGAGATCACATGTACCTGCAGGCTGCGCAGCGCCAGCGCGGCCCCAGCGCCGCTGAGACCGACGGCCGCCAACTCGGTGGCCATGGCCAACTGCACCGGCAGGAACATCGCTGGTGTGCGATCGCGTTCATGCGCGAGGCCGACGAGATGCTGGCGCTCCAGCAGGGTGGCGCGTAGCTGTCGGGCCAACGACGCGATGCGCTGCGTCGGTGTGGCCCCTTCCGCGACGAGGGTCTCCATGCGGGCCAGCAGTCGATCGACGAGACCGTCAAGAACGGCATCGCGATTGCCGACATGCCAGTAGATCGAGGTGACAGCCACGCCCAGATCGTCAGAGAGTCGACGCATGGTGAGGGCATCGGCCCCATGACGTTCAACGATGCGGCCAGCGGCAAGCAGCACATCATCGGCGGTGACCGATGATGTGCGACCCGCGTTGGAATTGACGACCCTGGTGGCTGTGGCCATCAGATGATCACTGGGGAATCAGCGGGAAATCGTTGCCCGTGAGCCAATGACGACCGACCTCTTTCACCGGTGCCCAACGATCGGTGAGCATCTGAGCGGTGCGACCTTCGCCGAGCTGACCGAGATCGGTCGGGGTGGGGCCGATCTTCTCGGAGATCTTGCGCAGTGCTTCCATGTCGAATCCGAAAGCGTCGCCGGCGCTGAGCCCGAGCATGACGCGGGTCTCGTCGATCGGAATGTCATAGAAGGTCTTCTTCAGCCACTCATGCGTATTTGGCCAGGTGCCCTCGGGATGAGGGAAGTCGGTGCCCCAGAGCATGTTGCCGATACCGATCTCGTAACGCTGACCGAGCTCACGGCGCTTGACGTTGGCCAGACCGGTGAAGCAGTTGCGATCGATGTACTCGCTGGGAAGCATCTCCACCATGCCGCTGAATGCGCCGGCCTTGAGCTTGTCGGAGCCCTTCTGTCCCATCCAGAGACGGTCCCAGAACCACAGCAACTGCGGCAGCCACCAGCAACCGCCTTCGGTGGCACAGAACTTGAGGTTGGGATAGCGCTCGAACACGCCCGACCAGAGCATGAACCACATCGGGCGGGCCGGCCACCAGGTGACCTCGGTGACGTAGATACCGAGCAGATCGCCATACTCCTCACGCGGAGCAGAACCCGAGTGGGTGACGATGGGCATGTCGTATTCCTCGCACAACGCCCAGATGGGGTCGTAGCGACGCTCGTGGTACGGCAACTGGTTGCACCAGCGCGCCGGGATCATCACGGCACCGAGACCATGCTCCTTGGCCCAGGTGATCTCGGCCAGCGCGTCCTCCACCGGACCGGTGATGGGCACGAGCGCCACGCCGCAACGACGTTCGGGGCTGACAGAACACAGATCAGCGAGCCAGCGGTTATGCGCCTTGGCCCCGGCGAGTCCGAGCTCGGGATCGAGATCACCCGATAGGCCGAGACCTGCGCCGAACGGCACCGCGGTACGGCTCTCGACGGCATCGGCATCGGGGTACACGACCTCACCGGCAACACCATCGCCATCGAGGGTCTGATCGCGCTTGATGGCATCCCAGCCACCAGCGAGTTCCTCGTCGTGATCCTCGAACCACTTCTTGGCGTACTTGTCGTCGCGCACACCGAGTCGGTTCGATGCCTCGATGAGCTCATGCTGTTCGGCGAGGAACACATCGAGTTGATCGTGGTACTTCTTCTCGAGGTACGGGCGGTACTGCGCGGTCGGCAATCCGGCGTGACTGTCGGCGGCGATGATGAGGTACGGGTCGTTATCTGCGAATTCCATGGTGTTCTCCTTCAGTCCGTTGCGAACTCATAGCCCATGAAACCCGGGCTCTTGATGGCCTCACGCGCCAGGGTGCGTGGGGGGAGGGGTGTTGAGATCTCCGACACGAGTGGGCCGAACTGCGCGGCGATGGGACGCAGGGCATCGACATCGAAGCCGTAGAGCGCTGCGGCGTTGTCGCAGGTCATCAACTCGATCTCGGTCTTGGTGAGACCTTCGAATGCGAAGCGCAACTGCTCGCGGGAATACGGGGTGCTGGCCTCGAGATGCGGATAGTCGCAGCCCCACATGATGCGATGGGTGCCGACGCGCTCGCGGGCGCCGACCTCGTGCTGGCGGATGAAACTGGCACCGAGATGACACTGACGAGCCCAGTACTCACTGGGCGTGAGCGTGAGTTTGTCCATGACCTCGGCACCCCACACCGACTCCTGGGAGCCGTCGCCGGAACCGAGTCGCCCGAAGAAATAGTCGAGGCGGGTGAGTTCGTCGGGAACCCATGCAGTGCCCTGTTCGGTGAAGACCAGTTGCAGGTTGGGATGCCGTTCAAGAGCACCACCGATCATGAGTTGATAGAGCGCTCGATGGGCGTACCAGGACACCTCGAGCAGGAACATGATGGTGTCCTCCGGATTGGGTCCCATGGGAGGTGCTGCGGATCCGGTGTGGTGGTTGACCGGCATCTCGAGTTCTTCGCAGGCCTGCCACAGCGGTTCGTAACAGGCATCGTGCAACTGGGGAACACCGAGTCCGGGCGGCGTGCCCGGGAGCAGCACCCCACCGAAGAGACCCGCGTCCCTGGCCTGACGCATCTCACTGATGGACCCGGGGAGGTCGAGAAGATTGATCTGCACCACTCCAGCACGACGGCCGGGAGCGTCGTTGCAGAAGTCGACGAGCCAGCGATTGTGCGCTTTGAGCCCGGCCCATCGACGCTCAGCATCGGCGGCAGTGAGCGCCGGGGGTTGTGCT
>Ga0208249_1000829_pt1 | contig 10314 bp, 6 predicted proteins | sample CryBogmetaGMA1M_FD_184546 | JGI IMG/M metagenome (GOLD analysis project Ga0208249, IMG submission 184546) | Freshwater microbial communities from Crystal Bog, Wisconsin, USA - MA1M (SPAdes) | ecosystem: Environmental > Aquatic > Freshwater > Lake | place: Crystal Bog, Wisconsin, USA | collected...
AGCTGTGCTCGCCGCGTGCCCGCACGTCGACGAGCTCCTCGCGTGGACCAGGCCCCCGCGGCAGCGGCGACGCGGCATCGCCGGCGCGATCTCGGCGCTCGCCGCCGAGGCGGCGTGGCTGCGGTCGCGGCGGTACACGAAGGCCTACCTCCTCAAGCCGTCGCTCTCCGCCGCGTTCCTGGCGACCCTCGCCGGCATCCCCCGCCGCATCGGCTTCGCCGGCGAGAGCAGCCCGCTGCTCACCCGCCGCGTCCGTCGCCGCCGCGGCCGGCACCAGGTCGAGACCTACCTCGATCTCCTCCGCGTCGAGGGCCACGCGATCGACGACGGTCACAACGAGCACTGGATCACCCCCGAGTCGGCCCGCCGGGTCGGCACGCTCGTGAACCGCATGCCGTCGGGCCGGCCGAGGGTGCTCCTCGCGTTGCGCTCCACCGACGTGAAGAAGCACTGGCATCCCGACCGTTGGCGGCGGCTCGTGAACTGGCTCGTGACCGACCGGGCTTGTGAGGTCGTCCTCTGCGGCGGGCCCGCCGACATGATCGCCCACGAGGAACTCCGCGAGGCCGTGGGCCCGGGCGTCGCCGCCCACGTGCACGACCTCTCCGAGTCGGTGTCGCTTTCGGACGCGGCGGCGCTGGCCGCGCGGATGGACCTCTGCGTCGGCGTCGACACGGGGCTCGTGCATCTCGCCGCATCGGTCGGCATGCCCGTCGTCGTGCTCTTCGGTCCCACCGATCCGCACCGCTGGGCACCGTGGCAAACGCCGAGCGCCGTCCTGCGGGCAGACGTCGCCCGGCCGCCGCTCGCCGCGCGGCTCCTGACGGCGGCCGGCGGCACGACCGCTGCCGGCGGCGCGGCGGGTCGCGGTTGCATCGACGACATTCCCTACGACGCGGTCGCCGCGAGCGTGGAGGCGTTCCTGGCGGCCCGGCCAGTGTTCCAGACGCTCGACCTCACGCGGGGATCGTTCCGCTACGAGGTGGTCGCCGGCCCGGTGGTGCCAGCCGCATCGGGTCCCGCGGTCGCAGCGCCGGCCGCGGCGGCATCGGCCGACTGACCCGCGGCGTGGGCCGCGCTCGTGCCGGCGACGAAGCCGCTGGCCCATGCCCACTGAAAGTTGAAGCCGCCGATCCGGCCGTCGACGTCGAGCACCTCGCCGGCGAGATAGAGCCCCGGGCAGACGCGGCTTTCCATGGTCTCGAGCCGCACCTCGGTGAGCGGCACGCCGCCGGCCGTCGCCTCGGCCACGGTGAAGCCGCGGTCGCCCACGACGGGCAGTGGCGTGGCGGTGACGGCCACGGCGAGCCGGCGCCGCGCCTCGCGCGGGAGATCGCCCATGGCCGGCGCGCCGGCCATCTCGCACAGGATCCGCGCGAGCCGATCGGGCAGCCGCTCGCGGAGCGTGGCAAGCGATCCCCGCCGTTGGCCGCCCACGAGCAGGTGGTCCACCGTTTCGGCCGTCGACCCCGGCAGCCAGTTGAGCGCGAGTGTCACGGCGGGATCCGCATGGCGGGCCACGAGCCAGTGGCGGCTGATGTCGAGCACGGCGGGGCCCGAGAGCCCCATGTGCGTGCAGAGCGTGCTCCCCGTCGCGGCCACGAGCCGCCGGCCCCCGGCTGCGTGGAGCGACACCTCGGTCGGCAGGGTGAGTCCCGACAGCGACGTGATCCAGTGGTCCCGCGGCAGCACGAGCGGCACGAGGGCCGGCACGATCGGCGCGGTGAGCGTGTGGCCGAGGTTCCGCGCGAGTTCGTGGCCGCCGCCGTCGGAGCCCGACTTCGGCAGCGACCGGCCGCCGGTGCAGAGGATCACGCGGGCGGCGCGGATGGGCCCGGCGTCGGTGGTCGCCACGAACGCTCCCGGGTCGCGGGTCAGCGTCGTGATCCGCGCCGGGTGGACGAGTCTCACGCCCGCGCGCGACGCCTCGCGCACGAGCGCGTCGAGCACCGTGCGGGCCGAGTCGGTCGTCGGAAAGAGCTTGCCGTTCTCCTCGCGCTTGAGCGCCACGCCGGCCTCGGAGAAGAACCGCACGGTGTCGGCCACGCCGAAGCGGCGGAGCACCTTGCGGATCGCCGGTGGCGTGCTGCCGGCATAGTCGGCCTCGCCGACCACCTCGTGCGTGACGTTGCAGCGTCCGCCGCCGGCCACGAGGATCTTCGCGCCGAGCTTCCGCGCGCCGTCCACCGCGACGACGACGAGCGGCCGGCCCGCGGCGGTGCGTCCGGCCCACGTCGCCGCGAACAGGCCCGCGGCGCCTGAGCCGACGACGAGGATGTCGGCCGGGCGTTCCATGGGAAGGCTCACCAGCGGTGGTGGACGAGCGGCCGGATGGAGTCGTCGTAGATCTCCTGCACCGCCGCCATCGTCGCCGCGTCGGGGGCGGGCAGGTCGGCCGCCCGGGCGTTGTCGGCGACCTGTCCCGGACGACGGGCGCCCGGGATCACGCACGACACCGCGTCGAACGCCAGAATCCAGCGGAGCGCGAACTGGGAGAGCGTCGCGCCCTGGGGCACGAGGGCCTTCAGTCGCTCGACCGCCGCGAGTCCGGTGTCGTAGTCGACGCCGGAGAACGTCTCGCCGCGATCGAACGCGGCCCCATCGCGGTTGAAGGCGCGGTGGTCGTCGGCCGGGAACTCCGTCGTCTGCGTGAACCGTCCGGAGAGCATGCCGCTGGCCAGGGGCACCCGCGCGATCACGCCGACCTGCCGTCGGCGGGCCTGTTCGAAGAACAGCTCCGTCGGCCGGAGGCGGAAGGCGTTGAAGATGATCTGCACCGACTGCACATTCGGGTATTCGATCGCCTTGAGGGCCTCCTCGACGCGCTCGACGCTCACGCCGTAGAACGCGATCTTGCCCGCGGCGACGAGGTCGTCGAGGGCGGAAAACACCTCCGGACGGTAGTAGACCTCCGTCGGCGGGCAGTGGAGTTGGAGCAGGTCGAGCCGCTCGACGGCGAGGTTGGCGAGGCTGCGCTCGACGAAGGCGCGGAGGTTGGCGGCGTCGTATCCCGAGGCGACGTGCGGATTGAGCCTCCGCCCCGCCTTGGTGGCGACATAGAATGGTTCGGTTCGCTCGCGGCGCAGCCGCGCGATGAGCCGCTCCGACCGGCCGTCACCGTAGACGTCGGCGGTGTCGAAGAATGTGATCCCGGCATCGAGGGCCGCGTGGAGCGTGGCCATCGACTCCTCGTCGTCGGCCCCGCCCCACTGGCCGCCGCCGATGCCCCAGGCCCCGAAGCCGATCTCGGAAACCCGCCAGCCCGTCCGTCCGAATGGTCGCGTGTGCATGGCCAGAGTGTGGCCGATCACCGCCTCGACTTCCAGCGCATGCATCCCGATCCCGACACGCCCGTGACCGTTCCGTGGTGGCGCGACCGCCGCGCCCGGCCGCTGGCCGTGCTGGGTGTGGTGATGGTCGCGAGCGGGCTGCTCCACCTGCCGGTGTGGGCGGCGCTCGGGGGGCCGTGGGAGGGGCCGGTGACCTGGCGCAAGCCGATCCTCTTCGGCATCTCGGGGGGCCTCACGAGCCTGTCACTCGGCTGGGCATGGGCGCAGCTTCCGTGGCGGCGCGGCGATGCGTGGCTCGCCGCGGCGACGGCGTGGGCGCTGACCGTCGAGGTCGCGCTGATCGACCTGCAGCGCTGGCGTGGCGTGGCCAGTCACTTCAACCGCGCGACGCCGCTCGATTCGTTCCTCTTCGACGCGATGGGGGCGCTCATCGTGGGCGTCACGCTCGTGGCCGTCGACCTCACGGTGCGGCTCGTCGTGCGCCGGTTGCCGCTCGCGGCCGCCATGACCCTCGCTCTGCGCGCGGGGATGGCGATGCTCGTGATCTCGTGCCTGCTCGGGATATGGGTGGGCGTCCACGGCGAGTTGCGGCTCGAACGCGGCCTCGATCCGACCGGGCTCGGTGCCGCCGGCGTGCCGAAGTTTCCGCACGGCGTCGCGATCCACGCGATCCAGTTTCTTCCGGCGCTCGCCTGGGCCGCCCGCCGGGCCGGACTTGTGGACCCGGCGCCGTGGCGAATGGTGGCGTCGGCCACGCTCGGCATGGCGCTCGTGCTCGTCTATGCCGTCGTGCAGACGCTCGTCGGTCGCGCCCGCTTCGACGCCACGCCGGCCACCGCCGTGCTCCTCGCCGGCGGCGTGGCCGCTCTCGCCCTGCCCGTCGCCATCACCGCGTGGGCGTGGGTGGCGAGACGGCACGCCGCGTCGCCGCCGGCGTGACTCGGCGGCGTTCGTCGGGCGGGTGAACCACGGTCACTCCCTCGTCCACGTGCGGAAGTCGTAGCGCAGCGTGTCGCCGCCATGCTCGATCACGAGTTCGTCGCCGTCGAGGTCCTGCCGCACCCAGGGGTTGCCGAGGAGCGGAAACGCCGCGTAGTCGACCGGGACGCCGTCGATCCGGTGCTGGTCGACGTACGCGGCGCCATGCGGGCGGTATTCGATGTCGAGGACATGGCCGTCGAGCGGCGTGAACACGAGCCGCGGCCGCTCGGCACCCAGGCCCGAGGCGTCGGTGCGCGTCCGCTCGATGATCGCGGTGGCGAAGCGGTCGAGCTCGGCGTCCACACCGCCGCCGGCGAACGGCTCGAGGGGTGAGGTCTCGAGCACCCAGCCGGTGCGACGTGCGTCGCTCACGAGGACGTCGCAGTGTTCCTTCGCCCGCGGGGCGTCCCAGCGCGACTCGCCGTGGAGACGGAAGGCGAAGAGCATCGAGCCGGCGTGGCAGCAGATCCAGCCGTCGCGCTCGAGCCGCTTCACGATCGACCCCGTTGTGGCGAATGGCACCTGGATCCGCCAGTATGGATAGTCTTCGGGCACCGCCGTCACGCCCACGAGCGTGCGGCCGTGCTGAAGGCTCTGCGCGAAGGGATTCTCGCCGTAGCCGAAGGCGTTGGCCTTCTTCTCGGCGAGGTCGTAGGGCCGGCGGGGGTTGTCCTGGAGCGGCATGAACGAGCTCTGCGGCCTGTCGGAGATCCACTTGAGCATCTGCCGCCGCGACTCCTTGTAGTGGCCGTCACGGGGCGACTTGAGCAGCTCCCATTCGCTCGCCAGCGCGTAGGTGGGCTCGTGGTGGATCGTGATCCGGATGTTCCGCCCGCAGCTCGCCCGGTGGGTGAAGGGGGCGGTACGGTCGGCCGCGACCGCGGCGAGGATCGACGGTGGCCGGTAGTCGCCGGGGCAGGCGAACCAGAACGAGTGGTGTTCACACAGGCCCTTCACCGGCCGCAGGGCCCCGAAGAAGAGCCAGCCGATCGCCGCCGTGGCGTCCATCGAATCGGGGCTCGTCATGCTCGTGCCGAAATACTTGGCGCGGCTCGCCGGCGAGACGTGGTACCCGTGGTTCCAGGCGCAGGCGATGTGGAGGAACATCGTGTCGAGCGTGAGCGCGGCCTTGTGGCGCACCTCCTCGTCCTCGGCGAAGTCGGCGAGCAGTTTCAGCGCCGAGAGGTTGACGCCGAGGTAGGTCGGGGCGCCGTACTCCGTGTTGTTGCGGTGGACGATCTCGTCGAAAAGGTGGAGCAGCCTGTCACGCGTGGCGGACCGGATGGCGGCGGAGTCGAGACCGTCGGCATCGCGGAGGTCGGGCCACTGCTCGGCCGCGATGAAGCCGGCACCGTCGCTCATGAGCCGGTAGTTGAGGGCGCCGTAGCCCCGCCACTCGCGGTGGCCGTAGCGGCAGACGTATTCCCTGGTGGCGTCCACGATCGTCCGCGCGGCGTCGGGCGTGAGGTGCGGGCTCGCGCGGCAGATCATCCACGCGTGCACGAGCGCCTGCTTGTTGAACGGATCGGGGATCGACGAGGGGGGCACCGGCGCGCAGCGGCGGTTCGCCTCCCGGGCGGCGGCGATCCAGCGGTCGATCGCCCACTCCACGTGCTGGCCGGCGAGGAGGCGTGACACGTAGGCGGCCATCGCCTCCTTCGGGAAGAGCTCGTTGCGCGGCTGTGCCACCACGCATCGCGCGAGCAGGTCGGCGGCCCGCGCCTCGAAGCCGTCGACCGCCGCGTCGTCGCGAGGCGGGCTCCCGATGGCCGTCGCGGCCGCGACGGCGAAGGCACCGAGGGCTCCGGCGCACGCTACAATCGCGGGCAGCGGGGGCGGTCGTTTTCCCGTGGAGCCGAGGCACATGATGATCGTGAAGGTGCTGGCGGCGGTCGTGACGGCGGCGACGGCGGTGGCGGCCGAGCCCCGGATCCTCGTGGAAGCCGAGAGTTTCGCCGTTCCCGGCGGCTGGAGCCTCGACACCCAGTTTATCCGCGAGATGGGCTCTCCCTATCTCTTGGCGCACGGACTGGGGAAGCCCGTGGCCGACGCCACCACGAAGGTGGCGATCCCCGCGGCGGATACGTATCACGTCTTCGTACGCACGAAGGACTGGGTGGCCCGCTGGAACGCCCCCGGCACGCCGGGCCGGTTTCAGGTGCTCGTCAACGGCGCTCCCCTGGCCGAAACGTTCGGCACCCGCGGCGCCGCGTGGGACTGGCACGACGGCGGCACCGTCACGCTGCCCGCCGGCGAGGCCACGCTCGCGCTGCACGACCTCACCGGCTTCGACGGCCGCTGCGACTGCGTCGTGCTCACCACCGGCTCGACGCCGCCCCCGAACGACTCAGGCGTCCTCGCCGCGTGGCGGCGCGAGGCGCTCGGCCTGCCGGCGGAGCCCGATACGAAGGGGCCCTACGACCTCGTCGTGGTCGGCGGCGGATACGCCGGGATGGGGGCCGCCATCTCCGCGGCGCGGATGGGGCTGAAGGTGGCGCTCGTGCAAGACCGCGGCGTGCTCGGCGGCAACGGCTCGAGCGAGGTCCGCGTATGGGCGATGGGGCTGATCCGTCGCGGCCGCTATCCGCGGATCGGTGAGATCGTCGAGGAGTTCGCCGACCGCGCCAGGAAGAGCCCCGGCGCCGCGGAGGAGTTCGGCGACGCCAGGAAGGAGGCGGTGGTCCGGGCCGAGCCCTTCATCGACCTCTTTCTCCACACGCACGCCTTCGCCGTCGATCGCGCCGGGGACCGGATCTCGGGCGTCACCTGCCTCGACACCCGCACCGGCCACGAGCTGCGGTTCACGGGCACGTTCTTCTGCGACGCCACCGGCCACGCCACGCTCGGCCACCTTGCCGGCGCCGAGACGGTGATGGAGCCGAAGGGCCGCATGGGCATGAGCAACATGTGGGCCTGGTCCGAGGCGGACGCGGCCGCGTCGTTCCCCGACACGCCCTGGGCGCTGCCCCTCACCATGGACGACTTTCCCTACCCGCGGGACCACCATGGCCAGTGGTTCTGGGAGAGTGGATTCGACAAGGACCCGCTCGGCGATGCCGAGGGCATCCGCGACTGGAACCTGCGGGCGGTGTTCGGCGCGTGGAACGCCATGAAGAACGGCGATGGCAAGGCCGACCACGCGACCGGCGTGCTCACGTGGGTGGCGTACGTGGGGGGGCCGCGCGAGAGCCGGCGGATCCTCGGCGACGTCGTGCTCACGCAGGACGACATCGTCTCGAAGCGGGAATACCCCGACGGCTGCGTGCCGTCGACGTGGTCGATCGACCTGCACTACCCGAAGAAGGAATACGCGCAGAAGTTTCCCGACAACCCCTTCATCTCGATCGCCGTGCACGACAACCGCGTCGACCGCACCTACGGCTACCCGGTCCCCTACCGCTGCTTCTACTCGCAGGACGTGGCGAACCTCTTCATGGCCGGCCGCTGCGTCTCGGTGACCCACGAGGCCCTCGGCACCGTCCGCGTGATGAAGACCTGCGGGATGATGGGCGAGGTCGTGGGCAAGGCGGCGAGCGTGGCCGTGCGGCACGGCACCACGCCGCGGGGCGTGTACGAAAGCCACTGGGCCGAACTCGACGAGCTCCTGCAGCTGCCCGGGAAGGCCCGCCGGGCGTCGCCGACGGCCGCGATCGAGATTCCGGCCGACACGCCGCCGGCGGCGGGGCCGCGGGGCCCGATCACCGGCATCGATCCCGCGGTGATCGCTCGCGACAAGGGGGCCGTCGTTCGCGATGATCTCGAGGCGAGCCGCGAGGGAGAGTGGAAGGACGGGTCGAGCCTCGAGGGGTTCGTCGCCTACGGCTACGCGTATGCGAAGGCCGACAGCGGCGCCACCGCGACCTACGAGCTTCGGGCCCCCTCGGCCGGCGCCTACGACGTCCTCGTGTCGTGGCAGCCGCATGCCAATCGCGGCACCGCGGTGCCCGTGCTCGTGGAGACGGCCGCGGGCCGCACGAGCGTGCGGCTCGACATGACGAAGCCGGCGCCGCTCGAGGGCTTCGGCTCGGTCGGCCGCGTGACGCTCGGAAAGGACGACGCCTGCGTGGTCGTGCTCTCGACCGACGGCGCCGGGGGGCTCGTCGCCGCCGACGCGGTGATGCTCGTGCCCGCCCGCTGAGCGTCCGTGGCGGTAGACTCCCTGCCCGTATGAGCGTGCCGCCCTCTCGCCGCCGGATCGGCCTCTGGTGCGGTCACGCCGCGCGGCTGGCCGTCGTCGCCGCGATCGCGTGGCTCGTGCACGCCGAGCACCGGGCGTTCGTCGCGCGGCGGGAGGCGGCGGGCCTCGACGCGGTGCCGCTCGAGATCGTGCGTCGTCACCTTCCCGCCGCCACGGCCCTGGGCGGCGACGCGGACGACGTTCCCGGCGGCCGCGACGTTCACTCGGCCGACGGGACGCGCGTGGGCACGATCCTCAAGACGTCTCCCGCGGGCGACGCGGCCATCGGCTTCTCGGGCCCCACCGATCTCGTGCTCGTGTGCGATCCGGCCCGCCGCGTGCTCGGCGCGGAGATCCTCGCGAGCCGTGACACCCGCGACCACGTGGCCGCGATCGTGCGCGATCGCAGATTCCTCGATTCCCTCCGCGGCCGCACGCTCGACGAACTCGCCGCGCTCGACACGGCGCGGGTCGATGCGGTCGCCGGATCGACGCTCACCTCGATCGCGATCGCCGAGGCGATCGTCCTGCGGCTGGGCGGCACGGCCGCCACGAGCCGGTTCACGACGCCGCCGGGTCTCGACGATCTTCGCCGCGTGTTTCCCGAGGCCCGCCGGATCGCGATCGACGCCGGCGATCCGGCCGTGATCCGCGTGGTCGGTGGCGCCGACATCCCGCTCGGGTGGGCCCTGCGCACGAGCCCCGCCGCCGACCGTGTGATCGGCTATCAGGGCCCGACCGACGCCGCGGTCTGCTTCGGCACCGATGGCCGCGTCGCGGGGGTGATCGTGGCGACGAGCTTCGACAACGAGCCGTATGTCGGCTACGTCCGCGACGACCGGGCGTTTCGCCGGCTGTGGCGCGGGATGACGCTCGAGGAACTCGCCGGCATCGACCCCGCGGCCACCGGCGTCGAGGGCGTGAGCGGGGCCACGATGACGAGCCAGGCGGTGGCACAGGGAATCGTGCGTGCGGCGGCCGGGCAGCGGAGCCGCGGTCCCGCTGGCCCCGGGCTTTCGCGGCGGCTCGCCGCCATCGAGCCGCCGCAATGGGGAGCGATCGCGGTGATCGCCACGGGGATCGTGACCGCGTTCACGCGGCTTCGCGGCGGCTGGTTCGGGAGGCTCGCCCTGCCGATCGTCGTGCTCGCGTACCTCGGGTTCGGCGCAGGCGCTCTCCTCTCGCAGGCGCAGCTCTGGGGCTGGGTGCAGTCGGGTGTGCCGCGCGGCGCGGCGGTGCTCGTGGCGCTCGCGGCCGCCGCGCTCGTCCTGCCGCCGGTCACGCGGCGAAACGTCTACTGCTCGCACCTCTGTGCCCACGGCGCGGCTCAGCAGCTGCTCGTGCGCTTCGCGCAGCCGAGGCGTGCTGCACCACGCTGGCTGCGGCCGTGGCTCACGTCGCTTCCGTGGGCGCTTCTCGCGCTGGCCATCGTCGCATCGGCCTGGCACCTCCCGGTGGCGCTCGTCGATCTCGAGCCCTTCGACGCCTACCTGCCGGCGGTCGCGGGCACGGCGGCGCTCCTGATCTTTGCCGCGAGCCTCGTCGCCAGTGCGGTCGTGCCGATGGCCTACTGCCGCCATGCGTGCCCGACCGGCGCGCTCCTGGATCATCTGCGGTTCCACGGGAGGGCGGATCGATTCACCTGGCGCGACGGCGTGATGCTCGGCTGTCTCGCCGCCGCCGCGGCCGCGCACTGGTGGCCCCGATGAGAGCCGCCGTCGCCTGCGTGTTCGTCGCGGCCATCGGTGCCCGAGCCGACGAACTGCCGTCGTTCGCCGGCCCCGCGATGGGCACGACCTACCGCGTGACGCTCGCGCGGCTGCCCGGCGGCATGGCCCCGGGCGAGGTCCACCGGGACGTGGAGCG
>Ga0208249_1000830_pt1 | contig 10307 bp, 4 predicted proteins | sample CryBogmetaGMA1M_FD_184546 | JGI IMG/M metagenome (GOLD analysis project Ga0208249, IMG submission 184546) | Freshwater microbial communities from Crystal Bog, Wisconsin, USA - MA1M (SPAdes) | ecosystem: Environmental > Aquatic > Freshwater > Lake | place: Crystal Bog, Wisconsin, USA | collected...
GCCAAGTGAGAGAGACCCCGCCGGCAGGACGCTGCCGGCGGGGTTTTTCATTGCGCCAGGGGCGCCGCAGGTTGGAAACCTGCGCTACTGGCCGCATCCCGTAGCACAGGTTTTCAACCTGTGCCGTCACCACGCAGGTGAAAAACCTGCACCTACGAGCGTCGCTGGCGATAACCCATCCACCACGCCGCAGCCGCTACCGCCAGCCAACCGACTGACGCAGGCTCAGGAACCGCGATCGCGCCGCCCGACGCGGTAGCCGAAATGAGGTAGGAGCCTGTGTCGAATAGTCCGGTATTCATGAACTCGAAGACGTCGAGCATGTCGACCACGCGATCGTAGTTGAAGTCGCCCTCTGACCACCGGCCTGCTCGGCCGGTGTTGAACAGGCCGCTTGTGAAGACGTTTGACGCGTCGAGAATGTCGAGGCAGCCGTCGAGATTGGTGTCGCCCGCGGCCGCGTAGGCGACAAGGTAACTGCCGTCGCCTTGCTGTATCCAGCCGAGGCTCCGCGGTTCTACGGCGGCAATCGCCGCGGCGACAGCCGACGATCCGATTCCAGTGGTGCCAGTCCAACTGCCGTCGCTCCGCCCGGCGATAAGGCCGGCGAGCAGGTTGGCGTCGGTGATTCCCCCCGCCGCGATCTCGATTCGCCCCAGGCCGAGGTCGAGCCGGCCGCCATTGAGCTGATCCACCCGGAGCGACGCCACAGCAAGCGACGTGTCGGTGCCCCCGGCGATTTTCGCCTCACCGCCGGATCCAATCGTCAGAGCGGGCCTCCCCGCCACGACGCCGTCCACGACCACCAGTCGCGAGACACCGCTGGTACCGTTGACGGCGAGCATGCCACCGGGATCGAGCGTGCCGCCCTCCAGCGTGATGCTCGGTAGCCTGGCGCCGCTTCCCGTGACGATCGCAAGCGTGGCCCCCTGCCGCACCACGGTCGCGCTGCCCAACAACGCGTTCGGGGTGGCGATCCGCAGGGTCCCGGCCTGCACCGTGGTCATCCCCGTGAAGGTGTTGACGGCATCGAGGACCAGGGTGCCGGCCCCGAGTTTCTGAAGGCTCGACGTACCCCCAATCATGGCACGCCCGGCCTGTGCTTGCGTTTGCACGCCTGACGCCACGGCGATCGTGATCGGCCCCTGCGGCACGGCGGCATCGCGGCTCGCGTCGATCGACAGCCGCATCTCCCCGTGCAGTGACGCTGCGGAGCGGAAGTCGAGATCGACGCGACTGAAGACGCCGGGCGGCCCGGGATCAGAGCCCAGGAACGTGTTGAGGGCGTACATTTCCCAGCCTGAGTTGAGCACGTTCATGCCCAGAACACCCGCGAGAGCGGGATCGATGTCGACGATGCCGACCGTGATGTCGTGGAACAGGAGTTCCACGTCGTTCGTCGCCCGCAGGGAAAGCGCGTCGATCCGCAGCACCGGAATCTCGACCGAGCCACCGACGCCGGCCACCGTCTGGAAGGAAATCGCCTCGTCATCGAGGCTGCCGTCGCCATTGACGTCGAGCCCGAGGTCAAACGCCATCGTCTTCGAGAGGATGCACTGCTGGGCCCCCGTATCGAGCAGAAAGTTGGCCGTCTTCGTCGTCGATCCGTACTGCGCCTTCACCGGGGCGAAGGGAAGCGCCGCGTTGGCAGGAAGCGGATCCGTGGGGTTCAGTTGCCCGGTCGCCGGAAACTCGACCATCGTCAGGGGCACGCTGTACTGGTGGGCCGAGAGCGTGGGCGACACCGGCACGTCGAACGCCACGCCGATCCGCAGGTCGTTCATGTCGGCCTGCGAGGCCAGGTTGAAGCCCACCGTGCGGCCGGTCATCAGCGGCATGCCGGCGATGCCCGAATAGAAGGCGAAGTCGCCGCTCGACGTCTGCATGCGGGTGGCCGGCAGCGTCCGCGGCACGCCGTCGGTGCCGGCAAAGAAGAAGTCGTAGGGCGCCGACACGCCGGTGGACTGTGGACCGGCCACGCCGTAGTCGATGTAGGTGGCCTCCGTCACCAACCCCTTCGAACGAAGTTCGGTGGAGGAAGCGGATCCGGCCAGGATGCCGCTGGCCCCGGTGTCGAGCAGGTATTCATTGAGGTCGAGCGAGCCGAAGCGGCCCACCTGCACCTGCACGACTGGCTGCGAGAGGGTGAACTCGTCTGACAGACCCAGATCGATGACGCCGCCGGCCTGCGCGGCAGCAGACCACACGACCACGCAGGCCGTGATCGCAGCGCGGTATATGGGTCGGCTCATGGGCGGCCCTCTCACCCTCGCGAAGCCCTGCCGTTCTGGAGGCTCAAACCCCAGTCCACCGCAGCATATCCAACCCTACGGCAAGCGGCAGCAAACGGGTCGCCCCTGGTCGCGAGAAAAGTGACGAGAAAATACCCGGGTTCGAAAAACCCGGGTCAGTCCCGCCGACGCCGAAGGAGGGCCACCGCAGCAGCCGACGCCAGGAGCAGGCCTGCAGGAATCGCGGGTTCGGGCACGGCAGCGATGCCAGACGCCCCCGCGGGCGTGTTGTAGTTCCCGGAGTCGTAGAGGCCGGTATTGAAGAAGTCGGAAGCGTCGAGGACGTCCACCACGCCGTCGTAGTTGAAGTCGCCCTCCAGCCAGGTCGCTGGAAGCCCGGTGTCGTACTTGCCAAACGTGAGGAAGTTACCCGCGTCGAGGACGTCGACCTGCCAGTCGAGGTTGGTGTCGCCGGGCGCAGCAAAGGCCGCCGTCACCGAGCCGTCGCCGTTGTCGAGCCAGCCGACGGCCCGCGGGACACTCACGGCCACATCAGACGCCGCCACACTCGACGTGATGCCACTCGTGCCAGTCCAGGAGCCGTCACCACGGCCCGCCACGATCGCCGTCACGAGGTCGGTGGCGGACAAGCCGCTCGCCACGGTTACCAGGCCGTTGCCGAGGTTCACCAGGCCGCCGGCGTTAGGGGCGAGGCCGCCCACCGTGGTCTGCAGATAGGGAGCGAGCGACACCGTGCCGCCGGCGACTGGGATGACCTTGCTCGAGGCCAGTGCCGCGGCGTTGGCGAGTTGCAGTGTGCCCTGCTGCACGCTCGTGGAGCCGGTGAGGGTGTTGGCGGCGGTGAGCACCAGCGTGCCGCCGCCGGTCTTCACCACCGGAATCGAACCCGAGAGCGTCGGGTAGCCGGCCTGGGTCTGGGTCTGCGTGCCGCTGGCCACGGTGATCGTGATCGCGGCCGGCGCCTCGGTGTAGGCCGTCCGCATGATCCAGCCCGACGACGGCGAACCACCGAACGACGCCGTCGTCGACACCATCGTCACCGTCGACGCAAACGTGGTGTTGTGGGCGGCGTTGTAGTGGGCCAGCGTGTAGTAATACAGGCCGGAGTGCTCAATGTCGGTCCCAAGGCCATCTCCGAGCACGTAGGTTGTGTAGTTCGCATTGCTAATCGCGGGGGTCTGGTTGGTCGTCGTGAAGAAACCGCCCAGGTAGGAATCGCTGGCGGCCAGCGTGGTGGCGTTGACGAACAGCTGCACGACGTTGGCCGAGGCCAGGTTCGTTGTGAACGGCGTGGTGCCGGTCATCCGGAGCACGTCGTTCACGCTGGCGGTCGGGTCGGACCAGTTCGGGGCCACGTTCGCCGCATCAAGGTCGAAGTTGAAGCAGGTGCCCGCACTGCCGGAGATCGTGCCGACCGTGAAGATGCCGTCAGCACCGCTGGTGCCATCAGGGCTCACGATGCCCGTGCCGCTGACCGTCTTGATCGCACCGTAGCCGTCCACCTTGCCACCGGCGAGCGCGACCGACGTCTGCGTGAAATCACCGTTGAAGCGGGACACCGCATACGGCCCCGGGCTCACGGTGCCGGTGAACGTGTTGCCGCTCGTTGAGGTGAACTTGGCTCGCGACTGAGCCAGGCCCGAGGTGGTGTCGCTGGCGATGACCCGCAGCACACCGCTGCCCGTCAGTGGCCCGGAGAACGTGAACTGCTGCGTCGAGGGCACCAGCGGATCGGGGTTGTTCTTGTTGACGATCAGCACGGTGCCGGTACCGGTCACGTTCAGGTTATTGGCGAGTTCGAGGTCATCGCCAGCCCCCTGGCCGATCGTGCCGCTCTTGAGATTCACCGGGACGGCCGGATTCGAGCCAAACGTGAACACCTGGTCGGGGGCGGCCGCGTTGGGGCTGAGCGCGAGTCGGCCCGCGGCCTCGATGGTGACCTCCGTCGTGTTCAGCGGCACCGCCGAGCGGTCGACGCCGAGGGCCCCGCGCTTGACCGTCGTCGTACCAACGTAGTCCTTAACGGCGAAGTCTTGGTTGAGCGTCTGCGTCGAGGTGTTGAGCCGTTCGACTCCGGAGCCAGACGAGTCGATCACGAGATTGCCCGTGCCGGAGAGGGAGCCGTCGAGCCGCGCGTCGGTCGTGCCCGTGATGTTCACGGTGACGGTCGGCCCCATCTTCACGGAACCGAGGCCCTGCAGGCCGCCAACCGTATCCGAGTGGCCATTGAAGTCGGCGAGCATGAACCGGGAGACCGCGATCCGCGACGCATCGGGAATGACGTTGTTCGCCGTCAACTGCAGCGTGCCCCCCACGATGTTCGTGAAGCCGGAATAGTCGTTCGCCGTGCCTGCCAGCAGCAGGGTTCCCCCGCCCAGCGACAGGCCAGTGCTGCCCGTGATCCGGGCGGCGATGGTCGCAAACCCTCCGCCGACCACGCTGACGTCACCAGCCGTGATCGCGCCTGAGCCGGACGCAAGCGTGTAGCCGCTGGTGGTGAAGTTCATCGCCAACGGAGTCACGGCCGCGTCCACGGTCACCGTGCCCGACGTGCCACCGAAGTAAGCCGCCCTGCCGTTGGCCCAGGGGCCACCAGAAACGGTGGTATCGGAAGATGACCAGCGATTCGAGGAGGAGTTCCACGTGCCGCTGCCGCCCAGGGTCGTACCGCTCGCCGTCCAGTAGAGCGAGACCACGGGCGACAGGGTGACGGCGATGCCGGGCGAGCCGGTGTTGGGCGTGCCGGAACCCGACACCGTGTAAGCGTTGTTCAGCGGTGCAGTGCTGACAGTTCCGGCCGGTGCCGAGCCCAGAATGCCCGCGGAGTCGTACGACCAATAAAACGAGGCTCCGGTCGTGGCGGCCCCGAAGGCGACCCGCGTGACCTCCGCGCCAGTGGCGTCGAAGATACAGACGCCGTCGCCGGCCGAACTCAAGCCCACGCCGGCTCCGGTGTACGAGCCCAGTTTTGGATTGCGGATATTGCCGGTGCCGGAGCCGAGGTTCCAGAGCGACTGATAATTGGGAACCTGCGTCGATGGGGCCGCCGTCTCCATGAACACGACCGACTCGCCCGGGCTCACCAAGCTCCATGCTGGATCGGTACCCGACGCGTAGGGCACTAGGGCCACGGAGTTGAGGTAGGAATACGAGTTGTCGTCCATCTTCCAGCCGGTGAGGTCGACGGCTACGTCGCCGTAGTTGGTGATTTCCCACCAGTCCATGCCCCCAAGCGTCAGGGCGTTGCTCATCACTTCCGTGATCCGAATCGTGCCAGCAGCCTGCACCGAACTGGTCCACGCAAGAAAGGCGAGCAGAGCCGCAGCGGACGAGCGACGAAGGCGGGACAGCATGGCAGGCACTCCTGATGAGAGAGGAAGGGTATCGGTTGGAAGAAAGGAGTTAGGGTGAGGCGGGAAAAAATCGATATACGAAGCGCGTGTTAGTTTTTCGTGAGCCGCATCGCGGAGGGCAGCCTCACGACCCACAGGCAGGTGCGGGGCGGCGGATCGTCGTCGGCATCCTCATGAATGCCGAAATCGTCGTCGTTCACCAGAAAGACGTGCTGGTCGTCGGCCACGGCCAGCCCTTCGAGCTTGAGCGGGCTGCATTCCGCCTCGTCGCGGCGATCGGTGCCGCGATCCGCGGTGCGGGCGCGCATGGTATCGAGGATGGGAGCGAGGTCGGCCAGAAGCGTCTTGGCCACCGGAGTGATGTCGGCTTTGTCGAGATCGCGAAGCATCTCCGCCGGTAGTTCGTCGCCGGCGACGGTGCGAGCCAGGGTGTCGGTGGCAACGGCGAGGTCGGCGAGATACAGCCGCGCCATGCCACCACCGGCCTGCTCCAGCACGAGAAGCGAGGTGGGCCCCAGGGCTGCCATCGCGCAGAGCTTGCCGTCGTCGGGAGCTGCCCTTCCCTTGCGATAGCCCTTCTGCTCAGGATCGCCGAGCCGATAGACATACTCCCCGACCGGCTGCCCGCGTGCGGGATCGAAGGCGACGAGCCGCACGTTCCCGAGTTTCCGGGCCACGGCCGGATCGGTGCCGTCGAGCGGGCTCTGCATGAGGGCGAAGATCCGCGTCTCGTCGGGCGAGATCGCCAACGCCTCGAAGCCGCGGTTGTCGCGGCGCTGCGAATAGACCGCCGGCAGCGAATCAACCACCTCGGTGCCCGCACCGGCTAGCGTCACGCCCGCGGGCACGAATCGTCGCTGCAGCGTGCCGTCGGCATCCGCGGCGAGCAGCGACGGCCGATACTCCTCAGCGAGCCAGAAGCCTCCATCACGGGTTCGCACCAACCCCTCCGTATCGACGCCATCGACGTCGGGAGCGATCGCCGCGCGGCCCTGCGGATCGAAGATCGACGGATCGTTTTCCAACCCGTTGGGCCGGCCCGACACCGCTTCGCCGGTGCGGTCGCACAGCGGCACCGTGCCCGTCAGTTCCACCGCCAACCGACTGGGATGCCGCGGATCCCAGTCGATCCTTGCCTCCAGGATCCGCGGCGTGAACGAGGGCGAAGCGAGCGTCCGGTGCTCCCGCCTCTCGACCATCGTGGTGCCGTTGGGGCCGCGATCGGTCACGAGCCATGCCCGCCGGCGACCGGGGGCGCCAGCGGCCGCGACGGTCTCCACGAAGAGGTCGCTGATCCCGCCGAGCATCACGGCCGGTTCTTCGCCGAGTGGCGCCGCGAGCATCACCCGCGGAATCACGCACGACGCCACCACGTCGCCGCTCATGCCGCCGCCATCGCGGCTGTCACGGTCGCCGGCAACAGCACACTTCACGGCAACCGGGCCTGCAACACCGGCGACCAGAGCCGCAAGCATCACCGCAAACGGTGCGGTGGCGCCGCAGGCCATCGTGCGCCGCCGCGTCTCCGTTGTCATGGTGCGTCGGGCAGGTTCTCGCCCCCCGCTCTGGTCACAAGAGCACAGAACACCGGAAGCTCGACGCTCTCGGAAAGAAACCGCGTGGATGCATCGCCGAAGACGGCGCACATCCCGCTCACGTGAAACGAGTAGCACTCGCCCTCGTTCGAGGCATTCATCGCCCGGCCGGCCCCCGCCGACGCCTTGGCCGTGCCCAAGTCGTTGAAGCCGTCGATCTTGAAGGGCCCGAGGTTGTCGGCCCAACTGATCCCCTGGCCATACATGATCGGCCCGAGGGGATTTGACGCGAGCCTGCCCGCCCGCCAGGTGAAAGGCTTTCCGGCATCCTCGCCGATGAGCAGGGTCTTGGAGAGCCCGTCCGCCACCTTTGCCGGCCGCGTAACGGCGTCCTTCGCCAGCAATCCCGCCGACTCTTCCCCGCCGAAGTATCGCTCGGGCACCACCACGCCGCTCTTCACGCCGGTGACGCATTCGTAGTCGGTGTAGGCAAGCGGCGACTTCATGCTCGAGATCGCGGGCCGGGCACTGTCGTTGTCGGGCGCGGCGACGATGGTGGCATAGGAGGCCCGCGGAGGCGCGGTCGGGCAGAGGTAGAACGGCACCGGCCGCGCGCCGACCGCCAGGTTGGAGTCGGACGGTATCCCCATCACGGCATCGGCGGACCGGGCGGGCGACGAGTTGCTCGTCGTGTCGTACCAGTTCTTCTTCCAGTTGTAGTCGGCGACCGCCGCCTGCTCCTCCATGAACGGCATCACCAGCGCCCGCCAGGAATGCTCCTTGACTGGTGGCTGGGCTGTGCCGGACGAGACGGTGTAACAGGCGGCCGGAAATGTCCGCCTTGCGCCCAGCAACCCGTGGAAGGCGAGGCCGATCTGCCGCATGTTGCTTAGGCACTGCGTCCGCCTCGCCGCCTCGCGGGCCGACTGCACCGCCGGCAGCAGAAGGCCGATCAGCGTGGCGATGATCGCGATCACCACGAGCAGTTCAACAAGCGTGAAACCTCGCCGCCGTCGTAGAGGGCATGAGGCGTCTGGTGCAGTCGCAACAGCATCCTGCACGGCGACATCCTGCACGACGACTGAGGCCGATCGCATCACGGAAGGATCCTCAATGAGGCAGGCGCACGCTGAGCCTCGAGCGGTAGCAACGAGTCGAGCATTACGACGAAACTTGCTCAGGATTTTATGAGGATCGCGTGAGGATTGTGTGAGGGCACGCCGGCTCGTTTCCCGATCCCTGCGAATCAATTCCCAAAGATTGCGAAATGCATTTCACCAGAACTGCGAAACCAAACCGGGGAAATGCCTTCTCCACAACGCTCACGAAAACCTCACACACGATTTCGGACTCTGGATTTGAGGCACGACAGGCCACTCCTGGCCTCGCCTCCAGAATCCTCGCGCTTTTGGGCACGAAATTCGCTCATTCAGCCGGCTAGTCCGTTCGGCCACGACAAACGAACCGCCCTCCATCCACATGTGGGTGGCTGGTGATTTTCGCGAACACGACAACTCCGCCGTCACGGCCGCCTTGATCGATACCCTCCTTCGGAGTGCCGAGCCATGCGTTCGACCCACCTTCCCTCCTCTCCCAATGCGATCAAAGTCATCGCGGCTTGCTGTGTCGGCCTCGCGACGCTCGCCATCGCCCGCCCTGTTGCCGCTGACGTCGTCGCCGGATGGGATTTCAGCACGCTCACTGGCGGAGCTGGAAACTGGGGTCCATCTCCTTTCGCCCCCACGACGACGGCGGCAAACCTTTCGTATGTCGGGCTGACCCGCGGTCCGGCAGTGAGCACCGGATCAACAGGCTCCTCGGCTACAGTCGCTGCCGCAGCCTGGGGCGGCAACACGTGGTTCGGTGGAACCGCGAGCCCCGATTCGTTGGACAACGCGATCACTCGCGGCGCCTACGTCACGTTCTCGATTACAGCTTCCGATGGCTATTCGCTGTCGCTGTCGGATGTGGCCGCGTACAATGTGCGTCGGTCCGCCACTGGCCCGAGCCTCGGCCAGTGGCAGTACCAACTCGGGAGCGGCTCGTTCGCGAACATTGGGTCTGCGATCACGTGGGGAAGCACCACGTCGGCCTCTGGAAATGCGCAGACTTCGATCTCGCTCTCCGGAATCTCGCCTCTCCAGAGCGTTGCCGCTGGTAGCACGGTGACGTTTCGCATCGTGAACTACAACACCGGCACGGCCGGAGGTAATGGCGGCACGTGGTATCTCAACGATCCGACGAAAACTGCCACCAACGATTTCGTGATCAACGGGTCCGTGACCGGGACCGGTGGGGGAACCAACCTCTTCTGGAACGGCGGTGCCGGATGGGCGACGACGATCTCGGCTACCGGCGGAAACGGGCCGTGGTCGAATGGCTCGGGCAACTGGGACTCGACCAAGACGGCCAACTTCGGTGGCACGGCGGGCACGGTGACCTTGGGGGCGCCATCGGCCGCTGCCGGACTCGTCTTCACCACCTCGGGCTACACCCTCAGCGGGGGCACGCTGGCCCTCACCGGGCCGAGCGTCGACACGAACCTGCTCTCGGTCGCTGCCGGCGCTACGGCCACCATCACCTCACCGGTCACCGGAGTTGCGGGTTTGACCAAGGGCGGAGCCGGCCGACTCTCACTCGGCGCGTCCAACACCTTTTCGGGCGGCGTCCGGATCCAGTCGGGCACGCTCTCGATCGCGTCGGATACATCGCTCGGTGACGCTTCCAACGGCCTCGAGTTCAATGGCGGCACGCTCGCCGTGCCCGGATCGATCGACCTCGGCTCCCGCACGATCTCCGGCACGTCCGGCTCCGCGGGTATCGCCGCGATCGCGGTGCCCGGTGGTTCCACGCTGACGTCGTCAGGGGCGGTCACGCTCGTGGCTCTGACGCTGCCCTCCAGCGGCACACTGTCCTTCACGGGTGGCAGCACGAATCTCGGCGGCATCGCAGCGACTGCGGGCAGCGGGACAGCCGCCATCCTCGGGCCGATCAGTTTTGGCAGTGCCAATCGCACGATTGAAGTCTCGACAGGCGGGACACTCCTCCTCGACGGCGTGCTCACCAACAACGCCACGCTCACCAAGCAGGGTGGCGGCACGCTCGTGCTCACGCAGGACAACGGCACGAATCTCTCGCGATTTTCACTCGGCGTCGCATCCGGTGCC
>Ga0208249_1000836_pt1 | contig 10281 bp, 10 predicted proteins | sample CryBogmetaGMA1M_FD_184546 | JGI IMG/M metagenome (GOLD analysis project Ga0208249, IMG submission 184546) | Freshwater microbial communities from Crystal Bog, Wisconsin, USA - MA1M (SPAdes) | ecosystem: Environmental > Aquatic > Freshwater > Lake | place: Crystal Bog, Wisconsin, USA | collected...
GGGGAGAAGATCGGCCTCGTCGAGCCCGTGGTCCAAGCCACGCTCGCAAGCGACGACCTCCTCGACCCCACGATCCGTCGCTCGTTCCGCGCGGCCCTCGGGTACCTCGCCACCATGCTCCTGCTGTTTCTCTCCGTCTCGGGATTCATGGTCTGGAGAGTGGGCCCCCAGCTCCGAAAGATCTTCGAGGATCACGGACGCCCGACGATGCCCTCGGCCATGAACGGTTTGTTCGACATTTTCTTCTGGCTGTCGATCTACTGGTACGTGCCGTTTGTCCTGCTTCTGGGCCTCGCGATCGCGAGATTCTTCCCCGCAGCGTGGCGGCTGGTGACGCGACCCTTCTCCCGCTCTCGGCAGGTCGCGGCGGCCCTCGACGCGCTCGCCGTCGCGGACGCATGCGGCCGACCGCTGAGGGTCGCCGAGACGGCGCTCGCCGACTGCCAGGTCGATCCCGTGCTCGCCACGCGTCTGCGCAAGGCTGCAGCGAGCGATGATGCCGGCCGAGGCCTCGCGATCGCCAGGCTCGTCACACCCGACGAAGCTGCCGAGATCGACGCCGCAGGCGAGGCCCGGCCAAGCGTGCTGGAGCGGCTCGCAGCCTCACGACGCACGCGGTCGCGGCGCTGGGTGACCGCGTTCGCCGAATCGCTCGTACCGCTGGTCGTGCTCCTGATGGGAGCGCTCGTCCTGCTCCAGGCGCTCGCCGTGTTTGAATCGCTGGCAACTCTCATCAACGACCTCTCGTGAGCATGGCCATGCCCACACCTCAGGCGTCCTCACCTCAGCGCCGCGGCTTCATCATGCTGGAGGTGATCGCCGCGCTCGCCGTGCTCACGGCGGCCATCGCGTCGATCACGCCGCTCTTCGTTCGGCACACCCGGCTCGTCGCGGAATCGCGGCGGGAGCGGATCGCGCTGGAGGAACTGGCGAACCAGGCCGAACGGCTCGCCGTTGTGGCCCCGGGCGATCTCGACCGGCATCTCGCCGCCCTCGCCCTTTCGCCGATCGCAGCCGGCTGCCTGCCGGAGCCACGGCTGACGGCGACGCGCAGCTCGTCGCCACTCGGCGAGCAGATCACGCTCCGCCTCGCGTGGAACTCGCCCGGTCGCGACGAGAAGCCGCTCACACTCGTCACCTGGCTCGCACCGGCCAAGCAGGGCAGGGGGGATGCCCGATGACCCATCATCGCCTCGTCCGCCGGCTCTTCACCGCGGCCGCCCTCCGACACGCCCTGAGAGTTCGTGCCGCATCGCGCCCCGTTCGGAACGCGGAAACAACTTCGCAACCTCCCCGAAAAGTGGGCAAGGCTTGCCAAGCTCCCCAAAAAGTGGGTGCAGGTTTTCAACCTGCACATGCCCCAGCGCGAGGCCACGCCCACCCCCGCCGCGGCGCCTCGACCCTCGAACTCGTCGCCGCGATGTCGGCCGCCTCGGTCGTGATCGCCACATCCGCGGCGCTCGTGCATCGCACCTTCTCCGTCGAATCGCGATCACGCGCCGTCGTCGCCGACGAGCGCGTGGCCCTGCGGCTCGCCCGACAGGTCCGCACCGACATCCACGAGGCCGCAGCCGTCGCGGTCTCCAGCGGCGACCCTGCCATCCCGCTCGTCGCGATCACGACCCCGGGAGCAAGCATCGTCTACCGCGTGACCGATTCGGGCCTCCTGCGGATCGCCACCTCGGGCACCACCGAGCCCGCCCGTGACTCCTTCTCCTTCTCGCGGCCAGCGACCTGGCAGGCAACCCACGAAGGCCGGGTCATCACGCTCTCAGGCAGCGCGCCGGCCGATGCGACACCCCGGCCTGTGCTGGCAGTCGAGATCGTGGCGGCAGCGAAGTCGGCCGCCGTGGCGGCCCCGGGGAAGGAGGGATCGCCATGACCGATCGACTTCCCAGTTCGGCCTCGCGACGACTCGCGTCGCGTCACGGCAGCGCGATGGTGCTGGTGCTCGCCTGCATGGCCGTGGCCGCGGCGATCGCCGCCACGATGCTCCGCGCCGCAACCTCCGCCCACCGAGGGCTGCGCACCGAGCGCGACCTCCGTCAGGTCGAGTGTCTGCTCGAAGCCGCCGTCCGGATGGCTCAGGCCCGCGCGGCCGCGGCCGAGGCAATCGACAAGGAGATCCTGCTCCCGGCCGACGACCTCGCCGGCTCCGGCTCGGCGCGGATCACGTTCGCCCGCGGCCCAGCCACCTCGCAGCCATCGATCCGCATCGTGGTCGAGTATCCGCTCGAAGGGCCGCTCACGATCCGCCGTTCCCGCTCCGTGATTCCGGCATCGAACCCGTCCGTCACCCCCGAGGAGTCCCGTCCATGAACCACCACGCACCACCGAAGCCATGCCGTCGTCACGCACCCAGCGGGGGTCCGGCTCGCACGTACCCGCCTCTCCGTGGTTTCACGCTCGTCGAGTTGTTGGTGGTGATCGCCATCATCGCCACGCTCATCGGCCTGCTGCTCCCGGCGGTGCAGTCGGCGCGTGAGGCGGCCCATCGCTGCGCCTGCTCCAACAGCGTCGTCCAACTCGGCCTCGCCCTGCACAACTACGAGTTCGCCCACGAGGCGTTTCCTCCGGGCGTCACCGACGACACCGGGCCGATTCGAAACCTGCCCGAGGGCAAGCACGTCGGCTGGGTCGTTCGATTGCTGCCATTCTTTGAGGAACAGTCGCTCGCCTCGCGATTCATTCCCGGCGATGGCGTATACGCGGCTTCGAATGCGAAGGTCCGCGAATGCCGTATTCAGTCTCTCATCTGCCCATCGTCAGCCACGGAACACGTTCGCGACGAGGCCGATGGCACCAGAGTGGCCGTCTCGAGTTACGCCGGCTGCCATCACGACGTGGAAGCGCCGATCGACGCCGACAACCATGGCATCCTGTTCCTCAACAGCCACATTCGTTTCTCCGACATCAAGGACGGCAGTTCCAAGACGCTGCTCATCGGCGAGCACCGCGGCAGCGACGGCGACCTCGGCTGGGCGTCGGGAACGCGGAGCACGCTCCGCAATGCGTCGCCACCGACGCCCGCCAAGTTCCACAACGATCCTCAGCCAGAGGATCCGCTCTTCGTGGGTGGCTTCAACAGTGATCATTCGGGCAACCTGTTCGTGGCCGGGCTAGCAGATGGATCCGTCCGAACGATCAGCTATACGATTTCCCCCGACATCCTGCGGCAGCTCGGCCACCGTGCCGACGGCGAACTTCCCGCAGAGGAGGAGGGGCGATGGTGAGCCCGGCGACGCGCCGCCCGCGGCCTCGCCATCAAGAAGCCCAATCGCGTGAGCGATGGGGATCGGGCGGCACACGAAGCGAAGCCGTGCGAGGGGCCATCGTACGGCTTACGCCGTTACGCTTCCTGATGAAGAACAACACTCAGCGAGGGGCTGCCCGTGCCCCGGGAGCCGGCGTTGCTGGCCGAGCGAAGTCAGGATGACGAAGCGAGGGCAGCATCGAGCGAGCGGATGCCACGATGGCATCCGCGAGCGTCCGGCGACGGGGCATGGGCAGCCCCGAGCCGGGTGGAGCACAGGGCAACAGGGGGACACCGCAGGTTGAAAACCTGCGGCCACTTTTGGGCAGGGGCCACCATCGGGCAGGCACCACTGGCGAGGACGGCCACCATGACAGACCGGCCACGCGATACACTGCGGCGGGAGGGACTCGCATGACGAAAACCCATGATGACCGCGCCCGATCGAAGGCAGCGACGCCCCTCACGGCCGACGGCTTCGCCGCGCTCGCCGACGCCCACCGGCTGCGGGTGCTCCGCTTCGCGACCGCCTTCCTCGGCGACCGCCACCTGGCCGAAGACGCCGTGCAGGAGTCGCTGCGAAAGCTGTTCGAGCATCGCGACCGCTATCCGCTCGAGGAACTGTTCGGGCCGTATCTGGTGAAGACGGTGGCGCGGATCTGCGTCGACCATCGGCGGTCGCGACTGGCCGAAGACCGGCGGATCGCGGCGCTCGAACCCACGGCCGTGCCTTCGCCGACCGTGGCCGTGGAGGCCCGGGAGACGGCCGACCTCGTCGCCCTCGCCATCGGCGGCTTGCCCGACCGCGAGCGAGCCTGCTTCCTGCTCACGGTGTGCGAGGGGCTTTCCTACCGCGACACGGCCGAGACGCTCGCGCTCACCTACGCCGAAGTGAACAACGCCGTCCACCGGGCCCGCACGCTGCTGCGGTCGAGCCTGGCACCCGTGGTGGAGGGCGACCGATGAGCCGCTCCCACGACCTCCTGGCCCGCGACATCAGTGTCTGGCTCTCCGGCGAGTCGATCACCGGGGCCGCCGACCGGGCCGTCGCCCGCCTCGCCCACGATGACGACGCCCGCCGCACCGCCTGCGCCGCGATCGCCGTCGAAGACCTCGTCCGCGGCTGGTACGGCGGCATCCCGCTGCCGCCCCCCGATCCCTACGTGATCGAGCGGAAGCGGCGGCGGTCGCTCGTGTCGGCCACGATCACAGCCATCGCGGCCAGCCTGCTCGCGACGTTCGGGCTCGCCGGATCGTTCGACCGCGCGCTCGACGCGGCCGAGGCCTGGGTGAAGTCGGGGCCGCACGTGCCGCTGGCCTCGACGTCGTATTGGTATCTGCGGCAGATGCACGACGAGCCGTAGATCGGCGGGCCGCCCGCGCCGGCGTCACTTGGCCGTGCGAAACGGCAGCGTGGTGCCGCAGATGCCGTCTCCGTCGTCGAGCACGACCCCCATCAGGAAAAACGCGGCATCGCGCTCGTCCGGCGCGGCGATCTCCACGTCGGCGGCGTTGCTCTCCACCGGCCCGGCCACGGCATGAAAGCCGCCGCGCTCGCGGGCGATCCACCAGCGATATCGCAGCCGGCCGGCGGGCGTGTCGGCGTCGCAGGCCACGGCCGAGATCCGCAGACTCTCCCCCGGCTCCACGACGATGTCCTCGCGCCACTTCCCCCCGATCGCAATCCGCTCGAGCACCGGCGCGAGCCGCTGCGGCGCCGCACCGGTCCACTGCCGCGCGATCGCATCGGCCACGGGCGTGAACCGCAGGTCGGCCTCGGGGCCCTTCGCCACGAATGGATCGGGAGGCAGGAGCGTGCTGAAGTAGGTGATCCGCTCGGCGCCCCAGCGGCCCCACTGGAAGAGGCAGCCACCGGCACACTGTGGCGCGGCCCGCATCGTGCCCCAGGCCTTCTCGATCTCGGCCACCTTCTGCGGCGCGGGGGGCTCGAACCGCGCGCCCCACGAAGCCTGCGGCCCCCACCAGGGGCCAGTGGCGTTGAACTCGGAGAAGTAAAACAGTCCGCCCCAGTGCTCGGTGAGCGACGCGATCGCATTGGTGACCGCGCCTTGCCCGTAGACGTTAGCGCCGACGACGTCGATGTCGGGAGCGTGCTCGCGGATGAGCCGCAGGCTGTCGGCCGGAGCATTGACGATCGCGAGGCTCGTGAGCACGTGCGGAAACCGCTTGTGGACAAGCCGGCTCATCCGCTCCACCTGACGGAGATACTCGGGCTCCACGTGCACTTCGTTGCCGAGCGTCCACATCAGGATCGCCGGATGGTCCCCCACGCGGTCGAGCGTGGCGGCGAAGTCGGCAAGCATCTTCTCGCCACCGGTCGCATAGGAATAGTTCCAGGTGCCGCCCTCCTTGGCCTTGTTGGCCCCTTCGTGCGGCATCCAGACGCCGGGGATCACCCGCAGGCCGAGCGCCTGAAGCCGGTCGAGGTCGGCCCGCGTGGGAGGGGCGTAGGTGCGAACGGCGCTCGCGCCCCGGGCCACGGCATCGGCGGCCCGCTCCTCTCCGCAGATGCCGCGGATCGGGGCGGCGAGCACGGCCTCGGCCCGGGCTCGCCGCGCGGCCAAGGCATCGTCTCCCCGGGCCACGAGACAGATCGCCCACACCACGACGCCGATCAAAGCCGTTCCGCGCATGCGATGCAGTGTAGCCGCCTCCGGCCCCTCCACGAGCGGCCGCGCGGCTCATCGCCGGACGGTCGCGCCTATACTTCCGCCGATGCGAACCCTCCTTCTCGCGCCGACCGACCTCGAGCGGCAGGTGCTCGCGCCGCTCGTCGCTTCGGCGCTCCACGCCACTGATTCCCTGGAGCTCTGCGGCTTCGGCCCCGTGGCCGCCGCCGCCCGCACGGCCGCGTTCGTGGCCCGGCACCGGCCCGACCGCGTGCTGCTCGTCGGCATCGCCGGCCGGCTCGACGAACGCCTGGCGCTCGCCGCCGCCTACCGCTTCGATCAGGTGGCGTGCTATGGCATCGGCGTGGGAGCGCACGACGATTTCATTCCCGCAGCCCAGCTCGGCTGGCCCCAGTGGCCTGGCGACCCCACCGACGGCTCACCCGCGATCGGGGACGTGATCGCCTGCGCGGCCGATGACGGCGACATGCCGCGGGCCGAGCTCCTGCTCACAGCCTGCGCGGCCTCGGCCAGTGCCGCCGACGTGCTCGCCCGTCGCCGGGCGTTTCCTGAGGCCACGGCCGAAGACATGGAGGGCTTCGCGGTGGCGTTCGCCTGCCGGCTGGCGGGCGTGCCGTGCAGCATCGTCCGCGGCATCTCCAACACCGCGGGCGACCGCGACCACGCCCGCTGGCAGACGACCGCCGCGCTCCACGCCGCCGGCGGGCTGGCCGTGCAGCTGATCGCGAGGGCGTCGTGAGCGAGATCATCCGCCTGGGCATCTCCACCTGCCCCAACGACACCTTCGCCTTCCACGGGCTGCTCACGCAGGCGGTCGATTGGCGGGGGCTCGAGTTCGAGGTGCAGCTGCTCGACATCCAAGAGCTCAACGACCGGCTGCTCGCCGGCGACTTCGACGTCGCCAAGACGAGCTTCCACGCCGCGCTTCATCTGGCCGATCGCTTCGTCGTGCTGCCGAGCGGTGCGGCGCTCGGCTTCGGCGTGGGGCCGCTGCTCCTGGCGGCCGCGGCCGGCACGGTGCCGACGAGCCCCGCGCAGCTCGCGCTCTGCCCGGGGAGGCACACCACGGCGGCGCTGCTCTACGAACTCTTCCATCCGCGGACCACGCGGGTGGAGCACGTCGTGTTTTCCGAGATCATGCCCGCACTCGCTGCCGGGCGTGCCGACTTCGGCGTGTGCATCCACGAAGGCCGGTTCACGTGGCAGCAGCACGGCCTCGCCCTCGTGGAGGATCTCGGCAGCCGCTGGGAGGCCGAGACGGGCAGCCCGCTGCCCCTTGGCGGCATCGTGGCCAGCCGACGGCTGCCCACCGACACGATCGCCGCGGTGCAGGGGGTGATCCACGATTCGCTCCAGTTCGCGCTGGCCGACCGCAACCGTCCGCTGCCCACGATGCGGGCCCATGCCCAAGAGCACGACGACGCCGTGCTCATGCAGCACGTCGATCTCTACGTGAACGAGTGGACGGTCGAGCTCGGCCCCACCGGCGAGCGTGCCCTCCGCGAACTCTCGGCCCGGGCGGCCGCAATCGGCCTGGGCTCGGGGCGGCAGCTCGAAATCTTCGCGGGCTGACCGCGTCGCGCAACTAGCAGCCCCTCATGCCGCAGCGGACGGGCGTTGGTGACGGACGGAAGGAGATGATAAAATCGTGGCTCTTCACGATCGTCCCGCCGAACGACCAGAACGGTCCGCGATCCGAGGGTTGCTCAACCTCCTCGGGTCGGCGACGCGGGCGACCCCTCGTGGAAAGCGTTCCATGGGTTGCTCGAACTTTCCGCGTGCGGGGCTCGGAGCCACGATCCTCCTCGCCGCGGCGGGGTGGCTCGCCGCCGCCCAGACCCGCGCCGACGCCCCGCCGACGCCGCTCGACTTCAACCGCGACATCCGGCCGATCCTCTCGGAGAACTGCTTCTACTGCCACGGCCAGGATGCCAACAAGCGGCAGGCCGATCTCCGACTCGACCTCCGCGAGGCCGCCGTGGCCGCGGCGGCGATCGTGCCAGGCACGCCGGGCTCGAGCACGGTCCTCGAACGGATCCACTCCACCGATCCAGACGTGCTCATGCCGCCCCCCGATTCCAATCGGCGGCTCTCCGACCACCAGAAGCGGCTGCTCGAACGCTGGATCGCCGAGGGGGCCGAGTACGAACCGCACTGGGCGTTCACGCCACCGGTGCGGCCGGCCCTGCCGCCGGTGCAGCGGGCCGAGTGGCCCCGCCAGCCACTCGACCACTTCGTGCTCGCGAAGATCGAGGCCGCAGGGCTCTCCCCCGCGCCAGAGGCCGACCGGGCCACGCTGATCCGCCGACTCCACGCCGATCTCGTGGGCCTGCCGCCGACGCCCGAGGAGGTCGATGCCTTCGTGGCCGACGAGCGGCCGGACGCATACGAGTTGCTGGTGGATCGGCTGCTCGCCTCGCCGCACTACGGGGAGCGGATGGCCCTGCCGTGGCTCGACGCGGCCCGCTACGCCGACTCCAACGGCTTCCAGCAGGACGGCGACACCTGGCAGTGGATCTGGCGCGACTGGGTGGTGAGCGCCCTCAACGCCGACAAGCCCTTCGACCAGTTCTCGATCGAGCAGTTCGCCGGCGATCTGCTCCCCGACGCCACGCCCGAGCAGAAGATCGCCAGCGGCTTCAACCGCAACCATCTCCTCAACGGAGAGGGGGGTGCGATCGCCGAGGAGCAGCGGTTCAACAACCTCTTCGACCGCGTCGACACCACGAGCACCACCTGGCTCGGCCTGACGATGGCCTGCGCCCAGTGCCACGACCACAAATACGACCCGCTGACCCGCACCGACTACTACTCCCTGCTCGACGCCTTCAACCGCGTTCCCGAGACCGGCACGCCGACGCGATTCTCGGCCCGGATCCGCGTGGCCCCGCCCGTGCTCGAACTGCCCAGCGCCGACAACAAGGCCCGGCTGGCCGCGCTCGAAAAGGAGATGAAGGCCGTGGAGGCCGAGTCGAAGCCGGTCATCGACGCCCTCTACGCCGCCTGGAAAACCGGCCTGTTCGCCGACGGCACACCCGCCGACGGCGAGAACCTGCCGCGGACACTGCCGCCGCTGTTGATCAAGCCCGAGGCCGACCGCACGGCCGACGAGACGCAGGAGATCGAGCGGGAGCTCCGCCGCTTCTTCGACGGCAAGGTCAAGGACCCGCTGATCAAGAAGCTGCCGCAGGTGGTGAAGTACGAAGCGGCCCGCAAGGCCTACGAGGAATACAAGGGCGATCAGATCCCGCGGGTGATGGTGATGAGCGACGAGAAGCCGCGGGAGACGCGGATCCTCGACCGCGGCGATTACCTCACGCCGGTCGGGGAGAAGCTCGAGTTCCGACCGCCGGCGTTCCTTCCGCCCATGCCGGCCAACTTCCCACGCAACCGCCTCGGCCTCGCCCGCTGGCTGTTCCTGCCGGACCACCCGCTCACAGCCCGCGTGCAGGTCAACCGGATGTGGCAGCAGTTCTTCGGCACGGGCCTCGTGAAGACGACCGAAGACATGGGCGTGCAGAGCGAGTATCCGACCCACATGGATCTGCTCGACTGGCTGGCGGTGGAGTTTCGCGAGCAGGGCTGGAGCCAGAAGCGGCTGCACCGGCTGCTCGTGACGAGCGCCACCTACCGGCAGTCGAGCCGGGTGACGGCCGCCCACCTGGCCGGCGACCCCGAAAACCGGCTGCACGCCCGCGGGAGCCGGTTCCGGATGCCGGCGATGGTGCTCCGTGACGTGGCCCTCGCCGCCAGCGGGCTGCTCGACCTCACGCTCGGCGGCCGCCCCGTCTATCCGTATCAGCCCGACCAGATCTGGGAGGCGCTCGCGATCACGAAGGAGCGCGACTTCACCTACCCCGCCGCGCAGGGGCCCGACCTCTACCGCCGCAGCCTCTACACGTTCTGGCGGCGGACGGTAAGCCCGGCCAACATGTTCGACACGGCGAACCGCCAGACCTGCACGGTGCGGGCGAGCCTCACGAGCACGCCGCTGCACGCCCTCACCACGCTCAACGATCCCACCTGGGTCGAGGCGGCGCGGGTGCTCGCCGAGCGGAGCCTGAAGCATGCCAGCGGCCTGGAGGATCGGCTCGCCTACGCGTTTCGCCGCGTGGTCGGCCGGCGGCCGACCGGCGACGACCTGGCAACGCTCGCCCGGATGCACGGCCGGCAGCTGGCGGTGTATCGCGGCGACGTCGAGGCCGCGAAGCAGCTCGTGAGCGTGGGCGAGAGCCCGCACGACGCGGCGCTCGATCCCGCGGAGCACGCGGCCCTGGCGAGCGTGTGCCTCGCGATCCTGAATCTCGACGAAGCGCTGACGAGGGAATGAGCATGCACGACCTCCACCACGAGAACGTCCGCCGGGTCACCCGCCGG
>Ga0208249_1000842_pt1 | contig 10258 bp, 6 predicted proteins | sample CryBogmetaGMA1M_FD_184546 | JGI IMG/M metagenome (GOLD analysis project Ga0208249, IMG submission 184546) | Freshwater microbial communities from Crystal Bog, Wisconsin, USA - MA1M (SPAdes) | ecosystem: Environmental > Aquatic > Freshwater > Lake | place: Crystal Bog, Wisconsin, USA | collected...
GAACTCCCGCCGCATGAAGGCGGCGGCGGCCTCCTTGAAGGCGGCGATGCCGTTGTCGGCGTAGCCGCGGTTCTCCGGGCGATCGACTTCCTTCTTCATGACGGCCCGCACGTTCGCCGGTGCCATCTCGTCGTTCTCCCCGATCCCGAAGTCGAGCATCCGCCGCTCGGGGTGGTCGGCGAGGGCCTTCCGCTTGGCCCGCTTGATGAGCTCGAACTTGTAGATCTCCGTGCCCTTGCCGAAATTTGCCCCGCCGATCCGCTGGGCGAATCGGTCCTGGAACCAGGGGTCGGCGGCGTCGGTGGGCAGGGTCGCGGTGGACATCGGGGCTGAATCTCGTGAGGGAGGGGACAAAAACGCGCCCAGGCGGCAAGCAGCGGGCAGAATAGCGGGTGTCGCCGGGCTTTCCAACGCCGGGCGGCGGTGCGGGGACGCTCTGGCGAGGCCGCGCATCGGGGCGTATTCTTGGCGGCAAGGGGCTCGTCATCGCGAGAAGCGGCATGCGCAGCAACGCCCGGGGAAGGACAGGCGGCGATCCAACTGCCGGTGGGCCGTCGCGCGATCGGTCGCGCCGCCGTCGGCACGGCCTGCGACTCGAACACCTCGAGCAGCGGTTCGCCTTCTGTGCCCTGCACGCCGTGGACTTCGTCGAACCGACGTCGCTGACGGGAAGCCCCTCGATGCCGTCGGCCACCGTGCTGACGTCGAACGCGGCCGACTCGTTCGCGGTCAACCTCGCCGCTTCCACCGGCACCCTCACCACATTCGGCGGCGAGTTCGTCGCCACGGCGACGGCGGCCAACGGCCTGCCAGACCTCCACAGCCTCCTCGGGGCGCCGACCGCCATCTACCTCGACTTTGACGGCGAGGGGGCCAACGCGGCCTACGACGTGGACGGCGACCCCACCACGTTCAACACCACCGAGCAGGCGACGATCACCGAGGCGTGGCGGCAGGTCTCCGTCTACTTCGGGATGTTCAACGTCGACGTGACCACGGTGAAGCCGACGGTGCCCTTCGCCTGGCACGTCTCGAGCCCGTCCATCTCGGGCGGCTACAGCTACGTCGGTGTGTTCCCCAACTCGTCGCCTCAGTCGTTCAACAACGACGGCGACGCGCGGACCCGGGTCTCGGGCATCGCCCACGAGTTGGGGCACAACTTCGGCCTGCAGCACCAGTCGAACTACGATCTCCTCGGCAACAAGACCGCGGAGTATTCGTCGGGCTTCGACTCGCTTCACGGACCGATCATGGGCGTGGACTACGCCCAGAGCGTCCACAAGTGGTTCATCGGCCATCCCGCCAACTCGGTGAGCAGCCTGCAGGACGACATCGCGGTGATCGCGGGCAAGATCAAGGCCCGCGAGCCGGCGGGCGGCGACGGCTTCCGCGCCGACGACTACGGCGGGACGATCGCCACCGCCCGGCCGCTCACCGCCACTGCCGGCAGCCGTTCCGTCAGCGGGATCATCGAGCGGATGGCCGACGTCGACGCCTTCTCGTTCACCACCACCGTGAGCGGGGCGGTGATCTCGGTGGTGCCCACCAAGCCCTCGGGCCTCGACGCCAAACTGGAGGTCTACGACGGGTCGGGAGTGCTCGTGGCGTCGAGCGACGGGGGCACCAACGACCAGCAGATCGTGCTGCCGCCGGGCACCGGCACCTGGTACGTGATGGTCTCGAGCCACGGCGACTACGGCGACGTGGGCATGTACGACCTGAGCGTGAACGACCTTCCCGTCGGCTGGGGATCGGCCGACGTGGGTAGCGTCGTGAGCCCTGGCTCTGCCGGCTACGACGCGGCGACCGGCACGTTCACCGTCTCGGGCTCGGGGGCCGATGTCTACGGCACCGCCGACGCCTTCCGGTTCGCCTATCAGACGCTCACCGGCGACGGGTCGATCGTCGCCCGGGTGGTGCAGAACCAGAATACCAACGCCTGGTCGAAGGTGGGTGTGGAGATCCGCGAGTCGCTGACCGCGGGCGCGAAGCACATCGCGATGGTGACGACCGCCACGAGCGGCCCGCAGCTGGTCTATCGCACGAGCACCGGCGGCAGTTCGACGAGTGTCAATGGCACCGCCGCGGCGTTCGCGCCCACGTGGGTGCGGCTCGTGCGGGCGGGCAACGTGATCACGGCCGCCCGCTCGGCCGACGGGGTGTCGTGGACGACCGTCGCTTCGGCGCCCGTCTCCATGGCCTCGACGGTGTACATCGGGCTCCTCTCCTGCTCCCACGACACGACCAAGATCGACGTCGCCAAGTTCACCGACGTCGCGGTCAGCGGCACGATCAACGCCGCCGCTTCGACCAACGCGCTGGCCGCCCCGACCGGCGTCGCCGTCACGCGCGGCACCGGTACGGCGCTGGCAGTCTCGTGGCAGGCGGTGGCGGGGGCGACCGGCTACGTGGTCGAACGCTCGGACGACGGCGTGGACTTCGTCGACGCCGGCACCACGGCCGCGGCGACGACCAGCTGGACCGACACCAGCCTCACCGACTCGATGCGCACGTACTACCGGGTGCGGGCCACCGATGCGACGGGCCGGTCGGTCCCCTCGGCGATCGGCAATGCGATCAATCGCCCGAGCGCCGTGACGAACGCCTCCGTCACGTCACTGAGCGTGTCGCAGCTCGTGGTCAACTGGCGCGACAAGAGCGGTGACACGGGGTATCGCATCGAACGCTCCACCGACAACGTGACCTTCACGCAGATCGCCACGGTCGCCACCAACGTCCCGAGCTATTCCGCCACCGGGCTCGCCGTGGGCACCAACTACTGGTTCCGGATCACGCCCATGAGCCCCTACGGCGACTCGGTGTCGACCGTGGTCTCCGGGAGCACGAGGCTGCAGGCGGTCGGGACGATGTCGTTCACGGCCAAGACGTCGTCCGCCCTCTCCATCCAGTGGACGGCGGTGACGGGCGCCACCGGCTACCGGATCGAGCGGTCGACGGACGGCACGACGTTCTCGGCGCTCGGGTCGGTGGGCAGCGGCGTGCTCACCTACTCCGACACGACCGTCGCTCCGCTGGGCGAGTATTACTACCGCGTGATCGCGACGAACGCGACCGCCGAGGGCACGAACCCGGCGCTCCCGATCTTCGCCGCGGCGCCGGCGGCCACGGCCCTGCCCACGCCCTGGGCGTCGGCCGACATCGGCAGCGTGCCGGGCACCGGCGCGGCAGGCGTCGCCTCGGGTACCTACACGATCGTCTCCAGCGGCGCCGACATCTGGAGCACCGCCGACGCGTTCCGCTACGCGTATCAGCCGCTGAACGGTGACGGCTCGATCATCGCCCGCGTGGCATCGGTGGAGAACACGGCCGGCTGGGCGAAGATCGGTGTCATGATCCGCGAGTCGGTCGCCTCCAACGCCCGGCACGCGATGATGGTGGTGTCGCCCTCGAACAGCGTGGCGATGCAGTATCGCTCGAGCACCGGCGGTACGAGCACGAGCGTCGCCGGGCCCGCCGGACTGGCGGCGCCCTACTGGGTGAGGATGGTGCGGACCGGCAACGTGCTCACGGGATCGGTCTCTCCCGACGGGACCACCTGGACGCAGGTGGGCAGCGTCACGATCGCGATGGCGTCGAGCGCCCTCGTGGGCCTCTCGGCCAACAGCAACAGCAGCACCCTGCTCAACAAGTCGACGTTCACGAACGTCACGGTGAGCAACACCGCCCCGACGGTGGCCACCGTGGCCGCGGCGACGCCGGCGGCGATCACGGGCACCACGACCACGCTCTCGGTCTTGGGGGCCGACGATCACGGCGAGCCGAACGTGTCGTATGCCTGGTCGGCGAGCGGCCCGGCAGCGGTGACGTTTTCGGCCAGCGGCACGAACGCGGCCAAGAGCAGCGTGGCGACGTTCACCAAGGCGGGCACCTACACGCTCACGGCGACGATCACCGACACCGGCGGCCTGTTGATCACGTCGGCGGTGAACGTGACCGTCGCGCAGACGCTCACGGGCGTGGTGGTGACGCCCGCCACGACCACGCTCGCCGCCGGGGCCACGCAGGCGTTCACGGCGACCGCGAACGACCAGTTCGGGGCGCCGCTCGTCGGGCAGCCCGCCTTCACCTGGTCGGCGACCGGCGGGGGCACCGTCAGCGCGGCGGGCCTGTTCACGGCGCCGGCGGCCGCGGCCACCACCACGGTGACGGCGACCACGGGTGGGGTCTCCGGGGCCGCGACGGTCACGACCCTGGCCCCCCCGGCGGGCCCGACGGTGGCCACGGCGGCCGCGGCGTCGCCGACGACGGTGACGGCCAAGACGACCACGCTGTCGGTGCTTGGGGCCGCCGACGGTGGCGAGGCGACGCTGACCTATACATGGTCGGCCAGCGGGCCCGCCGCGGTGTCGTTCTCCGCCAACGGTACGAACGCGGCCAAGACCGCGGTGGCGACGTTCGCGAAGGCCGGCAGCTACACGCTGACGGCGACGATCGCCGACGGCCGCGGAGGCACGGCGACTTCGGCCGTGACCGTGACCGTCAACCAGCGGATCGCGTCAGTCGTCGTCACGCCCGGCACGGCGACGGTCTTCGCCGGAGGCACGCAGCAGTTCGCGGCGGCGGCACTCGACCAGTTCGGCTTCCCGCTCGCGACCCAGCCGGCGTTCACCTGGCTCGCGTCCGGGGGCGGCTCCGTCTCCGCGACGGGCCTGTTCACGGCGCCGGCCGGTGCCGCGAACTCGACCGTGGCGGCCGCGGCGCTCTCCGTGTCCGGCCGCGCCACGGTGACGACGACGGTGGATCAGGTGGTGAGCGTCGCGGCCGGGCAGACGGCGACGGAGACCGGCGGACGGTCGGGCGTGGGGGCGGTCATCAAGCAGGGGAGCGGCAGGCTCGTCTGGAATGGGGCCAACGCGCACGCCGGTGGCACGATCGTGGAGGCGGGCGAACTGGTGATTCGCGACGTCGCCGCGCTCGGTAGCGGGCGGCTCGAGGTCCGGGCCGGGGCCCTGGTGACGTTCGACGTGGGCGTCGGCCAGGTCTCGCTTCCGGCCCTCGTGCTCGACCCGCTCGGCCGGATCGACCTCGGGATGGGGCAGCTGTCGATTGCCGCGTCGGGCATCACAGAGACCGCGGTCCGGCAGCTGCTGCTCGTCGGCCGCAACGACGGCAGCTGGGACGGCGCGGCGGGCTTCACCTCGCGGGCGGCGACACCCTCGAGCGGCCGCACACTCGGGTACCTGGTCGCGCCCGACGCGATCACGATCGCCTACGTGGCCTTCGGCGACGCGAACCTCGACGGCGTCGTCGATGTGTCCGACATGGCCGCCTTCGTCTCCAACATCGACGCTCCCGGTCTGGTGAATCCCGGCTGGAGCGACGGCGACTTCAACTATGATGGGCTGGTCGATCAGCTCGATCTCTCCGACTTCCTGGGGACGGGCTTGTTCGATCAGGGCGTCTACCAGTCCCCCGCCGCCGCGGCGTTCGCGGCGTTCGGCACGGAATGAGCGTGCCACGGTGAACCGCCGCGCCGGGCTGCCGACGAAGATCTGCCGGCGCTGCGGCCGCCCATTCAGCTGGCGGAAGAAGTGGGAGCGGGACTGGCCGCGGGTGCTCTACTGCAGTGACCGCTGCCGGCGTGGCGGCGCGGGTTCTGAAAACCGGGAGGCGACGTCGTGAACGGTGGCACCTATCTGATCGCAGGGGGATCGAGCGGCATCGGCCTGGAGCTGGTGAGGCAGCTCTCGGGAACCACGGAGCGCATCGACGTCTGGTCGCGGTCGCCGGGCGGTCTCGATCCGGCGGGCGTCGTCCGCCACCTCCCCTGCGACTTCTCCGATCCGGACGGCGTCCTGCCGGAGCCGCCGGAGGAGGTGCACGCGGCGGCCTACTGCCCCGGCACGATCACGCTCAAGTCACTGCGCGCGCTCACGCCCGCAGAACTCCGCCGCGACCTCGAGATCAACGTCGTGGGGGCGATGCGGTTTCTGCAGGCAGTGCAGCCGCGGCTGGCAGGCCGCGCCGGGGGCCCGGCGAGCGTGGTGCTGTTCAGCACGGTGGCCGTGTCGCAGGGGATGCCGATGCATGCCGCGGTGGCGGCGGCCAAGGGGGCGGTCGAGGGGCTCGTGCGGTCGCTGGCCGCGGAGTGGGCTCCGAAGGTCCGCGTCAACGCGATCGCCCCGTCGCTCACCGACACGCCGCTGGCGGGCCGGCTGCTATCGTCGCCCGAGAAGCGGGAGGCGCTCGCGGCGCGGCATCCGCTCAAGCGGATCGGCACGGCGGCCGAAGTGGCCGCGCTCGCCCGATTCCTGCTCTCGGACGAGAGCGGCTGGATGACCGGGCAGGTGCTCGCCATCGACGGCGGGCTCTCGACCGTGCGGGTATAACGCAGGGAGCCGCCGGTCCGCGGCCCACCCGGAGGCAGCGATGCCATGGCGACGAAGACCTCGACCCTGCCCGCGGCTGCGGAGCGGGCGGCAGCGCTCAAGGAACGGCGGCAGTTGAAGATGGCCCGCTCCGCGCACGCCTACGTGCGGGGCAACACCAAGAACTTCTACGAATGGCTCGAGGGGAGCACCGGCCAGGCCGTGCCCGCGGGCCCGCCCATCTGGATCTGCGGCGATTGCCACGCGGGCAACATCGGGCCGATCGCCAGTGCGAAGGGCACCGTCGCGATCCAGATCCGCGACCTCGATCAGACGGTGATCGGCAACCCGGCCCACGACCTGATCAGGCTCGGGCTCTCGATGGCCAGCGCGGCGCGAGGTTCCGACCTGCCCGGCGTGACCACCGCCCGGATGATGGAGCAACTCGTGGAGGGTTACGAGCAGAGCTTCGCGACCTCAGCCGACGCAGACGAGGAATGGCCCGAGGTAGTCCAAGCGGCGATGAAGGTCGCGCTGAAGCGGAGTTGGAAGGACCTGGCCCGCGAGCGGATCGAAGACACCACGCCGACGATTCCGCTGGGCCGCACGTTCTGGCCGCTCTCGGCGGAGGAACGGGAGTCGGTCGAGGCCATCTTCGCCACCGATGCCGGTCGGCGGCTCGTCACCGCGCTGAAGTCACGGGCCGACGACGCCGAGATCGAGGTGGTGGATGCTGCGTATTGGGTGAAGGGCTGCAGTTCGCTGGGCCTGCTGCGCTGCGCCGTGCTCGTGTCGGTGGGGGGCAAGAAGGGCGAACTCTGCCTGATCGACGTCAAGGAGGCCGTGCCCGCGCTCGCTCCGCACAACCCCGAGGTTGAGATGCCGGCCGATCACGGCGAGCGGGTGGTCGCCGGAGCCTGGCATCTCTCGCCGGCCCTGGGCGACCGGATGCTGGCGGCGAAGGTGCTCGACCGGCCGGTGTTCGTGCGAGAACTCCTGCCCCAAGACCTGAAGTTCGACGTCGCCGACCTCACCTGCGAGGAGGCGATGCGGCTCGCGCGGTATCTGGCGATGGTCGTGGGCAAGGCCCACGCGCGGCAGATGGACGAGGCGACGCGCACGCAGTGGCGCGACGCGCTCAGCGGCCACCGCTCGAAGACACTCGACGCCCCGTCGTGGCTCTGGGCGAGCGTGGTCGATCTGCTGGCCACGCACGAGAAGGCGTATCTGGAGCACTGTCGCCGCTACGCGACCGAGACGCCCCGGGCCTGACGGGGGCCGGCCCTCCTCGTGCTCGACGCGTGGGGCCGATCCGCCGCCCCGGAAGGAGCCGTCACCGGCCGTTGGCCATCGCCTCCCAGAACGCGGCCTGGCTGGACACCGAGTTGTGATCGGTGCCGGGGATCACGCGGAGCGTGGCCACCCCAGGCCGGAACGAACGGAGGAGTTTCTCGGTGTCGGCCCGCGGCACCAGTTCGTCGTGTTCGCCCGCGATCAGGAGCGTCGGGCAGGTGACCCGGGCTGCGTCGCGCCACGACTCGTAACGATCGCGGAGGAGGAGCGTCATCGGCAGGAACGGCGCCGTCCGCTGCGCGATCGCGAGAATGCTCGAGAAGGGGGTGATCAGCACCAGCCGCGAGACAGGCTCTTCGGCGGCGAGGCGGATGGCGAGGCTGCTGCCGAGGCTCCGGCCCACGACCATCACGTCGGGATGGCGGTCATGCACCAGCGCGAAGAGCGCCTCCGCATCGCCCCGCAGGGCCGGCTCCGTGGGGCTGCCGGAGCTGCCGCAGGAGCCGCGGTAGTGCAGGAGGTAGATCGCCCGATTGGGAAAAACCGCCGCCAGGTCTGGGAGCGTCCAGGCCACGTCTTCGGCATTGCCGCCGAAGTAGATCACCGCCCGCGGGCTATCCTGCGGGCGGGAAGACACCAGCACCCGGGCGCCGGGCAGCTCGAGCGGGAACGCCGCGGCATGGACGGCCGTCTCGGGCCGTGGGACGTAGATGAACGACCGCTGGAACACGAGGAACACGAGGCACAGGATCAGGTAGACGCCAACGGCGATCGTGAGCAGGCTCCAGAGCATGCGGCGGAAACCTTTCATGGGCCCGATGGCCCGCCCGTCGCGGCGTCGTTCGGGGCACGGCAGCGGCGGGCATGCAGCCGGTCGAGAAACTCCGGAAGCTCGGCCCGCAGTGGCGAGAGGCCGAGATACCGCTCGGCCAGTTCGCGCCGGCCGCGGGAGAGGAGCGTCGCATAGACGTGGAGTTCGAAATGGAGACGGAGCCGTCGTTCGGCGGCGTCATCGCCGACCGCCCGAAACACGCCCAGGAGCGCCTCCGCCGTGGAGAGATGCGTAGGAGCGGGCTGGTCGCGCAGCCAGAAGCGGCCCGGCGCGACCGCCGCCTCCGGCAGGCTCACGCAGCGGCCCAGCCCTTCCACCGAGCGGAGCATCTCGCCGGCCTGCCGCCAGGTGCCGTCGAGCAGCACGATCTGCGGGCCAGGCGACTCTGATGCCGCGGTCGTGTGTGCCGTGAGCGGATCGCCGCTCGGATGCAGGATCCAAAGTTCCTGGTGTGCCTCGCGGGCGTCGGTGGGAAACCCCGAGGCGGGGAAAAAGTGGGTCTCGCGCTGATACACGTGGCAGGCCGCGCCGGCGACGACGCGGGCGACGAGCATCCCGGTGCTCGAGGGCCTGTGCTGCTCGCCCCTGTGGATCAGCACGTGCACCCGCAGGTGGGTGTGGACGGGCGGGATCGCGTCGCAGACGCACCAGCGCGGCGGCAGACTGCACCGTGGGCAGCGGGTGGCTCCAGCGAGCACGACGCTCCGTCCCATGCATGATCCTGTCTTCGTGATATCCGGTCAGCCACTGATCGTATCTGGTCACGGCTTCCACGACCGGCGCAACTGTCCGATGTCTTTCCCGGGGCGAACGAGCCTTGGCGTGCGCTCCTGCCGCCACTGTCGGGTGGTCGCCCCACGGGGCGTGCCTATAGTTCGCCGACGTTCGCAGTTTCTTTACCCTCAATGAGGTTCCCCATGACGTGCAGACTTTGTGGCTGGTTTTTCGCGGTCGGTTTCGTGGCGTTGGCGGCCGTGCCCGCGTCGGCGGCGCCGTGCAAGGGCTCCGCTGGTGCGGCGGTGGTGCACACCCCGGCCGTCGAGCATGTGACCGTGGTGCATGAGCGGGTGGTGTCGCATCCCGTGGTGCGGGAAGTGGCCCTCGCCGACGCCCCCAAGGACATCGTGGACACCGCCGTCGGGGCGGGCACATTCAAGACGCTGGCGGCCGCCCTCGGGGCTGCCGACCTGGTGGCGACGCTGAAGGGCGACGGTCCGTTCACCGTGTTCGCACCGACGGACGAGGCGTTCGCCAAACTCCCGGCGGGCACGGTCGAGACCCTGCTCAAGCCCGAGAACAAGGAGAAGCTCAAGGAAATCCTCCTGCTTCACGTCGTGCCCGGCAACGTCATGGCGGCCGACGTCGTCAAGCTCACGGAGGCCAAGTCGGCGGGCGGCAAGACGCTCAAGATTTCCACCGACGGGGGTGTGAAGGTCGGCACGGCTACCGGCCTGTCGAACGTCGTCAAGACCGACATCAAGACGAAGAACGGCGTGATCCACGTGATCGACGCGGTCATCCTGCCGTAGTCCGCTCCACGCGGTCGTCGGATCAAGCGATCACCCCGCGGAGGCGGTCCTCCGCGGGGTGATTTTTTTTGCGCAGCGGGTCGCTGCTGGCGGCGGTCGCTCAGAGCCGCTGGCGGTTGAAGGCCCGGAGGGCGGCGATCAACACCACAGCCCCGATCGTCGCGGTCACGAGGCTCCCGAGCATGCCCGTGGCCGTCAGCCCGAGCAGGCCGAAGAGAAAGCCGCCGAGGATGGAGCCGATCACGCCCACGATCAGATCGCCGGCGAGTCCGCTG
>Ga0208249_1000846_pt1 | contig 10244 bp, 8 predicted proteins | sample CryBogmetaGMA1M_FD_184546 | JGI IMG/M metagenome (GOLD analysis project Ga0208249, IMG submission 184546) | Freshwater microbial communities from Crystal Bog, Wisconsin, USA - MA1M (SPAdes) | ecosystem: Environmental > Aquatic > Freshwater > Lake | place: Crystal Bog, Wisconsin, USA | collected...
ATGCACGTCTGGACGCCGCCTGTGTTATCGGTGAAGGCGTCACAGTCGGACAAGGCGCCTGGGTTCGTGCTGGAGCCGTCGTACTCAGGTCAGTTCCGCCGAACGCCATCGTCGAGGGAAATCCAGCACAGGTCGTTGGATACGTTAGTGGTGGAGAGATGCCGCCCCGCCCCGATCCGCGCCATGTCGACATCCAAGGCTTCAGCATGCTGCCCAGGCCGGCGCGTGTTCCTCTGGGCGTTGGAGAAAGTGCGCTTTTTTTGATGCGGCGTGTTTTCGATGCACGCGGGGCGCTGACAGTGGGTGAGGTGCCCACCGAAGTACCCTTCTCGCCGGCTCGTTATTTCGCTGTTTTCGATGTTCCGTCTGTTGAGTTGCGAGGTGAACATGCGCACAAGCTTTGTGAGCAGTTTCTGATCTGCATGCACGGTTCTTGCAGGGTACTTTTAGACGACGGGCAGCAGCGCTGTGAAGTAACGCTTGACCGTCCTGATATGGGCGTTTACATGCCCGCCATGATTTGGGGTACACAGTACCGCTACAGCCCCGATGCCGTGCTTCTCGTCTTTGCCTCACGTCCATATGAAGCCGAAGACTATCTGCGGACTTACGACGAATTTATGCTGGAGTTAGACAGGAGCAGAGCGTGACAATTTCCTTTCTCGATCTGGGTGCGGCATATCGCGAGTTGCAACTCGACATCGATACTGCAGTCAGCCGAGTGTTGAACAGTGGCTGGTACATCCTCGGGCCCGAAGTCGAGGCTTTCGAAGCGGAGTGGGCGGGCTGGTGTGGGGCCGCAGAAGCGGTAGGACTCGCGAACGGGCTGGACGCACTAATTTTGGCACTTCGCGCCCTTGATATTGGGCGTGGGGATGAGGTCATCGTTCCGTCCAACACTTACATCGCCACCTGGCTTGCTGTTTCTGCCGTAGGCGCACGGCCGGTGCCAGTCGAACCTGATCCGATTACTTTCAATATTGATCCCAGTCGGATCGCGGACGCCATCACACCGGCTACCAAGGCAATCCTGGCCGTGCATTTGTACGGGCAACCTGCCGATCTCGATCCGATACTTGCGCTGGCCCGGGCTCGGGGAATTGCAGTCGTCGAAGACGCGGCGCAAGCCCACGGCGCGCGCTATAAAAATCAGAGGATTGGTTCGCATGGCGATGTGGTTTGCTGGAGCTTTTATCCGGGCAAGAATCTAGGCGCCTTGGGCGATGCCGGAGCAATTACGACAAACCGTGCAGATATCGCGGATCGCGTTCGCGTTCTGCGCAATTACGGTAGTCGGGTGAAGTATGTGAACGAGGTTCAAGGGATGAACTCTCGCCTCGATCCCCTGCAAGCCGCGATATTGCGTGTAAAGCTGTCGCATCTTGATGAGTGGACGGATCGCCGCCGCGAGATCGCCGCCGTCTATGCAGAAGGATTAAGGGGCACAGGATTGATCTTGCCGCAAGCTCCAGAATGGGCTGATTCAGCTTGGCACCTTTATGTTGTGCGAACCTCAATCCGTGACGCCCTGCAGCAGCAGATGGCTCAGGCAGGGATTGGCACGATGATTCACTATCCGATACCACCTCACATGCAGGATGCCTACAAAGAGCTTCATTTGAGCCCTGAGGCTCTGCCGATTGCCACGCAGCTGGCAAATGAAGTCCTCAGTTTGCCAATCGGGCCGCATCTGGGCGCTGATAGCGTTCGAGCCATCGTCACGGCGATTAGCAACAGTTCGACACTTTGAGCACAGAGAGTTCGTACCGAACGATTCTGCGGTCGTCTCTGATCACTGGCGGGGCGCAGATCACGCATTGAATGGCATCGTCAAAATGAAGGCCGCCGCTTTGTTGCTCGGCCCGACCGGAGTAGGTCTGATTGGGCTCTACATCAACGTGATGCAGACTGCTGCGTCTGTTTCAGCGTTGGGCCTCGGTAATGTCGGAACGCGACAGATTGCATTGGCGCAGGCAGAGTCGTCTCCTGCAGCACTGGGCAAAGTAAGGCGCGCGTTATTCTGGCTGACCATAAAAGCTCGCAACGAACATCAGGTCGTGGCGATCGCGAAGATCGATGTGCGGCAAGACTTGCTCCGCCGAGGGAAAGCGAAGCGAATCCCCGGACTGTGGCCTTTACGGCTTCAGACCCATCAAATCTCTCGATCAGTTGCCGGTTCGCAGAGCCGTTTGTCGTGTCGAACATTGCGACGCCTTAACTGATCGCCGCTGCATCTCAGACTCGATTCAAACCCGCTGACACCGCAGGGTCAGGGAGCAAGCGGCCTTCTTTCTTTCCATCCATGCGATAGATAGTGTTGGGCTGCATCCATACCGGCTGCTGCAACATCCGGGTTGGCTTGCAAATACAGGGATGGATCGAAAAAGGACGGGACTGTCGAAGGCTTCTCGTCATATCGCCGGGTCTGCGAGGCATGGATGAAGTCTTCCGGGATCCTGTTACCTAAGTACTCGTTCTTGACGATCTCTCCCGTGACCACATTGCGGAACTCCCGAAAGACGATGTTTCCGTAAAACGGATCCGAGTGCATCGGAATCCAATAGGCACAGCCGTTGAAGAAGTAGTGCGTCACCTGCGACCACCGTGTCTTCGAGCGATCCTTGTGCGAGATTCCGCCATGCAGAAGATTCGCAAGCCAAATCAGACTCTGTCCCTTCTTGGCCCGAAAAATATGAGGCTCCACACCATGTTGCTCGACGAGCGCCTGCCAGGCGGGTTCAAAAGCATCCTGACGAATCGTCCTCTCCGCATTCAGAGCACATACGCCAATGTGCTCCATTGAATAGATCGGCCACTTGTGGCTGCCGGGGTAATACACCAGCGGGCCGGCATCTTCGTCGATGTCTTCGAGAGCCGTCCAGACGCCACACATGAATCGCTCTGGAACCGAACTGAAGTGGACGGAGTCTGAGTGAGGGGGCTGCTGAGTTCCAACCGGAAAATTGAGGGTCTGGAAGGGCCAGGCCTGGCGACCGAAAATTTGCGAAAGAAGGTGAATGACTTTCTCATTTGTCGCAATGCGCCGCACGTTCTGGTCGATCTCCCAGGCGTTCATCAGTCGCAGGCTGCCGTCGCCCCAGTTGGCCCAGTCGTACTTGTCGTGCAGGTTTGCTTTGATGGCTTCCGCGACCTGATCAAATTGGTCGTCCGGAAAGTCGATCACAGCGAACCCGTTATCGCGAAGTTGCGTCGCGACGCGGCGGACGTCTTCGCTCACCGACGGATCGGAAAAGATCTTGCTAAAAAATGGCGACTCAACGGACGGGATGCCCGGAAGCGGATTATTGAAGTGCATAGAGATCGTCTCCTTTGAATACATCACAATTGCGACCAAGCGAGTCATTTGCGGCGGTCGACCGCTCAAAGCCTCATTATGTGCTGCGCAACACCTGCTCGACCGGATTGAGGAACGGCTTATCGATGACGATTGCCTGCTTGCGCAGCATCGATGGCATTCGACGGATATAGTAGGCGCGATCTTATTTCAAGCTGACAATGCTTCCTTCCTCTCACCCCCTGATTGTCGACCTCGACGGCACGCTGATCCTCACCGACATGCTGCACGAGTCCGCCCTGCGATCCCTGCGGGAGCGGCCAATGGCAACCCTGCTCATTCCGGTGTGGCTGGCGCAAGGCAAAGCGCTCCTCAAGCGCAAGCTGGCGGCGCAGCACGATTTCGACCCGTCGCTCCTGCCCTACCGTACCGACCTGCTCGAGTGGCTCAAGGAGCAAAAAGCCCAGGGCCGCACGCTGATCCTGTGTACCGCCTCTGACCAGTTTTTTGCGCAGGCCATCGCCGAACACCTCGACATCTTCGATGAGGTCATGTCGAGCGACGGCGAAACCAACTTGTCGGGCACCCGCAAGGCCGAGGCGCTCGAAAAGCGCTTCGGCGCGATGGGCTTCGACTATGCCGGCAATTCGACGACCGACCTCGCGGTGTGGAAGCGATCGCGCCGCGCGATTGTCGTCAATGCACCGGCTGGCCTGGCAGGCAAGGTCCGTGCGGTCTGCGAGATCGAGCGGGAATTTGCGGCGCATCGGCTCGGCCCAAAAGACTGGCTGCGCATGTTCAGGGTGCATCAGTGGCTCAAGAACCTGCTGCTTTTCGTGCCGCTCTTTGCGGCGCACCAGATCGACCAGCCGCAGGCATGGCTCTCACTGATCATCGCGGTGCTGTCGTTCAGCCTGTGCGCCTCGTCGGTCTATATCGGCAATGATCTGCTTGATCTGGAGAGCGATCGCCTGCATCCCCGCAAGCGCAAGCGCCCCTTCGCATCGGGTCGGGTGCCGGCCTGGGTGGGCGTGGCGGTGGCACCGCTATTGCTGCTCGCAAGCGTCTTGCTCGGCACACTCGTCGGGATCAAATTCCTGGCCTGTCTGGCGGCCTATTTCACACTGACCTGTCTGTACTCGCTGTGGCTCAAGCGAATCGTGCTGATCGATTGCCTGACGCTCGCCATGCTCTATACGCTGCGGATCATCGCCGGTGCGGCGGCGGCTGGATTGGGCCTGTCGTTCTGGCTGCTCGCCTTCTCGGTATTCCTCTTCCTGTCGCTGGCCTTCGTCAAGCGCTATGCCGAGCTCGAAGTGCAAACCAGCAGCGGCAACAAGAAGGCGCATGGCCGCGGCTACTACACCTCGGACGCCCCACTCGTGATGAACCTCGGCGTGACCTCAGGCTATGCCTCGGTGCTGGTGCTGGCGCTCTACCTGAACAGCGACGCGGTACTGAAGCTCTATCGCACACCCGAGATTATCTGGGGCGCGGTACCGATCATGCTGTTCTGGGTCAGCTGGATGTGGATGCGCGCTCATCGGGGCGAAATGCATGACGACCCGCTGGTCTTTGCGGTGAAAGACAAGGCGAGTCTTATCGCCGGCGCGATCTTTTCGGTGCTGCTGCTGCTGGGTGCGACTGGCATCCGATGGTGAAGGTCTGCGCCTGGGGTCGGCTCGATGCCTTCGACCATGATGTTCGTGCGCCTGCAGACCGTCTCATGCTGCCGGCGATGCTCGACGCTTCGTCAAGCGGCCTGGCCTTCGGAATGGGCCGCAGCTACGGGGACTCCTGCCTGAATCCGGGCGGCGTGCTCTGGAAGATGACCGGGCTCGATCGCTTCATCCGTTTTGACGATGCGACCGGCTTGCTGCATTGCGAAGCCGGCGTTCTGCTGCGAGACATTCAACGACTGTTCATTCCCAGGGGGTGGGCATTGGCGGTCGTGCCAGGCACACAGCTGGTGACCGTCGGCGGTGCCATTGCCAATGACATTCACGGAAAGAACCATCACGCGCTCGGCTCCTTCGGCGACCATGTGAGGCGTCTGGAGTTGCGTCGAACCGATGGCCAGGCCATCGAATGCGGGCCCGAGCTCAACGCCGACTGGTTTGCGGCAACGGTCGGCGGCATGGGCCTGACCGGCGTCATCGCGACAGCTCAGTTGCAGTTGCGTCGAATACCTGGCGCCTGGCTGCAAACCGAAACGATTCCTTATGCCTCACTTGACGAGTTTTTTGTGCTGTCCGACGAATCGGAAGCCGACTGGGAGCACACGGTTTCCTGGATCGACTGCCTCTCGAAAGGATCGCACCGCGGGCTGTTCATGCGCGCCAATTCGGTTGATATCGGTGCTCAGCCAGCGCCAGTCGGAGGGAGCAAATCAATGCCCTTCACGCCGCCGGTTTCACTGGTCAACGGGTTGTCCCTCAAGCCTTTCAACGCCGCCTATTTCAATCTGAACAAGCGCAAGACCGGCCTTCGCACGCAGCACTACGAAGCCTTCTTTCATCCGCTCGACAATCTTCACCACTGGAATCGGATGTACGGCCCCAAAGGCTTTTATCAGTACCAGAGCGTGGTGCCTCCTGGCGTTGCGCGCGATGCCACCGGCGCGATGCTTGAAGCGATCGCCGAATCCGGCGAAGGGTCTTTTCTCGCTGTGCTCAAGACCTTTGGCAATCGCCGCTCGATCGGAATGCTCGGCTTTCCCGAACCCGGTGCAACGCTGGCGCTTGATTTTCCCAATCGCGGCGATCGGACCTTGTCGTTGTTCAAGCGACTCGATGCCATCGTGTGCGAGGCAGGCGGGCGAATCTATCCGGCCAAAGATGCCCGAATGCCCCGCGCGGTTTTTGAATCGGGGTACCCTCGGCTGCCTGAGTTTCTGCCTTTTCGCGACCCGGGAATCAGTTCGGCCATGTCGCGACGCCTGATGGGATCCTGATGAGTCAATCGAGCTTGCGAAAAATCGTCATCGTCGGCGGTACCTCCGCCATGGCGCAGCATTGCGCACGGCTTTGGGTGCAGGCTGCCCCTGCGCATCTGGTGCTGGCGGTCCGCAACGCCGCCAGGGCGCAAACCGCGGCAGCTGATCTGAAAGTCCGCAGCCCTGGATCGACGATCGAGGTCGTCGAGACCGACTTTCTTGATTCGCAAGGCATCGCTGCGTTTGCCGAGCAGGTGTCGCGGGGTGGTGTGCCGGATATCGTGCTGATTGCGCACGGATCACTGCCCGATCAAGCGACCTGCCAGACCGACCTCAACGAGTGTCGTGATGCACTCGAAGTCAATGGCGTCTCGCCAGTGCTTTTTGCAGAGGCATTCGCCGGGAAAATGCAGCAAGCCGGCCGAGGCACGCTCGCCCTGATCGGATCGGTGGCTGGCGATCGCGGACGCAAGTCGAACTACGCCTACGGCGCGGCCAAAGGAATGGTCACCCGGTATGCGCAGGGCCTGCAGCACCGACTGGCTGCAAGCAAGGTGAACATTGTGCTGATCAAACCGGGGCCAACCGCGACACCGATGACTGCGAAACTCAGCAGCCAGGGCGTTGCCATGGCCTCTGTTGAAGAGGTTGCGCACAGCATCGTCACCGGCATCGATGCCGGCAAGCCGGTGATTTATGCGCCAGCGAAATGGGCGGTGATCATGATGATCATTCGACATCTGCCGCGATTCGTCTTCAACAAGATGAATATCTAGGCTTGGGCTGCACCAAAAGACTGCAATAGTGAGAACCGAAAAAATCATCCTCCCCGGCGGCGCAGGGCTGGTCGGCCAGAATCTGGTTGTCCGCCTCAAAGCCCGTGGATTCAGCAATCTGGTTGTGATCGACAAACATCGTCATAACCTGTCGACGCTGGCAGCGATGCATCCCGACATCACGACTGAATTCGCGGATCTGGCCGAGGCCGGCCCGTGGACGCGGCATTTCGATGATGCCGATGTGGTGGTCATGCTGCAGGCCCAGATCGGCGGCAATGAGTACCGCGACTTCGAGCGGAACAACCTCGATGCCACGCGTCTCATTCTCGACTGCATCAGGAAGCGCCCGTCGACTTACCTGGTCCACATCAGTTCGTCGGTCGTCGAGTCAGTGGCTGAGGATTTCTACACCAACTCGAAGAAAGACCAGGAAAAGATGGTGCTCGAGAGCGGCATCAGTTGCCCGGTATTGCGCCCCACCCTGATGTTCGGCTGGTTCGATCGCAAGCATCTCGGATGGTTGGCCCGTTTCATGCAAAAAGTGCCGGTCTTTCCGATCCCGGGCAAAGGCGATTACATGCGCCAGCCGCTTTACGTTGGCGACTTTTGCAATGTCATTATCAGTTGCATCGAATCGCGCAGGCCATCAGGCATCTTCAATATTTCTGGACATGAGCAGATCGATTACATCGACATCATTCGCCAGATCAAGCGAGCAACCGCGTCGCGCACGCCGATCGTCCGGATTCCCTACTCGCTTTTTTATGCCCTGATCTGGACCTGGGGCAAGTTTGATTCGAACCCACCATTCACCACGCAACAGCTCGAAGCGCTGATTGCAAAGGACGAATTCGAAGTCATCGATTGGCCGGGCCTGTTTGGCGTGCCGCTCACGCCGTTCAGCAAGGCGGTCGACGAAACCTTCAACGACCCGCGCTACGGCAAGGTCACACTCGAGTTTTGAGATGAGCAAGCGAATCGCGGTATTGGGGGCAGGCCCGATGGGACTGGCTGTTGCCTATCAGCTGGCACAAGATGGTCATCGCCCGGTGCTCTTCGAAGCTGACGACAGGGTGGGCGGCATGACCGCGTGCTTCGATTTCAATGGCCTGATGATCGAACGCTTCTACCATTTTCATTGCATCTCGGATCACGCTTTTTTGCAGATGCTCGATGAACTCGGCCTGCAGCAAAAAATGCGCTGGGTCGAAACGAAAATGGGCTACTGGTATCAGGGGCAATTGCAGCCATGGGGCAATCCGGTGGCGCTGCTGAGCTTCCGCGGCCTGAGCATGATCGCCAAGTTGCGATATGCCCTGCATGCCTTTCTGTGCACCAAACGCACCGACTGGCAGCCGCTCGATCGCCTCGAGGCCACTGCCTGGATCCGTCGTTGGGTCGGCGATGAGGCCTACGACATCCTCTGGCGAAAGCTCTTTGACTACAAGTTCTACGACTATGCCGGCAATCTGTCGGCGGCCTGGATCTGGAGTCGGGTGCGCCGTATCGGTCGCTCGCGCTACAACCTGTTCAGAGAAAAACTCGGCTATCTCGAAGGTGGCTCAACCACGCTGCTCGACGGTATGAAGAAGGCGATCGAAAAATCCGGCGGCGAGATACGGCTGTCCACGCCGGTCACCAAGGTGGTCATCGATCAGGGCAAGGTGAGTGGCATCGAGACGGCAACCGGTTTCGAAGCCTTTAACACCGTCATCAGCACCGTGCCCTTGCCCTTCGTTGAGCGACTCATGCCCGACCTGCCGCCTGCCTTGCTCGAGCAATTCCGATCCATGCGCAACATCGCGGTGGTCTGCGTGATCGCCAAGCTGCGCGCACCGGTCACGAACAATTTCTGGCTCAACACCAACGACCCGGAGATGGATATCCCCGGGCTGGTTGAATACTCCAACCTCAGGCCGCTTGATCAGCATGTGGTGTACGTGCCCTTCTACATGCCGGGTGAGCATCCGAAGTTTCAGGACGCGGATCAGGTCTTCATCGACAAGGTCAGGCGGTATCTGATGAAGATCAACCCGGCTCTGACGAATGACGACTTCGTCGATATCCGGGCAAGCCGCTATCGCTATGCCCAACCGATCTGCGAGCCGGGCTTTCTGGATCGACTGCCGCCGGCAAAGCTGCCGATCGATGGGCTATGGGTGGCGGACACCTCTTACTACTACCCCGAGGACCGAGGTATTTCGGAGAGCATCGGGTTTGGGCGAGCGATGGCTAAGGACGCAGCCGCGTGACCGGAAGGATGATCGACGCCTTCGCATCAAAGCAGTTTGTCGGATTTCTGCTCACCGGCGGGACAGCCGCTGCAGTCAACTTCGGCTCTCGCATCCTGCTCAACCGATGGATGGATTATTCCGCGGCAATTGTTGTGGCCTACCTGATCGGGATGGCGACTGCCTTCGTTCTTGCGCGACTGTTTGTCTTTAAACAAAGTACCCAGGCCCTTCATCGATCGGCCGGCTTTTTCGTACTGATCAATGTCTTTGCGATCTTTCAGACATGGCTGGTCAGCATCATTCTGGCGCGACATCTGCTGCCGGCCTTGGGCGTCAATCGCTTCGTCCCTGAGATTGCCCACGCCATCGGGGTGATGGTCCCGGTGTTTTCCAGCTATCTCGGGCACAAGCGCTGGTCGTTTCGTCAAGGCTGATGGGCTCGCGAACAAGCGGTGCCCTGCTGGGCTTTGCGCTACTCACCGTCGGCTATCTGATTGTATTGATCTGGGCTGATTCGCGTCATCAGGTCTTCTCGCAGCTGCCGACACTCGCCTTCGCGATGCCAATGCTGGTTGTCGCGTCTTCAATGACCTATCTGATTCGATATCTGCGTTGGCACTGGTTGCTGCGCCGGTCCGGACACGCAACCCCCTTGCTTCGCGGCTTTGCCGCTTATCTCAGTGGCTTTGCATTTACCGCCACACCGGGGAAAGTGGGCGAACTCGTACGAATCCGATATCTCGCGCCACTGAAGGTGCCCCCCGCCCGCGTGGTGGCGGCCTTCATCTTCGAGCGAGCCTTCGATCTGATTGCGGTGCTGATGCTGTCATCGCTGGCGATTGCATCAACCCGGACGTTCATCATCTCGGCTGTCTTCGTGACGGCCTTCCTGAGCGGCCTTGCCCTTGCATCGGCGAAGCTGGAATGGTTCGCAGCGACCGCACGGTCACTCGACGAACGAGGTTTCAGACGCACAGCCATGATCGTCACCGCCATCAAGG
>Ga0208249_1000848_pt1 | contig 10235 bp, 8 predicted proteins | sample CryBogmetaGMA1M_FD_184546 | JGI IMG/M metagenome (GOLD analysis project Ga0208249, IMG submission 184546) | Freshwater microbial communities from Crystal Bog, Wisconsin, USA - MA1M (SPAdes) | ecosystem: Environmental > Aquatic > Freshwater > Lake | place: Crystal Bog, Wisconsin, USA | collected...
CGCTCGCTCCTCAGGAAGCCCAATCGCGTAAGCGATGGGGATCTGCGGTGCACGCCGCTCAGGGCTGCCCACGCCCCGTCGCCGGGCGCTCGCTGCGGGCATCCTGCCCTTCGCTCGCTCGATGCTTTCTCCGCTCCGCCATCCATGGCTGCGCGGAGAAAGCAACGCCGGCTCCCGGGGCATGGGCAGCCCTTCGCTCCCGTGGCTCCCGTGGCTCCCGTGGCTACCCTGCTCCCTGCCCCCTGCTCCAGCGGTTCAGTGCTGACGTGGCCCCGCTCAGTCGTCGAAGGGCCGCCGTGGCTTCCGGTCTTGCGCCGCCGTCTCGGCCGGCTTCTCCCGCTCGGGCTTGAGCCCCTCGGCGGGCCTGGCCACCTCCCGGGGGGCCTCGCCTCCTTCGGGCGCCTCCTGCCGCTCCCGCCAGGGCTTGCCGGCCTCGTAGTTCGTCAGCTCGCTCTTGAGCTGCTCCTCCACCGCGCCGCCGGCGGTGGCATCGGCCTCCACCGCCTGCCGGCTGTACTTCCGCGCCGCCTCGAAGTCCCCCTTCTCCGCGTGGCCGGCCGCCAGCGTGCTGATGATGTGGGCCTCCTTCCAGTCGGTCGCCTCGCAGGCCTTCGCCGCGAGCTGGATCGACCGCTCGGCATCGCGGATCGAATCGTTGGGCGACGTGGCCAGGAGCCAGGCGAGGTTGTTGAGGATGCCGGTGTCGTCCGGCTTGAGCGCGTGCGCCTTCTCCAGGTCGGTGATCGCCGCGAGGTGATCACCGATGGAGATTTCGGCGTCGCTGCGGCCACGGAGGGCCGCAAACGCCTCCGCGTCGGCCTCGAGCGCCTTGGTGAACCGGCGGATCGCCTCCCGCGGCTGCTTGGCCGCGAGGTAGAGCATGCCGAGCTGGCTGAGCACGACGGGATCGTCGGGATTCTTGGCGGCCAGCCTGCGGAACGCGCGGATCGCCTCCGGGTAGTCTTCCCGCTCGGCGGCGATCAACCCTTTGAGTTCGAGGGCCGCCGGCATCTCCGGGTCTTGCTCCAGCACCGACTCGACGTCGGCCAGCGCCCGGTCGGTCTCTCCGCCCTGCTGGAGGATCCGCGCCCGGAGCAGCCGGGCCGACTGGTCGCGGGGGGCGAGATCGACCGCCCGATCGATGTCGGCGAGCGCCCGCTCGCGATCGCCCCGCACGGCGAACACCCGCGCCCGCTGGAGGAGCGGTCCGGCCGCCTCCGGATCGAGTTCGATCGCCTTGTCGAAGGCCCGGCAGGCGTCGTCGAGCTGCTCGCTCATCATGCAGGCCATGCCGAGGGCCTCCTGGAGCGAGGCGTCGCCGGGCTCCTCGGCGATCGCCGCCTCGAGATCCTCGCGAGCCCGCTCGTATTCGTCCTGCATCAGGAGGTGGAGGCCGCGGGCCCGCCGCACGTCGGCGTCGCGCGGGGCCAGTTCCACGGCCGCGTCGTAATGCCGCAGCTGGGTCTCGGGATCGTCGGCGAGGGCCGCGAGCACGAGGTTCGCCTGCGCGCGGGGCAGCTGGTCGTCGTCGCCGAGGAGTTCCAGGGCCTTCGTCGCCGCGGCCTTCGCCCGCTCGCGGTTGCCGCCGGGCAGGGCTTCGAGCCGGGCGATCATCAGGTGCACCGAGCCGAATCCAGGATCGCGGGCCACCACCTCGTTGAGGTCGCGCATCGCGAAGGCGCGGATCCGCCGCCAGTTCTGATCGGGCTGGTCGGCATCGACGATCGCGCCGGTGAGCATCGCGGCGCGATCGATGAGCGTGCCGGTGTAGAGGTCGTCGGCGAACTTTTTCGACCCCTCGTCGAGCCCCTGCTCGATGGCCTTCTTGCAGAGATCGAGCACCTTCGCGAAGTCGTCGATCTCGTCGATCTCGAGCTTGGCGTTGATCGCGTCATTGAGAAGTTCCTGGCCGTCCTCCGCCGCCGCGGCGGGGGCGGCCACCACGACGGCCAGCAGGAGGAACCAGGCGCATCGCTGAATCGCTAGCATCGGCGGCCTCGCAGCGCGAACTCGGCGGTCCGGGCGGCCAACGTCGGCCGCCCAGCCGCGGGAATAGTATGCGGCAGTGGGGCCGATCGCGGCTATGCGGCCCCCGGGCCGAGGCCACACCCCAGAAATCGCGTACACTCGCCGCATGACCGCCGCCGGGTACATCACCGATGTCGCCTACGTGCCGGGCTTCTATCCCCAGATGGCCCCGGTGAGCCTGCGGCACGTGGCCGCGCTCAACGGCGTGGTACCGCCCGCGACGTCCAACGGGTTTCGCTACCTGGAGCTCGGCTGCGGCCTCGGCCGCTCGTTCACGACGCTCGCCGCCGCCGATCCGCGGGGCGAGTTCGTGGGCGTGGACGTGAACCCCGACCACACCGCGGCGGCCGCCCGCGACATCGCCGCCGGCGGCCTCGCCAACGCCCGGGTGATCACCGGCGACTTCGCCTCGCTGCCGCACGACCTCGGCGCGTTCGAGTTCATCGCCCTGCACGGGGTGTTCAGCTGGGTGGCGCCCGAGGTGCGGGAGCAGATCCTCGACGTCGCCCATCGCCACCTCGCCCCCGGCGGCCTGCTCCTGGTGAGCTACAACGCGATGCCCGGCTGGGCCCACCTCCAGCCGATCCGGGGCATCCTCCGGCAATACGCGGCGCTCCGCCAGGGGGACAGCGGCCAGCGGATCCGCGATGCCCTGGCCTACCTCGTGTTCCTCCGCGACCGGCAGGCGAAGTATTTCCTCGACAACCCGCACGCCTCCGCCTACCTCGACGCGCTCGTCAGGCAGGACATCCGCTACCTCGTGCACGAATACCTCAACGAGCACTGGACGAGTTTTTACTTCGCCGACGTCGCCGAGATGTTCGCCCGCGCGGAGCTGACGTTCGTCGGCAGCCAGCCGCTGCATACCAACTTCTGGGATCTCTGCGTGCGGCCCGAGTTCCAGGAGCTGTTTCGCACCACCAGCGACCGCCTGGTGACCGAGGCCCACAAAGACTTCTGCGCGAACACGGCCTTCCGCTGGGACGTGTATGCGAAGGCGCCGCGGCCGCTGGGCGACCTCGCGGGGCGGCTCGCGGCCTGCGACGACATCCAGTTTCGCGTGGCCCGCCCCGACACGCGGCTGCCGTTCCAGTCGAACCTCGGCGTGGTCACGAGCACGGTGGATGGCCCGCTCTATCAGGGCCTGCTCGACGTGCTCGCCGCGGGCAGCCTGCCGCTGTCGCGGATCGTCGCCGACGAACGCTTCGCCGCGACGCCGCCCGCCGATCTCGCGCGGGCCGTGGACGCGGGCGTGGCCCTCGGGCTGTTCGACGTGTCGGCGGGCCAGGTGCCCGCGGCGGCGGCCGGAGACGGCCGCTGGACGATCCCACATCCGTTCAACCGCGCCGTCGTGGCCGCCGACGCGCTCGGCGGCCGGCCCTCGGCCCTGGCCTGCGCGCGGACGGGCACGGGCGTCGTGATCGGCGATCTCGACGCCGCGCTCGTGGCGGAGACGGTGGCTGGGGGCGTGAGCGGCCTCACCGACCGGCTGGTGGCACGGCTGACCGCGAGCGGCCGGACGCTCCAGCGCGACGGCGCGCCGGTGAACGATCCGGTGGAACAGCGGTCGCTGATCGCCGCCGCCTGCGACGCCTTCACGAGCACCACGCTCCCGCGGCTGGCCCAGCTGGGCGTGCTCGTGCCGGAGCCGGCGTAGCCCAAAAAGTGGGTGCAGGTTTGCAACCGGCGCGAGAACTCCGGCGGAGCTCGGGTTCCGCAGGTTGAAAACCTGCGGCCACTTTCCGAACCTGTGGCCACGCTGCCCGAAGGCAGGGCCACTCGTTCACCGGATCGGCACGAGGGGCGGAGCGGCTGGCTCGTAGGGTGTGTTCGTGGCGCCCGTCACGGGCACCGTCGGCTGCGGCGGCAAGACCGGCTGCTGGGTCACAGGCAGCGGGGCGGCCGGCTGCTGCGGCAGCGTGGGGAATCCGCCGACCGGCTGTACCGCCGGCTGGGCCGCCGCCGGCATCGCGGAGGTGGGCTGCGGCGCGGTCGGCGGTGGCACGATCGCCCCGGCCTGGGCGGCCTGGCTGCGGGCGTTGAGATCGTCGATCAGCCGCTTCACTTCTTCGTGGAAACCGAGGCCGCGGGCTGCGAACACGTCGGCCGGCGTCACGCCGAACCGCCCGTAGAGCATCGCGTTGGCGTTGTTGTCCACCGACAGGTCGGCGCCGTTGATCGACACGCCGAGGAACAGGCCACGGCTGCGGGCGTAGGAATAGATCTCCGCGCCGAGGCGGGCATCGGTGCCCGCGTTCGCCTGGCGGCCGATCGGGCCGAGGGCCACCGAGGCATCGGCTCCGAGCGTCACCTTCTGGCCGTTGAGGATGCCGTTGAGGCTTCGCGGCGTCGCGAACACGAGCACGATGTCGGCCGACTGCACGCCCGCCTGGAAGCCGAGGCTGCCGCCCCCCATGGTCACCATCACCGGCGGGCTCCAGGTGCGATCGGGGCGCCGGACGAGGAGCACGCCCTTGCCGTAGTTGACGCCGAGGATGAAGCCTCCCTTGATCATGTCGGGGAAGATGGCCACGCCCTCGGCCCGGCCGAACATGGCGGGCGGGATCGACTCGATCGCCAGCCCGCTGAACTCGTCGAGCGTCTGCTTGGCGGAGTTGACGGTCTGAAGTTCCGCCTGACCGCCGGTCATCTGCATCTGGGCGGAGGCGGTGCCGGCGGAGGCGAGAAGCACCGCGGCGACAATCGCGCGGCAGGCGGCGAGACGAAGGCGCATGGCGAATCCTTTCGCGGGAACGATGGGGCCATGAAGGAGCCTATCTCGCCGCACGATTTCCGGAAAGCGTAACCGCGTGAGCGGTACGATCGGGGTCAGGAAGCGTAACCGCGTGAGCGGTACGATCCCGTCCGGCGTCGATCCCCATCGCTGACGCGATTGGGCTTCCTGGTCCCCGGAGCGAGGGGCGGCCCATGCCCCGGGAGCCGGGCTATGGGAGCAAGCGCAGGCAGGATGCCGAAGCGCAGCGGACATGCAGAGAGCCGAGGCCGGGAGGGCCGAGGCGAACGTCCGGCGACGGGGCGTGGGTCGCCCCGAGCGGCGCGGCGGGGCCATCCCCATCGCTTACGCGATTGGGCTTCCTGCGGTGGCGTGGGCTTCGAGGAGGAGTTGCTCCGTCTCCTCCCAGCCGATGCAGGCGTCGGTGACCGACACCCCATAGGCCAGCTTCGAGCGGTCGGCCTGCACCGCCTGGCTGCCGGGGATTCCCATCGCTTACGCGATTGGGCTTCCTGCGGTGGCGTGGGCTTCGAGGAGGAGCTGCTCCGTCTCCTCCCAGCCGATGCAAGCGTCGGTGACCGACACCCCATAGGCCAGCTTCGAGCGGTCGGGCTGCACCGCCTGGCTGCCGGGATGGATGTTGCTCTCGAGCATCATCCCCACGATCGACCGGTCGCCGGCGGCCCGCTGGGCGAGGACGTCGCGCCAGACGAGCGACTGCCGGGTGGGATCCTTGCCGGAGTTGGCGTGGCTGCAATCGACCACGATCCGGGGCTGGAGCCCCGCCTTCTCCATCTTCGTGCGGGCCTCCAGCATCACCTCGGGCGCGTAGTTCGACCCCGACCGGCCGCCCCGCAGCATCAGCATGCCGAAGGGGTTGCCGGTGGTGGAGACCACGCACGTGCCGCCGTCGTTGTCGATCCCGAGGAAGCTGTGCGGCGTCTGGGCGGCGAGCATGGCGTCGATGGCCGCCTGGAGCGAGCCGTCGGTGGAGTTCTTGAAGCCCACCGGCATCGAGAGCCCGCTGGCCATCTGGCGGTGGGTGGGGCTCTCGGTGGTGCGGGCCCCGATCGCCCCGAGCACGATCGTGTCGGCGATGTACTGCGGCGTGATCGGCTCGAGAAACTCCGTCGCCGTGGGGAGGCCCATCCGGGCGATCTCGATGAGCAGCGAGCGGGCCAGCCGCAGGCCGGTGGCCACGTCGAAGGTGTCGTCGAGGTGGGGGTCGTTGATCAGCCCCTTCCAGCCCACGGTGGTCCGCGGCTTCTCGAAATACACCCGCATGATCACCAGCAGCCGGTCCGACACCCGCCCGGCGAGGGCGTGCAGCCGGGCGGCGTAGTCGCGAGCCGCATCAGGATCGTGGATCGAACAGGGGCCGACCACCACCAGCAGCCGCGGATCGGCGCCCGCGAGCACCTCCTCCACCGCCTGGCGGCCGGCCACGATCGTGGCGAGCGCGGCGGCGTCGAGCGGGAGCAGGGCGCAGAGCCGGGCCGGCGGCACGAGCGGCTCGAGGCTCCTGATCCGGAGGTTCGACGTCGAGGGGGCGGCGGCGTTCGTCGCGGACATCCCACAACCATACACGACGTTTCGCGGCGGGGTTTGACCGTCCTCGGAACCACTGGTTCAATCCGGTTCCGGAACGGCCGCCGTGATGTCCACCTCCGTGGGCGGCGGCCGCAGGATGGCAGCGCACCGGCGGACGGGAAGGAACTCGCACCGTGACGAAGCACGTGTTCGTGACCGGGGGCGTCGTCAGCTCGCTCGGCAAGGGGCTCACCAGCGCCTCGATCGCCATGCTCCTCGAAGCCCGCGGCCTGCGGGTGAGGATGCAGAAGCTCGACCCCTACATCAACGTCGACCCGGGCACGATGAGCCCGTACCAGCACGGCGAGGTGTACGTGCTCGACGACGGGAGCGAGACCGACCTCGACCTCGGCCACTACGAGCGGTTCACCTCCACCCGGCTCACCCGCGAGTGCAACTACACCACCGGCCAGATCTACCTCTCGGTGATCAACAAGGAGCGGCGCGGGGAGTTCCTCGGCAAGACGGTGCAGGTGATCCCCCACGTCACCAACGAGATCAAGGAGGTGGTGAAGAACCTCGCCGCCCCCGACGTCGACATCGCCATCACCGAGATCGGCGGCACGGTGGGCGACATCGAGAGCCTCCCCTTCCTGGAGGCGATCCGGCAGATTCCCCTGGAGCTGGGCCGGGAGAACTGCATCTTCATCCACCTCACGCTCGTCCCCTACCTCAAGGCGGCCGGCGAACTGAAGACCAAGCCCACGCAGCATTCGGTGGGCCTCCTGCGGCAGATCGGCATCCAGCCCGACATCCTCGTCTGCCGCACCGAGCGGTCGATCGACGTGTCGGACCGGGAGAAGATCGCGCTCTTTTGCAACGTGCCGCTCGAGTCGGTGATCGAGGAGCGCGACAAAGACTTCTCGATCTACGAGGTGCCGCTCTCGCTGCAGTCGAACCGGATCGACGAGATCATCCTCCGCCGCTTCGGCCTCCAGGCCGCCCCGGCCGACCTCGACGAGTGGCACGAGATCCTCCACCGGCTGCGGAACCCCGAGCACGAGGTCTCGATCGCCCTGGTCGGCAAATACGCCGAGCATCGCGACGCCTACAAGAGCATCTACGAGGCCCTCGACCACGGCGGCATCGCGCAGAAGACGCAGGTCCGCGTCCAGCCGATCAAGAGCGAAGACATCGAGCGCGAGGGGGCGGAGCGGCTGCTCGCCGGCTTCGACGGCCTGATCGTGCCGGGGGGCTTCGGCGAGCGGGGCATCGAGGGGAAGGTGGAGGCGATCCGCTTCGCCCGCGAGCGGAAGCTGCCGTTTTTGGGCATCTGCCTGGGCATGCAGTGCGCGGTGATCGACGTGGCCCGCCACGCCGCCGGCCTCGAAGGGGCCCACTCGACCGAGTTCGCCCGGAGCACGCCCCATCCGGTGATCTGCCTGATGGACGAGCAATACAAGGTGGTGGACAAGGGGGGCACGATGCGGCTGGGGGCCCGGCCGGCCGTGCTCGCCGAGGGCACGAGGTCGGCCACCGCCTACGGCACCACGCAGATCTCCGAACGGCACCGCCACCGCTACGAGTTCAACGGCCGCTACCGCGAGCAGCTCGAGCGGGCGGGCCTGGTGATCGCCGGCACGAGCCCCGACGGGTCGCTGGTGGAGATCGTGGAGTTGGCCGACCATCCCTGGTTCGTGGCGGTGCAGTTCCATCCCGAGTTCAAGAGCAAGCCGACCGCCGCCCATCCGCTGTTCTCCGGCCTCGTGGCCGCGGCGGTCGAGCGGCATGCCGGCAGCGCGTGGGTGGCCGAGGCCTGACGATCCCAGGAGGCACGATGAGCGACGAGACCGAGATCGCCGACGGCGGCAGCGGGGCGGCGGGCAAGATGCCGCCGGCCACGTTCGAGTTTCTGATCCACACGCTGTTCACGCAGGCGCTGATGGCGTTCGGGCGGATCCCCAACCCGATCACCAACAAGGCGATGAAGAACATCCCCACCGCCAAGCACTTCATCGACACCGTGGACATGCTGGCGGAGAAGACCCGCGGCAACCTCTCGAGCGACGAGCGGAAGCTCCTCGAAGAAGTCCAGCACCAGCTCCGCTCGCTCTACGTGGAGGCCTGCTCGTGATCGTCGCGTTGGCGAGGTGGTGCCTCCCGGTCGTCGCGTTCGCCTGCCTCCCGGCACTCGCTGACGTCACGCTCGAGCGGCAGGCCGATCGCATCGACGTGGCCATCGACGGCAAGCCCTTCACGTCGTACATCCACGCCGGCTACCGCAAGCCGATCCTGTTTCCCGTGCACGGTCCCGGCGGCGTGCCGATGACCCGGTCGTGGCCGATCGTGGAGAGCGTGGCGGGCGAGGCCCACGACCATCCGCACCACGAGTCGATCTGGTTCACCCACGGGATCGTCAACGGCGTCGACTTCTGGGTGTCGCACCCCAAGGCTGGCAAGCCGGAACGCCAGGCCAACAACCGCATCGAGCACGCGGAGATCCTCCGGGCCGAAGGGGGCCGCGAGGGGGTGATCGAGTCGCGGAACCGCTGGATGAAGGCCGACGACACGGTCGTCTGCACCGACACCCGCCGCCTCGTGTTCGGCGGCGACGCCACCGCCCGCACCATCGACTACACGATCACGATCCATGCCGACCACGGGCCGGTGACGTTCGGCGACACGAAAGAGGGGGCGATGGGCCTGCGGGTGCCGACGGCCCTGCAGCTCAAGGATCTCGACGGCTCGACGGGCGCCGCGGGCCACTGCACCAACGCCGAGGGGCTCCGCGACGCCGACGTCTGGGGCAAGGCGTCGCGCTGGGTGGGTTACTGGGGGCCGATCGACGGCACCACGGTGGGCGTGGCCGTGCTCGACCATCCGGCGAACCTCCGGCATCCGACCCACTGGCACGCCCGCGACTACGGCCTCGTGGCGGCCAATCCCTTCGGCCTCCACGACTTCACCGGCGCCCCCAAGGGCTCGGGCGACCACACGATTCCCGCCGGCGGCTCGCTCACGCTCCGCTACCTGTTCGTGTTTCACGAGGGCGACTCGGAGGCCGCCGGCATCGAAGGCCGCTGGCAGCGCTGGGCCCAGGCCACCGCGTTGCCGGAGGCTCACGCGCCGGCCGGCGCGAAGGCGGTCCCATGACGGCCTCCCCGGCACGGATCCTCGACGGCCGCGCACTGGCGAGCCGCATCGAAGCGTCGCTCCGCCAGGAGGTGGAGACGTTCGCCGGGATGTTCGGCCGCAAGCCCCGGCTGGTGGTGGTGCTCGTCGGCGACCTCGCCGCGAGCGGCTCCTACGTGAAGAGCAAGGCGGCGGCGGCGGCCCGGGTGGGCATGGACTCGGCGGTGCTGCCGGTGGCGGCCACGGCCACCACCGCCGAGCTCGTGGCGCTCGTGCAGTCGATCGCCCGCGACGAGCACGGCCACGCCGACGGGATCCTCGTGCAGCTGCCGCTGCCGCCGCACGTCGACACGGTGGCGGTGCTCGACGCCGTGCCGCCGGATCGCGACGTGGACGGCTTCCATCCGGAAAACGCGGGGCTCCTCTCGCAGGGCCGACCGCGGTTCATCCCCTGCACCGCGGCGGGCGTGCAGCGGGCTGCCGCCGCACGTGGACGTGGTGGCGGTGCTGGATGCCGTGCCGCCGGATCGCGACGTGGACGGCTTCCATCCGGAAAACGCGGGGCTCCTCTCGCAGGGACGGCCGCGGTTCATCCCCTGCACCGCGGCGGGCGTGCAGCGGATGCTGATCGATGCGGCGATTCCCACCGCGGGCCAGCACGTGGTGATCGTCGGCCGCAGCGACATCGTGGGCAAACCCCTGGCCCTGCTCCTCGCGCAGCGGCCGCCGCTCGGCTGCCCGCCGGACGGCACGGGCGGCTGCGACGCCACCGTCACGATCTGCCACAGCCGCTCCGGCGACATCGGCCACT
>Ga0208249_1000855_pt1 | contig 10184 bp, 19 predicted proteins | sample CryBogmetaGMA1M_FD_184546 | JGI IMG/M metagenome (GOLD analysis project Ga0208249, IMG submission 184546) | Freshwater microbial communities from Crystal Bog, Wisconsin, USA - MA1M (SPAdes) | ecosystem: Environmental > Aquatic > Freshwater > Lake | place: Crystal Bog, Wisconsin, USA | collected...
TCCCCTACGACGTCCCCCGCCCCCGTATCCCCCGTCAAGTTGAGATTACCGTTGAGGACGCATTCGGCCTCCTTCAGTGTGTGCCACCCATAGACCGCAACTTTGCGATTGAGCGCCTGGTTGGTCACCTCTGCGGTATCAACGCAGGTCCATGGGTGTCATTGGATGCCCTGTCCAAGTCCTTCCTCGTCAAAAACGAAAACCTCCCCAGGTTTGTAAAGTAGGACATGGACCCTCCCAAGACACGCAAGGAGAGTAAGAAGGATCAGAAGCAGAAGGGTAAGCAAGAGCACCGCATGGGTTCATCCAAGCATGTACGCGCGACGGAGGCACTCAAGAAGAAATAAAAACGGATTTTTGCTACCATTGAAAAGGGAAGAGCGGGAGACATATAAGAACAGACTCTCAACTGACACACAATGCCACGACTCTGCGGAATTTGTAGACAAGAAGGTCACGACCGACGACACTGCGACCAACGCGAACAGCAACGACACTGTAGACACGACGAACCTAGACAATGTAGACGCAACGCGGTAGGAGGGGATTACTGCGTTCATCATGAACGAACGCGAGACCGCATGGACCTACCACAAACGCGGCGTTGCGGCGTCAATGACGACTGCTACCGAGCAGCCGTTCTGAATGAAGACGGAACACCTGTTCAAATCCCTGGTGAGTTTGGGCGCGATGTGAATGCCTGTCATACGCATCTTAACAGCTATAGGACTCGTGAAGGGCGCCGATACGCATGGACATACTACAATACCACTATGACCCGCCAGATGATGGGGAACCCGACACGTTGGCGCGCGATTGTGGAGGAAGCGCGGCTTCATCGCCCTCCAAACGGTCTCATCCCACCCGCTCTGTGGGCAATTCAAGTCCGCAAGATACTTGACAGCCTTGCGATGGACTGGAATATCCGCGAACTGTGGAACGAGAACCATCCACACGCCCCAATGGATTTAAACGGTGTCATCCATTGGAACTGGGATCGGCGCCCGCCAGGTGGAGAGCCTGATCTTCCTGCTCCACCGCCCGATACGCTCCATGCTTGGGCAGCCAATACGCAGAATGTTCACACTGCGGTGATTTCCAGACAGACCAACGAGGGCACAGCCAAGCTGTTAGAGCTGCCTGTTGAAAAGACCCGCTGTACACTTGCTATGATTGACCGAATGATTGACGCAGTTGGAAAGTACAAACGGGAGTCTGAGCGGACCATGACTATCATTAAGAACGATGTGAAGACATGGTACAATCAACCAACCTGCAGGGCAACAGATGACCATCTTTACAGGCGGGTCCTAGATGGAGTCGTTACCAAGGTGTACTCGCAGGAGGATGTTGAGCTGAGGACTCAGTTGCTCATCCGAATGTTTGAGGAGATGAAGGATTCAACAGGTATGTGCTGCGAAGGACATATTACGCGACTCGTCAACATCTTCTGCGGGTTTGACGAAGCATTCAACCAAGAGAAGACGCTGGGCGAGCGACTGCAGGAGTTCTTCGGAGCCCTCGCCGCAAAGGAGTGTGATGTTCTAGAGAAGACTGAAGCCGCTGTCAATGAGCTCACCAAGCTGAAGGTACCCTACGAAGAGTGGGGACCTTGGGTGGACGCACTATAATTCTACACACTGTACAATGAAGCTGAAGACCTTGCGCCGGTCGCATACCAAGGGCAAGAAGTGGGATGCGGTGTTTGAGAAGAATGGTAAGGAACGCATCGTTCCGTTTGGAGCTGCGGGGTACAGCGACTTTACGAAGCACAAGAATGTGACTCGTAGGGCGCGGTATATTCGTCGTCATTCAGGGATGGGTGAACATTGGAGTAAGCCGGATACACCGGGCGCACTGTCTCGTTGGATTCTATGGAACAAGCCGACACTCAAGGCGAGTGTAGACGACTTCAAGCGTCGTTTTCGGTTGTAGGGACGACCTCGGGTTCCGGCTCTGGGACCGGCTCCGGCTCCACCACAGGCTCCGGAACAGGTGCCGGGGCAGGTGCAGGCTCTGGGTCGGCCTGAGCGACAAGGGGCTTCATCTCAACTTCTACAGGCATGGGTGTAGGCGGGCGGGCGACAGGACGCACAATGCGGAGCCCACCGTTGCGAAAGGTTAAGCTCATTGCTTAGTAACCATAAAAAACGAATCCTCGAGCCGTTGGCGACACTAAGGCATGTCGGTTACACGCGAGCTAGAAAAGATGGGTGCGCCTACGTTTGGGACTCTTGCACGTCAACGAGAGAGGCTTGCCAGGCTCCAGCACTACGACTTCAAGCGAGCAGTGGACAAGGAGATTGCAGCAGCCAAGCTTGAGGCCATCAAGAACAAGGGTAAGAAGGACATTGAGGCCCGAGCCAAGGTGGCTGTGGCAGACTGGGAGCACTATCAAGCAGCGCTCATCTTAGCCCGAATGAAAACGAATACGGTAAAACAATGGGAGAGCAGCTTACCAGAATGAACCCTCTACGATGTGTTCACTGTACAAAGATCGTCACCTCAACCGAAGACCACAAATGGTGCCTCATCAAGCTCATGCGTGGCAGTCACGTGAAGTCGGCAGCTGAGTACTATAGTCTCTCCGAGCAATATGCCATAGACCGTCCACCAATCAAGCGCATCATCAAGAACATCACTGCCAAGGTGCCCGTCTAAATTTTCAATGTGATCTCAACCCCAGGGACAACCTTGCGGTAGAGATCAGACCATTGCATCGTCCGTCCAGAGTCAAGGTACATGGTTGCGACCTTGTTGAACACATGAATGTACGTAATAAACACTACTGCAACAATCCACTTCATTGTTGCTCAAGCGAGATGTTCTGAGTCCGAGGCAAACGACGTGACAACACATCCCGCTTCGTCCCTCCAACTGACATGTCATCACCCTCCTGGATTCCCTCAATCGCCCGCAGGGCTTCTGCAACCCTCTCAGGCTGGTCCGCGAACTGAAGGAGGAGCTGCTGGCGAAGTGTGGACCGCTTCAGGGGCGGGCGGATGGTGCGCTCTGACCTTGCAATCGTCCCTGCTGGACCATCAATGATAAAATTGTCAAGGTTGTTGCCCTTCATGAACTCAATGACAACGGCTCCGTGCTGGTTTTTGCGTTCGCGAATCTCCTTGATTTGACGCTGGAGAGCACGAATTTCGTCGTCAGCCGCAATCCACTGGCGCAGGGAATCTCTGATCTGATCACTCATTGTATGTAGTCTACAGACGCTTGAAAGTTATTTCTTCCAGCGATGGTCGCACTCCAAACAGGTGAAGAAGGTCGTCATCGGCTCATCTGCGGAACGGGTCTGCATCTGGTAGAAGTCGCAACGAGTCTCACGTTTGCACTTCACACAGTAGATGGTGATAGACGCGGTGGCCGTCTTGGAGTAGAGGGCCTTATCCTTCTCAGTGGCCGTCTTGATGAGCTCAACCCAACGACCGGGGTTCTGTTGGACAGGCGTGGAATCGGCGAACTCAACCGGGGTCATCGTCTCTAGCAGATGACGGCACTTGTACAGTTCAACAGCCCGATTGCGGTACATGTTCACGAACACCGAATTCTCCCAGTCAATGTCGATGTACCACTGTTTGGACTCGCGAACACATCGCTCCAGAATCGCATTCTCCACATCATTGCTGTCAAACTGGTTGCGAACAATCGTGCGGAGCGGGTGGTCTGTGAAGACGTTGGAGGCATGGATCGTGTGGACTGGCAGCGCCTCGCGCGTCTCCAGGTCCACCTCATCCTCCTCCTCATCTACCTCTGGCACCTCCTCATCCTCCTCATCTGCCTGCGGCGTCTCTTCTTCCTCGTCACGGAATGCGCACGAGTGGTAGAACTCGTCATAATCCACAGTCCTGAGGTCCGCATACTGATTGGCGTGCGCGTCGTAGTCGTCCGTGTTCGGATTGGTTGACTTCATGACCACGATAGACCCTGTGAACATATCCTCGTGAAACGGAGGTGGGAGCATGTGCTGATTCGTCGTCTCATCATCCTCTTCTGTCGTAGCCCCGAAGAAGGCATAGACGTTCTCCTCATGCGTGAGTTTACCTTGGAACTGTAGTGCAGGCTGCTTGACCTTCTTGCGGAGCCACTCTAGCACATCTGTCGTCTTCGCGGGAACCGTAATCTCCGAGAGAGTGCCCGCAGACGCAATGAGAGTAGCCACAACCATGCCGATGGTTGCTTTCCATGTCTCCAATCCGTTTCTAAAAACGGAAAACGGATTCGTGAGTGAAGCAGTGAGCAGCCAGAATGTCTCGTCCTAACTATCTCATCATGCGCACTACGTCTACTTCCATCTACCAAGCAAAGCTCTGCGGCTGCGGCTGCCGAGGAGAGGGGCAATACTCCTCTGGCGTCAACCACTCGGACGCATCCAATCCATCCATTACCTATGGCCGTCTACCCGATACGGGAGCAGTGGTCATCATTGCGTCCCGTAACATGTATGTATATCGTGAGGAGTTGTGGAAGGATTATATCCCGCCCCCTGAAGAGGCGGACCAGTGGGTTGAGCCCACTCAACGATATGAGGAAGAGGAGGAAGATGTGGAGATTAACGCTGAACTATGGGAGGCCTGATGCCTCGCGCAACGACTGCAAAGATGTTATTAGGGTTATCGTTCACATAGCTAATCAACCCTGACACAATGAGAAACATGATCGTAATCACAATGAAGAAGAATGCCCACTGAACTGCTGGGCTATCCCACCACTTTTGCATGTCCTTCATCTTCGCGAACGTATACGACTTGGCCGCCTTCTTCGCTCCCGCACAGTTCTTACAGCGTGGCTTGCCTGCATGGTAGAACTGGTTATCACCCATGGACTGGATCACCTCATTCGGATCGCGGGCATTGATGGTCTGCTTGAGCTGGTTGAAGTCGCTGGTCAGGATATACGCAGGATCCTGGAAGTAGATGATGCGCAGAGGGGGCAGTCCAGCATTTGACCATTGAAAGTGATGAACCTTGAAGAACGGGTCCTCATTATACTGCTCCTTATCCTCCAGCTTCATCGGGGTATCCACCCATGTGAAATAGGGGCTGTCACCTGTAATCAAGGTTGAGAGAGACCAGTCGCTACCCGTGCTGACGCTGACGGTCAGAGGCACGTAATTTGCAGCCTCCTTTGCGGCATCCTCACGCGCCTTGCGGGCTGTCTCCGTGTCATAGTGTCCGCCCGACGCATACTTGATGTAGTTGTCAACCTCTGTCTTCTTGTCGCTTTCGTTCTTCTTCCACGCCTCTTGGATGTTCGGGTCAGTGGTCGGGTCATAACCAGTCTTTTCAACGGGTGGGTTCGTGCTAATCTTGCCGAATCCAGGTGAGAGAGCCGAGAAGAACTTGGTAGAGGGCTCTGTCCCGTCCTCGGTCGCGCTGACGGGGATCGCAAGGGCGAATCGGTTATCGCGGGACAAGACCAGGAGGCACGCATCTGCCATGGAGTTCTTCACGCGGATGGGTGCACCGTAGAACAACTGGAGCTGGTCAAACGTAATATCACCTGCATTGTACGAGTTCGGGATCTGGGAGTTGAACGAGCCCTTGAACGGGGCTGCAGGTTTGATGATGATGGTGTTGGTCGGATTAAACACGGAAGGTATGGGTCCGTCATCCTTCAACTTGTCGGGCGCCCGCGTCAGAGTTACTGTGGACGAGGACAGTCCCTTTGGAATCACGAGGTCGCACGCAGCGCATCCCATCGCAAGTCCAGGTTGGAGTCCATTTGATAAGTCCGCAGCGGGGAAGGGGTCCTTTTTAGCCTTGTAGATAAAGTACTTGCTTCCTCCACCACCCATTGTAATGAGTAAAGAAATCAAGTATCGGAAAGTAACAAGATGTCGTCCAAGCTTTCGCCGCCGACAAGGAAAGGCTACCTCAACTGGTGGCAATCACTCCTCCTTGCTGTGGGGAGCACGATTCTAGGTGTGGTCGCGTCTTATTTCGCGATGTCGGGCTCGGGAGCCAGTGGCATGACTGGCGGACCTTCTTGGGTTATGGACCTATTCAAGTTCGCACCGCACGCACTCATGCTGTTCGGTCTCCTCGCAGACACCTTTACATACAATGGTGTCTACTGGACTTCTACCGCAGTGGGTATAGCTGCAGTGGGTGCTCATGGACCACTGGAAACGGTCACAAGTGGCGTCTTCAAGCTGTTCTCCAAGCTTGCGGGCAGGCCGTATACTCCTCCTGCCGCCCCGCTTGACCCCATGTCGGCTGGATTCAGTGGATGCTCTGTGACCGGTGGCCCCCCCGGTGTCTACGCACCGCAGAGCCTGACCGTGACTGTCAGTATTATGACGTACTACATCATGGACCTTCTCATCAACCGAGGCGTGATCGACGCGGTTGGTGCCATCCTTGTGGGTCTTGTTCTGTTAGGTGGTCAGGCCGCGGCTATCTCGGCTGACTGTATGCGGGCAGGCATCACTACACCCCTGACCGTGTCTATGGTGTATGGCTTCATTGTGGGCTCGGTTGGGTACGGTATTGTTCAGGGCTGGTTCCCTGCGCTGCTACCTAGCTCCGTCATCCCTGTCAAGCCGTTGGGCTCTGGAGAACTGGGTATGGACTTCAGTGCCGAGATGGTGCTCGTGAACGGCAAGTTCGTCTCCAAGGACTCTGCTGAGGGCAAGGCCGCGATTGCCAACGGTACAGCTCTGTCTACCTCCGAGGCTGCAGCTGCGGTGGAGGGACAGGGAACGTTGAGCACGGGCGCACCGGGTGTTGAGGCCTCATGCCGAGCCTAAGGCCTTGCGCACCAACGTATAATACATAATCATGTTCGTACCCGAATGACGTCCGACCTCCATACCATTCCTTGCAAACACAATCGTAGGTACCGCGGGCACGTTCAGCCTGCGAGCATATCCCTCCTTGTCCTCATGGGTGTTGATGCTCAGCCAGGTGACATTGGGGAAGTCCTCTTTCAGGGCATCAATGCCAGGCTTAATCACCCTACACGGACCACACGTCGGAGACCAAAAATGATAGGCAACAACACTCATTTATTACCATGCGCGCGAAGACTTTAAGCGACATCCTCCGAACACTTCTCGATTACCACCGTTGCCAGTTCAGCCTTGAGCATCACGCGCTTCTGAACCGTTGACTTTGAAATCGTCACATTCTTTGCCTTGACAATCTCTGCAAACGCCTTGAGCAGGTACTTGTCTACGATCGCAGCATTCATCGCACCAATGTTCACCCGGAGCCAGGTCGTCAGCTGACTTTGCGGAATTGAGGGTCCCATCACCGCGAGAGGGCAACCCGTCATCAGTTCGTCTGTTGGAGCCGCAATCACAATGGGCTTGACTCCATCTACCACCTCACGCGCCATCTTGTCCACACGGTCATTCTGGACTGATAGGTCGTCATGGCCACCCGTATGCGCCTTCACATGGTGGAACCGGTGAGTCTTGAACCGTGCGAGGATAGCTGTGGTCTGCTCAATCAGGTCTCGGTGCTGAACATCTTTGCCATCTGCTGTCTTCCAGCCTCGTGCGAGCCATCCAGTAATCCATACACTCAGGCAGTTGATGGAGTAATTGGAGTCAGTGTAGATGACGATATCCTCATCCAAGTAGCCCTTCTCCTCAAGAATCTGGACTGCGCGACGAATCGCCGACAGCTCTGCCCGGTTGTTCGTCTGCTCCTCCGAGTCGGGGACGCGATGTGCCTCCGACCACTCGGGGTGTTCCGGGAACCAGGCCGCATATCCCGCACGGGCTCCCTTCTTTCCATTGTTTGGACACGAACCATCTGTAAACACACGCATGCCTGTTATTGTGTTGTCGCCGGTATTTCCGTTTCTGCCTGTAACGGATCATCCCACAGCGCGGTAGACAGTGTGCCTTCAATCTTCGGAAGATGTAGATAGCGGGGGAACTGAGTGACGATGCAGCGAGATACGATGGCCGCTTGGAGCGCAGGTTCCTCGATGTGAAACCAGATGCGACACCGGAAGGACCGCTGTTCTAGAGAACGGCGCAACATTTGCTGACAGGCTGAGCTCAGTAGATGAGCGTGCCAAATGAGAAGGACGCGAATGCGAATATGTAACTTGGAGGGAACAAAGGATAACCACTGCATCAACCATGGTGAAAAATCATCAATGGAGTTGACGACCGCCGCATCTACCTCTTCAAAGTCGCATTCGTGTTGGTGAGCCGCCTTGTAGTCCAACCAGTGGGCAGCCGTATTCCGGTCATTGAGGGATTCATATAAAATTCGGTGAGGTGGCGGAAAGTCCATTGACTTACTGCCCCTCGGTTGCTGTAGACGGAACAATGCGCTTCACGGGGATATCCGCAGAGACGACATACAGGCTGTTCTCAGTCATGATGATGTAGACCTTCTCCTCCTTCATGCGCATGATGCTCTGGATGGGAGAGGTGTACTCAGTGTCCGACTTCACCAGACACTTCTCATCCCCGTTGACACCAATGCAGCACTGCTTCGTCAGGCTGTCATTGTAGTAGTCAAGGTAGATGGGGCGGTCCTGTTCAATCGCAACCTTTGCGGCATGAGCCATCACTGTAGCAGACGGGACGCTCATTTTGATTGTTCGCAAGGAATGTCGTTCGTGCGTTTGAACGCTTACTTCTGGGTGTCCTCCAGCTTGAAGCGACTCTTCATGCACAGTGAGGGCGTCTCGGTGCGCGGTTGGAAGAGAATGCCCTTCACGAGAGTCTTGACACACGATACCTTGGATGCGATGGCGGCTAAGAAGCGGACCAGATGGTCCACATGCTCCTCCGACTGGGGCGTCTTGGGCAGTCGGATGCTATCCTTGAGGTCGTCCACAACTTGCTGAACCATCGTCTCCATCGTCCCGTGCGGGAGGAGACCACGTGAGTGAAGCTCGGCGGCATAGACTGCGAAGCCACGCTTCATCTCCTTCTGCTTGGTCCAGGCAATGATCATGTCATTGAAGGTTGGGTCTGTGGAGGGAGGTACGATGACGACCGCAGCCGTATCGTACAGTGTATCAAACATGCCAATCTGTGTCACCAGGTCTTGGCTCGCATCTGCGTGCGACTGGACAATGTCACGGTACGCATCGGCCAGCATGGGAGCATAGAAGTTCTGCTTGATGCCACGGTCAAACAGGAGCGTTGTGACACGGAGGCGGAACATCGGGTCCCGAGACGCCAACTTCTCACGAACGATGGTCATGAGCTTCTCATAGGTCTGCTTGGATAGCTTGTTGATACACGCATTGATCTCGTCGTAGTCAGGGTCATCCTTGTCCCGCACCTTGCGGGCGACCTCTACGAGTACATTGCTACGCCAGTTTGGTTCTTCACGGGGAGGTTCACGACGGATGGGTCGTCGGAACGCGGGTCTGAATGAGGTATTGAGTTTGGAGAGGAGAAGAGAGACGGATTCGGGGAGAGGAAGACGGGGGGCCGAGCGCGCAGCATAGATGTTAGTTACGGAATCCATCTTCGCGCTCTCCCTTGCTTACTACTGCATGGATCCGTTTTTGGAAAACGGAACTCTTCCGCCGCATGTAATAGGAGAGCGGCCAAGATGTGGACTCTATACTATCACGACCCCAACAACAATGACTACTCGTTGGCTAGCTACATTGAAATCTTCACCGTCACAAACGTTCCAGAATTCTGGATGATTGTGGATGGAATCCCCGACAAGATGTGGGAGTCGGGGATGTTCTTCTTCATGCGCAAGGGCATCCCACCGTTATGGGATGCCATTGAGAACGACAAGGGAGGTGCTTGGTCCAAGAAGGTGGACGCTGTGGATACTCATGCAGTCTTCATTGACTGTATGGTTCACTGTATCGCAGAGAGCCTGCTCAAGTCCAAGAACGAGGTGGTCTCAGGGGTCACCGTGAGTCCAAAGGGACAGTTTCACATCGTGAAGGTGTGGAACTCAACAACTACAGTGTCAGACCGCAAGATGTTCAGTCCTACACTGAAGATGAAGCTGGGAGACGACATTGCCTACAAGGCACACAACATGAGGCCCAAGTAAGGAATCAGGGCGACCTCAACCTCAACAACAATCTTTTTGCTTTACGTCGTTTTTGGGAATCGTTGAAAACGGATTCGTGAGGTCCAGAACCAATAGAGATCAGCTTAGTATACGACTACCATCGTATACTTGTGAGGACGCACCTCACCCTGTTTCCAGAGTTTCAAAGTACAA
>Ga0208249_1000859_pt1 | contig 10160 bp, 4 predicted proteins | sample CryBogmetaGMA1M_FD_184546 | JGI IMG/M metagenome (GOLD analysis project Ga0208249, IMG submission 184546) | Freshwater microbial communities from Crystal Bog, Wisconsin, USA - MA1M (SPAdes) | ecosystem: Environmental > Aquatic > Freshwater > Lake | place: Crystal Bog, Wisconsin, USA | collected...
GTTCATCGCATGGGCCGGGGACGTTCAAGCAGCACTCTCACACGCCGTGCATTGATTGCAGCTCCCATCGGGATTGCATTGGCGGTGGCTGGTCGAATGCTGACCGGGTCTTTCGGTTCAGCGTTGAATGTGGCGACCGGAGGCCTCCTCGGCGACAGCACACCTAGCCCTTCGGCAAGTCCAGCAATCGTGACTTGGGCCCCAGGTCCACGATTGATTGCCGGAGTATCCGATCAGTTCTATGCCGTCCCTCAGGCGTCGGGGTCTCAGCGCGTTCGCGTCCGTACGGTAATCCCCCCGGATGGTTCCGACCGTACTTCGTGGCTCGAACGATTGACGGCGGCCGGTCAGCTACCGGATGTAGTAAGCGGAGTGTCATCACCTGACCTGCATCGAATGCGGATAGGGACCCGAATAACCGACCTTGTCCGTAGGGATCAGCTTCAGGTAGACCAGTTCGACGCGGCGGCGTTCCGGGCTGCCGAAGCTGGCGGTGATATCTGGGCACTTCCATATGCGTGGGACGGGCAGGAAATTGGGATAGCGTTGGACAGGTCGAGATTTCCAAGGGCAGGTCTCGGAAGCCCTGAAGGGGTCTCCGCGAACGGCCCAATCTCGGATGTCTCGCGTCAGATGAACGGGTGGTCCTGGGCGCAGTTCGGTGAAGCGATGGAGGCTGCGGGCACACTCGTTCTCAAATCTGGAGCAACTCCTATCGAGCGTTTCGGGACCATCCGTTCCCTGCCCGCGATGTGGGGAGCGAGTTGGGCAAGCGCCGACGGCAGGACGGCGCTAGACAAACCCGAACTCTTGGTGGAGGCGTTTGGCAAGTACGACGAACTCCGGACGCGCGTTGGGCAACGGCCGAAAAACGGCCCTGACGCGCAGCAATCGGACCCTGGCCAAGCAGTTCCGACACCGCCAAATCAGGCACGTACCGGAAGCAAAGGCGCGCCAACGCCTTCACCGGTTCTGACACCGGTCCCACTTCGAGGACCGTCGTCGGTCGGACTTGGGATTGGCGGCCCAAGCCTTCTGCGCGTGGGTCGAGCGGCTGCGTCAAGTATCGATCTGGACCATGTCTCAGATCTCCAGTCAGCCTTGCTAATGCCGTTGCCCCGAGGCACCGTGACCACCGCAGATGTTGAGGTCTTCCTCGTCACGGTATCGCCAAATGCCTCGTACCGAGAACAAGCGTGGACGCTGGTCAAATGGCTGACCGAAGCTGGCCGACTGGCCGCAGCAGAGCGTCTTGTGCCAACTTGGCGGAGTGCTCAAAGCGACGCAATTCGCACCTTGAGCCAAGTAGTAATTGGAGCAGGAACTGGCGCGCCACCGGATCGAATTCAGGCGGTTTTCGAGCAGCCGCCAATCCTGGTTTCCCTTCCTCGCGAACCAGTCGCGCGCGACGCGGGCAAGCCCCTGCCAGCGTCACCGACAGCCACCCTGGCCCCGGGGCAGTGGGAATACCTGATCACCCAGGCAATCCGCCGAGCCCCACCACGCGACCCCCTCCTTGACGGACCCGCCGGACGTCAAGCAAAGCTGGTCATTGCAAATGGGCTTCAGGCGTGGGAGGCCGGCGCAGCGACTCCGTCTGAGGCAATCGCTTCGTTGGTCCCGGAATTGCAGAACTTGATCAACAACAATCCGTCTGTCCTGCCAGAGTAGGTCAGCACGTCGGCACGCGTGGCGCCCGAATTACTCGATCTGCGTTCCGATCACGGTTCATGAAACAGTCCCGGAGGTCTATATACTCCGCAGGTCATGAACCTAGAACTTTCACGTCGACGATCAAGTCCGGACCCTGTCGTTTCTTCCCCGGACACACCTGTCATCAGTCATCAGCTGCCGAACGGCCTCCGCATTCGCGTGGCACCAATGCTTCACACTCGGTCGGCAACTCTGGCCCTCTGCTTCGGGACCGGCTCACGCTACGAGGCAACTGAGGAACAAGGTATCGCACACCTTGTTGAGCATATGCTGTTCAAGGGCAGTGCCCGCTATCCAACGGCCCAGTCAATATCGGAAGCGATCGAAGGGGTGGGTGGCGTGCTCAATGCCTCCACCGACAAGGAGTTGACGGTCTACTGGTCAAAGGTCGCCAGCCGTCACACCGATCTTGCATTCGATCTCTTGTCAGACATGGTTCGTTCACCTCGCCTGGACGATGAAGAACTTGACAAGGAAAAACGAGTTGTCCTCGAGGAACTTGGACTAGCCCAGGATGCACCCGGCGAGTGGGTCCACCAACTGCTTTCAGAGACTTTGTGGCCCGACCAACCTCTCGGTCGTGAGATTGCCGGAACCCCCGAAACGGTAAACAGCCAGACTCCGGGGTCAATTGCCAAGTACATCCGTAGGACGCATGGTCTTGCGAATGCTGTCTTGACCGTTGCGGGAAACGCTGACCCGGACCACGTCATCAAACTGGCCGAACACCGGCTCGGCGACGTGGGTGAACCTGCTCCTGCTTGGGTGTCCGCGACAAACGCACCTGAAAGTGCACAGGTCTCAATTCAAGTGCGTCCAACCGAACAGGCGTATCTCGCGGTTGGGGGCTATGCCCTGCCACGGAACGACCCGGACAGGTTTGCGCTGCGGCTTGCCAACGCGATCCTTGGTGACGGCATGAGTAGCCGATTGTTCCTTGAAGTCCGTGAGCACCTTGGGCTGGCATATGACGTGTCGTCATATGTCGTAGGTTTCCATGACGCCGGTGCGCTCGTGGTTGCGGCCGGTGTGGATCCTGACCAGTCCCACGAAGCACTTGATGCAATCCTGCGGGAAATCGACCGGCTGAGGCAGGGCCCAGTCCCAGAGACGGAATTGCGGAAGGTCAAGGAGTACATCAAGGGCCGGACTTGGCTCGGGCTCGAAGACAGCTACAGCGTCGCAAACTGGTACGGCGCCCAAGCCCTCCTCAGTCGCGAGGAACTCAGTCCGGATGATGCTCTCGGACGCCTGGAAGCGGTCACAGCCGACGACGTATTGCGCGTCACGCAGCGAGTCTTCTCGGGACCGTGGCTCAACCTGGCCTACATTGGCCCAGACCCGGATGCGGACAGGTTTAGGGAACGGCTGACGGCTCGGTAGATCGCGAAGTTCACACTGCGTTCTCGATGGATTTCTATTGAGTGCGAGCGATCATCTTCCTGATACATACGGTATTGACAACATCTTGCTAGAGGACTACCGTATCCACAAGGTGCAACATGGTTTGGGGTTTGTCGGAGCGCGGTGCTGCGCAATTGAACATAACCAGACCAAGTGCCCACAAAGGTGAGATATGGGACTTCAAGCGCATGATCAAACGGCAGGTACCGGGAAGACTTCACGGCGCAGTTTTGTTGGTGGTTCTCTAAGCGCGGGCATTGGACTGTCGGCTTCGATCGTGGCAACGGCGTGCGGCGTTGGTAGTGACGCCAGTGGCGGCGGGTCGGCAGCAGCTCCGCTGAAGGATCGAAAGGCAGTTTCGTTGGAATGGTGGGGGGATGCACCTCCAGCGACTGGCACGAACCAACGAATGGACCAGATCAAGGCGTGGAACGACAAGTACCCAAACCTTCAAGTCAAGTACGGTGCAAATGCAGCAACCGGACAAGGTGTCGAAGCCCTCGAAAAGTTTGTTGCCGCGATCGCTTCGGGCACCGCGCCGAACGGTCTTGACTTTGACCGTTTCCAGGTTGCGACGTACGCGAACAGGAAGACGTTCGCGGCGCTTGATGACTTCATCAAACGCGACAAGTTCGACATGAAGAAGTTCGTTCCGGCCACGGTTGACGAGGCGATGGGTCTGGACAAGAAGACCTACGGGATCCCTCGAAGCACTGACTGCCGCTTGCTTTTCTGGAACAAGGATCTTTTTCGGGAAGCAGGTCTCGACCCGGAGAAGGCGCCTGCTACATGGGACGACCTTCGTCAGGCTGCAATCCGCCTGACCAAGAAGAACGCTGCCGGATTTGACCGGATAGGCTTCCACACCGAAGAGGGCCAAGCGCATTTCCACATCTTTGGATGGCAAGCCGGCGGGTCATTCCAGTCGGCAGATGGCAAGAAGGCGACCCTGACCCTAGGCCCGAACCAAGAGGGACTCGAGTTCATGACGAACTTGATGAAGGACATCGGGCCATGGGACTCTTTGAAGGCATACCGGGACAGTTGGGGGAAGGATGCGCAACAGGCGTTCCTCGTCGGCCAACTTGGCATGGTTTATCAGACCAACAACTTCATTTCGACGGTTGCCCGTTTCCGGCCCGACATGAAGTTTGGAGCTGCTCCGCCTCCTGTAAAGAAGGCGGGTGACAAGCAGATGACTTGGTCCGGTGGATTCAGTTTTGTTGTGACGCGTGACGCCAAGGACCAGGACGTGACGTGGGAACTTGTCAAGTTTCTCTCAAGCGAGGAAGGGTTCGCCGCCGGGTTTGCCGGTGATGAGGGCCGCGCCAAGGGATCAGGTGGGGTCTTTGTGCCCCCAATGACTGGTCAACCCGAACTCGATAAGAAGATGTTCGCGAAGTACAAAACCAACATCGTCGATGTGGACAAGGTTCCTGACACTGCGGTGAACCTTATGCAGTTCACCCGATTTCGTGAGCTTTCAATTGCCGCCCAGTACCTTTGGGACGGAATCAAGAAGTCACAAGTCGAGGCCATATCACTTGCGAAATCGTCAACTCAGACGCTTGGCGAAAACAACACGGTTGTCCAGAAGGCTCTTGACGACGCCTGGGCGACCGCCAAATAGCATCAGGTTCGCTAGCCACAAAAAAGGGGCGGGACCGTCTTGGTCCCGCCCCTTTCCGGTTCTGTGGACGCCGCCATGGCGGCCTCTAGAACTGGACTGCGACCCCGGTCTCACTTGACGTGTACACGGCATCAACGATCTTGCTGACCATGAGTGCCTGCTCAGGAAGCACGAGAGGAGACGTGCCCTCCCTGATTGCCTCGATCCAGCCGATCATCTGGTAAACATGGTTTGGCTCACGAGACGCGTCCTGGCCTTCGGTGGCTTTCTCCGGAACCACGACATCAACGATTGTTCCGTGCTTCTCCTGAAAGATGGTGAGCGGATCAAGCTGGGCTCCGCCATCCGTCCCGCAGATCAACGTCTCAGTGGAGCTCTTGGGAAGGTTCAGTACCCACGACACCTCAAGTTGCAGGGCCGCTCCATTTGCAAACCGGATCATTGCGAACGCAGAATCCTCGACGTCATACTTCGCCGGATCCCATTTTCCCCAAGGATTGAAAACGTTTGGACGGTTGCCGAATTTCGTGAAGCTGACGCCGTAAACGCTCGTCACCGGTGGGTGGCCCATCAGCCACATCGACAAGTCGAGGGCATGGACACCGATGTCAATCATCGGACCGCCGCCGTTCAGCGCCTTGCTCGTGAACACTCCCCAGGCGGGAACGCCACGACGACGAAGGTACGCAGCCTTGGCGTAATACACATCTCCGAGTTCACCCGCGTCAATGAACCGCTTCAGTGTCTGGGCGTTTCGACCAAACCGGCTCTGGAACCCAACCGAGAACAGGTTGTGGTGCTTGCCCCGGACACGATGCCAGACATCAACCATCTGTTGGGCCTGCACCGAGTCGAGTGCCATCGGCTTTTCGCACATGACATGCAAACCAGCCTCGAGGGCACCAATCGTTGGTTCGATATGGGCGAACGGCGGGGTGCAGATGCTCACCGCGTCGAGGTCGGCGGTCTTGATCATCTCTTCCCAACTGGTGAAGTGATGCTTGAACCCGTACTTTTCCGCAACACCCTTTGCTCGTGACTCAATCACATCACATGTGGCGTGCAGTTCAACGTTTTCAGCCTTGAGGTACCCCTGAATGTGTGAGTTGGCAATCCCCCCGGTTCCAATCACGCCAACCCGTAACGGTCGATCAATTCGTGCCATCTTGTTCACCTTCTCTGGGTCATAACCCGGAATCCAGTCCCAAAGATACCTGCGCATCGCGTGCGCCCGCCGGGTGCATGGCCATCCGCGTCGAAGCCAGATGAGCAACAACGACTTGCCTGGCAACAGCAGCAAAGGCGACAAGATGCGCAGCCACTGACCATGGCTCAGTAATGAGGCTCTCGAAACCGTGGTTGAGGTACGACGGGCCAACGGAAAGGGCTGCGAAATACTGGCACAACGCAACCAAGACACCCACTCGCGGGCCGGCAAGCGCAAGACCGCCACCAGCTAGCACGCACAGGGGCGGAATGATCGGGAGATGCCACCGTTCCCACCAAATCGGGAGCGACGCAGACAATAAAATGAACGTCACGACAAACCATCCGAGAGAGACGGTAACTAGGACTCTCCATCTGGCCGACGCGTATTGCGGTCTCCACCCATCACGGGTAACCAACCCAATAACGGCTACCGCGGCAGCTATCGCGACAATCGGAGTACCGTAACTGCCGGGTCGGAGGGTATCCGGCATCGTTGTGTCGGTAACGACCGGGTAACCAGTCCACCATATTGCCCGATCAACGATCTCAAGAGCGACAAGAAACGGGTTCGAAAACACCGGGTAGGTTGCGCGCATGCTCGCAGACTGGGTCTCGAAAAAATCGATGCTCTCGTGGATCCCTCGGACAGGATTCGGATAGAGGGACGGGTTCAGCGCGACAAAGACCGCAGCACCCACTGAACCAGCGAGCGCAAGTCCACCAAAAACCCGTTTCCGTATCCCACTAACGCTGCGCCTCAAAGCGTGTGCTATGGGGATCACACCCACGAGCATCTCGTACGCGCCCGTGTACTTTGTGCCGATTGCAAACGCCCCAATCAATCCAGCACCACCCCACGCCATCCACCACGTCCGTCGGGTCCGAGTGCCACTGATCACTAGAAAACCGGACGCCAGTCCAAATAGCAGTGACATGGAGTCCATACCAACTCGGCGGGAGTGCGCTAGCCAGAGCGGGTGAGAGGAAAGCAGAAGCGCCGCAATAATCCCAGCCGTCCCGAGGCCGGCCCGGCGTGCCGCCCACCAGATCATTAGTGAAGTCAACCAACCTGCAAGCGCGCCAGGAATGCGGCCAACAGCAATCGTCCGACTGTCAGGGACATTCCCCGCGTCAGCATTCACTTCGGGCGACGATTGCCAGTCGTACTCGCGGACTTGCCGAACGGCAAGGCCATCATCATCAAATGACCGATGCGAGGTGAGACCAAACATCGCAAGCGTCGCGCCGATCAACCACTTGCCTACCTGAGGCTGCGTCCGGAAATAGAACTCTTCGGTCCATTCGGCGTCAAAAAGCTCTCCGGAACTGATAAGACGGAATGCCTCTTGAGATGAAGTAGTCCAATGGGTCTCGTCACCGTGGAATTCCTCCGCCCCGAGCGCGGAAAAGTACGGGAACGCCAGAATGATGCCGATGACGAAAATGAGGACGGCTCTCCCCAATTTGCCCGGATACGGAATCCCCCGCACTGACGTTTTGGCTGCGAACCAACGACTGATCACCCAGTCCTCCACGTCCTGGAATTCCTGATGGCCGCACTTCGATCAAGTCGCCCAAGAATGGTCGGATCGTATCGGTCCATGAGCGCCTCGGGTCGTCACGGCACTGATCGCCACACGACCCCATTTCGGTATTCGTGGCATTAGGACGTACAGTTCGACGGTGTTTGGATGGAAGTGCCCACCCTGGGGCCGCGCAGTCCAATTTAGTGGGGCGCTGGCGATCCTGATCGTTGGTTTCGCAGGAAGCGCCTCAGGAGTTCTTGCTGACGACACGCCAATCGGTTCTTCGGAAGTGTCCGCCCTTGGAGTGCCAAATCCTGACCCGGCATGCCTAGACCCATTGGAGCAGGTCCCACCCCAAGACAGCCTTGAAGACCTGTGTGAGCTAGCCATTGGCGAACCTGACCCTGGCACAGGCACGAGCACAGATCAACAGGGAGCCCTGAAGACCCTCGAAGATCAACTGCAGGGAAGTAGCAATCAGGAAAGTGGAGACGCCACCCAGGCCGAGGACGGTGGTGAGGACCCGACGAACCCTGTCGCATTGCCAAGCACCCGGACACCGGTTCGCCCTGCCTGGCAACACGGTGCCCTCCTACCTGTGATTTCGGGAACTACCGTTCGGAATGCCGCGACTGGCCAATCGGTCTTGGCAACGACCACGCCCGGCAGGCCGGGTCCCGCTCCATATTTTCCGGGCTTGCACAGTCCCACTCCTCGCCCGTCGTTTACCGCAAGCGCTACGGCTACGCCGAGCCCCACCGCTACGCCAACACCGACCGAAACGGCGACACCAACCGAAACGCCAACGTTAACGCCCAGCTCAACAATTACGCCCACCCCTACTCTGACGCAGACCACTACGCCAGTTCCGACGTCCACTTTGACCTCTACCCCCAGTGCAACATCAACATTACTACCAATGCCTATTATTTCTCCTAGTGTGACGGCATCTCCTAGCTTGCCTGAGCGCCCAACACCTAGCGCTGATCGGTCCGAGTCGACGGATGGACTCTCAGTCTTCCATGGGGACTCCGGGTCTCATCCGTCCCAAGCTCCCGCCATAAACGGCGCGGTTCGTAGCGGCCTTTGGTGGCGCGGTGCCCCGTGGGACGATCAGCGCGATCGGTCATCCGCGGTTGGTGGACCAGCTTCGATCCATTGGCTAGACCCCGACGCTCCGACCGGCTGGGAACTCATCGAAGATCCGTCCCTTTCAACTCTTGCACGGAACATGTCTCTCACCCTTGAGGCAATGCGCAAGTGTTTTCCAGGCGCAAGTGGGCCTGTTTGCGGATTTCGACCCGGTAACGTTTACGACGCCATTTACGTGCGTGACAGCGCGTACATCGCTGCCCTTGCCAAGTACGCTTACCCGTCAGATCACCTCCGAACCGTCGTCGAAGAAGCTCTCACACTCCAGTTCGATGATGGTGATGAAAGTCTCGATTCGCGCGACCTTCTGCCACGTGCGCCATGGCCCACCAGGCCCGGCACCGGAGCGACTTCGGCAGTGGTCGACTACGACAGGCGGCGCGAAAAGGCGAATGTTGCTTCAGACGAAGAAGTAAGCCTCATTCGTGCCGCTTACCAGTACTTCCAGTCAGATGGGGGCGCGACTTGGCTTCGCACTCAAGTGCGAGGCACCAGGGTTTTCGACCGATTGACGCTTGCCCTCACCTGGGTCCTCGAACGCCGAACGGACCCGAAAACCGGCTTGATCATCCGTCCGCACACTACCGACTGGGGCGACGTCGAACTAAGTGATGACGGGATTGCTCCCGGAAGCGCTGCGCCAACGGTCTGGACCGCCTCGATTTATGACCAGGCCGTCACCTATCGCGCGCTTCGTGAAATGGCGATCATGGCCAGCGCACTCGGAGACCGGGACCGCGCTGAAACATACGACCGGAAAGCGGACACTCTCAGGGACAGGACCCATCAAGCGCTATGGATACCGGCGGATGGCTACTTCCGGACCCACGTTCACGTGGACGCCAGCCCGAGCGGAATGCCGTCAACGCTCCCTAACAACGGCCACCACAATTTTGATGAAGACGAAATCGTTAGCGTTGCGAATGCAATAGCCGTATATGCCGGGCTCGCGAACGACATCGAAACATCCCGGATCATCACGGTTCTGGAACGCGCCCGACTAGCTTCAGGATCACCCCTGGCCGGAGTGTCGCTCTTTCCTGCCTACCCGGCTGGAACCTTTCGGAACGCACAGATGTCTCCGGGCTCCTACCAGAATGGAGCAGTGTGGGATTGGTGGGCGGGCACACAAATCATGGCCGAGTTTGCGCGCGGCTATAGCAACGCAGGCTTTGCGCACCTGGCCGCGATATCGCGAGCGTGGCAAACGCACCCCGAAGACATCCCGGAATGGCGCCCCCTTCCACCCGACCGTGGCCGCGATACACGGGTGCCCTTGTCGACCGCTGGAAGCGGTCACTACGCGGCGGCCGCAGGGACAGTCGGCGAGGCGGTCATTCACGGGCTATTCGGGCTTGAGCTCTCGCGAGATAGTTTCGCCGTCACCCCTCGGCTGGGAAGCTTGAACGGTCAGGCCCGCATACGCCTGCCGGACGCGAATGGGACAGGCAGGTTCTTGGCCTTCGGGCAGCGAATCAGGCGTTTGGAGGGGTCACTGGTCCTCACTGCAGTGATTGAGACGAACC
>Ga0208249_1000862_pt1 | contig 10155 bp, 10 predicted proteins | sample CryBogmetaGMA1M_FD_184546 | JGI IMG/M metagenome (GOLD analysis project Ga0208249, IMG submission 184546) | Freshwater microbial communities from Crystal Bog, Wisconsin, USA - MA1M (SPAdes) | ecosystem: Environmental > Aquatic > Freshwater > Lake | place: Crystal Bog, Wisconsin, USA | collected...
GCCGTTAGCAGTGCCATCTCTTGGTTTTTTGACGAAGTCGAAGAAGGCATCATCTTAGAAGATGATTGTCTTCCCGATTTAACGTTTTTTCGGTTTTGCGCTGAAATGCTAGACCACTATCGAACGGATCCACGCGTGGGTGTCATTGGTGGCAATTATTATCAAAAAAATTCTGCTGATACATCCTACTATTTCTCGAGATATGCGCAGATCTGGGGCTGGGCCACCTGGAGGCGACTGTGGGCATCTTATGATGTCGAACTCACCCAATGGAATGGCAACCCCGACTCATTGCAACCACCAATCAAACGACATCGAGTTCGGAAACGATTTGCAGGCCGGTTCAACGCCATCCGATCTGGGGGATCCGATACATGGGACCATCAATTGGTCCACCTTTGTCTGATAACTTCATCGTTATGCATCTGCCCAACTGCCAATTTGATAGAAAATATCGGATTTGACGAACGTGCTACTCATACATACGCAGAATCCTCTCCACTACCAGCACTACAGACAATGGATTTCCCGCTAGTCCATCCGCAAACCGTTACAGTCAATGAAAAAGAGGATCGTTACACGGAGACTTATGTGATGAAGGTGCCTGCAACTTTATTATCAAAGTGGATTCATTCATTAAAAAAACGTTTAACTTGAAGTAAAATTAACACGCCATAAAAAACTGCACAGATCCAGTAAAATCATTATGACAATTCGAAATGTTAGAAAATCCATTCGAGGAACATTTACTAATTTCGCTCTCTGTCTTAAATCGAGATGGGCACGAGTAACTTTTGCACAGGAGTGCGAGGATCTTTTAGTACTCGATCAATTTCGTAATAAAAATGATGGCTTTTATGTCGAAATTGGAGGGCTACATCCCGTGAGATTTTCTAACACCTATCTTTTTTATAGGAAAGGGTGGAGAGGAATCGTTGTAGAGCCCAATCCAGACGCCGAAAGAAATTTTCGTAGGATCCGGAAGCGAGACATCTTCATCGCAGAAGGCGTTGGCTCCAATGCAAAACAACTTGAATACTTTCGCTTCACTGAACCCGCTCTGAATACGTTCGACGCTGACCTAGCCCATGTTCGAGAAACCAAGGAGGGCCGTATCATTAAAGATCGAATCAGCCGCCCAATATCTCCGCTACGAGATCTGTTGGCATCCCATCTCCCTGCGGATACCCACATCGATCTCATGTCCATTGATGTTGAAGGCATGGATGATGAAGTGTTGAGAAGCAATGATTGGGACAAGTACCGCCCATCGTGGCTGATTGCCGAAATCGATGTCAATCATGACCAAGAGAGTTGTTTGAAGGATCTATCAGAAAATCTGACCTATGACTTTCTAGTGTCTGTGGGCTACCAAGCCATTTTCAAGACTGGCCGCTCGGTAATTTTTAAATGCAAAACACCTTGAATTCTCAATCCAAAGACGATGTTATTTTACTGAATGAAAGTTCTCGCGTTAACTGTTGGTGCCCCCACCACTGCAAGCACCCAATATCGTCTGGCACAATTTGTTGACTCTCTCAAAGCCGAGGGTGTTTCATTGCATCTAACCGATGCGAAATCATTTAGGGCATATCGTGAGCTGGACCAATATGACGTCGTAATCGTACAGAAGCGGTTAATGCCAAAAAGTTGGGTCAAGCGAATCCGCAAAAATGCGAAGAATTTGATTTTTGACGTAGATGATGCGATTTGGGAACCTCACGGTCGCAAACATTCCTGGTGGGCTCGGTATCGTTCAGCGATTCGGCTGGATGCAATCCTGTCCGCATCTGACGTTTGCACCCTACCAAACATGCATTTGGCGCAAGCCTTAGAATCAAAAGTAAAGAGGGTGATGTTAGTGCCAATGGCCCTAGACGAGAATCAATGGATGCCATTGCCTGCACGCCGCGATGGACCGATTAGGATCGGCTGGGCGGGTGCTCCACCAAATCTAGTGTATTTGGCACAACTCGAGGAGGTGATGGGTGAGGTTCAGTCAATGCGTAATGAAATTGAATGGGTCATTTATTGTGGTGAGCCTCCGCGGTTGAGCCATGATCTCAACACCACTTACATTCCATTTTGTGCGGGTAGTGAGATATCCGTGGTTCAAAATTTTGACATTGGCCTCCTGCCACTGCCCGATAATCGATTTGCGGCCGGAAAGTCTCCGATTAAGGCGCTTCAATACGCTGCTTGTGGCGTGCCCTGCATCGCATCGCCCGTTGGGGCAACTCAAGAAACTGTCATCGCGGGCGTGACAGGACTGACCGCTGTCACCCAGGACGAGTGGAAAGCTGCATTGCTATCGTTAATTGACGACGCTGAGTTACGTCAAACCATGGGTGCTGCAGCACGCAGACAATTCATGCGTCACCACTCGCAGAAGGTGGTGCAATCACTCATTCTCGAGTGCTGGCGCGGCCTCGTTCATGAAGCCTCGGCCGAAAAACATATTGTTTCTAGGTTTTAGACATGTGTTACCACGATCTTTGGGAATGTGCTTGTCTGGATGCCAATCTTGGACAAGCGTCTTGCTTGAATTCATTCTGAATGAACCCCCCCTCACCAACCATCATCCACACGGAAGCATCCTTAGGCTGGGGTGGTCAAGAGATTCGAATTCTAACCGAATGCCGCTGGTTTCGGGAGAAAAATTTTCAATGCGTTTTAATGGCGCCCGCAGGATCTCCGATTTCGGATGCGTTCCTCGCTGAAGGGTTTGAGGTGATTCCCGTGAAGTTTAAAAAAGTCAGTCAACTTTCTGATTTCTGGATTTGTTTTAAAGTGTTTCGCGACAGGCGCCCGCAACTTGTGGGAACCCACTCCAATATCGATAGTCGCGTTGCACTCGCCGCAGCCACTTGTGCCAAAATCGCACGACGCGTGCGCTACCGGCATGTTAGTATACCTGTGAGGTCATCCATATGGAACCGTGTGATTTACCGGACCTTCGCCACGAAGATCATCACCACCGCTCACGTAATCACATCGGCCCTATCCAAGGATTTTTCGTTGCCTTCAGGATTTGCCACGTCGATCCCAACTGGTGTCGCCAACACCGACTTATCGGACAAAGATATAGCAAGGTCCACAGTTCGGGAGTCATTAGGAATTTCTCAGGCGTCTCAAATCATCACGCAGGTATCAGTCTTACGGGCGTGGAAGGGCCACCATTATCTGTTAGAAGCATTCGATCGACTTGCCGCAGATTACCAAGATTTGCATTTGGTGCTTGTAGGGGGTGGCCCAGGACTCGAATACCTGCCAGCACAGATTGCGGGACTTTCATACTGGGATCGGGTTCATCTCGTGGGCCATCAGGAAGACACCTATCCATTCTTTAAAGCGGCTGACATTGCCGTTCTTGCTAGCACGGGTTGGGAGGGTGTACCGCAGAGCACGCTACAATGTTTTTGCTGTAGTACCCCGTTTATTGGAAGCGACGTGGGAGGCATCCCTGACATCGTGACCTCGGGGGAAAACGGCTTGCTCGTTCCGCCAGCGGACTCGCAGCAATTGGCTAGGGCAATGTCGGCTCTACTACAAGATCCCACGTTATCTGCAACACTCGCGTCCAATGCACGGAAAACATTCGATCAGATTGGGTCCGTGGATCACATGGGCCAAAGCATCCGTGCATTTCTGGACCTTTAACCGTTCATGGGCTTCGCCTTGACCACCGACTCCGCCAACGTTAACGATCTTGGCTCCAGCGGAGCTCAAACACCTTCGGCGTGATTTTACTCAGAGCCCGCAGATCATTCACGTTTCATGCTGCTAGATCCATCAAAATTGAATCCAAGAGGTGACCTTAATCCCTGATTTCATCGGTGGTGCAACCACCACGCACAATATCCGCCTCATCATCTGCAGACGCGGATGGTCGCCTACAGGCGGTGCTGAACGATTCTTGCTTCGTTTCAGTGATGAGTTGCTCGCATGCGACATTTCTTCGCAACTGGTGGTTGATTCCCGTTGCCCGATGAAATCGTTGCATGGCCAGCCGATTATACCAATCGACTCAACCAACCCAGAGGTTTTTGCCAGCGAAGCCATCAAGATCAAGGCACGCGATCAAGGCGCCATCTTATTCTCGATGGAACGCTTGCCCGGTGCGAATGTCTTTCGAGCGGGTGATGGCATCCATTCCGCATGGCTTGACCGGTTGGCAGCAGAAGAAGGTGGATTACGAAACTGGTTTCGGCGCTGCCGTAAAAAGCATCGTCAACTGCTTCGGTTAGAGCATCGATTGTTTCAGGATCGAATGTTGCGCGTGATCGCAAACAGCCGGATGGTGGCGGATGAATTGATAGCAATCCATGGATTCCCTAACGAACGAATTGCGGTAATTCCTAATGGATATGATCCCGTTTACAGGGATAAAGAAACCATAAAGAAAACACGAGCTGCCCTGCGTTCGCAGCTGGGCATTCCCGTTCATGCAGTAGTGTTTCTTTTTGTTGGTTCCGGCTGGAAACGAAAGGGGGCGCAATTCCTTGTCGACTCCTTCCGTGTACTCAATGATCCAAATACTTGGTTAATTCTAGTGGGTAAGGGACGTGTGGCTCGTGCGGCTCATCCGCGAATTCATCTGGCAGGACCGGTAACTGATCCAACGGACTGGTTCTTCGCCGCAGATGTATTTGCTTTGCCAACCCTCTACGATCCATTCTCCAACGCATGCCTTGAAGCTGCTTGCCATGGACTGCCGATCATCACGACCGATGCAAACGGCTTCAAAGAAGTGTTAGAACAATTTCCCCATGCTGGCCAGGTGGTTCCCACACCACGCTCCGTTGCAGACTGGGGTGAAGCATTGCGACAGTGGTTGAACCCAGCCCTACGTGATGGGGCTACACCATCATTGCAGGCGATACGCGATCACTTCACCATGAAACGCAACGTCGAGGCCACTGTGGATTTCATCCGAAGAAGCTTTCACTCATCTTAGCCATGCACGTGCCACTCCCGATTACCGTCTGCATGATGTGCCTCAATGAAGAAAGGCACCTCAAGAAGTTACTCACTCAAGTACCCGAATTTGCAGAGTGGATTCTACTGGATACTGGAAGTACCGATGCCAGCGCCGAGATTGGAAGAGGTGCTGGGGCGACCGTTCGCTCAATTGCCTGGTCAGGATTTTCCGAGACGCGGCGGCAGCACTTTGCCATGGCATCTCAACCATGGATTCTTTGGATCGATGCTGACGAAGAGGTGACTCAAGACTTGGTGGATGAACTTAGGCGGCTTTTTGCCAGAGGGCCGACCCACACCGCTTATCGAATCAATCGGATTATGTATTTCGAGGGAAAATGGATCCGCCATGGCGAGTGGTACCCAGACCGAGTCTTGCGGCTCTTCCGCACAGACCGGTGGACCATGCCGACTCGCGAGGTCCATGAGTCGTTACTTGTAAATGGTACCCTTGGCTCACTTCGAGCGGAGCTTCCTCACTACTCCTACCAAGATTGGCACGATCGCAATCAACGAATCGAGAAATATGCCAAACTCTGGGCGGTCCAGGAGACCGCAAAGGGTAGAAAATCATGTTTTCTCGAACCGTGGATGCGTGCATCATGGAGATTCTTTAGAGCATGCTTTATCAAGCATGGCGTAGCTGACGGTTGGCTCGGCATTCAGGTCGCTTGGTCGTGTGCTAGGGAAGTCTATCTGAAGTACCGTGCGCTGGAGATGCTACGCACAATGCCATAAATCTGTTCGATATCCAGGATCTAACTGAATAGAAAGCTACTTAATCGATCGTATCGCTTCAACAACGAGCGCTTGAATTTACCAATTCTCCGCCCCTTCCTCTTTTTGATTAACTGAGGTAAGCTTTTTGATGAAACGGCCTGTGCCGCACGGCAGATAGTGAGCTCATACCATGGAGTGAGACGTGAATACTTCCAATAGGTCTCAGCGAACGTCGCATTCGGATTATTCCAGGGCTTTTTATCACTACCAGCAAAATGAATGACTCCTACCCTCTTCATGGATTCAGCCAATTCGGCCCTGTTTTCAATGGGCAATCGGTCTAAAAGCTCACTTGCAAAACTGACAACATTCCACTTTGGATCTAAGAGGTATACATCCCCTGAAAAGCACATGTTAAGAACGTCTTGGTCTAAAAACCAGTACGTTTTCTCACGTAGCATATTGAGGGCCGACGATAATTTTTTGGAAATCCTTATATTTCTGAGGTTGATCAGCATTAAGCCGGCATTAAAGTATTTCACCCACTGATTTTTTAACCCAACATAATCGCAAAGGTAGTTCCTTGCCTTCATAATGCCTGCGCCTTCGATATCATGTAAGAATGAACTTTCGCAAAAAGATCTCATGGTATAGTCATAAACAGCTCCCATTGAGAAGTTTCCAATATCTACACAAAATAATTCGTAGATATCTGTCAATATTACCATATCTGCATCAAGGGAGAGCACTTTATCATGATTAGGTAGTGCCTGATCCAAAACAAGGCGTGAGAAAAGGTCTTTGGAAAAATGCATATGCACTTTAAGATCCGTGAAACTGGATACGGTGTCATAGTATTGGATATTTACATTTGGGTATGATCCCAAAAATTCTTCAAGTTGAGCCTTGCTCCTATCTACAATGCCGCCATCTAAAATAATGATTTCTAAAAAGTATTCGGCTTTTCGGTTTTCGAGAATCGAGCACAACAATACTCCCAAGTGCGGGACGAATGCCTCATTTGAAGCCACTGCAATGGTACAAATATCTAGCGATGTTTTTGTTTTATAAATCATCTTACACTTGTGGGGGGTTATTTCTGGGTAATGAAATCTAGCAGTATTTAATGTGATAAAACGCACTTCTCATAAGGTATGCGATACGCTTTGGTCGCAATCGCCATGCCTTGTAGTAAAGTGGAGCGATATGCTGACGCTTGACTGATCGGTCAAGTGTAGAATCTCCCAACTGATGTCGCACTGCAGCACGCGCATATGCGCGGGACGAGTAGTTGCGGCATGTCTTAGTTCGAATGCCAGAGATTACTAAAAATCGCTCGGTGACATGGGCAAAGCTCTCAAGCATGCCTGCCATCTCTTGTGAAAATGAGCCGGCATGGTTCTTGCGGTAAAGACAGTGGCAACCGCCGATGTGAACAAAACTTTTTCCTGCGGCAACGCATCGAAGCCATAGGCTGGCATCCTCGCAGTACTTAACGTCATGCTCCCATCCGCCAACCACTTCAAATACATTCCTGCGAAGTATTGTTGCAGACGGTGTAATGGTGTTACGGTCCCAAAGTCCGTGTGGAAAAATCCGCAACTCATTGGCGCTTGGCCCCCAAATTCCTAAGAGCAATTCTGTCTCATCTTCGACCATCAAAACGCTTGAATACGCGATATCGCAATTTGAGCTCACCAGTGCTTCAATGCTTTTTTCTAGATGACTGGGGAGCCAACGATCATCTGAATCAAGCAGGGCAATAAATTCTCCATTCGACAGGCCAATTCCATGATTTCGCGAGGGCGAAGGACCCATATTTTTTGGGTTACATTGATAGACCACACGGTGGTCTGGATTTTCTTCGGCAAACTCCATAACGATCTCCCTGCTGTTCGCATTCGGGTCATCTTCAATGACAATTAGCTCCCAGTTGGTGTAGCGCTGCTGTGCGACAGAATTGAGAGTCTCTCCGATGAATCGCTCTGAGCGGTATGCGGGGATCACAATAGATACGAGCCCGGGAACAGCTGGTGAATTGAGATCAAGCATTCTGATCGATTGCTCCATGATACTTCTGTGGTATTTAATGTTACGAGTTGGCGATGCGGAGCATAATTAGAGAGCCCAAACCGAACCAGCGAGGTCGCGAGGGCCACCAAATTCATCTACCACCTGCATGACGCCCTTGAAGGCATCGCAATAGTCATGGCCAGCGATAATCTTTGCGCCGATACGTTTTGCCCATTCAATATCCTTCTTCGTTTCTGGATAATCGTGGATTGCATCAAGAAATACGAGAGATGGCGCTGGGCCGTGATATGAATCGAAAAACTGATTCTTATCCATCCGGATACGCTCAACATGACCAGTATCTACTAAATATCTGAGCATCTCAGCAGTGAGGTCTTCATGGACCACTGGATCAAGGCCCCAAGGATTCCAGCAATAGAGATCAACCGTAATGACTTTTTGCGTAGGTTGTTTTGCCAACGCTATGGTCGTGGTTGTGATGCCTAGCAAGGTGCCGATCTCAATGATCGGACCTGGAAAGTTTGCGGATTCATGGACTAACTTCCTAATCAATGGAATTCCCTCGGCTTCGACGGTGGCTTGTTGTGGATGAAATCCAGCAATCGATGCTCCGGAACCTGTGAGGTAAGGAGACTCGGGACGTGGTTTGACGGTGAGCCGCCGGGACATTTGGTGAATCGGGCGAGCGAGCTCACGCCAGATCTTGGCGGAAACGGTCGAGTTGCCTTCATTGCGCCTAGTTTTAATCTCACGATGGGTGGTATGAATTTTCACAATATCGCTCATACTCTATGCTAACAGATGAGTTCAAGAATAATTTACATCTTCTCATCATTTTTTTCAGCACTACGAACAATTTAGGGGTTAGGCGCAGGCATGAAGCGTCTTTGGCGCTTTGAAATACGTAAGAAATCGCGCACGAACTATCTCGCTCAACCCTATCAATACCGTTGTAATTGGCCCAATCTCGCAAAAGCTACAAAACCACGTGTACATAATTTTTTCTACCAAATGATCCGTCATGCCGCAGGAAACGGATCATGGACGTCGAGGTTTTTTAGAGATTGGTCGTCTCTGGCCCCATGTCCTTGCTTATGCCAACTGGCGACCGTCAGTGACCCAACCGTATTTTAATTCCGGCGAGCGAGTGAGCTAACCCGATGACGCGCGAAATCTTGTTCGCTTATTGACTTGCTTAGGTGAGGTTTTTATATTACGCCAAATTTTTGGATTTCCATTGGTGTAATGTGTCCTCAAGAGCCATTTTAATGGGCCTAAGCTCGACGCCAGAATTGATCACCTTATCTGAGTTCATGATGCAGTTTGAGCGTGGGGCAACGGCACCCGATTCATAGAATTCTTCGTCATTTTGCCAGAAGTCGAATTCGCGGTCGGTCTTTAAAATGCCCTTGATCATCTCTAACACTTGTTTGGTAGAAACAAAATCTGGATTGGTGATATTGTAGGTGCCAAAGGGTATTTTCTGGGACCAGCAGTCGAGACAAGCCTTCACAAAATCGCCCCGATGAGAGAGTGAATTGAAGTTGTTATAGACCTTGGCGTAACGCTGAATCTTGGAGAGGTAGTTTCGCGGGCTATCGAATTCATCAAACGGAATTCGTAATCGCCAGATGTAGTTCTGGCCTACATTTTGAATGGCCTCCTCCCCGAGAGCTTTGGTGCCGCTATAAAAACTACAGGGTTCATCGCGGAATGAGAAATTAGGGACCATGGTTTCATCGAATCCACGAATCTTCTTGGGTGCGGTGTCGGCAATAGCACGAAATTCAGGTTTCGTCATGTCCTTCTCGACGACCCAGCCGTTTCCATAATCAACCCATGCACCTGAAAAAATGCAGCCTGACGAGACATGGCCAAAAGGGATGTCGAGGGCCGCGCATGCGTGGGCCAGCACTTGGGGGAACAACGTATTACCCTGCAGTGTGTCGGCTTTTGCCGACTCACAGGCATCAACATTCGGCTTCCCCGTGTAGCCGGCTGCGTTGATGATGAAGCTGGGTCTGCTTGACTTGAGGTAGTCGTAAAGCGACTGGAACTTCGTATAATCGACCTCCGAGCGAGAAAGCGCCACAAAACGCTCGCCACGGCGAGTGAGTTCCGTTTGGAAGGCTTGTCCGATGTAGCCCGTGGCGCCGAGGAGGAGGATCATAGGTAAAGCTGAAATTTGGTGAGTAGAACGCTGAAGTTGGAAGTCGAGTTAGCAGAGCTTGTCAGCGTATTGACTGATTTATTGAACCCATACTTCGCCAGTTGGATTCATTTTTTAATTCCGAATGCGGTTGGCCTCTTGAACGACGCTCTCGAGATACGCACGATATTCGCAGTTAGGCATGTCGGTGGCGATGGCGGCGAGCCGTGAGATGCTGAGGAATCCATTTCGGAATGCGGCTTCTTCAGGGC
>Ga0208249_1000863_pt1 | contig 10153 bp, 5 predicted proteins | sample CryBogmetaGMA1M_FD_184546 | JGI IMG/M metagenome (GOLD analysis project Ga0208249, IMG submission 184546) | Freshwater microbial communities from Crystal Bog, Wisconsin, USA - MA1M (SPAdes) | ecosystem: Environmental > Aquatic > Freshwater > Lake | place: Crystal Bog, Wisconsin, USA | collected...
GGACGCCCGCCCGCGAGCGGGGCCGGGCGCTGGTGCTGGCGCCGCGGATCATGGTGGCGAAGGCCGATGTGGTGGGTGACCGCGTCGCGGAGGAGCCGCTGATCGCACGGATCATCCGTGAGACGAAGTCGCTCGCCGAAGACGACTCGGCGCCTCTCAAGGCCGCGCTCCCGCGAGATCTGGAAACGCTCGTCGGCATACTCGACGCCGACCGGCACCTCACGCTCTTTGCCGCGCCGCACTTCCTGCTCACGAGCGGTCGGCCGGCGTTGGCCGGGCCGCTCGCGAAGCTCGCCGAACCGCTCGACAGCCTGTTCGGCGACGGGCTGCAGGCGGTCGCCTTCTCGCTCCACTTCGGCCCCGCGGCCTACGTGGAGATGGACGCCGTGGCCGCACTCGACGTGCCGCCGAAGACGCTCGCCCCCGCGGTGGCCGGCCGCGTGGAGCGCTTGGCCGATCGCGTGGAGGCCTACTGCACCGCCCTCAGCCCCGATCCCTACGGCCGCGTGCTCGTGCTCCGCCTGCCGGCGATGCTCCGCGTGCTCGCCGCCCAGCTGCGAAGCGGTGCGGAGGGGAAGGGGGTGGTGCTCAACGCCTACCTGCCGCGTCACGCCCCCCACAACATCGCCCTCGCGGCGGAGCTGGCGCTCGCCCAGACGCCCGGGGCGGCGGTCGCGAGCGGCAGCCCGCAGCCCGTGCCGGCCCCGGCGTTGCAGGGGGCGATCGGCAAGCTCGGCCGCACGATGACGCTCACCTTCGCGAAGGACAATCTGGAGCGGTCGATCCAGATGGTGTCGGACGAGACGGGCGTGCCGATGGAGATCCTCGGCGGCGACCTGCAGCTCGAAGGGATCACGAAGAATCAGTCCTTCGGGCTCGACGAGCGCGACAAGACCGCCGACGAGATCCTCCGCGTGATCCTCGCCAAGTCGAATCCCGACGGCAAGCTCGTCTACGTCGTCAAGGAAAAGGACGGCGAGGAGTGGGTGTTGGTCACCACCCGCGCGGCCGCCGCGAAGCGAGGCGACCCGCTGCCCCCTGCGTACGTGCCCTGAGTGGCCGTAGGTTTTCTGAAAGTGGCCGCAGGTTTTCAACCTGCGGAGCGCGAGGTGGCCTCCCCGTTCGGGGCTCGCCATCAGGAAGCCCAATCGCGTAAGCGATGGGGATCGTGCCCGTGACCGCCGCTCAGGGCTACCCGTGCCCATCGCCGGACGCTCGCTGCGCCCATCCTGCTGTCGCGCCGTCGCCGCCGTCCCAGCGTCGGCTCCGGCTTACGGTCGCCGGGCAGAGCCCGGCTCCCAGCATGCGGCGCTTCGCTCGCTCGATGCTGACTTCGCTTCGCCATCCATGGCTGCGCTTGTCAGCAACGCCGGCTCACGGACACGGGCAGCCCCTCGCTGATCCTCGTTTCAGGCAAGCGGACGGACCTACAGGCTGCTGGCCGCCGGTCATGCGCTGCCTGCGGCTTTCTCCTTCGGATGCGACCTCGGCACATCGACGGAGCAGCCGGTCGGAGGCACGCGCAGAAGCCGGTGAGACTTGTGGACGTCGGGCGTCGACATTCCGACCGAGCAGCGAACTCACAAGTCCCGCCGGCGCCGAGCATGTCTCCGACCGGCTGCGGCGCGGCCCGCCCGCAGGCCAGCGAACCCCGCCCACGCGAGAGGCCTCAGCCGCCGAGCAGGACCAGGGCCATGCCCATGTAGATCAGGATGCCGACGACGTCCACGATCGCCGACACGAAGGGATTGCTCATCAGCGCGGGGTCGAGGCCCAGCGACCTGAAGATCAGGGGCAGCACGCAGCCCACGAGCGAGCCCACCATCACCACGCTGAGCACCGTGGCCGGGATCACGAGCGCGTGCACCGGATTGGGCGCGTAGGCGAGGCCGAGGAGGTAGCCCGGAATCGCCAGCAGCAGCCCGAGCATCAGGCTCACGGCGAACTCGCGGCGGAGGATTCGCTGCCAGTCGCCGAGCTTGCAGTCGCCGGTCGAGAGCGCGGTGATCACGAGCGTGGCCGCCTGGTTGCCGGAGTTGCCCCCGCTGGCCACGACCAACGTGATGAAGTACATCAGCCATTTCGGGGGCTCCTTCCACTTCGCGAGCACCATGGCCGTCACCGCTGCCGTGGCGAACAGGATCGCCAGCCAGATGCCCCGCTTCCAGGTGAGCGACACGACGGTCGCTTCCAGATAGCCCTCACCGAGCGGGGCGATGGCGGCGATTCGCTGGGCGTCGTCGGTGGCCTCCTGCCGGACGGCGTCGAGCACGTCGTCGTGGGTGACGATTCCCACGAGCCGGCCGCGGTCGTCCACCACGGGCATGGCAATGAAGTCGAAGCGGGCGAGCTGCTCCACCACCCGCTCCCGTGGGTCGTCCATGCGGACGGTGATCACGTCCTTCTGCATCAGGTCCGAGACGAGGCTCGTCGGCTTGGCGAGGATCAGGTCGCGGAGCGACACGAAGCCCAGCAGCCGCCGCTCGGCGTCGAGCACGTAGATGTAGTAGATGCTCTCGCTATTGGGGGCCTGCGAGCGGAGCCGGGCGATCGCCTCGCCCGCCGTGATCTCGGCGGGGAGCGAGGCATACTCCGTCGTCATCATCGAGCCGGCCGAGCCCTCCGGGCAGGAGAGCAGCATGCGGATGTCGTGCCGCTCCGCCTTGGCCACCAGCGGCAGGATCTCCTCCACGAACTCCGGATCGAGCTCGCGGAGCAGGTCGTCGCGGCTGTCGGGGGCCATCCACTCGATGAGGCCGCCGAGGTGCTGGCGGTCGGAGGCCTTCATCAGGGCCACCTGTCGCGGCATCGGGTAGTACGGGAAGATCTCCGCCTGCCGCTCCACCGGGACGGCGTCGAGCATCCGCCAGAGCTCGCCGTCTTCGAGGCCCTCGGTGAACTCCGCCACGGTCGCCGGGTGGAGTTCCTCCGCCACCTCGCGGAGGCCGGCGGTGTCGCCCTCCGCGAGCATCACCCGCAGCTCGGGGATCAGGATGGGGTTGGCGGTGGGCATGGCGGGAGGCCCGGGCCACGGGGAGGGGAGGGGCCTATACTGCGTCGTAGTCCCGTTACCGACCAAGTATGCCATCGGAATGAGCCGACGCGAGCGACGCGATCTCGACGTGGTCATGGCCCGCATCGGCCTCGTGGTCGCGGTGCTCTGCGTTGCCATGGCCGGCCGGGCTGACGCCGACGACGCGGCCGCGAGCCGGGCCCGCGGGCTTGAGCTCCTCCTCTCGAAGGCCTATCTGCCGGCCGACTTCGACCAGGAGGTGTTCGACGCCCTGTGGACGGTCTGGGAGGAGCCGCTGCGGTCGCAGGCCGAGCAGGCGTCGGTGCCGGAGCGGCGGCGAATGGCGATGGAGCGGTATGGGCTCGTGCCGCATCCGGACGATCCGTCGCGGAGCATGCAGTATGTGGTCGATGACGACGGTCGCTGGGTGATGAACTGCCTGGCCTGCCACCAGGGGCAGGTTCGCGGAACGGCGGTCCCGGGCCTGTCCAACTCCAGCTACGCGCTGGAGACGCTCACCGAAGAGGTTCGCCAGGTGAAGGTCCAGCAAGGGAAGGCCTTCAGCCACATGGACGTGGGCTCGCTGCTGCTCCCGCTCGGCACCACCAACGGCACGACCAACGCGGTGATCTTCGGGGTGGCCCTGATGCGGCACCGCGCTCCCGACCTCTCGATCGTGCAGCGGCCGCCGCGGCTCGACCTCGTGCACCACGACATGGACGCCCCGGCCTGGTGGCACTACAGCCGGCGGAAAACCCTCTACGCCGACGGCTTCGCCCCCAAGGGGCACCGGATCCTGATGCAGTTTCTGCTCGTCAAGGAGAACGGCCCGGAGAAGTTTCACGAGTGGGAAGACGACTTCCGGGCGATCGAGTCGTGGATCACGTCGCTCGAGCCACCGAACTGGACCGGCCCGCTCGACCGCGGCCTGGCCGACCGCGGGGCGGCGGTGTTCGCCGAGCACTGCAGCGCGTGCCACGGCAGCTACGGCGCCGACGGCTCGTATCCCGACCGCGTGATCCCGATCGAGGAGGTGGGCACCGACCGCGTCCGCCTCGACTCGCTCACGGCGAAGGAGCGGGCCGACCTCACCTCCAGCTGGTTCGGCCACTTCGGCGCCGACGGCCGCGACCTCGAAGATCGCACGGCGCCGACCGGCTACGTGGCGCCGCCGCTCGACGGCGTCTGGGCGACGGCGCCATACTTCCACAACGGCTCCGTTCCCACGCTCTGGCACGTGCTCCATCCAGCCGAGCGGCCGGTGGTCTGGCGGCGGACGCCGACCGGCTACGACGACACCCGGGTGGGCCTGGAGGTGGAGGAACTCGCTGACCTGCCGCCGGGGCGGCTGCGATCGTCCGACCGGCGGACGTTCTTCGACACACGGAAGCCCGGCAAGAGCGCCGCCGGCCACGACTTCCCCGACGTGCTCACCGAAGACGAGAAGACGGCGGTGCTTGAATACCTCAAGACGCTCTGACGCCGAGCGCATGCAGCGGCGCGGCACGGGAGGATTCCGCAGGTTGAAAACCTGCGGCCACGGGAACCCACGTGGGTGCAGGTTTTCAACCTGCACGTGCAGGTCCCACCGCCCCGTCCCGGTTCGGCAAGCGAGGGGCTGCCCATGCCCGGGAGCCGGGCTATGGAAGCAAGCGCAGGCAGGATGCCGAAGCGCAGCGGACATGCAGAGAGCCTCGGCCTGGAGGGCCGAGGCGAACGTCCGGCGACGGGCATGGGTAGCCCCGAGCGATGTGGTCCACAGGGCCCATTCCCGCAGGTTGAAAACCTGCGGCCACTTTCAGGCATGCGCAGCCCCGAGCGGCGCGGCCACCAGGCCAGACACGCCAGGGCCGGGCACCGCAGGTTGAAAACCTGCGGCCACTTTCGGGCATGGGCAGCCCCGAGCCTGCGGCAACGGGCGACGGTACGAGACGGCACAATGTGATACGATTTCTCGACCGCGGCGGGGCCGCGTGACACCGACCGGAGACCACCGATGACCCAGCTCGAAGCCGCCCGTGCCGACCAGATCACGCCCGAAATGAAGTTCGTCGCCCAGCGCGAAGACCTCTCCGAGGAGGTGATCAAGAGCGAGGTGGCCCGGGGCCGGATGGTGATCCCCGCCAACACGGTGCACCTCACGAAGCGGCTCGAGCCGATGGCGATCGGCATCGCCGCGCTCACGAAGATCAACGCCAACATCGGCAACTCGGCGGTGACCAGCGACGAGCAGACTGAACTGCAGAAGCTCCACATGGCGGTCCACTACGGCGCCGACACCGTGATGGACCTCTCCACCGGCAAGGACATCGACACCATTCGCCAGGCGATCATCGACGCCTCGCCGGTGCCGATCGGCACCGTGCCGATCTACCAGATGCTCGAGGAGCTCGGCGGCGACATCGACGACATGCGTCCGCAACACTTCCTCGACATGTGCGAGAAGCAGGCGAAACAGGGGGTGGACTACATGACCGTCCACGCCGGGCTGCTCCAGGAGCACCTCCACCTCACCATGGGCCGGATCACCGGGATCGTGAGCCGGGGCGGCTCGCTGATCGCCCGCTGGATGATGACCCACAAGCAGCAGAACCCGCTCTACACCCACTTCGAGGATCTCTGCGACATCTTCCGCCAGTACGACGTGACCTGGAGCCTCGGCGACGGCCTCCGCCCCGGCAGCATCGCCGACGCCAGCGACGAGGCGCAGTTCGCGGAGCTGCACGTGCTCGGCGAGCTCACCCGCCGCGCCTGGAAGAAGGGCTGCCAGGTGATGGTGGAGGGCCCCGGCCACGTGCCGATGGATCAGATCGACATGAACGTGAAGCGGCAGATGGAGGAGTGCGACGAGGCGCCCTTCTACGTGCTCGGGCCGCTGGTCACCGACATCGCCCCCGGCTACGACCACATCACCAGCGCCATCGGCGCGGCGCTCGCCGGCTGGAGCGGCGCGGCGATGCTCTGCTACGTGACCCCCAAGGAGCACCTCGGGTTGCCCGACGCGGAGGACGTGAAGCAGGGGGTGATCGCCTACAAGATCGCCGCCCATGCCGCCGACCTCGCCCGGCACCGCAAGAACGCCCGCGTCCGCGACGACGCCCTCTCGCGGGCCCGGTTCGCCTTCGACTGGAACGAGCAGTTCCGGCTGTCGCTCGATCCCGAGACCGCCCGGAAGTATCACGACGAGACGCTGCCGCAGGAGACGTTCAAGAGCGCCCATTTCTGCAGCATGTGCGGACCGAAGTATTGCTCGATGAAGATCTCGCAGGAGATCCGCGACATGGCGGCCGCCGAGGGGGCGGACGTGGTCACGCTCGCGGTTCCCGCGCCGCACGGGTCGTGATCGCCGTCTGGCTGACGCTCGTGGTCGTGTGTCTCGGCGGCCTCGGGCGGGCGGCCGCCGAGGTGCCCGACCTTTGGCAGCGGCAGCGGGGTGACGACTGGCCGCACTTCCTGGGGCCGAACGGCGACGGCACGAGCCGCGAGACGGGCTTCTTCACGGCCACGGGCCTTCGCGGGGCGAAGCTGCTCTGGAGCCGCCGCATCGGCTCGGGCTACGCGATGCCGTCGATCAGCCGCGGCCGCCTCTTTCAGTTCTCCCGCGTGGGCGGCCGCAACCGGCTCGATTGCCTGCGGGCCGAAACCGGGGAGCCGCTCTGGCAGTTCGACTACGACACTGAGTACGAAGACCTCTACGGCTACGAGAACGGGCCCCGGTGCTGCCCGGTGATCGACGAGGACCGCGTGTATCTCCTCGGGGCGGAGGGGATGCTCCACTGCCTGAGCGTGGTCGACGGCTCGGTGATCTGGAAGCTCGACACGACCGCCCGGTTCGGCGTGGTGCAGAACTTCTTCGGCGTGGGGAGCACGCCCGTGATCGAGGGCGACCTGCTCATCGCCAACGTCGGCGGCTCCCCGCCCGAGAGCCGCGAGCTGCCGCCCGGCCAGCTCGACCGCGTCCGTGGGCTCGATTCCGGCGTGGTGGCCTTCGACAAGCGGACCGGCGAGGTGCGGTATCAGTTCAGCGACGAGCTCGCCAGCTACGCGAGCCCGACGCTGGCCACGATCGCCGGCCGCCGCTGGGGGTTCGTTTTCGCCCGTGGCGGGCTCGTGGGCTTCGACCCCGTGGCGGGCCGGCAGGACTTCCACTTCCCGTGGCGGGCCTCGATCCTCGAGAGCGTCAACGCCGCCAACCCGGTGGTGGTGGGTGACGAGGTGCTGATCAGCGAGACGTATGGCCCCGGGGCGGCGCTCGTCCGCGTGAAGCCGGGGGGGAGCGAGGTGGTCTGGCAGGACGATCCGCGAAAGCGAGAGAAGAGCCTCAAGGCCCATTGGAGCACGCCGATCCATCACGAGGGCTACGTCTACGCCTGCAGCGGCCGGCACACGCAGGATGCCGACCTGCGGTGCGTCGAGTGGAAGACCGGCCGGGCCACCTGGTCGCAGTTCGGCCTGGGGCGGGGCAGCCTCCTCCTGGTCGAGGGCCACCTCTTCTATCTCCTGGAGAACGGCACGCTGCTCGTGGTCCGGGCCACCCCGCGTGCCTTCGAGCAGGTCGGTGAACTGCCGCTCGTCGCCGACGAGCCGGCCGCCGGAGGCGAGCCCGCGCGGCTCCTGCGGTATCCGGCCTGGGCGGCGCCGATCCTCGCGCACGGCCTGCTCTACGTGCGGGGCGCCGACCGGCTCGTGTGCCTCGAACTCGAGCGCGACCCCGCCGCCCCGTGAGCCGCCCCGCGGCGCCAGCGCAGCATGAATCCCTTCCCGAGCGAGACCCGGCGGCTCGAGTTCGTCGTTCGGGTGCTGGCGGTGGCCACGCTCGTCTGCCTGGCGTTTTCGTGGCGGCTCTGGATCTCCACGCGGCTCTATCCGCTCGTGCCGCTCTTCGGGCTCGTGCCGCCGTTTCCCTACCCGCTCGATCACGCCGTGGCGGCGGTGCTCGTCGGGCTGCTCGTGACGCTCGCGGTTCGGCCGCTCTCCGTGCCGCTGGCCGCCGGCGTGGTCGGCCTGTTCGCGGTGCTCTTCATCCAGGATCAGAGCCGCCTCTGGCCGTCGTTCTACGAGTTCTTCTTCCTGGTCCTCCTGCTCGTGGCCCGGCGGCCGGGCGGGGGGGAGCCGGAGGCGGTCCGCACGCTCTCAGGCATGCGGTTCGTGGTGGCTGCCGTCTACTTCTGGGGCGGTTTTCAGAAGCTCACGCCGCACTTCTTTCGCGAGGAGTTTCCCTGGTTCGTGCGGCCGCTGACCGATCTCGTGCCGGTCGAGGTGCCGTTCCTGCCGGCCCTCGGCATGGCGGCGGCGGTCGCCGAGATGCTCATCGGGATCGGCCTGATGACCACGCGGTTCCGCAGGCTGGCCCTGGCGGAGGCGCTCGTGATGCATGCGGTGATCCTCGTCTGCATCGGCCCGATCCGCAGCAACTGGAACGACAGCGCCTGGATCTGGAGCCTGGCGTCGGCGGCGCTCGCCGTGGTGCTGTTTCGCGACGCGCCGCCCTTCGACGTCCGGCAGCTGGTGGCGGCTCCGCCCTTGCGGTGCCTGCCGCAGGCGCTGGCGGTGGTGTTCGTGGGCCTGATGCCGGTGCTCAACAACGTGAACCGCTGGGACTCGGCCCTGTCGTTCAACGTGTACACCGGGAACGTGAGCACCGGCTTCATCCTCATGGCTCCCGAGGCGGCCGCGCGGCTGCCGGCGGAGATCACGCGGCACGTGGCCCGGCAGGGGGAGTGGTCGGTGCTCGACGTGGGGGCGTGGTCGATGGCCGAGTTCAACGCGGGCGCGTATCCCGAGGACCGCGTGTTCCGGGCGATCTTCGCCGCGATCTGCGGCCGGCTGGCCGATCCCGCGGCCCGGCTGCTGGTGATCCGCAAGGCAGACTGGTTCGGGCCCAAGCAGCCGACCGTGCGGGCCTGCGGCGCACCGTGAGCCGCCGGCGGCGGGGCTACTTCTTCGACCAGCCGGTGCCGTCGGGGCGGTCCTCGAGCACGATGCCCGCCTCCGTGAGCTTGTTTCTCACGAGGTCGGCGGTCGCGAAATCCTTCGCCTTGCGGGCGTTGGCCCGGATTTCGATCACGAGCTCCATGAGCTTCGCCACCAGGCCCTCGTCGGCGCCCCCGGTCTGCGGCGGCGGCGCGAGGAACAGGCCGAGCACGCCGGTGAGCTCGCGGAGCGTGAGCATCATGGCGTCGAGCATCGCCAGTTCGGCCGCCGGCTTCTTGGCCTCGAGGCCGTGCTGGTCGATGAACTTGTTGACCACGCGGACATAGTCGAACAGCGACGCGATCGCGATGGCGGTGTTGAAGTCGTCGTCCATCGCCGCCAGGAACTTGTCACGGAGCGGCGTCACCTCGGGGCCGGCCGCGGCCACTGCCGCGTCGCCCGCCCGCCGGTCGCGGCAGGGCAGGGCGTAGAACGACGTGCCGCTCACCCGCTGGAAGCGGGCGAAGAGTCGCTCGAAGGCCTCCATGGCGCGGGCGCTTTCGCCGAGCGGTTCCTCGCCAAAGTGGATCGGGCTGCGGTAGTGCGTGGAGAGCAGGAGCACGCGGATCGCCTCGGGGCGGTGCCGCTCCAGCAGTTTCTTGAACGGCTCGGCGCCGGTGGACTTCGAGATCTTCGTCGCCGCCTGGGCGGCCGCGTCGTCGGCGGCATCCTCGGAGCCCCGCGGACGGCCCCCCACCTTGCCGGCGGCGCCGGCCGCCTGCATCAGGCCGTTGTGCATCCAGAAGGTGGCCATCGGGCAGTCGTGGAGCGACTCACTCTGGGCGATTTCGTTCTCGTGGTGCGGGAACACGAGGTCGAGGCCCCCGCCGTGGATGTCGAAGTGCGGCCCGAGGATCGCCTTGCTCATCGCCGAGCACTCGATGTGCCAGCCGGGCCGGCCAGGACCCCACGGGCTCTCCCAGGCAGGTTCGCCCGCCTTGGCCTTCTTCCAGAGGGCGAAGTCGGCCGCCGAACGCTTGCGGTCGGCCGTGGATCCACCCTCGCCCTGCGTGCTTTCGACGGAGCGGTTGGTGAGTTTGCCGTAGTCGGGGTCGCGGGTGACGTCGAAGTAGACGTCGCCGTCGCTGGCATAGGCGCAGCCCTTGGCGATCAGTCCCTCGATGAAGGCGATGATCGTGCCGATGTGGTCGGTGGCCTTCGGCATCT
>Ga0208249_1000866_pt1 | contig 10140 bp, 7 predicted proteins | sample CryBogmetaGMA1M_FD_184546 | JGI IMG/M metagenome (GOLD analysis project Ga0208249, IMG submission 184546) | Freshwater microbial communities from Crystal Bog, Wisconsin, USA - MA1M (SPAdes) | ecosystem: Environmental > Aquatic > Freshwater > Lake | place: Crystal Bog, Wisconsin, USA | collected...
GCCGCAAGCGACCTTTTCGCCCTGCTTCGGCGGGCCGTTTCTCGTCTGGCATCCGATGAAGTATGCCGGGCTGCTCGCCGAGAAGATCCGCCGCCACAAGGTGCACGTCTGGCTCGTGAACACCGGCTGGAGTGGCGGGTCGTATGGCATCGGCAAGCGGATGAAGCTGCCGATCACCCGAGCGATCATCGATGCGATCCATTCGGGCGACCTGCAAACCGCCCCGGCGGCGGCCGACGACGTGTTTGGGCTCGACGCGATCACGGCCTGCCCGGGCGTGCCAGCCGAGGTGCTCGTGCCGCGCAACACCTGGGCCGACAAGGCCGCCTACGACGTGACGGCGCGGAAGCTCGCCGGCCTCTTCGCCCACAACTTCCGCCAGTATCTCGAGCGAGTGACGAGCGAGGTCGCGATGGCCGGCCCGAGCGAATGACCTCGCCTCCGCGAATCGCTCCCGCGGGAGAATCACACTGGATGCGGCGTCTGTCATGGCCGCACCCCACGCCTCACGGCGTTGGGCTTGGACAATGCATGGCACGTAGCACAGGTTACCAACCTGTGCCTCATGTGCCGCAGGTTGAAAACCTGCGCTCCGTATGCCGAGCGAAAGCCGACCGGCCGTAAGGCCGCGGGCGAACCACACTGGACGCGGCGCCTCGTGGCGGTTCGTCCCACGCCTCACGGCGTTGGGCTTAGACAATGCCTGGCACGTAGCACAGGTTGCCAACCTGTGCCGAACATACCGCAGGTTGAAAACCTGCGCTCCGTATGCCGAGTGAAAGCCGACCGGCCGTAAGGCCGCGGGCGAACCACACTGGACGCAGCGTCTGTCATGGCCGCACCCCACGCCTCACGGCGTTGGGCTTGGACAATGCGAAGCACGTAGCACAGGTTGCCAACCTGTGCCGAACATACCGCAGGTTGAAAACCTGCGCTCCGAGAGGCCCTGAGCCTCGTGAACGCCGGACACGCCGATGACGAGGTTTGTGAAAGTGGCATTCGCCGGGCTATCCTGCCGGAGGAGGCATTCATGAACGTGACTTCGGAATCGGCACGCGGGTTCGACATCTGGCTCGCCTCGATCACCCGAGGCGAGTGGCTGCCGTTCCTGCCCGCGCGGCTTCGCGAGCCCGCGGCCCGGGCGGCGATCCAACTGCTCGTGGCGGCGGTCGTGCTCCTTGCCGTGGCGCCGCTCGCCGACCGCAAGGGGGCGGACTGGATGGAGGCGTCGTTCACCCGCACGCTGGCGGCACTCGCCGCCACCCGCGGCCTCGACAGTGCGATCTCGCTGGCGCAGAGTTCCGAGGTCAGCTTCTCGTTCGGCCCCGGCGGCAGCCTCGGCATCGGGCAGGCGCTCGACCCCGTGAACGACCTCGTCGAGCAGTACGGGGCACTCTTGCTCACGAGCACGACGGCCCTCGGGGTGCAGCGGCTCGGAATGCAGATCGCCGCGACGCTGGGCGCCTGGCTCTTTCTACCGGCGCTCGCCGCCGTCGGCCTGTCGGCCGTCTGCAGCGACGGCGGCCGGCGGTCGCTGATCGGCTGGAGCCGGCGGCTCTTCGGCCTCGCGCTCTTCGCCCGGCTCGCGCTTCCGGCCGCGGGCTGGATCGATTCGCTCGTCGCCGAGCGGTTTCTCGAGCCCGGCTACCAGCGGGCCGCAGCCGCGGTGGCGGCCACGACGGAGTCGATCGAGCGGGTCGAGGCGGCCGACGCGGATCGTGCGTGGTGGGAGCGGTACAACCCGGTGGACGCGATCGGCGATCGGGCCCAGAAGATCTACGAGCAGCTCGCGGCGGTCGGCGAATCGATCGTGAACCTCGCGATCTACTTCACGATCTCGACGATCGTGCTGCCGCTGGGCACCCTCTGGCTGCTCTCGCGGCTCACGGGGGTGTTTTTCGCTGCCCGCACCGACCGCTAACGCGGCTCACCCAGGGCAGCGGCGGCACGGCCTGCAGGAAGCGTAACGCCGTAAAGCGTACGGCAAGGCCGCAGGAAGCGTCACGCAATCGCGGGCAGGTGAGGTGCTTGATTCTTGATGACAGCACCGGTGCTATCATAGTGGAATGGAACGGCTACGGATCGTCGTCGATACGAACGTCATCGCGGCAGCGATGACGAGCGCGACCGGAAGCAACCGGGAGGTGCTTCGCTGTTGCCTTGGTGGCGTCGTGGAGCCCCTCCTCAGCAACGCACTTTTTCATGAGTACGACAGTCTCGTCACCCGGCCATCGGTGATCGCCCGCTGCCCGCTCAAGCCGAGGGAGCGGGCCGAACTGCTCGACGCATTTCTCGGAACATGCACCTGGGTTCGCATATCGTTTCGCTGGCGCCCAAACCTCGTGGACGAGTCTGACAATCACCTGATGGAACTAGCCGTGGCGGGCGGGGCGAAGACGATCATCACAAACAACGTTCGCGATCTTCGGTCGGGCGAGTTGGTCTTTCCCGACATCGACATCATGACCCCCGCAGAGTTCCTGAAGCACCTGAGGAAACGATCATGACCACGCTGACCATTCGCATTCCGGACGACACGGCCGCCCGCCTGAGGGACATGGCAAAACACCGGGGCATCAGCCTGAACAAGCTCATGGAGGAGTTCTCGACGACCAGCCTGGCGGAGTTCGACACCGAGACCCGTTTTCGACTTCGCGCGGCAAAATCATCGCCCGGTCGCGGGCTGGCGATCCTCGACAAGCTTGACGCAGCACTGAAGAAGCGCGGCGCGAAGCGAAAGCGGCCCGGCCGCTGAGGCCCAGCGCCCGGCTCCCATCGCTTACGCGATTGGGCTTTCTGATACCGATTTCAGAACGCGACGGGGCGGATGCACCGCAGGTTACCAACCTGCGGCTACGAGGAAGCATAACGCCGTGAGGCGTACGGCCGCCCTCAGGCCGCGGCCCGCTGCTTCCGCCACCGCATCATCGCGGCGAGGCCCGCGCTGGCGAGCAGTGATGCACACATGGAAGGCTCCGGTACGACCGTGATAAAGCCCGTCGCCGCATTGAACGTGGCCGATTGCCCGGCTCCAAGGCCGGTGGCGTTCACCGCCGAGAAGCTGCCCGAGCGGCCACCCGTGTTGGCGAAGATCTGGAGCACATTCGCGCCGTCGGCGTACGTGCCGCCGCTGAAGGCGAGGTTGAGTATCCCGCCGAACACGACGCTGCCGCTGCCGCTCACGAGGTCGAACGTTCCCGCCGTGTAGGTAGGGCTCGTGATCTCAAACACGCTGCTGCCCGAGTTTGAGAGGTCGAGCGAGAGGCCCGTGCCCACGGTGATCGTGCCGGCGCTGTTGCCCGGCGCCAGCGACCCGAGCACGGCGAGCGACTTGCCGCTGCCCGAGAGCGTGCCCACGCCTGCAAGGTTACCGGTGGCGGGCAGCGAGTAGGTGCCGGCCGTGAGGGCGGCGATGTCGAACACGCCGGGGCTGCCCGTGGTGCCGAGGTTTAGGCCGCCGGTGCCGATGCTACCGGCGCCCGAGAGGGCGACCGTGCCGGCCGAGATCGTGGTGCGGCCGGTGTAGGAGTTGGCACCCGCAAGCGTGAGCAGGCCCGCGGCCTGCTTCGTGAGCCCACCGGTGCCGCTGATCGTGCCGGAAAAGCTCAACGCGTTGGAGCGGTTGAACGCGAGCGTGGCGTTGTTGGCCACGTTGCCGGCGATGGATCCGGTCGTGCCACCGGCGCCGATCTGCAGCGTGCCGGAGTTGATCGTCGTGGTGCCCGTGTAGGTATTGCTGGCGGAGAGGGTGAGCGTGCCGAGGCCCGACTTCGTGAGCCCGCCGGTGCCGCTGATGGTACCGGAAAAGCTCAACGCGTCAGAGCGGTTGAACGCGAGCGTGGCGTTTGTCACCACGTTTCCGTTGATGGATCCGGTCGTGCCGCCGTCGCCGATTTGCAGCGTACCCTCGCTGATCGTCGTGCTGCCCGTGTAGGCGTTGCTGGCGGAGAGCGTGAGGGTGCCGAGGCCCGACTTCGTGAACCCGCCGGTGTTGCTCACGGCCAGGCCGGTTGCGAACGTCACATTTTGGCCGTTGGTGTCGATCGCGATGGCGCTGCCGCTGTTGCGAATCTTGGCCGAATAGTCCACGGTGTTGCTGGCGGAGTATTGCAGCGTGCCGCCGCCGCCTTGATAGTCAAACAGGGACGCAGGCGTGCCGAAGGAGATTGTGCCGCTCCCAGCGAGGGCATTGGCATTGCCGAGCGCGAGCACGCCGGCGATGACGTACGTGGCGCCCGTGTAGGCGTTGCTGGCGGAGAGCGTGAGCGTGCCGGAGCCCATCTTGGCGAGCCCACCTGTGTTGCTCGCTGCCAGTCCGCTTCCGAACGTGACGTTTTGGCCGCCGGTCGCGATCGCGATCGTGTTGACGCTGTTCAGAATCCTGGCCGAGTAGTCGACGCTATTGCTGGAACTGTATGTGAGCTGTCCGGTATACGCGGTGGTGCCGGAGAACCCGCCGCCGCCGAAGGAAATCGCACCGCCTCCTGCGAGGGCGTAGGGATTCGAAACCACGAACGAGGCTTCGTTGATGTACGTGACGCCTGCGTAGGTGTTGCTCCCGGAGACATACAGGGCGGCCCCGCCAACCTTCGCCAGTCCGCCGGTGTTGCTGGAGTCCACGTTGCCTCATAAGGTGAGGGAGCCGGCGGTTTGTGCGCAGATCGCGATGGCGCTGCCGCTGTTCTGAATCCTGGAAGAGACGGTCCCAGTCGCCCACAGCGTGCCGCCGCCAAAAGTGATGACGCTGCCGCCGAGGTTGCGGTCGCCAACGGGGCACCGCAGCGTGCCTGAGTTGATCAACGTGACCCCCGTGTAGGTGTTGTTGGTCCCGGTGATCGCGAGGAAGCCGGCGCCTGCCTTCGTGAGCCCGCCCGTGCCGCTGATGATGCCGGCATAGGTGCTCGAGTTGGAGAGGTTGAACGCGAGCGTGGCGTTGGTGACCACGTTGCCGGCAATGAATCCGGTCGTGCCACCGTTGCCGATCTGCAGCGTGCCAGAACTGATCGTCGTGGTGCCCGTGTAGGTGTTGCTGCCGGAGAGGATGAGCGTGCCGGCGCCTACCTTCGTCAGCCTGCCCGTGCCGCTGACCGTGCCGGAATAGGTTGACGCGTCGGAGCGGTTGAACGCGAGGGTGGCGTTGTTGGCCACGTTGCCGGCGATGGATCCGGTCGTGCCGCCGGCGCCGATCTGCAGCGTGCCGGAGCTGATCGTCGTGGTGCCCGTGTAGGTGTTGCTGCCGGAGAGCGTGAGGGTGCCGGTACCGCTCTTCGTAAGCCCGACCGTGCCCGAGCCGTTCCTGATCGAGCCCGCAAACGTGGAACTGGTCGCTGCGGTCGCCGTCAGCATGACCAACCCGGCGGCTCCCGATTGAATCGTGCCGGCCGAGGAGCCGCTCAGGGCGTTGACCGCCAGCGAGCGGGCGCTGAGGTCGAGGGTGCCGCCGTTGACCGCGAGCGATCCGCCGTTCCCCAGGGCGGTGCTGCTGCCCATGGCGAGCGTGCCTCCCGAGATCGTCACGCCGCCCGTGAAGGAGTTGGCGCCACTGAGCAACAGCCTGCCAGCGCCTGCCTTGGTGACCGCACCCGAGCCGCTAATGGCGTCGGAATAGGTGTAGTTGTCCGACTGATTGAAGGCGAGCGTGCCGTTGTTGGTGAGATTGCCGACAGAGATCCCGCTGCCAGTGCCGCCCGTGCCGATCTGGAGCGTGCCGCCGGCATTGAGATTGATCGTGCCCAAGCTCGTGCCGCTGACGGTGGCCTTGGTGAGAAAACCGGATACGGTCACGAGCCCACCCGTCATGGTGACCGTGCCGGTGGCGATGGCGAAATCTTCCGGGTAGTCGGGGTCGTTGTAGTAGTTGCCGACCTGGAGATCGCCGCTGGCGGCCCAGGTGCCGCCCGAAACCGTGACGATGCCGACGGAGTTATTCCGGTTGGCGATGTAGCCACTGGTGTTGGTAACGCTGCCACCAGTCACGTTGAGCGTGCCGGTGCCGCTGCTACCGACGACGAGAGTGCCGTTGGTGGCCCAGGTGCCGCTTGAAACCGTGGCGGTGCCGACGCCGTCAAAATCGCCGATAATGCCATTGATGTTGGTGACGATGCCGCCATTGACGTTGAGCGTGCCGGTGCCGCTGTTGCCAACAGTGAGACTGCCGCTGGAAGCCCAGGTGCCGCCCGAGATGTTGGCGGTGCCAGTGCTGCCAACGACGTAGCCAATGTTGCCGTCCACGTTGGTGACGCTGCCGCCGCTGACGTTGAGCGTGCCGTTGCCGGGAGAGTTTCCACCTATAGGGTCGACCTGTCCGCCGACGTAGAGGTTGTTGCCGTTGGTCCACGCACCGCCCGAAACGGTTGCAATTGCATCACCATACGTCGGCGAGGAGACCATGCCGTCTCCATTGACCACGCTGCCGCCCGTGATGGTGAGGGGGTTATTTGCTGTGACTTGGTAGTTGGTCGGCGTTGTGCCGTCCGTGGCCCACACGAATCGCAGTTGCCCTGCCGATACGGATACTGTCCGAAAGAAAACATTCGCCTCCGGATAACCAGTTGCCGAGGTTGCAGTCGCCGTGCCTGTGTTCGTCACCGAAAAAAGTCCGTTGTCGACGGCGTCTGAAATAGCGAGGCCAGTGGCAATTGTTAAGGCTCCGGTCGAATTGAACTGGAATGTCCCGCCCCCATGGCCCAAACCACCGCTGACGGTCGCCCCGGGATCCAGTCGCAGTGTTGCTCCAGCGGCGATATCTCCGCCGGCCCAGTTCGTGCCCGCGGGTTGGCCCGTGCCGTAGACGACCGTTCCGGTCGTGACATTCTGTGCCAGTGCCAGTCGCGGCAGGCTGACGACCAGCGCCCAGAGAAAGCCGTGCAGCACGAGGTGCCGCAGCGAGACGCGACTGCGCGAACCGGCCACCAGCAGGCGGGCGAGGGCACGCCCCAAAAACGACGACGCCGAACGGATCGCAACCTTGCGGAAAAGCATGCCAGTGGAACTCGCGGGAGGTGGGGGAAGTCGCCGGTCCGCTGTTCGCGGGTCGACTCATGCCCAACTTGCGGTGCAAATCCCGTGCCAATCCTCTAAACAGAACCAAACAGGCACGGCACGCGCGAACCGTGCAGAAACGACCTGAGGGGGTGGAGCGATTCGCCCCAGGGGGTGGAGTGATTTGCCCCACCCGTCCGGGCGTCACCCAGCCCCCATTGCTCACGCGATTGGGCTTCCTGATATCAAACTCAGAGCGCGAAGGGTCGGATGCACCGCAGGTTACCAACCTGCGGCTACGAGGAAACGCAGCGCCGTGAGGCGCACAGCACTGCCTCATGAAGCGTCACGCCGTGAGGTGTACGGCCGCCCTCCGCGGGCCCCCATCGCTCAAGGCAGGCGCGCATGAACGGGGCAGAAGCGGCTCAGAGGTCGCGCGTTTGGTCGAGAAATACCCAGCCGAACGAGCTGGGAAACGGCGATCCGCATGCCATACTCTAGGCTCGTATTAGGGTAGCCGCTCACAGACCGATGCCTCTTTCAGCCCTTGACCAACTCGATGCGCCGGCCGCCTCTCCGCGGCCGAGGTCCGGCCCGCGGTGGCGGCGGGAGCGGATCTTCTGGGTGTTTCAGGGGCTGTTCTGGCTGGGCGTGGGCTTCGCGGTGTTGGGGCTCTCCACGGCCCTGCGGCCGGGTGAGCCGCTTCCGTGGCGCCCCGTGGCGGCGCGCGTGGTCACCGGCTTCGTGGTCTCCAGCCTCGTGCACCGGTTGGCTCGACTGCCGGCCCTGCGGGCTCTCCCCCGGCCGCAGCGATGGACACTCATCGCGGCGGTGACGGGCCTGGCCATGGTGGCCACGCTCGTGCTCCTCAGCAACGGGCCGACGAGTTGGCGGAGCGACTCGGCGATGGTGCCCCTCGCGCCGCGGCTGGTCGCGGCGTGCATGTGGTGCGCGATCTACTTCGGGATCGACCTGCTCGACGAGCTCCACGAGTCGGAGATAGCGTTTGTGCGGTCGGAGGCCGCCGCCGTCGCCGCAGAGAACAGGGCGCTCAAGGCCGAGGCTGCGTCCCAGCAGCACGAACTGCGGCAACTGCAGGAGCAGATGAATCCCCACTTCCTGTTCAACGCCCTCAACGCCGTGGCGGCCATCAAAGACGACCCCGAGGCCGTGGAGCAGGTGACGCAGGACCTCTCCGAATACCTGCGGTTTGCCCTCCGCGAGGCGCGTGCGCTCGAGCCGCTCGCCCGAGAACTGCATGCCCTGGAAAAGTATCTCGCCGTCCAGCAGCGACGCTTTGGAGAGAATCTCGTCTGCCGGATCACCGCCGACCGGGCCGCGCCCCGCGTGCTCGTGCCGCCGATGATGATCCAGCCGCTCCTGGAGAATGCCCTCCACTACGGCGCCCAGACGAGCAGCATGCCACTGCGGGTAAACGTGCGGGCGAGCGTGAAAGACGACGTGCTGGAGGTGGTCGTCGCCAACTCCGGCCGCTGGGTGCCGCCCGACCCCAGTCGTTCTCCCTGCACGGGTATCCGCACGCTGCGGCGCAGGCTCGACCTGCTCGTCGATGACGCCGCCACCGTGGATGCGATGCTCGAGCCCGACCACGACGGCGGATGGGTGCGGGTGGTGATCCGCATGCCGTCCACGATAAAGAGCCCGTTGCCAGCGCAGACCGCCGAGCCCGCCTGACCTCGAACACCGTATCGCTCCCGCCCCGGACCTCCCGAGATGCTCTCCGCCCTGCTCGTCGATGATGAACCGCTGGCCAACGAACGCATGCGGCAACTGCTGGTCGCGCACAGCGGAATCGAAGTGGTCGGCACCGCCGGCAGCGTGAAAGCGGCGCAGGCGATGCTGGAAGAACGACCGCCCGACGTGGTGTTTCTCGACGTGGAGATGCCCGGAGGCAGGGGGTTCGATCTTCTGCTGAGCATGCCAGCCAGCACGCAGGTGGTGTTCGTGACTGCCCATGAGCAGTATGCGGTGGAGGCCTTCGCCGCATCCGCCGTCGACTATCTCGTGAAGCCGGTCAACCCGGAGCGGCTTGCCGAGACGCTTCGCCGGCTGGGGAAGATGGCGGCGATTCTGCGGGCGAAGTCGGCCGCCGTCGGTGGCGACGCTTCACTTCCCGACGACGAGGAAGCGGACGACGCGACTTCCTCGGGCGAAGTGGATGGCCGCGATGGCACCACGGACGTAGGGTTTGGCGACACGATCAGCGTGCCACTGCGAACCAAGGGCCGCACCGCCCTGGTGCCGATCGGAGACATCTACTGGATCGAGTCGTTTCGCAACTACACCCGCGTCGGCCTGATGAATCCGAGTCGAATCCTGTTCTTTCGGCGGCGGCTCGGGGAGTGGGAGGCAGACCTGCCCGCCGGCCTGTTCGAGCGGTTGGGGAAGTCGCTCGTCGTGCAGATCGCGATGATCCAAGAGACGGAGTGGAAGTCGCGTGATGAGACGGTGCTGACGTTCGCGGCCGACATCGAGCCGCTCGTGATCGGCCGGCCGGCCGCCATGAGGCTGCGGGACGTCCTCGGCGAAGGCGGCGACGAGCCGGCTTGACCCGCATGCGGATTGCGGGTTTTCAACCTGCGGCACATCCGGCACAGGTTGACAACCTGTGCTACTCGACGTGCATTGTCCAAGCCCAACGCCGTAAGGCGTGGGGCGAACCGCCACCAGACGCCGCCTCCTGCGTGGTGCGCCCGCGGCCTCACGGCCGGTCGGCTTTCACGGCGCCATGCACTCGACGCGCGACAAACATGTGTGACCCACATGCGTAGCGCAGGTTGACAACCTGCGGCACATCCGGCACAGGTTGAAAACCTGTGCTACTCGACGTGCATTGTCCAAGCCCAACGCCGTAAGGCGTGGGGCGAACCGCCACCAGACGCCGCCTCCTGCGTGGTGCGCCCGCGGCCTCACGGCCGGTCGGCTTTCACGGCGATTGCGTAGCGCAGGTTTTCAACCTGCGGCACATCCGGCACAGGTTGAAAACCTGTGCTACGTGGGAGGGCACAGGTTGAAAACCTGTGCTACTGGAGGGCACAGTTTGGAAACCTGTGCTACGTAGAGATGTGGAAACCAGTTGAAACCGGGAGGTGCCGGGAGGTTCGACCGAAACCTTGTTTCCCCGGGGCCGTTCAACCT
>Ga0208249_1000867_pt1 | contig 10139 bp, 9 predicted proteins | sample CryBogmetaGMA1M_FD_184546 | JGI IMG/M metagenome (GOLD analysis project Ga0208249, IMG submission 184546) | Freshwater microbial communities from Crystal Bog, Wisconsin, USA - MA1M (SPAdes) | ecosystem: Environmental > Aquatic > Freshwater > Lake | place: Crystal Bog, Wisconsin, USA | collected...
CGAGTGCGACGGTCACGTTCGTGAGGCCGTTGTGGGCCACGCCCCGCCGCGTGCAGTCGACCGCGCGGGCCGACGAGTCGAAGGCGTGGACATGGACGCTCGGGTCGCGGGCGGCGATGCCGAGCGTCACGCAGCCCGAACCGCAGCCGATGTCGAGCACGCGGGTGTCGGCCGCCACGTCGACGGCGTTGAGCAGGTGGCGGGCGCCGGGGTCGATCCGCCGGTGGGCGAAGACGCCCGGACGGGTGAAGGCCGTGAGCAGGTTGCCGCGATCGCGAAACACCACCTCGGAGGAGAAGTCGCGGATCCTGGTCGGCTCACGGGTCTTCTGCACGAGATAGGCGATCGTGCCCGATGCGGCCTTCGCGCCGCCTTCCACGACGGGACGCACGCGAACCGTCTCGCCGGTCTCGGCGAGCTGCCCGTGAAGCCACTTGTCGTGCGGGTTGTCGATCGCAGCGACGAGGTGGCCGCCGATGGCGAGATGCACGAGCGCCGCCTGGAGAATGTCACGCGAGAGCTCGGCCTCGCCGTCCTTCGCGAGTGGAACGACGGCGAGGTCGTATGGCCCCGGCGGCATGTCGGCGACGCACTCGGCCGCGAGGTTGCCGGGCGACGGGGCCCACGACGCGACCGCCGAGTCGCAGGGATGACGGTCCAGAAACCATGCCACGACGGTCGCGGCGGGCCGCTCGACCGCGAGGGCGTGGGCCGCCTGGCCGCGGCCTGCGGTGGTGCACACGATGCGGTCGCCCGCCACTCCGCGGGCGACCGCGAGGGCGTGGGCCTCGGCGGGCCGGGCGGGGAGATGCTCTGCGGAGGGCTTCATGCTCCGCAGAGCATACAACGACTCACTCTGCGGGCCGCCGTGGCCGCTCGGGTCGGTCGCCGCCGGCCGGGCCACCGGGGCCTTCCGGCCGCCGCCGAGGCTCCTCGCCGCCACGCGGCCCGCCCCGCTCGGCCACGGCGTTTCGCATGCGCTGCACGGCCTCAGCGGCGAACTTCTCGAGCTCCGCACGGTCGAGCTTGCCGTCGCCGTCCGCATCGAACGTCATCGCCCGCTCCACCATTCGCTCGGGGGTGGGTCCGCCGGCGCCGGGCCCTTCGCCGCGGCCCGCGCGATCGCGCGGCCGACCTTCACGCGGCCCGCCCTCCGGCCGCGGCCCACTTTCCGGTCCACGATCGCGCGGCGGCGGCGGCCCCGGAGGACCGCGGAAGCCACCCTCGCCACGCGGGATCGGAGGCGCTGGCGGGCGGAACTCCTCATGATCGATCCGGCCGTCACCGTTCTTGTCGAGCTGGGCGAGCGCGGCCGGAGGGCGGGCCGCGTGAAGGGCGTCGAGTTCGTGGTCGTGATTGGCGTCGAGCGCGCCGCGCAGGTGGTCGCGGTGCTCGGGGGGAGGGCCGTCGCGGTGCTCGGGCGGATGCCCGTCGCGGTGCTCGGCCGACTCGGGCGGCTGCGCGAACGCGGCGGTGAACAGCCCGCCGGCCGCGACCGACAGGGCCAGCATGCGGAAGGGGATCGAGGGTCTCATCGGGATGCTCCTGAACATTCGTGGGTGCCTTGTCACGGGGATTCAACGGGGCAGCCGCGCCGAGGTTTCGTCACCGTGCGGTCGCCGCCGTGACGGATTCGCCGACGCACGCCAGAAACCGTCCCGACCGATGGAACAGGCAGCCGTCGGCGATCGCCGGCGTGCCGCTCGCGTCGCTCTCGTCGGAGGCGAAGCGGTTGTGCGCGAGGATTTCGAACCGCGGCTCCGCCGGGAGAACGAACGTGCCGCTCCAGCGGCTGGCGACGTAGATCCGCCCGGCCGAGAAGACGGGCGACGCATAGACCGGCCTGCCCCCGGCCGCGATGCCCTCCACCCTGCTGCGATACACCTGCTCGCCCGTCCGCGCGTTCGCGCAGAACGCCTGGCCGCGGTCGTCGATCCAGTAGAGATGGCCGTCGTGGACGAGCGGCGTGGCCACGTAGGAGCTCGTCTTGCTCGTCCAGAGCACGTGCGACTTCGTGACGTCGCCACGGCCTCCGGTGCGCACGGCGAGCGACCCCGCCGAGCGGAACCCGCCGAACACGTAGACCGTGTCGCCGTCGACGAGGATGCTCGGGGAGACGTTCCCCGTGAGCGGATGCTCGGCGTGCCAGAGCAGCTTGCCCGTCGCCGGGTCGAGACCCCAGAGCTCCTCGGGCACGGCCACGACGAGTTCCGAGCCGCCGTCCGGCACCGTCGCGAGCGCCGGTGTGCCGTAGGCCAGTTCGAGCGCCGCCGCCTCCGACTTCCAGACTTCGCGACCGGTGCGGCGGTCGAGCCCGCGGAGCGACTGGCTCTCCTCGGCGGCGTTGACGATCAGGAGGTCGCCCTGGAGCACGAGGCTCGCGGCGGAGCCCCAGTGGCGGCTGCTCGACTCCTTGCCGACGGCGACCCGCCAGAGCTCCTCGCCGGTGCGGTCGAAGGCGATCACGCCGCTCTTGCCGAAGAACGCGTAGACCGCGTCGGCATCGACGACAGGCGTGCTGCTGGCATAGCCGTGCTCGGTGAGGAAGCCCTCGTACGGATCCTCGGGCAGCTCGGCGGGCACGTCCCGCTGCCACTTCACGCGGCCGGTGGTGCGATCGACGCAGAGCAGGTGGCGAACGAGCTTCGCCGGGTCGCCCACCGGCTCGCCGGGCACTCCGTAGCCGGAGTAGCACGTCACGAACACGTCGTCACCGTGGATCACGGGGCTCGACGAGCCGGGCCCGGGCAGCGGCGTGCGCCAGCAGAGGTTCTTCTCGTCGCTCCACTCGAGCGGCACCGCCGACGCCCCGATGCCGAGGCCGCCGGGACCGCGGAACCGGGGCCAGTCGGCTGCGCGGGCGGCCGGGGCGAGGAGAGCGACGCAGGCGATCGCCGCGAGCGCGTTCTTCATTTGACGATCCTCAGGACATCGTTCCTCTTCACGGCCCGCACGCGCGGGCCGACCTCGAACTCCAGGTGGCAGTCGAGCAGCATACCGAGCGACGCGTCGGCGGGGACATCGATCGTGGCCGACACCGTGTCGCCGTCGCGGGCGATCGCCACCGCCTCGTAGGGGCCGAACTGCACCCACGAGGGCGGCTGCGACGGAACCGGGCCCCGCCGCGCGGCCGCGGGATCGAGCACGAGCGTCACGACGCGGCGGCCGCCGCGGGGCAGCGTGCCAGGACGCACGTCCGCGATCACCGCCTCCATCCGGCTCTCCCCCTCGGCGTTGTCTTCGATCGCCCCCGTGCCCATGCGACGGAGGCCCCGGTTGTTGGATGGCTCGGGCACGCCACGGTAGCCGCCGATCACGTAGGGAAACCGTCCCGGCGTGACGTGGTAGTGGTAGCCCCGCTCGGCATCCTCGTGGCCGTTGCAGACGTCGAGCGCGCGATCGCCCTCGAGATCCTTCGCCATCACGCCGTCGGACTCATGGGGCCCGTGAATCGGAAAACCGTCGAAGGCGAAGCCGATCACGGGCGAATGCCGCTTTCCGTCGTCGGCGAACGGGCTTTTCACGCAGGTCGGATACTTGTGGTAGTGGTACACGCCGGTCTGCTGCGGATGGCCGCAGCAGCTGTCGAGCCAGACCTCCGAGTAGCCTTCGACCGCGTTCACCCCGCCCTGTTCGAAGGGGTTGAAGAACACCACGCCGTTCAAGGCCACGCCGATCGGACCCATCGGCAGCCGCGTGATCTCGGCGGCCGCGCGGGGCTCGAGCGGCAGCCGGAACGTGAACTCCTGCACGCGGATCGTGTTGGGGTTGCCGCTGTTGGGGAACGTGGCCGTCGGGTGGTTGGGCCAGCCCTGGCTCTCGATCACGAGAAACCCCGGCTCGTGGCGGAGACGGACCTCGTCGGTGCCGTCCGAGTTGGAGTCGCTCTGGTGATAGGAGAAGAGGTCGACGTCACGGTCGCCGTCGCGGAAGAGATAGCGGGGCTTCGCGTGGCCCGAGGCGAGCGACCAGCGGCCGCCGACGGCCGCCGGTTCGGCGGCGTGAAGACCCATGGCCGCGATGACCGTCGCCGCGACCGCGAGCAGGATGGGATTCGGCATCGAGCGCCCTCTCTCCGCCCTTGAACGGGCCGACGGAGCGAAGGTCGCGGTCCCGGTCGGCCCGACTCGCCCCCGGGGTGTCAGTTGTTGGCGGCGTTCGACCAGCTGCTGAAGAGGTCGCCACGCTTGATCCGGGAGGCATCCTCCCGCTTCACCTCGGGCGTGCGGTGGGTCACGCGGACGGTCTTGCGACGGTGTCTCCAGGTGCGGGTGTGGGCCTGGGCCACCGGGCCGCTGCCGGGCGGCGCGGCGACGATCGTCGGCGGCTCGGCGACGGCGACGGGCCCGAGGCAGGCGGCGACGGTGATCGCAAGGATGACGCGGCGCAGGCTCATTTGGAAGGTGCATCGGCAGGCAGCGGCTCGAGCGTGAGCGGATCCCGCAGCGGCAGGTGTGTGACCGCGCCGCCGAAGAAATCTGCGACGCTCGCCCGCTTCTCCTGGTCGCCGGCCGCGATCGCTTCCCAGTCGCCGACGACGAGGATCGCCATCTTCTGCGGATCGAGGTGCTTTCGGGCGACACGCTGCAAATCCTCGCGGGTGACGGCGGCCACCTTTTTCCGGAACGTCTTCCAGTAGTCGGCCGGCCGCTTCGTCCACTCGTCGTTGACGAACACCCGGAGCATCTGCGGCTTGCTTTCGAACTGGCGGGGGAACGTCTCGATGAGCCCCTGCTTGGCGGTCTCGAGCTCCTCCTCGGTCACGAGCTCGTCGCGGACCTTGCGGATCTCGTCGAGGACGATCTTCGTCGCCAGCGCGACCGTGGCGTTCTTGCTTTCGAAGCCGGCGCGGAAGTCGCCGGGGTAGTCGACCTTGGGCGCGATGGCAGAACGCACCGAGTAGGCGAGCCCCTCGTTGCTCCGCACCTTCTGCATGAGCCGGCTCGTGAACCCGCCGGCGCCGAGGATCTCGTTGAGGAGAAGCAGTGGAATCGCGTCGGGATCGTCGCGGGCGATCGCGCGGCAGCCCATCACCACCTTGCCCTGCGGAATCGCCTTGGGCACGTGGTAGAGCCCCGGCTCGAGCGTCGCGGTCGGGGGCGTCGGCCCCGGGGCGACCTCGCCGCGCTCCCAGCCGGTGAACGCCTTCTCGAGGCGGCCCATCATGTCGGCCTCCTCGAAGTCGCCCGACACGGCCACGATCGCGTTGCCGGGGTGGACGATGCGGCGGTGCATCGCGGCGAGGCGGTCGCGGTCGATCGCCGCCACCGTCGCGGCCGTGGGCTCGGCGGCCTCGAAGTGCGACGGGCCGTAGACGAGCCGCTTCCACTCGCGGCCGATGATCGAAGAGGCGTCGTCGTTGCGCTGCTTGAGACCCTCGACGGCGCGGGCCCTGGCCGTGTCGAGGCGGGCCTGATCGAAGCCCGGCGACCGCAGCATCTCGACGAACAGCCCGAGGCTCTCGTCAAAGTTCGTCTTCAGGCAGTTCATCGTGGCCGTCGTGAACGTCTCGTTGGCGGCCACCGCCGATTCCGTGGCGAGAAAGTCGAGCGTCTCGTCGAACTCGGCCGGCTTCTTCGTCGTGGTGCCCCCCTCGCGGATCATCCGAGCCGTCATCGCCGCCAGGCCGGGGACGTCGGCGGGGTCGAGCGACGAGCCTCCCTTGAACGTGATCGAGACGGTGATCAGCGGGAACTCATGCGACGGCGCCAGGTAGACCGCGGTGCCGTCGGGCAGCACGCGGCGGAAGGTGGCGGCGGCGGGCGGCTCGAACGCGAGGGGCTCGAACGCGATCTCCTCGGGCCGCCGTGGGATCGCCGCCGCGGCGCGGGGGGCCGCCACCGCGGCCGGCTGCGGCGCCGCCACGGCGGGGGCCGTACGGGGAGCGGCGACCGGCGGGGCGGCCTCGCTCGGCCGCGGGACGAGGACCGGGGCGAGTGCGGCGGCGACGAGCGGAACGAGCACGGAGCGGAAGGTCATGGCGCATCCACGGGGAAGGGGCTCGGGGGTGATCTCGGCCGCCGGGCTCACTCCGCCTTGCGGCGGTAGGTGGCGACGCTGCGGTTCGAATCCTTGAAATACTTCTGGGCCACGCGGCGGATGTCGGCGGCGGTGACCGCCTCGTACTTCGCGGGCCCCTCGTTGATCTCGCGCCAGTCGAGCACCGCCTCGGCGAACGCCAGCTGCACGAAGAGCGACATGTTGTTCTCGAGCCGCCGATAGTTCTGCGCCGCCACGCGGTTCTTGACCTTGCGGAGCTCACGCTCCGGCACGTCCTCGGCCTGAAGCTTGGCGAGCTCCTCCTGCCAGGCCTGCTCGAGCTGCGCGGGCGTGGCGTCGCCGCGGGTCTGCGCCGACACGGAGAACAGGCCCGCGTACTTGCGGGTGTCGGAGGAGGCCGTCGCACTCGCCGCGATGCCCCGGCCCTCCACGAGCCCAAGGGAGAGCCGTCCGGTGCGGTCGTTGAGGACCTCGGCGAGCATGTCGAGCGGATAGCTGTCGACGTGTCCGGCGGGCACGGTGTGGTAGCGGACCTCGATGGCCGGAGGGAAGTCGCCCACGGCGTTCATCCGCTGCTCGGCGAGCTGCTCGACCTCGAGCGTGACGACCGGGGGCGGCTGCTGCGGACCCGGCTCGAGCCGCGAGAAGTAGGTGGTGATGAGCTGCCTGGCCCGCGCGGGATCGAAGTCGCCGACCACGATGCCGACGAGGTTGCCGGGACGGTAGTGGATGTTCCAGTAGTCGAGCGCCTGCTCGAAGGTGTAGCTGTTGAGGTCGCTCGGCCAGCCGATCACCGGCCACGAGTAGCCGCTCGACGCCCAGAACATCGCGTCGAACTGCTCCTCGAACTTGCCGGTCGGCGTGCTCTCGGTCCGCAGCCGCCGCTCCTCGTGGACGACGTCCCGCTCGGAGTAGAACTCGCGGAACACGCTGTCGGAGAGCCGGTCGCTCTCCATCCAGGCCCAGAGTTCGAGCTTGTTCGCGGGAACCGTGATGAAGTAACACGTGAGGTCGTAGGTGGTGAAGGCGTTCATGCCGCTGCCGCCGGCCTTGGTGTAGACCTGGTCGAACTCGTCCTTGACGATCGTGCCGGTCTCGGGCCCGCCGTCGCCGCGGCCCTGCTGGGCCTTGATGAGGGCGTCGAGCCGCCCGCGGAGCACGCGGAGCTCCTGCGTGTCGTTGGCGGGGTTCCACGGGTCGTCGATCTCGCCCTTGAAGAAGCGGTCGTACTGCCGCGTCCACACGAGCCGATTGATCTCGTCGCGGACCGCCTTCTGCTCGGCCCGGTACGCGGCATCCCGCTTCGGATCGCGGGTGCCGATCGTGTCGGTCCCCTTGAACATCATGTGCTCGAAGAAGTGGCTGATGCCGGTGATGCCCGGCCGCTCGTTCACGCTTCCGACCCGCGCGATCCAGCCGGCGCTGACGACGTTGGGCTGGTCGCGGCGCGGCACGAGCAGGAACTGCATCCCGTTTTCGAGCGTGAACTCCTCAACCTCGACCTTCTGCGCGAAGGCGGTGGTGGCGGAGAGGAGCAGGGCGACGACGATCAGATGACGCATGGTTGATTCCCGGGGACACGACGCCGCGGTTATACCTGACCGCCGGCGCGAGGGGCGACGTCAATGGCCGCGGGCGCCCACCGCCCACTGGACGAGCGTGAGCGCGATCTCGAACACGATCAGCCCCACGATCGCCCATTCGACGCGGAGCGAGCGGCGATTCTGCAGGAGTTCGAGGGCCGTCTCGGCGGTGCGCGAGATGAGGGCGAGCTTGCCGTGGAGCGCGGCGAAACGCTCCCGGATCTCGAAGTCGTCGCGGACGCGCGCCCAGAGCCGCTCGAGCTCCGGGTGGTCCCAGAGGAGCTCCGGCGAATCGTCGATCTGCGCGCCCGCCACGACGCGGTGCTCGGCGAGGAGCGCCGTGCCGAGGTGCTGGAGCAGCTCGCGGGCGGCCCGGCCGCCGCGGCCCCAGTGGTCGAGGTTCGTGGCGAACGGCTCGATCCGCTCGAACTGGCGCTCGATCGCCCGTTCGTGGTGGGCCAGCGACACGCTCTTGGCGAGCACGTCCGCCACCAGCTGGAGCTTCTCGACCGTGACGTCGGTGAGCACGAGCGTGTTGCCCTCGATCGTCTCCTTGCCGGCGCGGTCGATGCGAATGTCGAGCACCTCCGTCTCCTGCTCGGCCAGCGGTGTCGGCTGGGAGATGAACGGGGCGATCTGGCGGGTGTACTCGGCGATCGCGGCCGGCGAGGCATCGAAGAAGACGATCGCCCCGTAGCGGAAGAGGACCGCCAGGCCGGTGCCCTCGGGGCGGCTGCCGGCCAGGGCCCCGCCGATCACCGACCCGATCAGTTCCACCACCAGCGGCACGCTCCCGGTGCGGTCGGTGGAGCCGAGGGACGGCAGGTCGATGCCGGTCCCGACGAGGATGGCGCGGGCCCGAAACGCGGGGCCACCCTCGACGGGGAGGCGGACCGACCCTTGAACGTTCGTGGTCGGACCGTTCGCGGCTTCGGTGGGCATCGGAGGGGTTGGCCCGCGCAGGCAGGGCCGGTCCAAGTGTCCGTCGGTCGGGGGGGCCGAAAAGGCCGGGTACGACCGCAGGGGCGGCCCCGGAATCGCCTCCAGACTAACAATCCAGAGGCGGGCCGGGGGGACGCCCCGACCGACGCCGGAAAGGTGCGGTTTTTCCCATGATTTCTCCCGATCGGGTCGATCCGGTGATCCTCGGCCACATCCTCGGCCAGCACCGGGAGTTGCACGCACAGCTGCTCGCCGTCAAGGCCGCGTTTGCGGCGGAGCAGGCGCCGGGCGGCGGCCGTGCGGTCGCGGTGCGCACGATGCTCGTCAGCCTGAGGGAGCACCTGCGGTCCCACTTCGAGCAGGAGGAGGGCGAGGGCTTCATCGAGGAGTCGGTGGCGCGGGTCCCGCGGCTGTCACCCGCCGCGCGGAAGGTGCTGGCCGAGCACCCGCGGCTTCTCGCGGAACTCGACGGCTTGCTCGATCGACTGCCGGCGGCGGATATTTCCCGGGGCGCGTGGCGCGAGGCCAGTCGGGCTTTCGCGGTGTTCGCCGACCATCTCCAGGCCCATGAGAGAAGTGAAAATGCCGTCGTGCAGGAAGGCTACAACGAGGACCTGGGGCTCGTGGACTGACCTCACGGCCGTGTGCGGCACCGCCGCGGTGGCCGTGGCGGCGTGGCTGGGAGCGGGATCGATGCCCGCCGCCGACACCCCCGCGACGCAGCCCGACCAGGTGGCGGGGTTCATGCGGGCCAAGCTCGCCCATTCGCAGAACGTGCTCGAGGGGCTCACCGTCGAGGACTACGACCTCATCGACAAAGGCGCGCAGCAGCTGTCGCTCGCCAGCGAAGCGGCGAGTTGGCAGGTGCTCCTGACGGAGGACTACGCGCGGCACAGCGCCGACTTCCGACGGTCGTGCGACGGTCTCCGCAAGGCGGCGCGAGACCGCAACCTCGACGGCGCGGTGCTCGCGTGGATGGACGTCACGCTGAAGTGCGTGCAGTGCCACAAGTACGTCCGCGACGTGCGGCGCGAGCCGGCACGCTAGCTGTGCGTGGACGAAGCCACTCCATGGCCTTTGTCCACGTGGTCGACCCCAGGAAACGCCGAGGGTTTCCTGGGGCGGTCGCCGCATCGTGCGGCGGGGCACGTTGGCCACGGGCTGCGAGTCGGCCGCCTCACGCGAAGACGACCGTGCGGCGGCCGTGGAGGAAGACCCGCTCCTCGAGCACGAGCCGCACGGCCCGCGCGAGCACGAGTTTCTCGACGTCGCGGCCGGCCTGCGCCATCCGCTCCGGCGTGGCGGAGTGGTCGACGGGCGTGACGTCCTGGGCGATGATCGGCCCGTCGTCGAGTTCCTCGGTGACGAAGTGGGCCGTCGCCCCGATCAGCTTCACGCCCCGGGCGAACGCCTGCCGGTAGGGGCTCGCGCCGGCGAACGCCGGCAGGAACGAGTGATGGATGTTGACGATGCGGCCGGGGTAGCGGGCGATGGCCTCCGGCGAGAGCACACGCATGTAGCGGGCGAGCACGACATATTCCGGCCCGTGGGCGTCGATCGCCGCGAGGAGCGCCGCCTCGTGCGCCGCGCGGGAGAGCCCCTCGTGGGGGACGC
>Ga0208249_1000871_pt1 | contig 10128 bp, 4 predicted proteins | sample CryBogmetaGMA1M_FD_184546 | JGI IMG/M metagenome (GOLD analysis project Ga0208249, IMG submission 184546) | Freshwater microbial communities from Crystal Bog, Wisconsin, USA - MA1M (SPAdes) | ecosystem: Environmental > Aquatic > Freshwater > Lake | place: Crystal Bog, Wisconsin, USA | collected...
CGTCGGCTTCATGGCCTGGGACGGCTTCAACTTCGAGGACGCGATCATCATCAGCGAGGAGCTGGTGGAGGACGACGTCTACACCTCGATTCACATCGAGGAGTACGACATCGAGATTCGCGACACCAAGCTCGGCCGCGAGGAGTTCACTCGCGACATCCCGAACGTGGGCGAGCGGGCGCTGCACAACCTCGACGAAAGTGGCATCGTGCGGATCGGCACGTATGTCCGCCCCGGCGACATCCTCGTCGGCAAGGTGTCGCCGAAGAGCAAGACCGAACTCACTCCCGAGGAAAAACTGCTCCACGCGATCTTCGGCCGGGCCGGCGAGGACGTGAAGAACGACTCGCTCGAGGTGCCGTCGGGCGTCGAGGGAATCGTCACCGCGACCGAGAAGTTCTCCCGGCAGATGAGCCTTTCCGAGGACGAGCGTCGCGAGTTCCAGAAGCAGCTGAAGGAGGCGGAGAGCGAGGGCAATCTGCGGATCGCCGAGGCGTTCGGTGCGATGGTCGCCGAGGTCGAGAAGGTGCTGCAGAAGCCGCTGACCGCCGCCGACGGTAGCCCCCTCGTCCGGAATCAGGATCACAAGGTGGTGGCGGAGCGTGCCGCCGCCTTCAATCCCGATGAGTTCGACATCCGCTCGCCGCAGCGAAAGGCCGACGTCGACAAGATCATCAAGACGATGTGGCCCGCAGTCGAGGAGGCGATCGACGGCCGCGAGCGCCGGCTCAACAGCATGAAGCGCGGAGACGAACTGCGTCCCGGCGTGCTTCAGATGGTCAAGGTGTACGTGGCCGCCAAGCGAGTCATCTCGGTCGGCGACAAGATGGCCGGCCGGCACGGCAACAAGGGGGTGATCGCCAAGATCCTCCCGAAGGAGGAGATGCCGTTCCTCGCCGACGGCACGCCGTTGCAGATCCTGCTCAACCCGCTCGGCGTGCCGAGCCGGATGAACGTGGGGCAGATCCTCGAGACCCATCTCGGATGGGCCGGCAAGATCCTGGGTTTCCAGGCGATCACCCCGGTCTTCGACGGTGCCAGCGAGGAAGACATCAACAAGGTGCTCGACGACGCCAGCCTGCCCCGGCACGGCAAGGCGCAGCTGTTCGACGGCCGCACTGGAGAGCCGCTCGAGCAGGAGACGACGGTCGGCTACATCTACATGCTGAAGCTTCATCACCTCGTCGACGACAAGGTGCATGCCCGCTCGACCGGCCCCTACTCGCTCATCACGCAGCAGCCTCTGGGCGGCAAGGCGCGGTTCGGCGGTCAGCGGTTCGGCGAGATGGAGGTGTGGGCGCTCGAGGCCTACGGGGCCGCCTACATCCTGCAGGAGCTCCTCACCGTGAAGAGCGACGACGTCGAGGGCCGCACCAAGATCTACGAGAGCATGGTGAAGGGGGAGAACACGCTCGAGGCAGGCACGCCCGCCAGCTTCGACGTGCTCACCAATGAGATCCGCGGGCTCGCCCTGAACATGCAGTTGGAGAAGCGGCGGGTTTGATCGTACGCGGGCGAAGCCGTCGTGGCCTTCGCCCGCTCGGGAAACCTCCGGGGCCAAGGGTCCCTGCGGTTTCCCCGGCCGTCACGCCTCCGGTGTGACGGTGGTGTGGTGGAAAAGGGTCACAGGCGACTGATCAGTACTCGGAGACAATCAACGTGAGCATCGGTGAATCCACCTACGATCGCGTCAACGACTACTCGGCCGTGAAGATCAGTCTGGCCCGGCCGCACGACATCCGCAGTTGGTCGTTCGGCGAGGTGAAGAAGCCCGAAACGATCAACTACCGCACCTTCCGTCCCGAGAAGGACGGCCTGATGTGCGAGAAGATCTTCGGACCCGAGAAGGACTGGGAGTGCTCCTGCGGCAAATACCGCGGGATGAAGTACAAGGGCATGATTTGTGACCGCTGCGGCGTCAAGGTCACGCACAGCCGGGTTCGCCGCAAGCGCATGGGCCACATCGAGCTGGCCGCTCCGGTCGTCCACATCTGGTTCTTCAAGGCGATGCCCAGCCGCCTCGGCGCGCTGCTCGACATGAAGACGTCGAGCCTCGAGAAGGTGATCTACTTCCAGGATTACGTCGTCCTCGACCCCAAGGATACGCCGCTCAAGCGGCAGCAGCTGCTCACGGAGGAGGAGTTCCGTGAGGCCCGTGCCACGTACGGAGACGGGGCATTCGATGCCGAGATGGGGGCGGAGGCGGTGCGCAAGCTTCTCCTCGGGCTCGATCTCGTGACGCTGTCGAAGGACCTGCGCGAAGAGCTGGCGACCACCAACTCCAAGCAGAAAAAGAAGGATCTCGTCAATCGGCTGAAGATCGTCGAGAGCATTCGCGACAGCGAAAACAAGCCGGAGTGGATGGTCCTCGACGTGATCCCGGTGATCCCGCCCGACCTGCGGCCGCTCGTCATGCTCGACAGCGGCAACTTCGCCACGAGCGACCTGAACGACCTCTATCGTCGGATCATCAACCGCAACAACCGGCTCAAGAAACTGGTCGACCTCAACGCGCCCGAGGTGATCATCCGCAACGAGAAGCGGATGCTGCAGCAGTCGGTCGACGCGCTGTTCGACAATAACCGGTGCAAGCGGCCGGTGCTCGCGTCGAGCAACCGCCCGCTCAAGAGCCTGACCGACATGATCAAGGGCAAGCAGGGGCGTTTCCGCGAGAACCTGCTCGGCAAACGCGTCGACTACTCGGCGCGGTCGGTGATCGTCGTGGGCCCGAACCTCCGCCTCCATCAGTGCGGACTGCCGAAGAAGATCGCGCTCGAGCTCTACCAGCCGTTCATCATCCGCCGGCTCAAGGAACTCGGCCATGCCGACACGATCAAGAGCGCGAAGAAGATGCTGGAGCGGAAGGATGCCGAGGTGTGGGACATCCTCGAGGAAGTGATCCGTAATCACCCCGTGCTTCTCAACCGCGCCCCGACGCTCCATCGCATGGGCATCCAGGCCTTCGAACCGGTGCTCGTCGAGGGCAATGCGATCAAGCTCCATCCGCTCGTGTGCAAGGGCTTCAACGCCGACTTCGACGGTGACCAGATGGCGGTGCACCTGCCGCTCTCGATCGAGGCGCAGGTCGAGGCGCACACGCTGATGCTCTCGACGAACAACATCTTCAGCCCCGCCAACGGCGCGCCCATCATCTCGCCGTCGCAGGACGTCGTGATGGGGTGCTACTACCTCACGATGGCCATTCCCGGCCGGAAGGGGGAGGGGATGGTGTTCAAGAACTTCGCCGAGGTGGAGATCGCCCACTCGCTCGGCAAGGTGCACACGCACGCCAAGATCAAGGTGAAACTGCCGCCGCAGCGGCGGCTGAAGACCGACGTCGAGGCGCTCGCCAAGCCTGGGATCGTCATCGAGACGACGGTGGGCCGCGTGCTGTTCAACTCGGTGCTGCCGGAGGGAATGCTCTTCTACAACATCCCGATGCGCTCGAGCGAGTTGGCTCGCGTGATCTCGGACTGCTACCAGACGCTCGGCCGACGCCGGACGATCGACCTGCTCGACGACATGAACCGCGTCGGCTTCGGCTGGAGCACGAAGAGCGGTCTCTCGTTCGCGACCGACGACCTGATCACGCCATCGAGCAAGTCTCGGATCATCGGTGACGCCGACAAGGAGGTGCTCAAGATCCTCAAGCGGTACCAGAAGGGGCACATCACCGACGGCGAGCGGTACAACTCCGTGCTCGACGCGTGGACCCATGCCCGCGAGCAGATCACCAAGGAGATGATGGCCGAGCTCGAGCAGGACACCGACGCGAAGACGACCCGGCGGGCGGGCTACGTCAACCCGATCTTCCTGATGGCCCACTCGGGCGCCCGTGGTGGCGTGGAGCAGATCCGGCAGCTCGCCGGCATGCGTGGCCTGATGGCAAAGCCGTCGGGAAAGATCATCGAGACGCCGATCAAGGCGAACTTCCGCGAGGGCCTGACGGTGCTCGAGTATTTCAGCTCGACCCACGGTGCCCGCAAAGGCCTTGCCGACACGGCCCTCAAGACCGCCGACTCGGGTTACCTCACCCGCAAACTCGCCGACGTCGCGCAGAACGTGGTCGTCACCATGCACGACTGCGGCACGACGCAGGGCACCACCAAGGGCGTGATCTACCGTGGCGAGAAGGTCGAAGTGAGCCTCGCCGACGGCATCCGCGGCCGCGTCAGCCGCGCCGACATCCGGAATCCGATCACCGACGAGGTGATCGTGCGGGAGGACGACCTGATCACCCCAAAGATGGCCCGGCAGGTCGAGGAACTCGGGCTCGAGAAGATCCAGGTCCGCAGCCCGCTGACATGCGAGGCGCCCCTCGGCGTCTGCCGTCTCTGCTACGGCATGGATCTCTCCACCGGCACGCTCGTCGAGGAGGGGATGGCGGTGGGCATCATCGCCGCCCAAAGCATCGGCGAGCCGGGCACGCAGCTGACGATGCGTACCTTCCACATCGGTGGTGCCGGCCAGCGGGCCATCGAGGAAAGCGAGAACAAGGCGAAGCGGGCGGGAACCGTGAAGTTCACGCGGCTTCGCACCGTGACCAACGAGCAGGGTGAGGCGGTGGTGCTCGCTCGCAACGGCGAGATCGCGATCATCGATGCCAAGGGGCGCGAACTCGAGAAGTTCGAGATCCCGGCCGGCGCGATTCTGAAGGTCAGCGAAGACGAGGAGGTGAAGCCCGGCACGGTGCTCGTGCAGTGGGACCCGCACTCGATCCCGATTCTCTCCGAGGTTGCCGGCAAGGTGCGTTACGAGGACGTCGTCGAGGGCGAGACCCTGCGCGTCGAGAAGGATCCGAGCGGCCACCTTCGCCGCATCGTGATGGAGCACAAGGGCGTGTACCACCCGCAGGTCGTTCTCGAGGACGAGTCGGGCAAGATCCTCGACTTCTACTACCTGCCTGAGAAGGCGTATATCGAGGTGTCGCCGGGCGAGACGGTGGCCGCAGGGCACATCCTGGCCAAGACGCCGCGCGAGGCATCCGGCACGCAGGACATCACGGGCGGCCTGCCCCGCGTGACGGAGATCTTCGAGGCCCGCAAGCCGAAGGATCCGGCGATCATGGCCGAGATCGACGGGAAGGTGGAACTCCTCGGCGAAAAGCGGCGCGGCAAGCGCACGATCGTGGTCAGAAACGAGAGCGGTCTCGAGCGTGAGCACCTCGTCACCCACGGCAAGCATCTGCGGGTGCACGCCGGCGACATCGTCAAGGCGGGAGAGGCACTCGTCGACGGGCCGCTCGTGCCGCACGACATCCTGCGGATCTCCGGTGAGGAGGAGGTGCAGCGGTACCTCGTCCGCGAAATTCAAAACGTCTACCGCAGCCAGCGGGTCGACATCGATGACAAGCACATCGAGATCATCGTGTCGCAGATGCTGCGGAAGGTGAAGATCGAGACGGTGGGCGACACGACCCTCCTTCCCGGCAGCGTGATGGACAGGTTCGAGTTCCAGCAGGCCAACAAGCGGATTGCCGACAGCGTGCGGATCACGGACAAGGGCGACAGCGAGTTCGCGGCCGGGGCGGTGGTGCCGAAGGACGTGCTCGCGCAGGCGAACACCCAGATCGAGGCGCTCGGCGGTACGCCGGCGAAGGGCGCGAAGCCGAAGGCGGCGACGGCCAGCACGCAACTTCTCGGCATCACCAAGGCGAGCGTCCAGAGTTCGAGTTTCATCTCGGCGGCGAGCTTCCAGGAGACCACGAAGGTGCTGACGGAAGCGGCGCTCGCGGGGAAGGTCGACAACCTCGTGGGGCTGAAGGAGAACGTGATCCTCGGCCACCTCATTCCGGCCGGCACGGGATTCAGCACGTTCCAGACGGCCGAGGTGCGGGTCCGCCCCGAGGCGCTCGATTCGCTGCGGATGGACCGCGAGAACGTGCTCGCCCGCCAGTTCCCGCTCCTCGAGGCAGCCACCGCCGAATCGGCGGGGGACGGCGCGACGGCGGCGACCGGCGGCGACGTCGCCACGCTCGCACGAGCGGACGACGAGTAACAGGCGGTCGCGACGGTCTCACCGGGGCCCCGTTCACCGGCACAGGCTCTCTCGTCGGCACGACCGGCACGGGTGCGTTTTTGCACCTGCCGGCGGGACGAAGTACTGTCGAAGGTGGGGTTCTCGTGTCCTGCCCGCCAGGAGCCGTCCGATGAGGTCTTCGTCGTCGCTCGTTGTCGTCATGGCCGTGGCACTCGCCGCGCCGTCGCCGGGCATGGCAGCCGCCCCCTACAACCCCTATGCCGCCGGCGACGAGGCCCTCCCTCCCGTCGCGGCGGACGGCACGATCCACTGGGGCACGTTCTACAAGTCGGCCGCGCTGCAGAAGAGTTACGAGCGGCTGTGGGGCCTCGGTGCCTGCCGCGGCACGAACAAGGCGATCACCGTGCCGGTCTCGGAGAACAAACTGGTGATCGACCGGCTGCCCGAGGCCGAGTTCAAGGGCGTCGTGACCGCTGCGACCGGCGGGATCGCCGGCGGCATGGTGGCGTTCGTCAGGGAGGGAGACGTGCCCACGCAAGCCGACCCGCTTGTGGCGCAGTTCCATCCTGCGGGCGTGACGCGGTTCGCCGTCAACGGCCGGGCGCCCGCCGGGATTCTCGCTCCCGGCATGACGATGCGAGTCAGGGCGGAGGCCGACTCGCGAGGCCGGGTCGCCGAGCCCGTTCGCGCGTTCGACATCGTCACGCCGCCGCAGGGCTTCAAGCCGGACGAGGTGCGTCCGAATCGCGTCGACACGATCGTCGGCACGGTTGTGAGCGTTCGCAAGGGAACCATCGTGCTCCGTGTCGATGCCGGTCGGCTGCGGAAGTTCACGCTCACGCTCGCCGATGACGCCGAGGCCACGATCGATGCCGCGCAGTTGGAACTCGTGGGCCCCGGGGACGTGATCGAGGTGAAGGGCCGCCTCTGGACGGGTGACGGGGCCGTGGGAGCCGGCACCGTCTTCGTGTCCGACGTGCTCGTGACGAAGCGGCCGCCGGTCGGGGCCCAGGCCGAGGCCGCCCCCGCGGCGCGGACCGTCGGCGTCCGCTGACGCGGGCCGGCTTCCCGGTGCTGGCACCGGCCCCGCCAACGGCCTAGATTGAGGGCTTGAACGCCTCTCGGGCGCGGGACGTCCCGCCGAGTGGCCAGCCTCCACGGTAAGCACGATGGCATCCGGGGCACGGGCGGGCGCAACACGCAGCGTCACGAAGGTCGTCGTCGATGGCCCGCGGGCTTCGGTCGGCGACGTGGCCGCGCGCACGCTGCGGCGGCGATTCGAGACGGTCTGGTCGGCGCTGCAGGGTGCGTGCGGGCCCCGACACGATGCCGACTGCGTGCATCGGCTCCGCGTCGCCACCCGCCGGACGATCGCCGCCCTCGCCGCCTTTCGAGGGCTGCTGCCGGCCAAACGCCGCGCATGGTTCGAGAAGCGGCTGCGACGAATTCGGCGGGCTGCCGGAAACGCCCGGGATCTCGACGTGCTGACCGAACGCCTGACGCGACACGCGGGTGATGAGCCGGTGCGACAGCCGGGCGCCGCGGGTCGGCGCCGCCTCGTCGCGATGCTGTCGCGGCAACGGGTGGGTTCCAGGCAGCCGATCCACGCGGCCATGGAACGCCTGGTCGCGTCCGACTGGCAGGGCCGTGTCGAGCGACTCGTCGATGCCGTCGCGGACGGCGATGACGCGGACGAAGTCTTCGAGGTCTACGCCCGGCGGCGTTTCCGCCGGCTGATGGGCCGCTTCTTCGACCGCGTCGACCGCCGTCTCCACGCGGATGCCGAGATTCACGCCCTTCGGATCGAGGGGAAGAAGCTTCGCTATGCGCTCGAGATCTTCGCCCCGGTGTTCCCGCCTCGGGTGACCGCGAAGTGCGCGAAGGCGCTCGAACGTCTCCAGGAACACCTTGGCGAGTTTACCGACCATGCCGCGGCGGCGGATCGGCTGCGGCGCTGGTCGCGACAGGAAGGCGTGGATAACGCGCGGACGGCGATCATCGCGCTGAAAAAGACCGAGTCTGCCGGGGCCGATCGCGCTCGCCGGGCGTTCGTGAAGTGGTGGAACCCCTCTCGACGCCGGTCGCTGCGTCGGCGTTTCGAGCGAACGCTGCGCCGGGACACGGCATGAGCCGCCATCGAGCGGTGGTATCCGCCCCGGCGAATCCACGGCGGCGCACGGGGTGGCTGGCTGCCGCGTGGCTGCTGCCGCTCGTGCTCGCCTTCGGCGTGTGGGCCGCCGCCCCCTGGAAACGGCCGCCGGAGGCGTCACGCCTGCCGTTGTCCGCCGGAGCCGCCGCCGGCGCGTTCGCGCCCACCCACATCGCTGCCCCGCAGCCGCCGGGGCCGGCACCGACGGGCATGGCCTGGATTCCCGGCGGTGAGTTCTCCATCGGCTGCGTCGACCCCAGAGGCCTGCCCTTTGGCGGCTCCGATCCGATGGCCGACGCCCGGCCGATCCACCGCGTGCGTGTGAACCCGTTCTGGATGGACGTGCACGAGGTGACGAACGACGAGTTCGCGGCGTTCGTGGCGGCGACTGGCTACCGTACGGTGGCCGAACGCGTGCCGAGCCCGGACGACTTCCCCGGGGCGGCTCCCGAGAGCCTCGTCGCCGGCTCGATCGTCTTCACGCCCCCGCCGGCACCAGTCCCGCTTCGCGATGGCACGGCCACCGCGCATCTCCGCTGGTGGGCCTACGTTCCGGGGGCGTGCTGGAGGCATCCGACGGGTCCCGGCAGCGGACTCGACGACCGCGGTGAGCAGCCAGTGGTGCACGTGGCCTATGAGGACGCCGCGGCCTACGCCGCGTGGGCTGGCAAGCGACTGCCCACGGAGTCGGAGTGGGAGTGTGCCGCCCGGGGTGGGCGCGCCGGCGGCCGCTATCCGTGGGGCGACGAGTTCCGGCCGGGCGGCGCGTGGATGGCCAACACGTGGCAGGGCCGGTTTCCCGTGGAGAACACGGCCGAAGACGGCTTCCCCGGGGTCGCGCCGGTGGGCCGATACCCGGCCAACGCCTACGGGCTCCACGACATGGCGGGCAACGTCTGGGAATGGTGCAGCGACTGGTACCGTCCCGACACGTACGCCGCCGATGCGGGCCGCGGGGGTGTGATGGTCGATCCGCGAGGGCCGTCCGACAGTTTCGATCCCGCCGAGCCCGGCCAGCCGAAGCGGGTGCAGCGTGGCGGATCGTTCCTGTGCAGCGACCAGTACTGCTCGCGCTACATCGTGGGCACGCGAGGCAAGGGCGAGGTCTCGAGCGCCACCAACCACATCGGCTTCCGCTGCGTCAGGGAGCCCTGACCGACGCTCGATGAAGTTTGTCGCGAACCCGCGCATCCCGGGCCACCGATCGCGTCCCGGACCCGGCGGGATCCGGCCCGCAAATATCAGCCCTTCTTCGCCATCAGCTCCCGCAGTCCCGCGAGTGACCGCGTGTTGGCGACGTCTTCCGCCTCGAGTCCGGCACGGCGGGCCTGCAGGATCCCGCATCGCATGACGTCGAGCCCGGCGGTCGAGTGGGCGTCAGTCGAGATCACGAGCTTCACTCCCGCCTGTTTCGCGGCGGCGGCATGTCGGTCGTCGAGGTCGAGACGCCAGGGGTTGGCGTTGATCTCGAGAAACGTCCCGGTGCGGGCCGCCGCGGCGATCACCGCCTCGATGTCGACGTCGTAGGGCGGACGGCGGTTGATGAGACGGCCCGTCGGATGGCCGATGACGCGAACATGCGGGTTCTCGATCGCCTCGACGATGCGGCCGGTGATCCGGTCGCGGGGCTGGCCCTGCCCATAGTGGAGGCTGGCCACGACCCAGTCGGCGCGGGCGAGCACATCGTCGGGCAGATCGAGGCCGCCCTTCTCCAGCATGTCGACCTCGATGCCCTTGAGGACGACGATGCCGGGCGGGCCCTCCGCGGCCAGCGACTCGTTGAGGCGATCGATCTCCTCCCACTGGGCGAGGAGCCGATCCCGGTCGAGGCCGCGGGCCATCGTCACCCGCTGGCCGTGGTCGGTGATCGCGACGTAGGCGAGGCCTCGGGCGGCCGCCGCGCGCACCATCTCCACCAGGCTGTCCTCGCCGTCGGTGGCGTTGGTGTGCATGTGGAGGTCGCCGCGGATGTCGACGACGTCGACGAGGTCGGGCAGGTC
>Ga0208249_1000873_pt1 | contig 10120 bp, 7 predicted proteins | sample CryBogmetaGMA1M_FD_184546 | JGI IMG/M metagenome (GOLD analysis project Ga0208249, IMG submission 184546) | Freshwater microbial communities from Crystal Bog, Wisconsin, USA - MA1M (SPAdes) | ecosystem: Environmental > Aquatic > Freshwater > Lake | place: Crystal Bog, Wisconsin, USA | collected...
CTTGGATATTGTGATTGATAAGAACTTCTATCCTACTCCCGAAACCCGCGCGTCCAATATGCGAAATCGCCCTATTGGGATTGGAGTTCAGGGATTGGCTGATGTATTTGCTCTAATGCGGTTGCCTTGGTCTTCCGAGGCAGCACTAAAGCTAAATCGAGATATATTCGAACACATTTATTACGCAGCTTGCCAATCCAGTATTGAAACTGCGGCGGCGAATACGGTTGAAGGATACTGGCGCGGAATGCCAGTTGTAGAAAAGGTCGGATATTACCCATCCTATCCAGGATCACCAACATCTCATGGGAACTTTCAGTTCAATCTGTGGGGTGTAACACCTACTTTAGATTGGGACAATCTGCGCCGCGATATGGAACGATACGGTATTCGTAACTCTCTTCTAGTGGCTCCAATGCCTACAGCATCTACATCACAGATTCTTGGAAATAATGAATGTTTCGAGCCGTTCACTTCGAATCTCTATACTCGCCGTGTCCTAGCAGGCGATTTCATGGTTGTAAATAAGTATCTCGTAGATGATCTAGTTAAACTCCGTCTATGGAATTCATGGACGCGCGAACAGATTGTTGCGCATAATGGATCTATTCAGAACATTGAGGAGATCCCCGATGATCTAAAAGAGCTATATAAAACGGCATGGGAGATTCCTCAGAAAACTCTCATTAATATGTCTCGCGACCGGGCTCCATTTATTTGTCAGTCGCAGTCACTTAACTTATTCTTGACTGAGCCTACATATGCCAAGATCTCGTCTATGCATATTTACGCTTGGAAACAGGGTCTAAAAACGGGGTGTTATTACTTGCGGACAAAAGCAGCCTCGAGTGCGCAAAAATTCACAGTCGAGCCCTGCCAATCCTGCTCGGCCTAAACAATTTCTCTTAAGGTAAATATAAAACAAAATGGAGGGATACGCCAACCCAACTACGCTAAACGGAACTGCCGGAAACTCAGCCCCAGTCGGTGGCCGCAAGAGCCGCCGCCGCTCCCACAAGGTCCGCAAGGTCTCAGCCAAGACGATCCGTGCGGCCGTACGCAAGCTCGGCCTAAAGCCTAAGGGCCGCGTTGTCCTAAAGGGCGGTGATGTCCCAGCCGCGCCTGCTGCTGCTGCCCCTGCTGCCCCCGCCGGCGGCCGCCGCCGCAAGAGCCAGCGCAAGTCCGGCCTACGCCGTCTCTTTGGCTATTAAATCTTCACCGATTTCAGAGACTAATGCGTATAGTTTTTCATTAAAGCCGTAATGGCATCCGTTAGGTTCTTTCATCTCAGGCATACGACGCGAGCTAGTATTCATCGGATGAACTAAACTTACAATAACTTCTTGCGGGGAAATTTCCCGGCACATCTGCTCGCGATCGCGAATAAATGCGTCAGCCTCCGCAATTTGAACCCCACTCTGAAATTGGCGCTCAGCCCAAAACTTCCGAGTAAATCCTAGCGTTGCTTCAGATACACGCTGAGACATAGGTAAGGTTATTGGTGGAACATTCATAAATGAAGAATACTTGCAAATATCGTAGGATGGGATGGTCGTACAGAATACACATTTGCGCCTGGGTTCCTTGAGAAGCATAGCTACACGCTGTAGAATACTATTGTTAGGATATACATCATCATCATCCATCATACATATGATATCATACATAGCTTCCTTGACTCCCAAATTACGCTTATCTGCCACACTCATCTTCTCACACCGAACATACTTGACATTAGGAACTCCAAATAAAGTATCCTCAATTGGATCATCGCCATCATCTACAATCACCCACTCGAGTTTGCTTTCAGGATACGACTGAATCATGTAAGAATACTTGGCTAAAGGCATAAACTTACGACGGTCTTTTGTGATGGTTATAATTGAAACATCTGGAAGCTCGTCTTCTTTAGGAAAAGTTGCGTTTAGAGAATAAGGTTCAATCTTTAGTCCCGAAAGGTAGTTTTTAATTCTATCAACCCATGCCTTATGATTCTTTTCGTACATTTTTCGCATGAACTCAGATCCTAGCCGTTTAGTTTTCAGATCAGTATCTACATACGCTTCCAGGGCATCCATAATTGAGTGAACACTTGTATCGGTCATAGTAGCAATACATTCTACTTGGTCGATCTTTTCAGACACTTCACCATAAAATGATCCCGGGTTAAGATCCGACCCTACAATATTTTCAATAAATGGTCGAATCGGTGAAAGAAGAACATTGCATCCTACAGACAACGCTTCATTTACGGCATGACCAAATCCCTCACATGCCGAAATACAAATACACAGTCCACACTCACGAAGAAGATCATCATACTCAGTATCTGTAAGAATCTTATCATGAAGGTGAACTTTTGATTTAAGTTCGTCGGGAACATGAAAGTGAATGACTGAAGAGTCGTAAACAATATTCAGAACAGGTAGCTTCGCGTATAGTTTAGGATCTGAGTTCAAAATACGAAAGTATGCCTGAAGAAGTGGCTTAGGACTTCTAAAAATGTTTTTTCCGACCGGAACAATAGCTTTATAATAATTCTTTTTATGCTTAATTGGATCCCAAACTTTATCAATGGATGTCCACCCAATATACCGAGCCTTGGTCGTATACTTTGTAAAAATGTCCAAACATTCGGTTGTCTTACACCAAATCTCGTCAAACATTGGAATATAGTCGGTCCAGGCTCGGTAAGTCCATTCGGCATTTGGGATCCAAATATTGTGACCAGCAAATGGAAATAAGGCGGGATTTACGACTTCTAGAAAAATGTTTATTTCAGCTTCGGGACATTCCGGCATCATGTGATGAACGCGATTCATTTTTATGTCTTCACCATATGCCGCTACAAGAATCCCGCGAAGAATACCTACATCTTGCATAAGTCCAGTTTTTGGACGGTAATTTGAAATGATATTGATCCTCATTTACAATTTAATTCCTTTACCGACTAAACGCTTTGTAACGCGACTTGAAGGTGCATGTCTCAAAGTCCTAGGGCGTGATCCGGTAGTCTTGATATACTTTTTCCAATCCATAGATTCGCATCCTCCAAGCACACACGGACGATCGTGAAACCATTCTGTTGGTGTTTTACACCATGTCCAAAAATCTTGGGGTGAGGAGATATTACTGCATTCTAAATCAGTAGTTCCTGTAAGAAACTTACAGTGACTTTTCATTTCTTTGCTTCCAAATCCATACATTGGATCAAATAAATTGATCTTATATACAGAATCATCCAAGACGAACTTGTTACCATTCCAGTATACTCGCGTTATTGGGCGAAATGTATCCCACAGCTCTTCAAAAACATACAGTTGGGAGTTTTCCTTACCGTATGTCTTTCCATTAAATTGTATGACTTCCATTGATTAGATCTTAAATGATTTTAACTCTAAAAAAACGACTTGAGCTCGCCTGTACGAGTTCCATACGATGCTGTATTCATTGGGTTAGCAATAGGCGACGCAAACTCCTCGATGTCTTTCAGGTAAAACTTGTGGAAATCGACCTCTGAATAAATACGCCCAGCGGCAAACCCTACTACCCGACCATTCAGATCAGCAAGCTCATGAGAAACTGTTGCCGGATTATTCTGAGCAAAAGAAAGATAGTAGCTGCGCATGATAATTTTTAGGTCATCGTCATTCTGTCGATCGATCATGTACTTGTTTCCACTCATTAGGTAGACCTGCTGCTGTATATCCTTCTGAAGTTTCTCAATGTTTGCATCACTAAAGAAGACCTCGTTAAGAGGCGTGGACTTGTGGATGTGTCCAATAAGGTCGGTGCGAGCCGTATAACCTGGAATAGGGGTGCCTCCAGTGTACATTGAAGCTGGGCGAGCTGGGAAATCGCGAGACTCGGGATCATTAATATTAGGAACACGACCACCATGTTTGGGAGCAGGGTACTGAGCAGACGTAGATGTTAGGTTGTAACGGTTCTCGACCCAAGGATCCTGGATCTGTTCTAGAACCGACTTTTCCATTATACTTAGAGTTCTAACATTTTTTCGTAGATATCTGACTGCAAGATCTCCTGGATTTCCAATGTCACTGAAAATGTAGAACCGTTCATCTGAAGAGTTTTGCCATATGCGTCGGTCATTTCAAACAAGAAACTAGAAATATTTGTGGGTTGAGGAAAGAAGTATTCGCGTGCCGCAGTATTTGTAGTCGAATTCATGAACTGGATGGCATTTTTTGGAGATGTTAAGGGAATCTTCATAAAAGCTCCAAACTCGGTCTGATCGGAATTGAGGTGCTTAATAATTTCATAGTCGTTGATTTTTAAGTAAATGTAAGTATCTTCGACTGAATCATAAATAGTTTCTGCTATGATGGCATTTCCTGCGATAGAAAAGAATGGCGAGGGTGCTGGAGTCGTTGCTACAGATGTGTACGATGTTCCATAAAATCCTAAATTATATCCAATACCATTTCCATTTGGGTTATCAGCTGTTTTTGGAAAATCTAAACGGTACTGTCGTGCTACTGAGTTAAAAAACACAATATTCGAATACGAATTTAGAAGGATTTCCATATCTGAAAAAACACCACCTCCTAATGATTGAATGTGTGTTTGAAGAACTGCTAGTAGATTATGTGGAATACCAGGATTAGTGATAGGATCGACAATTACATAATTCCCATCTTCAAGAGTGATTGGGTAAGATACAGGAGTAAATCCGGTCGACGATGTTGGGCCTAAATCTGTGATTGTAAGAGTTGTATTTCCACGACCAATACCAGTTATGGGATTAATAGAGGAGTAAGTATAAAAACTATTATAAAACTCGAACGATGTTACGCGAATTGAGTGAATGTTTTTATATTGGCGAGATGGATTGAATGCAAAATTTGCAGAGTTTGTTCCCATAAATGTAGTTTGACCGGAACACGATGGAGCGGTTTGCAGCAGAATACTTCCACGAAACCGTCCATCAATATTTATTGCGTATGTTCGGATGTGTTTATCAATATTATAACTTGTTTTACCGGAGGGGTCAGACTTAGGCTTTGGTTTTATAACATTTTCAGGTTTGCCACGTGCGCCCGGAAACTTGTTGAATTCGTCTTTGTCTTCGAGTTCATTGTCTGAATAGTCTTCTTCCTCATACGGTTCGGCATCTTCGTGCTCAAACTCCTGCTGATATACTAGAACATTCTTCGCATTTTCTTCAAAAACTTCTGCCAGTAATTCTTGATATGTTGGAGGTTGTGCCATTACGTGTGTTAGTATGAAATTATGAAAATCTAAGTTTAAACATAATGCCGTTTCTTTCGGCGAGTCAGTGGACTTCACAAAATACAACTACAGTTAATTTAGCATGTGGGGTAACGGGATCGCCAGGAAATAACGGTCCAACAGGATCTAAGGGTCCAACAGGTTCACCGGGAACACCTGGAACAAATGGGTTTTCATCTGGAAAGATATATTACTTTCATGCTCAGAACCCCACTAGTACTCAACCTACTTTAGGATATACTGGACCATTCTCTGCAAGCGCAGTTATTAATAATGCTCCTGAAAACCCAAATTACCCTGGATCAGGATACTTAGGTTACTATTCGTACATCCGTCCAGTTGCAGGTACTACAGGTCCTTTCTTTCTAGGACGGTTTCAAACTTCTCCTGGAGATCCTGGTGTTTCAGTTATTCCTGTTGGATCCTGGAGTTTTTTGATTGAAGTATATTCATTTATTCAACCATATAGTGTGTCATCAAAAACTATCCCGGTTGGATTATACGCAAATCTTTCAGTATTTACTGCAGGTGGCGTAACCGGGATAGCATCGAGCCCACTCATTCAGATAAATAATCCTCTAGCAGGAGATAATACCCCTTACAACTTTAATATTCAAGTTCCAAGTGCAGTCACTCTAAATAATCCAGCAACTGACTACTTCTTAGTTGATTTCTTTACAGTACCTGCACTAAATCAAGGATGGACAGGATTTACTGGATCGGTTGGAACTACTGGACAAATAGAGTTTTGGACGGATGGTAATTCAGTCAGTCAGGTTGTGACAACTCTTTCGCCAGGACAAGGACCAACTGGACCACAAGGAAGTACAGGAAGTGTAGGACCAACTGGTGTAACTGGAAGTTTGGGACCTACAGGTTCTCCTGGAGCAACTGGTTCTCAGGGGCCTATTGGACCTCTTGGACCTCAAGGACCGCAGGGACCTGCAGGAGCTGGGGGTAACGGTGTAACAATGTTAAATCCTTACGCTTCATTTGTTACATATAATAGTGGTTCAAATCAACAGATTGGACCATATAACTCGGATGCTTCTCCTTATTTTCCGGCAATATCTGGCACGAATCCGGTAATGTATTGGACTCAATCTCCACCTGCCGGAATCAATTCGTCTTACAAATCACTATACTGTGGGGGAAATATCGTTGGAATTACTGGTCTTAGTAATGAGCCTGTAAGCCGGGACTATTTCTTAAACTCTGGGTTTACTCCGACAGTTACAGGATTATACCAAATATCTGCTAACTTTTTGTTAGGTGCTGGTGAACCTGAGTCTATATCATTTGGTCATTGGAATCCTGCTACGGTATCAGTCCGGGCTCCTGCATTTGATCGAATCTCTGGTACTGTAACAAACCCAAGCAATACTGACACTCCTGCGACTGCATCTGTTTCTTTTATAGATGTATTAACTGCTGGGAAAGGGTATGCATTTGTAGGTGGTGGTTTAGTTGCGACTGGTGGAACACTTACTGTATACGATAATTCTCAAGTAACATTCTCTCTTTTATCGACCTATGTTACCCCAATTGATTAATTGAAAAAGACTGGATTGTAGACTGGGTGTATGTACATACTGATTTATTTTAGAACTTTAGGTGTTCAAGATCAGATAGCCACATGGTTTTGGCAGTCTTTCCCTCGAGATCCACAATTTGAGCCTTCAGATCGGCAAGATCCTTCTCGTGTTTTTGAGCATGCTTCAGAGTGAGCGATGCAATTGGCAAGTTGAGGAGATAATCGAATCCATCGCGAATCTTCTCAAACTTTTCGGCTGTAAGAAGTTTGTCGCATTCCTCGGCAGTTTTACGCCGCAGTTCAGGACGAGGCTTATCTTCACACTGCTGTCGAATAAACCGAACAACATTCTCATGATACGGCAGCTTGTCGCGCAGTGTCTTGAGCATGAACTCCAGCCGCTTCTGGTATAGTTCTAGCCGGACACCCACATACTCATACAGAATCGCATTTGGAGATTCGTACTTTTGAATAACGCACTTGGAATTGAAAGCATGCATATTCGTCATCTTGATCTTATCAACAAGTAGCTTCTGGACCTCGGTGAGCCCTCCCTTGACGGTAACAAAGACCTCTGTGTCAGTAGAAGTATCCGAATAGTCCTTGATGGTCCCCTCCGCAAGTAGCTTGTCGAGCTTCTCGCGGAAGTCCATCGTCCATGTCTCGATCGGTAGTTCGGTAATCGTGGTCGTGTCCCCAGAAATGTTGAAGTTAGCAGAGACCTCATAATCTGTCTTATTCAGTTTAGTGATTTTACCTTTAAACTTAGAATAGTAAGGCGCAAACTCCCTGTTCAGACCAGTGCCCTTCTTTAGCCACTCTACGATAGCATCTTTGAGTTCATGAGGATTGAATTGAGGAATGAATGTGGAGTAGCCAGTGCCAATACCGCGAGAACCATTAATTAGTAGCATGGGGAGAATAGGAGCATACCAATCCGGCTCAACCGGCAGACCGTCGTCGTCACGATAATTCAGGCACGGAAAGTCATCGCTCGGAACAAGATTCTGAACATGAGGTTGGAGATAAGTGTGAATATAACGAGGCGATGCAGAATCCTTACCGCCCTGAAGCCGTGTTCCAAACTGACCTTGTGGAACAAACCATGGCATATTGTTGGAACCCACAAAGTCTTGAGCCATACCAACAATTGTATCATTCAGCGAGGCCTCACCGTGATGGTATCCGGAATGCTCGGACACATATCCAGCAAACTGGGCTACGCGAATCTCATGCTTCAAGTTGCGCTTGAACGCTGAGAACAGGATCTTGCGCTGTGAAGTTTTTAGACCATCCATCACATTAGGAATAGACCGCTCCAAATTATAGTTCGAGAAATGAATGAGATCCTTGTCGACAAAATCTTCGTATGTAAGGGAAGTTCCGGGCGCTGAATTAATAATATCTTCGCGACGGTAAGTCTTCAGCCAATCCTTCCGGTTATCGGCCTTCGCTTTGTTGAAGGCTAGATCGATCTTCTCGTCACTCTTGACTCCAAACGCATACGGAATCACATTCAGTGACTTGAAATATTCTTTGGCCTCAGTGCTCGTAGAAGTACCTAATCCCTTATAATATTTCACACTCCAACCGCGAGAAGCAGCTGTCTTACGCCATTCTTCATAATCATACTGAGTATAGAATGATCGCACATCTTTACCCTTCGAAGCCTTTACAATTGGAGTAGCCATGTAAGTAATAAACCCGTTCATCTTGATGAGTTCATGCCACAGCTCATGAAATACATTAATAAGTAGACCCCGAATATGAGAGCCATCGTAATCCTGATCTGTCATGATCATAATTCGACCATACCGCAATGACTTAATGTCGGTATACTTACGGTTTGATTCCAAACCAATAATCTTCTTGAGATTGGCAATTTCTTCAGTCATTTCAACCTTCTTTGCAGAAGTATCTTTTACATTCAGGAGCTTACCCTTCAGCGGGAACACACCATAATACTTTCGTTGATCTTGTGATAAACCACTGAGTGCCATTGCCTTAGCTGAATCTCCCTCTGTGAGGATCAGCACACACTCATGGCTACGAGCTGTGCCAGCACAAACTGCGTCGTCCAGCTTGGGAATACCTGTGATCTTTGACTGCTTCTTACCATCAGTCTTTGATGCTTCCTTCGTATCTTTTACTGCTTGCTGAGCCATGACTCGCTCTACAACTCCCAGCTTGGAGACCAATTTTTTGAGATAGTCTTCAGATAACTTGCATGAAACCTTAGTCGTCAAAACTTCTTTTGTCTGACTATTAAAACTTGGATTTTCGACAAGGCAGTTAATGAAGATTGACAACGAATCTTTTACGAGCGAAGGCTTGACTTTCAACTTCTTCTTTACTTCAAGATGGTTTACAAAATACGAAACTATCTGATTAGCAATTTCATCCACATGCTTTCCCGAACGGGTCCAAATGCCGTTCACGAACGACACGCTAAAGAACTTGTCAGTCGGAGTATCGCTGGCTGCAATCTGCCATCCGAATTGCGGCACATCTGCCACGACAACTGTATCTTTCGGAAGATACCAGGAGATATAGCTTGTAAAGTCTCGGAACTTAATATGTGTGCCGCACCATGTAACTTTAACTTCCTTCCCAACTGTCATTGCGAGATCAGACACGCGTCGCTCGATGACATTAAGAATCCCTGCCGGAATTGCAGCTGTCCTCCACCCGAACCGAGCAAAGTCAGGCGTCCATGAAATCTCCACATACGGCTTGACCTTACATGCCTTGATTACCGGCTCCCCGATCTTAGACATATTATCTTCAAAAGTTTGAACATACTTCAAATTACGAGTGCCATCAACAACGGTAACCACCAGCTTTTTAGCAAAGATGTTTACCAGCTTAACACCGTAACCGTTCTTTCCGCCTACAAGCTTCTTTTCTGCCTTGTCATAGTTTGTGGACGTCAGTAGTTCGCCAAAGATCATTTGGGGAATATAGCAGCCATACTCTGGATGCTTTTCGACATCAATTGATTCACCGTCATTGCGAATCGTCAGGACATTGTCATCAATTGAAATTCCAATATTCTTGACCGGGTTTGGTGAGTTGCGCTGGCGCAGACGCACGACATGATCGTGTGCATTAACAAGTAGCTCGTCAAATAGCTTGTAGAAGCCTGGATTGAATGGATTCACAGTTTCATTCTTGAATGATTCGCCGTCGATAATGTAGTGGTCTTCGCTTGTGTTCTCGATACTGCCAATATAAGTATCCGGTAAAGAAAGAATGTGCTCGCGATGCGTATGCTTACGGTATTGCTTGGAAAGGTCCATCTTCTTAGGACATATAATTTCTTGACCGTTTTAA
>Ga0208249_1000879_pt1 | contig 10100 bp, 9 predicted proteins | sample CryBogmetaGMA1M_FD_184546 | JGI IMG/M metagenome (GOLD analysis project Ga0208249, IMG submission 184546) | Freshwater microbial communities from Crystal Bog, Wisconsin, USA - MA1M (SPAdes) | ecosystem: Environmental > Aquatic > Freshwater > Lake | place: Crystal Bog, Wisconsin, USA | collected...
TGTAACTGAGGAAGGCGCACAAGTAATTGTTCGCTGGGATCCAAAGAATCCACCAAAGCCAGGACAGACAATCACTGTTACCGCTAACCCAGCTGCAGTTCACCTATTCAATGCAACAACTGGTGAGCGCATCTAATCTGTTTTAAATTAAAAAACCCCGCCGATCGCTATCGGCGGGGTTTTTTAATACCTCAATAGGCTCCAGTCGCCACTTGTACATGCCTGAGAATTTCCCATTCTTCGTTACTGAATAATCGAGAACGAATAAGGAATCGTTTGCCTTCGGTGCTTTCAAGAGAGAATCCCCCACCGCGACCGATGACCACGTCTATGGTCAAATGGGTATGTTTCCAATACTCAAATTGTTCCGCCGACATCCAAACTTGAATTGCTTCGGCTAAATCAGGAATTTCTAGCTCACCAATTAAAACATCAGAGCCCCCGACTCTGAATTCACCTTTTAAGTAACACATCGGCGATGACCCATCACAGCAACCGCCTGATTGGTGAAACATCAGTGGCCCATTAATTTTGGTTAGCTTTACTAATAGCTCTGCCGCCGCAGGTGTTAAATCCACTCGCGACGGCAGCGCCATAGTTACTCCTTTATTCAATACCTAGGTATTGATGTTGCTTAACTCTTCGGTTTAGAAGAAGCCAAGTTTGTTAGGCGAATATGAAACTAATAAGTTCTTAGTCTGTTGGTAATGGTCAAGCATCATTTTATGATTTTCTCTACCAATTCCGGAAGACTTGTAACCACCAAAGGCTGCTCCCGCAGGATATGCGTGATAGCAATTAGTCCAAACTCGACCAGCTTTAATCTCACGACCAGCGCGATAAGCAGTATTTATATCGCGCGACCAAACACCTGCACCTAAGCCGTACAAAGTGTCATTCGCAATTTCCATCGCTTGGTCGAAACCATCAAATTTGGTAACGGATACAACAGGACCGAAAATTTCCTCTTGAAAAATTCGCATCTTGTTGTTTCCTTCAAAGATGGTCGGCATTACGTAGTAACCACCAGAAAGTTCGCCGCCTAGATCAGCGCGCTCGCCGCCAGTTATTACTTTTGCGCCTTCTTTCCGTCCGATATCTAGGTAAGAAAGAATTTTTTCTAGCTGATCATTACTTGCTTGTGCACCCATCATTGTTGAAAGGTCTAATGGGTGACCCATCTTGATCGCATTAGTACGTCCGGTTACGTCAACCATGAACTTGTCATAGATCTTCGCTTCGATCAATCCGCGCGACGGGCAAGTACAAACTTCGCCTTGATTAACGGCGAACATGGTGAAACCTTCTAGCGCCTTATCGTAGAAAGCATCATTTTCGGCGGCCACATCGTTAAAGAAGATATTTGGGCTTTTGCCACCTAGCTCTAGAGTGACAGGAATTATGTTCTCGGATGCATATTGCATTATTAATCGACCAGTTGAAGTTTCACCAGTGAATGCGATCTTTGCGATACGTGGTGAGGATGCAAGTGGCTTACCAGCTTCGACTCCGAAACCATTGACGATATTTACCACGCCATCGGGCAACAGATCTTTAATGATGTCCATCAAGAATAGAATCGAGACCGGTGTTTGTTCTGCAGGCTTTAGAACTACGCAGTTACCAGCCGCTAAAGCCGGAGCTAACTTCCAAACTGCCATGAGAATTGGGAAATTCCACGGGATGATTTGACCAACTACGCCAAGTGGTTCGTGGAAGTGATAGGCGACTGTGTCATGATCTAACTCACCAGCACTTCCCTCTTGTGCGCGAATTGCCGCAGCAAAATAGCGGAAGTGATCGATTGCCAACGGAATATCTACATATAAAGCCTCGCGGATTGGTTTTCCGTTTTCCCAAGTTTCAGCAACTGCAATTGCTTCAACATTTGCTTCCATGCGATCGGCAATTTTGTTAAGAATAATTGCGCGCTCTGTTCCCGAAGTCTTGCCCCAAGCAGGAGCTGCAGCATGCGCAGCATCTAAGGCTTTATCAATATCTTTGGCATTGCCACGCGCTACTTCACAAAAAACTTTTCCAGTTACTGGCGTTATATTCTCGAAATACTGTCCTGAGTCTGGCGCCACGTACTGGCCATTAATCCAGTGGTCATAACGTGATTGATAAACAACTTTGCTACCCGGTTGGCCGGGAGCGATGAAATCGGTCATCTCTTCTCCTTGGTTAGATACACAATGGCGTGCATCAATTGAGATTGAAGGTAGACCTCGGTGCTTAAAAATGGCTAGGAATAACCTCGGGGCTAACTCTCATGCCGAAATCAAAGTGTCATTTCAGAAAGTTTTTGGAAATGAAAAATCCCCACGGAGAGATTTCGATGGGGATTTTTCTTGAAACTATTGACTATTAAGCCATCGCCTTCTTTAGATTTTCATCAATTGAAGCTAGGAACTCCTGAGTAGTTTGGTATGGCGCATCCTTTGAGATCAAGAGGGATAAGTCCTTTGTCATCTTTCCTTGCTCAACTGTTTCAATACAAACGCGCTCTAATGTGTCGCAGAACTTGGCTAGCTCAGCGTTGTTATCAAGCTTGGCGCGGTGGGCTAAGCCACGAGTCCAAGCAAAGATAGATGCGATTGGGTTTGTTGAAGTTGCCTTACCTTTTTGGTGATCGCGATAGTGGCGAGTCACGGTGCCGTGTGCAGCTTCTGATTCAACAATCTTTCCATCTGGTGTCATTAAAACTGAAGTCATTAATCCGAGTGAACCGTAACCTTGTGCAACGGTGTCTGACTGAACGTCGCCATCGTAGTTCTTACACGCCCAGACGTAGCCACCCTCCATACGCAATGACATGGCAACCATGTCATCAATCAAACGGTGCTCGTACCAAATGCCATCTGCCTCAAATTGTGCTTTGAATTCAGCTTGGTAGATCTCCTCGAAGATATCTTTGAAACGACCGTCGTAAGCTTTCAGAATTGTGTTCTTAGTTGAAAGATATACCGGGTACTTACGTTGTAGTCCGTAATTTAGTGATGCGCGAGCAAAGTCGCGGATCGAATCATCGAGGTTATACATACCCATTGCAACACCTGCTGATTTGAAATCATAAACAGTGTGTTCGATTGGCGCAGAACCATCTTCTGGCACGAAAGTCATTGTTAGCTTGCCTGCACCTGGAACTTTGAAATCAGTTGCGCGATATTGATCACCGAAAGCGTGACGGCCGATGACGATTGGTTGAGTCCAGTGAGGAACCAAACGTGGCACATTGCTGATGATGATCGGTTCGCGGAAAATTACGCCGCCAAGAATGTTGCGAACGGTGCCGTTAGGTGACTTCCACATCTTCTTAAGGCCGAATTCTTCAACGCGGGCTTCGTCAGGAGTAATGGTCGCGCACTTGATACCAACACCGTGCTTTTTGATTGCCATTGCGGAATCAATGGTTACTTGATCATCAGTTGCATCACGATTTTCCATGCCCAAGTCGTAGTACTCGAGATTCACATCTAAGTAAGGCAAAATCAAAGAATCCTTGATGAATTGCCAAATGATGCGAGTCATTTCGTCGCCATCTAGTTCGACAACGGTTCCTTCTACTTTAATTTTTGACATTTAAAGTCGCTCCTTAGAGGGTTTGAACATCGGCTTGTTTTGCACGGACAGCTTCGGCTGCAACCTTTAGGGCAGCAACTTCAGATTCAGTTAAATCGCTTTCGACCACTTTCTTAATTCCGGTGCGGCCGATCTCGGCTTCAACGCCAAGGTAGACACCAGAAATTCCATATTCGCCATCAACCCATGCACAAACTGGCATTACGGCACCAGAATCTTCAATCACTGCTTTAGCCATTCGTGCAGCTGCTGCTGATGGTGCGTAATAAGCAGATCCAGTTTTGAGAAGTGCAACAACTTCAGCTCCACCATTTCGAGTGCGATCAACCAGTGCATCGATATCGGCCTGTGAAAGTAATTCGCTTAGTGGCTTGCCATCTACTGTGCAACGACTTGGCACTGGAACCATGGTGTCACCATGTGAACCCAAAGTTAGTGTCTTAACTGACGAAACCTTTACGCCAAGTTTTTCGGCGACGTTGTCAGTAAAACGAGCAGTATCTAACATGCCGGCTTGACCAATTACGCGATGCTTAGGAAAACCAGTTGCAATTTGTGCAAGTGCTGTCATTTCGTCTAGCGGATTAGAAACCACAATGATCACGGCATTTGGAGAATGCTTTGCGATATTTTCAGCGACCCCGCGAACGATGCCAGCATTGACTCCGATTAAATCCATGCGGCTCATGCCCGGCTTGCGTGGTAGGCCTGCAGTAATAACTACTACATCTGAATTGGCAGTCGCTTCGTATCCGGCGCCATCTGCAGTTGTGGTCGCACCGATAATTTTTGTTTCGAAACCTTCGATGGATCGTGATTGGTTCATGTCGAGTGCCAAACCTTCTGGTTTGCCTTCGAGAATGTCAGTAAGAACTACAGTGTCGAAGATGTTGTATTCAGCTAAGCGCATTGCGGTTGTTGAACCATAAAAACCGGCGCCGACTACGGTGACTTTGCTACCCATTTGCAGTTCTCCTGATTGTAAGAAATATCTTGAGGTCGAGGTAAATCCTATCGCCCACGCGGAAGTGCTAATGCCAGCACAAATAGGCTGATTGAAATAGCCAACGGTAGGTAAAGTTCAATTTTGCGTTGTGCACGCTGCGAAATAGCCAATATGCCGGTACCTGCTGCAATTAAAAGTGATCCAGTTCGCACTAACCCCAGTGCGCCAACTACTACCCCAGCCGCTACAAGAACGTAGGAAATTACTCGCACGCTTCGACCACATTGGTAAGTAACATCGCGCGAGTCATTGGACCAACGCCGCCAGGCATCGGCGCGATATTTGCAGCTACATCAAAAACATCCGGATGTACATCACCGAGCAAACCAGCATCAGTACGCGAAATCCCCACATCTAAAACTGTTGCATCTGGCTTAATCATGTGGGGCGTTAAGAAATGCGCTATTCCAACAGCAGCTATCACAATATCGGCTTGCTTTACATGCTTTGCCAAATCTTTTGTGCCAGTGTGAGTCAAGGTCACTGTGGCATTTTCTTCTTTACGAGTAAGCAACAAACCAAGTGGGCGACCAACTGTTAATCCGCGACCGATTACACAAACTTCGGCTCCGGAAATTGGTATTTCGTAATGACGCAACAGCGCCACGATTCCGCGCGGAGTACAAGGCAACGGAGCTGAGTATCCGCTAACTAAACGACCTAAGTTCATAGGGTGCAGCCCATCGGCATCTTTTGCTGGATCAATTGCTTCTAAAATTACTTGAGCGTTGATGCCATTTGGCAGCGGAAGCTGCACGATGTAACCCGTGCATTCTTTGGCTGAATTTAAATCATTAATCGCTGCCATTACATCTGCTTGAGTTGCATTAGCTGGCAAATCAATGCGGATTGAATTAATTCCTACTTCTTGGCAATCCCGATGCTTACCCGCAACGTAGGAATGAGAACCGGGGTCATCGCCAACTAAAACTGTTCCGAGACCAGGTGTAATGCCTTTTCCTTTAAGAGTTTCAGTGCGCGCTCGTAAATCTTTTTTAACTAGAGTGGCAAGGGCTTTGCCATCAAGAATCCGCGCTTTATGCATGGGAGAAGTGTCTTGTACTAGTGAAGAACATTGCAACATTGGCAGCTTTAGCAGCAGCAATGACTTCTTCGTCGCGCACGCTGCCACCTGGCTGAGCCACTGCGACAACTCCCGCATCTAGCAATATCTGCAACCCATCAGCAAAGGGGAAAAACGCATCACTAGCAGCAACTGAACCATCTACCCGAACGCCTGCACGATCAACGGCTAACTTTGCTGAATCAACTCGGTTAACTTGACCCATTCCGATACCAACTGCGGCAAGATCTTTCGCAAGCAAAATCGCATTGCTTTTTACTGCGCGCACTGAACGCCAAGCGAATTCCAGGTCACTTAAAATTTGTTCACTTACTGGGTCACCAGAAACTTGCACCCAATTTGCTGCACTGTCACCGGGTGCGTCAATTAAATCTGTTTCTTGTAAAAGAGCGCCACCAGATACGGGCCGAAGTTCAATCGGATTTATTGTTGTTAAGTCACATTGCAAAATGCGAATTGAAGGTTTCTTCATCAAAATTTCTAGCGCATCATTATCGAAGGCTGGCGCAATTAATACTTCAGTGAAAATTTTGGAAAGCGGTTCAGCCATTGCTAAATCAACTTTGCGGTTGGCAGCAACAACTCCCCCGAAAGCAGAAATTGCATCGCACTCATGGGCTTTTAAGTAAGCCTCAGAAATATTAGCCCCGATTGCAATGCCGCAAGGATTAGCGTGTTTAATAATTGCAACTGCTGGCTCGCTATGGTCTAACGCAGCACGCCAAGCTGCGTCGGCATCGGTGTAATTATTAAATGACATTTCTTTGCCATGAAGTTGCTTGGCGCCAACAATTCCGGCGCCAGTTGATTTATAAATTACTGCGCTTTGATGCGGATTCTCGCCATAACGCAAAGAATTCTCTGATTTATAAATAGCGCCAAACCAATCAGGAAATTTAGCGGTTGTGCCTTGTGCGCCTAGCCAGTTTGCAATTGTTAAATCGTATTCAGCAGTTGTTCTAAAGACTTCGAGAGCTAATTGTTGGCGTTCCTCGTTAGTAAATCCGCCGGCAGTAATTGCGCTTAACAGTTGGTCATATTGTGAAGTCTGGCTAATAACGGCGACCGAACCATGATTTTTAGCTGCCCCACGCAACATAGAAGGTCCGCCAATATCAATCTGTTCGATGGCTTCAGCAAAAGTTGCCCCACCAGCAATCGTGGCAGCGAACGGGTAAAGATTAATTACAACTAGATCAAATGGTTCGATTTCAAGTGCCGCAATAGCCGCTAAGTGATCGGGATTGTTTTGGTCGGCCAAAATTCCAGAATGCACTCGTGGATGCAGAGTCTTTACGCGTCCACCCATGATTTCAGGAAAGCCGGTGTAATCACTAACTTCAGTAACTTTGATGCCGGCAGCAGCTAAGTTTGCTGCGGTCGACCCAGTAGAAAGTATTTCGACCCCAGCTTTACTTAATGCAGTACCAATTTCAAGTAAGCGATCTTTATCGTAGACACTAAGAAGTGCGCGACGAATGGGTTTGCGATTGCTCATTGGCAGCTGCCTTCTACTTTAACTCGGCTAGAACTTGCGGAATGGTCGCAACGATGAGACCGCGTTCGATAATCTTAATACGTTCGTGAAGTGATTCTTCAGTATCGCTTGCTGTGATTTCTAAACTAACTTGAGCTATTACTTTTCCCGTATCAACGCCTTCATCTACCCAATGAATGGTGGTGCCGGTCTCGCTTGCGCCAGCAGCCAGAGCATCGCGCACTGCATGTGCTCCTGGAAATAACGGCAATAGGGCGGGATGACTATTAATTACTTTAAAAGCTTTGACAAACTCGGGGGCCAAGATGCGCATGAATCCTGCGCTCACCACAAGATCAGGTTGATATTTAGAAACAGAATTGAATATTTTTTCATTCCAAATTGCACGATCACTAGTCAATTCGATTAGCTCAACTTCTACACCAAATTCTTTGGCAACATCAATTACTTTTGCTTGGGCTCGATCACAAATGAGCGCTGCAACTTCGTAATCCTTTTCAGCGGCGAAGATTGCTCGAGCCAAAGTGCCCGATCCGCTGGCCAGAATTACGATTTGCTTCATCTGGATCGTTCTAACCGCGGTAGAACACGAGCTAAACCAATACCAATAGCCATTTCGGTGCCAACAGCTAGCGTCACTTTCCAAATTGAAACACCAACTGCACTTAGTGCAGCGGTCATGAGTGAACCACTTGCCGCCCAACAAATGAACCCAATTGCAATCAGAATCAAAGTAAAGGATTGCCATAAAACTTCAGGCCGCTGATTTAATGTCCAGCTAGTAAGAGCAACGCCCGCAGCTACGAAAAGTAAAATCGCAATAAGTGCCCATTGGAATTTACCCGTAGGCAGTGCACCGAGAATTGGCAATGCCGGAATTTCAGGAACTCGATATGAAAGTGGTGCCACCATCGTGCCAGTACCGACACCGAATCCAACACCGGCAAAGTAACCAATGGCTGCGACTGCAGCATTTGGCAAATAAAGAATATTTAAAATTAATAGTAATAAACCGCCCAAAATTCCAGGTTGTAGAACTTGAGTTAAATTCTTAACGGTTCCTAGATTAACTAGCAGCGAAACACCGAGTACTAAAAACGCGACCCCAAGTAAGGCAGCCAAGATTCGAGTTGCTAGATAAATTGGTTGCGACGATATTTTTCGGCGTTCAGCGCTTAACACTGAAATTGTCGCAATCGGAATTGTAATTAATGGGGTTAAATACCAAACGGGCTTGATTGAATCAGTAGTTACAAAAAAGGCGATTGCCGCAGTTAAAATTGCGTATAGTGAAACAAACAAAGTGCGCGCTAAAGCCACACTTTGATAATCACTATCCAACCGCTCGATGCTTCGCTTAAACCCACTGCGCATTGCCATGATCGGAAAGATCAGCGCCCCGAGCGGTAAATAAGTTAACCAACCAGCAGCAGCGCCCTGCGAAACCGTTAAGTTAAAAGCTAAATGGTGTGCGCCTAACCAAAGCCACACTGCTGCCCGAATTGGATCTGAGGTATTGCCATTTGTGCTGCCAGCGGTCGCCCAGGCAATCAGTGAAAGAAATGCGATCGGCAGAAGAACTACCGAAATACTGCGAACAACTTGAACCAACGTGACCCCAAGGACTCGTTGGAACATTGTTTTTAGCGGCCCATAATGGCGCGCAACAAACGCGCCGTTTCGCTTGGGGTTTGACCCACTTTAACGCCAGCCGCTTCAAGGGCATCTTTCTTCGCCTGCGCTGTACCTGATGAACCGGAAACAATCGCACCAGCGTGACCCATGGTCTTACCTTCAGGCGCGGTGAAGCCAGCAACGTAACCAACAACTGGCTTCGTTACATATTCAGCTATAAATGCAGCTGCACGTTCTTCAGCATCGCCACCAATTTCACCGATCATGACAATTGCTTCAGTCTCGGGATCATCCTGGAAAGCACGCAAGCAATCGATATGTGTTGTACCAACAACTGGATCGCCACCAATGCCAACTGCTGTACTAAAACCAATATCGCGCAGTTCGAACATCATTTGGTAAGTAAGAGTTCCGGACTTTGAAACCAAACCAATTGGCCCAGAGCCCGTGATATTCGCTGGAATGATGCCAACATTTGATTTTCCGGGGCTAATTAAACCTGGGCAGTTTGGTCCAATAATGCGAGTGGTTCCTTTTGAAACTGAGTAAGCATAGAAGCTTGCAGAATCGTGTACAGGAATTCCTTCGGTGATTACAACAACGAGTGGCATTGCAGCATCGATAGCATCGACAACGGCGGCCTTGGCAAACTTTGGTGGCACAAAGACCACGGAAACATTTGCTCCAGTTGCTGACATCGCTTCGCTGACCGTATTAAAGACAGGCAAGTTGTGACCGTCGATTTCGACCGACTGTCCACCTTTACCAGGTGTTACGCCACCAACAACTTTAGAACCTGATGCCAACATACGTCGTGTGTGTTTGGTTCCTTCAGAACCAGTCATTCCTTGAACAATAATTTTTGAATCAGCATTAATAAAGATCGACATTTACTTAGCCGCCAATTCTGCTGCACGGTTTGCAGCGCCATCCATAGTGTCTAACTGTTCAACGAGCGGGTGCGCCGCCGCAGTCAAGATTGCTCGGCCTTCGACCACATTGTTACCATCGAGACGAACCACGATTGGCTTAGTAGCCTGATCGCCCAATAATTCAAGGGCTTGAACGATGCCGTTTGCTACGGCGTCGCAAGCTGTGATGCCACCAAAAACATTTACAAAAACGCTCTTAACATCTTTGTCACCCAGAATAATTGAAAGACCATCTGCCATAACTTGAGCTGATGCGCCACCACCAATATCTAGGAAGTTTGCTGGTCGCACACCGCCAAATTTTTCGCCAGCGTATGCAACTACGTCGAGCGTACTCATTACTAGCCCGGCACCGTTTCCGAT
>Ga0208249_1000882_pt1 | contig 10092 bp, 5 predicted proteins | sample CryBogmetaGMA1M_FD_184546 | JGI IMG/M metagenome (GOLD analysis project Ga0208249, IMG submission 184546) | Freshwater microbial communities from Crystal Bog, Wisconsin, USA - MA1M (SPAdes) | ecosystem: Environmental > Aquatic > Freshwater > Lake | place: Crystal Bog, Wisconsin, USA | collected...
GAATGTCAGTTCGTTGATGGATGCGATGGGCATTCCGTCGCAGAATCAGGGGCCGACTGGTGTTGTGATGTCGGTGGCGTTCCAGCCGACTGGCGGTGTGGGCGGCGGCGGCCCGACTATCGGTTTGTTGGGGAACTCGGTCGCCACTGGGCAGGGTGTGAATGCGGCGATCTCGTATGCGCAGACCGAAGGTAACGGTCAGCCTTACGCGTATGGCGGTGCGGGAACAGCTTCAGCTCCTGGTGAGGGCCGCGATGCAGGCAATCCTGGGTTTGATTGTTCTGGCTATATCGCTTCGGTGTGGGGTGTGATGACTGGCCGGGGGCCGGGCCGCTGGTTTAACACTGAATCCGATTTCACTGCTTTGGGTTTTAAGCGTGGGACTAAGTCCGGTGCGTTCAACATTGGTGTGCATAACGGTGGTGGGGGTCGGGCCAGCCATATGGCTGCGACGTTGCCGAATGGAACGAACATCGAGTCTGGTGGTTCGCACAATTCGACGTTGTATGGCGGGGCGGCGTTGGGTGCTGATGCGCCGCAGTTTGAAAACAAGTATTACTACGAGGTTGGTGTCGCCGGCGCCGCCACGATTCCTGATCCTTCAAGTTTCCCGGCGCAGGCGCCCGGTAAGTCGGTCACCGCGGGTGGTGGCGGGTCGGGGTTCAGTGAGATTGCTTCGCCTGCTGCTGCGGCTGATTTTCATGCGCGGAATCTTGAGGCCGGGAAGCTGCCTGGTGGCGGTTCGGACTATAACCATCCGAAAGTCCTTGCCGCGGCGGTTAAGCCGCACCTCATTGTTTTGCACACTGAGGAGGGGGATAGCTCGGCGCAGCAGCTTGCCGCGTCGATGCAGGGTAGCGGTAAGTCGTATCACTACATCATCGACAAGGACGGGAAGCTTGTTGTTGATGCTGTTGATCCGTCGCAGGCTTCGAAGTCGGTGTTTGATCCTGGTAACAATCAGTCGATCAACATTGCGATGGCTGGAACTCATGCCGATTGGAATCGTGTTCAGTGGTTGGCCCGGGAGGCGCAGTTAAAGACGACTGCGGCTATCGCGGCGAGGGTGGGCAAAGAGCAGGGCATTGATCTTGGGCATTTGGGTATGGATGACGGTTCCGGTTCTGGGATTGTCGGCCATGATTGGATTTCGAAGTTCATCGGTGTTACCGATCACACGGATCCTGGTAAGGCTTTTCCCTGGGATGTGTTTGAGGGGTATGTGCGTGAGGCTGCCGGCATTGTCAATACGGGTGCGTCGGCGCCGTTGCCGCAGCGTTCGGCGTCGGATTATGGCGGTATCGGTCTGTCGAATGTGTCGTTCCCGTTGCCGCAGGACGGCAGCACCACGGATAACTGGTTGGGCACTGATTGGTTGAGCGATCAGGGTGCGTTGTTCGGCCCGAATGGTTGGCTAACCAAGCTCTCTCAGGTGAATAGGGACTGGAATCAGCAGATCTTGGGTCGGGACACTGTTCTGCCTAAGGAGATTGCGGACTGGATTCCTTATGTTGGGGAGAAGTGGCTTGAGGCGGATAGGACGGCTTGGGGTTCGAAGCCGGATCCTAATGCGCCGCCACCGCCGAAGCCGAAGCCGACTACTGATGGAAGGTTTAGGCCGCCGCGTCGTTCTTCGTCGCCGGATCAGTATGACGGTTTGTTTGAGGACGACGGCCCACTGTTTGGGCCGGATGGAATTTTCACTCAGTTCGATCAGGCGAACACGGATTGGAATCGTCAGATCTTAGGTCGGGACACTGTTCTGCCTAAGGAGATTGCTGACTGGATTCCTTACGTTGGGGAGAAGTGGAGGAAAGCCGCGGAAGAGAGCGACCCTGCTGCTCGGCGGAACAGGCGGGCGCGGCGATCTGCGGCGGATTTCGGTGGAGTCAGACCGGCCAATGTGGAGTTCCCACTAAATCCGAATTTCGGTGATCCTGATCCTGGCGATCCTGATTTTAATGACATGCCGGAGATCGTTTCGCCGTTCCCGCCAAGTGTTGATCCGAAGTCTGGGGCGGTGCAGATGCCCACTGTGCCGGTGTTCAGCAGCCCCGGCGGGATGGAAGCTTTCCCCGGCGTGAAGGGGCCGGAAGGGTTTGAGCGGGAGTCGCCGTTCTCGAAGGATCCGACAAGGAATGTTTACGATCCTATGGCGGATGTGTTGACGGAGCTTCCGTCGTTTAAGCCTTTGTCGGATGCTTTGGCGAATGCTCGTGCGGCGCTTGGCGATACGGCGGTCGCTGATGTTCCTGCGATCGGTTCGGGGAGGGCCAGCATTAATGCTGGTGAGCCGATTGCTGATTCGTGGGCTCGCGATATGGAAGCCCTGCGTTTGCAGTTTGATGCTTTCCGTCAGGACTATATGCGGATTCCCGGCCTTGAGGCTGGCCGTGCCGCGAAGATCAACGAAAAGCTCGGCAAGTTGTCGGATGAGGTTTACAGGGCGCAGTTCGAGGGTAGTTCGGCGGCCGCGCGGGTGCAGATCAACGCCGACTTGAAGGCTTTCGCCGATGCTATGCGTACGGGGAGCCTTGATGCTTGGGCGACTAGCGGTGAGGGGCTTGGCGGTTATTTGTTCGGCGGGAGTTTGATTGGCCCGGCTGGGATGGGGAGGACTCCGACTGCTGATTCTTCGGGGATTGGGTTGACCCCTAATCCCGGTGTGCCCCAGGCGCCGCTGAAGAGTGAGCATGGCGGCGGTCATGAGGCCGCGGGTGGTGATCATGGCGAGGGTGGTTTGATTGGTACGGCCGGTGAGGGTGGTCACGGTGAGGTTAAGCCTCATGGCGCGACCGGTGAGGCTAAGCCTGGCGAGGCCGGAAGTCATGATCTTCCGTCGGCGCCCCTTGGGGACAGTCATCCGGTGGGGCCGACGCAGCCGGATGGGTCGCCGGCCACAACTACGACCCCCGAGAAGTCGGGGGAGACTTTCAACCGCCCGATTGAGGGGCCGGGTGGCACTGACGGTAAGGGCACTGATGCCGGCAAGCCGATAGTTCCTTCTCCTGCGACTGTGCCGGTGCCGGATGGCACCGCGCCGGGCGGCGTTCCGAGTTGGGCTGATGGAACCGGCACGCCGCCTGGCCCGCCGGCGGGAGCTTTCGGCCCTGGCCCTACGCAAACACCGTCTGGTATGACTCCTGGCTATAACCCGTATTCGAATCCGCCGCCGTATGGTTTGACGCCGGAGCAGTGGGAATCGTGGATTGCTCAAACTAATGCGCGGGCTGCGGAAGAGAACTCCCGTAAGCAGCGTTCCGAGCAGCGCGACAAGGACATCGCCGACCTGCAAACAAAGATTAGTGTGGATCTTCAGAAGGACATTGAGGACGCCAAAAACAAGAAGTTCGGGCAGGGCCAGATGAACTGGTATCAGTTCCAGCAAAAGCTGAAGGAGGGGGTGGATCCGAAATCCCTCGCGTTGTACGAGGGTTACGACGAAATGATGGCGGCAGTTAAGACTGCGGAGGACAGGAGGAAGGCCGCTCAGGACACGTTGGCTGAGAAGATCGCCTCCGATAAGACTTCTGATCAGTCGGATGCGGCCGCGTCGGCGCAGCCGTGGCCGAAACCACCGAAGCAGGAAACAGTTAAGCCGGATCAGTATGCGGAGCAGCTCGGCAAGGGCCTCGTTAAGGGTGTGTTCCAGGAGCTCGGCTTCGACGGTTCGTTGTTTGAGAATTTCATGGACTGGGGCATCACGAAGATGTTCACGAAAACTCTCAACTACGGTGCCGGTATCGGGTTGCGGGTGGCTCAGAGCGCGGAAACGGGCCAGGATGTTGGTGCTGCGTTAGCGTCGACGCCGCCGTTCCCGATTGGCGGCCAGCCTGGTGCCGGTAATACCAGTGTGCCGTTGGGTGTGGTTGATGGGGTTTCTCAGGCTTTGGGTGGCGGGAATGTTCCGGCGACGAGTGGGACGGGGATGGTGCCGCCGCCCGCGGATGTGACGGCGCAGACTTCTCATGCTGGTGGCCCGCCTGCGGCGCCGCCGTTGCCCGCGGAAGCTGGTGGTGGCCCTGTTGTCGCCCCTGCTTCATATCATGTGAATGTTCCTCAGGCTTTCCCGAACAGGGAAACCGGCGCCTTCGTTGTGAGCGCCCTTAACACTATGCATCTCGACAACAGTAGGGCGGTGCCGCAGCACATATGAGCACCAGGAATTTTCAGTTACCGGAGGTAGTTCACGGCCATACGACGGCCGGGGGTTTCACGAACAGTAAGCCTGTTCCTTTTGAGATGTTGCCGGCGGCTTTGCGGGGGATGGGTACGCAGGTTGTCTATATTTCGCCGGGTGGGCAGCTGTGGCATTTGGCTGGGCCGCACGCCGGTAAGGAAGGTGTGTCGCTTAATCAGCAGTTGACGGGCGATCAGCAGTGGCCGTTTGACGTGGTGGTGCAGGATTCGGCGTACATGATGGGTTCTTCCATCCAGAAGGTGAATGTCAACAAGCGTGTCTTCAACTTGGGCATTGTCATTGGGCGTCATAACCCGCAGATGACTGAGTATCAGTATCGGATGGCTGAGGATCATTGGTGGCAGGGTCAGGACGAAAACCAGGATGGTTGGCTGGGGATTTATACGAGGTTTTCGGGGTGGCGTTGGATTCCGGTGCGACCGGAGACGACGGTGAAAACCCCGCAGAGGATGGACACCACTGCGTACGGCAACAATGTGTCGTTGTGGGATATCAGTTTGTTGGCTGTGCGCCCGTATTTCACGAAGCCGGCGTTGATGTCGAGCTGGTCGCCTGATCCGGACGCCCCTGCTGCGGAGGTGTACACGGGAACCATTCATCTCGCTAACCGCGGCGACCTCCCTTCGTATGTGTCGTTTTTGGTGTCTTCGCCGGGGCGGGCGTGGGTGCAGGACAATGATTCGACTCGCATGGTTAAGTTGCCGCGGACACGCAGTTCGGATGGAACGTATTTGTGTGACACGGAGCCTGGTAATCGGACGTTGACGGCGAAGAAGGATCCGGTCGATAACTTGGCTTACGATTTCATTCGGCAGTCGAAGGTGCTGGATTTCCTTTTGCATGATGTGGGGGAGTTCGGGGAGCCGTTGCAGTTGCGGTTCAATGACCGTTTCATGTTTTCGGTGCCGCCGAAGACGTCGGTGGCTTTGACGGTGCAGCACACCAGTCAGTACGGGAAGATCACGGCGATCATGCCGCAACGCTTCAAGCGTTCGAGGTGATTTGTGACTTCGTTTTTTGAGCAGCTCGCGGAGGCCGGTAATAGCACGGCGTTGAGTTTCACGGAGTGGGTCACTAGCCACATTCCTGCTGCCGGTTTGAGTGGTAAGCCGCCGAATCATCGGACGGAGCCGGCGCAGACTCTCAAGTATTTGAATGGGCGCCGGCAGACGGTGATTGATGTGGCGAAGGCTCGGCCGTTGATTCGTTTGGCCGATAAGAACATGAATATCATGTGTGAGATTGAGGGGGAGATCGACTGTTCTGTTGAGGAGCTGCTCGATGATACGGGGAAGCTCACTATCGCGATCTTGTATGACAATTGGATCGCCGATCTGATGATTCATCAGACGCAGGAGATCGAGGATCTTCACATTTTGGTGGATGCGAATCCTTTCAAACCGAATTGGCGTACTCGGTGGGGCGGGAAGGTCACTGAGATTCATGTGAAGCAGGATGAGAAGGGGATTCATACTCTTCAGTTGACGGCGTTGTCTCACCGGGAGCATGCGAAGAAGCTGCTCATTGCTAGTAATCCGCTGTTTCCGCCGGAGATTGCCCTGCCGAAGATGTGGATCATGCCGGGGCCGTGCCGCACTGCTGTCGCCACTACAATGTTTGTGAATCTTGCCCGCCTGTTCATGCCGGTGTGGTCGACGATCGCTAACATTTTCAATCCGGCTGGCTGGTTCAATCCGTTGGGTATTGATGCGGCGTTGAATTTTTTGCCGACGTCGTGGCCGATTCAGGTGGCGTTTGTGAATCCTGTTTTGGATCAGTCGCGTTGGACTGTGGTGGGTGCGACGTGGACTGACTGGCATAGTTCGTTTAAGGAGGTGTTGACGGACTCTGGGTGTGTGATGCGTGCGTACACCTATTTGACTACGGATGAGGATTCGCCGAACACTGAGTTGGTTGAGTTGTTGCGTGCGTTCCCTGATTGGTCGGGTGAACTCACTGGCACTGATATGTCGAAAACTGATAAGACGATTGAGCAGATTTGTTCGCCGTTGCGTAACTGTGTGGTTTTTTCGGTGGAGCAGAACGATGGTCGTACGGGGCCGACGGGCACTGTCGTTGATGGTTTGATCGCTACGGCCGCGGTCACGTTGGACGATTTGATCACGCCGGTGACGGTGAACTTGAAGACGGGGAAGGTGATCGATCCCGGTAATGTGTTGAACGGTCAGCAGATTGAGGAAGCGACTGGCATTGAGCGGTCTTATCTGTTTGAGCAGTTGACGGGGACGGCCCCGGAGCCGCCGAGTGTGATTTGGTGGCAGGGTCAGTTCTCTGGGCCGACGTCCACGGATTTGCATTTCAACAAGTCGTCGGCGAAGACGACGATGACCGGCGGTAAGTCGCCTGTGATTGTGAACGCTGTGCAGGATTTCGCTATCAAGTATGGTCTCGCAAGGATTTCTGATGTGATCGACTGGAAGTTGTCGAGCCTCGCTATCCAGCAGATTCCTGGCACGAATGGTTTGGACAACCTTTATAACGGTGAGCTGGATGACACGTTTTTGGCGTGGCAGCGGTTCACGAATCCGATCCGCGCCAGGCATGCCGGCGATCATGCTTTCCAGGAGCATTTCGAGAAGGGCTCTGGGACTGCGTACACGCTTGCGACGGTTTTGACGTTGCGTGCTGGGGATTGGCGTACCCGGCCGTACGCGTCGTTTAAGGCTGGTGTGTTGAATGGTCATCCGTGGATTGCGGAGCAGGATTTCTTTCTGGGTGATCGTGTTGGGTTTGAGAATGATGGCATCATTTGGGTGGATACGGTGTCGTCGATTAAGCGGCAGTGGTCGCGCAATTCGCCGATCAGGGTGACTGTGGGTATTGGTGAGGATCGGAACCGGACGGATCCGTTGGCGACGGCGTTTAAGTCGTTGGCGACGATTTGGAATGGTGTCGGTATGCTGGCGGGCCAGGGGTCGATTTTCAGATAGTGCTAGTTCATCCAGTCCGGACGGGGCTCGTTAACTACGGTCACTTCTGGTTTGACTCCATTCCATCCCTGCTCGACGGGCTGTTCTGGCATGATGATCGGACTGTCGTCTTCGTTCCGTGCGTCGGCCCAGGTGTGCATTCCGGGCGGGCCGCCCTCTACAGCGCGCTTCTTGACGTACATCGGGCCGGATTGTCTAAACCCATTTAGGGCAAGCGTGTATGCGATGGCCCACACCGCTGGCTGCATCACTGCTAAATCGTAGACATTCCCATCGGGATCGACCGGGTAGGAGATTGCATCGATGATTTGCAAGTATGCATGTTGCGCTTCCAACATCTCCATAGCGCGAACCCGCTCGTCTGGCGTCAGTTCGACTTGATTGATCGTTTCTATGGTGAGTTCTCCGTGCTCGCCGAAACGAAGCGGCGGGGGTGACGGCCTCATCGACGGCCCCCGTTCCGCGCGGCGCTTTCCCGTCTGCATGTGATGCAGTATCTGTACTGGCCTTTATTCCTGGTGCCAATCCCGTCGTAGGGATGCCCCTGCGGGCAAGAGGATTTGCTTGCCTCGGGATGGGTTCCATGTTTGACCTGATCGAGATTATTCGCAGACCTCGTATCCCATCGCAGGTTATCGAGCTGGTTATTGCTCCTAACCCCGTCGTTGTGGCACGCATCATTTCCGGCCGGCCGGGGGCCGATAAATGCCTCAAGCACCAGAGCATGCACCCTTCTTGTGCTGTTACGGCCTAGATTTACCACAAGGTATCCATCCGGCCTGGCCGATGGAGTCAGGATTTTCTCTCTGACCATCCGCGGTTTGCCGTCGCTCCTCCGAACCGATCGCCATAGCGATTTAACCCGGCCTAGGTCGCTGACCTCGTATATCCCCTCAAACCCAACAACAGGTTTCCAGACTTCAGGCGCCATAATCGGAGTATAGGCAATGCCCTGGACGTAACGGCGGTGCGCTCAACCACAATACCTAGAATGTGTGACAAACTGGGAAGATGCAAACCCAACTAAATATGGGCTACGGCCCCCAAAGAGGTGATGCGAAATGACCACACCAGTCACGCCCTCAGTTGGCGACGTCGTGTACCTGAGCCAGGCCCTGGCCCGTATGCAGTTTTATGGGGTCGTCACTGACCCGAGCTCACCCGACTTGTTTGCGGCGTCGATGGAACTTTCTGGCGACCAGGGTGTCGTCACTATGCCGGCTTTGGTTGGGCAGCAAGGCCCGCCCGGTCAGCCGTGTTTCGCGCTTCGCCTGCAAACAGACATTTCGGTGAATGATGTTTCGGAGTTGCCGAAGAACCTCACCAACACTGAAGCTGATATCGGTAAATACTTCATCCTCGATGACCTCAATGATGCCGGGAATGTCGTCGGGTCTTCGGCTTACATCTGGTTCGGTAAGGCGTGGCGGCGCATTCAGATGGGTTCACCTGGCCCGGCTGGGCCTGTTCCGCGGATTACTCCGTCGGTTGAGTTGGTCACGCCGGGTAGCGGTTCGTCGGTTGTGACGGGCGGTTCGGCGTGGGATCCGTCTTGGCATTTGAAGTTGGATGTTCCGGCGGGCCCGCCTGGGCCTTCGGCTTCGATTGCTTCCGCTCCGGACTGCGACTTTGAGAGCCGTGAGCCGGAGCCGGGTGACGTTCTCGGGTTTACCGGCAAGTACAAGGATGGCCTTCCGGTGTGGGTGCCGGTGTCTATCTCTTCGTTGATTCCGTCGCCGTATTCGGTGCCGCAGTCTTCGTTCCAGTCGTTCACTGGTTTGACCCAGCAGGCGCCGATTGGTTCGTTTGCGATTCCTCCGCAGCCGTTCCCGTGGACTCCTGTTGTGTGGGGTCATTTCACGGCGTTTGGTATTGAGGCCACTTCGACACCGTTGACAATTGGTTGTGAGGTTCGTTTGGGTTCTCAGACGAACGGGCAGATCGTTGGCCGCGGCTTCGGTAACAGCTTGGGCGAGATCAACATCATGCCGCATTATTCGACTCCGACGACTCCGAATGTGGCGATCTCTCCGACGAACGGCCGCGCTGTGGTGCCGCCTAATCACACCAACCCGGCGCAGGGCACTGTGTACATCAACCTGTGGAATGACGGGGCGAACGGCATCTACTCCTTCAACCCCGAGAATGCACAGCTGTTCGTTCTTGTAGTGCCTATCGAACAACAGGCGTAGCCCGTCATGGGATCCATTGATCTTTTTGCGGGTTCCGGTTCGATCTCTGGGTCGAACCAGTTCAGGGTTGATCACAATCCGTTGGAGCGGGGAAGTTTCAGTTTCGCTGCGCTGGAGGACTTCGATTTTGATCCTTTGGCTGCGATCATTGAGTGGATTCAGAACACGTTGGGGCCGGGTTTCGAGGCACTGACCGGCTTGGTGATAACTGGTTTTGAGCAGTTCATCGAATCGTTTTTCGGTGTAATTATCCACACGTTTCAGCAGTGGGGTCAGGGCTTAGACCTGTCGTCACCGCTGGCCCTGTTCCAGAGCATTGAACATTTAATTCAGAACATTCTTCAGCAAGCCATAACCGGTATCGGTGTGGCTATCGAGGATGTGTTGGCGGTTATCGCCCAGGTGTTCTCCACCCCAGTGCATGTTCTTGAGCAGGGCATCGGGGCTGTCACTGAATGGGTTTTGGACACGGTGTTCGGTTTGGTGGCACCTGACCGGGTTCCTATCTTGCCGATCGGTCATCTGATTTTTGATCGGGTGAACTTGTTGACGAATCCGCAGTTCACTGATGAGGCTATTGCGACTTTGCAGTCCGGCGAGTGGGCGTTGGATGGGACGGTCACGCATTCTGGTGTGGGGAGCTCGGCCCGTATCGACGCTAACGGTCGGGAGCACACCCTGCTGTCTACTGACCTGATTCCTGTGCATGGGTTGTCCCCGGGGAACGCGCAGCAAATGCACATTGAGT
>Ga0208249_1000884_pt1 | contig 10086 bp, 8 predicted proteins | sample CryBogmetaGMA1M_FD_184546 | JGI IMG/M metagenome (GOLD analysis project Ga0208249, IMG submission 184546) | Freshwater microbial communities from Crystal Bog, Wisconsin, USA - MA1M (SPAdes) | ecosystem: Environmental > Aquatic > Freshwater > Lake | place: Crystal Bog, Wisconsin, USA | collected...
ACCCCAAGCACAACGCGTGCATCCTGGAACTCGTCAGGGCGATGGACGAATACATCCCCGAGCCCGAGCGTCAGGTTGACAAGCCGTTCCTGATGGCCATCGAAGACGTATTCTCGATCGTCGGCCGCGGTACTGTGGGTACTGGTCGTATCGAACGTGGTCGCGTCAAGGTCGGTGAGGCTGTTGAAGTTGTTGGTTTCGACCGCAACAAGAATACGGTCGTGACCGGCGTGGAAATGTTCCAGAAGACGCTCGAAGAAGGCATTGCCGGCGACAACGTCGGTGTGCTGCTTCGCGGTGTGGCCAAGGACGACCTCGAACGTGGTCAGGTCATCTGCAAGCCAGGGACTGTCACTCCTCACACGAAGTTTGAGTGCGAAGTATACGTTCTTTCGAAGGATGAAGGTGGTCGTCACACCCCGTTCTTCAAGAACTACCGCCCTCAGTTCTACTTCCGCACCACCGACGTGACCGGCACGGTTGTGAACCTGCTGTCCGAAGATGGTTCCGAAGCAGAAATGTGCATGCCCGGCGACAACATCAAGATGACCGTCGAACTCTTGACGCCCATCGCGATGGAAGAAAAGCTCCGCTTCGCCATCCGTGAAGGTGGCAAGACCGTGGGTGCCGGCGTTGTGACCAAGATTCTTCAGTAAACCGGTCTCCCGGCAGTACGACGATCCTTGATCTTCTGAGTGGGTACGGCCGGGCGCGAACCCGGCCGTACTCCTTCTCGGATTCAGGGAATACTGATCCACAGAACTTCGAATAACCAGGTCCTGCGATGCGTGAATATGTTTGGCTCGAGTGCACGTCTTGCGGCGAACGGAACTACCGGACGCCCAAGGAAACCCGAGGCGCCGACCGGCTCGACCTCAAAAAGTATTGCCGACGTGAACGTAAGCACACGTCGCACAAAGAATCTCGCAAGAAGTGATTTCGCCCGAACGAAGGGTTGAGAGCGTGTTGCTTGGTATGGGTCTCTCGAACCTTCGCCGGGCGATTGCAAATCTTCTGGCCGTCCAGTATCTTAACTGGGTGGATCTCGGATACGAGCGTAGCTCAACTGGTAGAGCAGCGGTCTCCAAAACCGCAGGTTGGGGGTTCGATTCCCTCCGCTCGTGCTCGCGAATTTTTCTGGACACATCCAAACCGATCAGTCGGGTTTCGTCTGATCCTTGAGATCGTTGCCATACCCTTGAGGTTGCAGACGGCTTGGTACCGGGAATGGGGAACATGGGTAAGGTTCGTGAGGAAACACCGGCCAGGTCTTCTAAAGAGAGGAAACCGACCGTGAGCGAGGGTGCAAAGCCTTCCGTAAGTGCGAAGCCCGCGTATGCTCGTGCCGTCACGGGTTTTTTCTCGAACCTGGTGCGTACCGAACGCTACAAGCCCACCCAGGGGAAACGGGCCCGACTTTGGACAGCCATCGGACTTGGTGCTGTTTTTCTGAGCGGGCTTTACACGTTTTACAACCTCTATCTGGCGGACCAAGGTCCCCTGTATCGCTACAATACCGCCCTGGCCCTGGCAGCAGTGGCGGCATGGGTGATCTGGCGGATCGTCGAATATCCGCCCTTTGCCGAGTTTTTAATTGCCACCGAAGCCGAAATGAACAAGGTCTCCTGGACTTCCTGGGATGACCTCAAGCGTGCAACGGCTGTTGTGCTGGCTACTGTGTTTCTGATTTCCATGTTCCTGTTTGGCGTTGATGTTCTCTGGTCGGAATTACTCAAGTTGATTGGCGTTCTCAGCTACGACGGAGGAGGCGCCTTCGGTTCTCAGGCTGGTTGATCGGGCCGACTGACTTTGCCTGGCTTGTCAAGCCTGGCAACTACACGCGCCCGTTCTTAGCCAGGTACGTCCTCTCACCCGACCCCCGACGATAATAGACCGCCCGATGAGTGATCTTCCAGAGCCGAATACCGATTCCGACTCATCCCTGGATGAGTCCGTCAACCTTCACGACGCTCATTCCGCCGATTCTGGCGATGATGAAGCGCCGCCGCAACTGGTTTGGTACGTATTGAAAGTTCAAAGTGGTCGCGAAGATACCATCCGCGATGCACTTGAACGACGTGTCAAAATTCAGGGACTCGACTCTTACTTCGGCCGCATCGTTGTGCCCAAGGAAAAGATTACCGAGATTCGCAACAACAAAAAGCGGGTTGTTGAGCGTAAGAGTTATCCTGGTTACATCATGGTTGAGATGGAACTCAACGAAAAGACCTGGTTTGTGGTTCGAGAAACCCCAGGCATTGGTGACTTTGTTGGTGCGCACGGTCAGCCCAGCGCTATGCGTGAAGACGAAGTTAACAAGATGCTCGGCCACGAAACAACTCAGGCCGAAATCAAGACGCCACAAGTGCGGATCGAAGTTGAGCGTGGCGATCGTGTGAAGATCAAGGACGGTCCATTCGAGAACTTCGAAGGGACTGTTGAAGAGATCATCGAACAGCGCGGCCTGGTGAAGGTGATGCTCATCATTTTCAACCGACCAACCCCTGTCGATCTGGAATACTGGCAAGTGGAACGCCTGTAAGCAGCGGTCATCCGAGCCTGGCGTGGATGCCCTGTTGCCCGGTGTTCCGACTGACCCTGATTTGAATGATTGAAACCGCTGTGGAGTGGAGTCGAGACGATGGCGAAGGTAATGACGGCGAAGGTCAAGTTGCAGTGCCCCGGCGGTCAGGCGACGCCTGCCCCACCAGTTGGCCCCGCTCTTGGTCAGCACGGTGTGAACATCGGTCAGTTCGTGACCCAGTTCAATGATCGAACCAAGGAAATGAAGGGGACGATCATCCCCGTCGAAATCACGATCTACAACGATCGTACGTTCGAATTCATTACCAAAAGCCCACCGGCCGCTGTCCTCTTGAAGCAACAGGCTGGTGTTGCCTCTGGTAGCCCCACCCCACATAAGACCAAGGTCGGTAGCGTGACCCCCGACCAGGTCAAGAAGATCGCCGAGACCAAATTCAACGACCTCAATGCCCGCGACATGGAACATGCCTGCCGGATCATTGCCGGCACAGCGCGAAGCATGGGGATTGAAATCAAGGGATGACAGGTTCACGCTGAACAAAGACGCCCACCTGCGACCCACGGTTCAGGCGGGTGTCTGTGTTTGGTGCGACTGAATCTGCCTGGGTGGCGTGGAACTGTGTTTCTGCCTCCTGGTCCCAGCAAGCTACCCGATCTGGTGCGACCGCCCGCTGGAACGGGACCTGATGAGTAAAGGCGGCAGCTTCCGTGTGACGCGGAAGCGAGAGGAGTGAGCATGCGGTATCGTTCGAAGCGTTACAGGAGTCTGGCCTCAACGGCCACGGCTCCGGAACCGGTCGCGGTGCCTGAGGCGGTCAAACGTCTCAAGCAGTACGCCACGACCAAGTTCAATCAGACAGTCGAGGTTTCCACGAACCTCGGCATCGACCCTCGACAGAGCGACCAAAACGTGCGTGGTAGCGTTGCGCTGCCCCACGGCATCGGAAAAACGGTGCGGGTCGCTGTGTTCGCCAAGGGTGATGCCGCGGAATCGGCGAGAGCCGCGGGTGCCGACATTGTCGGGGCCGACGATCTGGCACAACAGATCAAAAGCGGAACCATGAACTTCGATGTGGCTCTGGCAACCCCAGACATGATGGGATTGGTTGGTCCGCTCGGTCGAATTCTCGGTCCCCGAGGTTTGATGCCCTCGCCCCGTTCCGGCACGGTTACCACCGACATCGTCGGCGCCGTCAAGGAATTCAAGGCAGGCAAAATCGAATTCCGTAACGACAAGGGTGGTAACGTCGCCGCCCCGGTCGGAAAGCTGAATTTCAGCGATGAACAGCTTGTCGAGAACATCAACGCGTTCCTGACACATCTGAGGTCCCTCAAGCCCAGCGCGGCCAAGGGAACTTACATCAAGAGCGTGACGATCTCGGCAACCATGAGCCCGGGTATCCGGGTTCTCGCCTAAGGAGCACCACTCATGAGCAAGTACGTCAAAGAACTCATGATGGACCAGCTCCGTTCCGATCTGGACGGGACGCGCTCGGTCCTGATCCTCGACCTCAAAGGGGTCGATGGAGTCACCGAGAACAAGCTGCGGTTGGATCTTCGTAAGAAGAAGATCCACATGCGGACCGTCAAGAATACGCTGGCTCGTCGCATTTTCGGTGAACTCGGCCTGAACGGCCTTGATCAGTATCTTAGTGGTCCTAGCGTCGCCGTTTGGGGCGGTGATGGGATCGCCGAACTGACCAAGGAGATCGCCGACCAGGTCAAGAAGCTGAAGAAGCCTGAAATCAAGGGTGGGGCCGTCGATGGTGTGATCATCGGTCCCAGTCAGATCGACGACATCACCAAGCTGCCAAGCCGAGAAGCTTTGATTGGCCGCGTTGTCTCACTGGCCTTGGCGCCCGTGCAGCGCGTGGTCAGCCTGGCCAACGCACCAGCAGCGGGATTGGCTTCCCAGCTCCAGACGCTGGCCGAGGGTGGACCCTCAGCGGACGTGGAAACGGAAGCCGAAGCAACCGAACCGGCCGCCGGCTAAGCAAAGCCCTGGCTACCCGTAGACCTCATTCTTTCCTACAGACTCGCGTCTTTTTGAACTGATTTCCCGGGTGCAAAACCACCCTTTTTGAGAGGACCTTTTGAACCATGTCGACCGAAACCGCCGTCTTCGCCGAAAACATCAAGTCCCTCGGTGAGTCGATCGTCAAGCTGACCGTGCTCGAAGCCAAGTCTTTGGGTGATTACCTGGAACAGGTTCACGGGATCAAGGCCGCCGCCGCCGCTGTGGCCGTGGCTGCACCGGCTGCTGCCGCTGCTCCTGAAGCCGCTGCCGAGAAGACCGAATTCGACGTGATCCTTGAGGCCGCTGGTGCCCAGAAGATCAACGTCATCAAGGTCGTTCGTGCGGCCACCAGCCTGGGCCTCAAGGAAGCCAAGGACCTGGTCGATGGCGCTCCCAAGCCCGTCAAGACCGGCATCTCCAAGGACGACGCCGAGAAGCTGAAGAAGGAACTGACCGAAGCCGGCGCCACCGTCTCCGTCAAGTAATCACGGTCTTCCACACGTCATCCGACCCGGGCAGGTTGGGTACAACATCCCAGCTTGCCCGGGCTTCGACATCGTGGCGTTCGCCTTCCGATTCCCTGAACTCAACGCGTTTCCTTACCTGGATACGACCCCGCGATGTTCAGTCGATCCGAACCGATCTCGCCCGCACTCCGAAAATCTGATCTGACACCGATTTCCCACCTGGAAGCGTTTTGCCTTTCCGTGGGAAATCTCGTTTGCATTCGAGACAGTTTTTCAGCTTGAACTTTGATCGGGTCACGCGGAAGACCCGAAACCTCGCCGCGTTGCGCCGGCCTACTCCACACCAAGGAGCGAGAATATGTCCAGCACGACCCCTAAAGCACACGCCAACGCGAGCACAAAGAAGAATATGTCGGGGCAGCCCATATCACGGGCCGTTCGTCGCATCACCCCGCTACCGCCCAATAACTTCGGCCGGATCTTGGATGAATGGCCAATTCCCGACCTGACCCAGATTCAGACTGAAAGCTACGCCCGGTTCCTCCAGGCCGGCGCTACGCCCGAGACCAGGACCGACTCGGGTCTCGAAGGGGTCTTTCGCGAAATCTTCCCGGTCGAAAGCTACGACAAGCAGCTTCGTCTCGAATACGTTCGGTACGACCTGGGCAAACCCCGATACGACACCGATGAGTGTCGCCAGTTGCGCCTGACCTATGGGAAACCGCTGCATGTTTGGCTGAAACTGCATAAGGGTGACAAGGACATTGAGGAATCGGTCTACCTTGGCGACATGCCGATCATGATCGGTGGCGGCGAATTTATCATCAATGGCGCTGAACGCGTGGTCGTAAGCCAGTTGCACCGCTCGCCTGGTGTCGATTTCGTCATGGAAATCGAAGCCGGAGATAAGCGTTTGCACGCCTGCCGCGTGATTCCGGAGCGTGGAAGCTGGATTGAGCTTCAGGTCACCAAGAAAGACACGCTCGATGTTCGCATCGACCAGTCTGGCAAGTTCTCGGCCATGACTCTGCTGCGTGCCATGGATCCGGCGTACTCCTCGAATGACGCTATTCTTGAAACCTTCTACGAGACGGAATCGGTTGAGACCGGCAGTCCAGACACCGCGGCCCAGCTCGAAGGCAAGATCGCCTGCGGCGACTTCGTGGACCCCGCCACCGGCGAGATCCTGATCGATAGTGGTGTGACCATCTCCAAGACGATGGCGCAGGTGCTTGGCGATAACAACATCGGGACGGTAAAGATTCTCAAGGATGCCCGCGACACGCTGATCCTCCAGGCCCTTCAGGCCGATCCGACCACCGATCACGAAAGTGCTCTGTTGCGAATCTATCAGCGGCTCCGGCCAGGCAACCCGCCCCAGCTCGAGAAGGCACGCGAACTCTTCGCCGAGAAGTTCTTCGACACCAACCGCTACCGGCTGGGCAAGGTCGGCCGGTTCCGCATCAATCGCAAGTTCAACCTCAATCTCCCCGAAGACCGGATGACGCTGGATGTGCTGGATTACGTGCACGCCATCAAGTACATCCTGAATCTTCGAAAGGGGATCGGCCAGGTTGATGATATCGATCACCTGGGCAACCGCCGACTGCGGACCATCGACGAACTCGCGGCTGACGAACTGCGCAAGGGGTTCCTCAAGCTCCGCCGTACCGTTCAAGAGCGGATGAGCCTGAAGGACGCCGAGGATATGACCCCGCGTTCGCTGATCAATCCCAAGAGTATCAGTGCTGCGATCGAATACTTCTTCGGGCGTGGTGAACTTTCTCAGGTGGTGGACCAGACCAACCCACTGGCCCAGCTCACGCACGAGCGGCGTCTTTCCGCACTCGGTCCTGGCGGCTTGAATCGGAAACGGGCCGGCTTCGAAGTGCGTGACGTGCACATCTCGCACTACGGCCGAATCTGCCCGATCGAAACGCCCGAAGGAACGAACATCGGGCTGATCAGCTCGCTCGGCATCTACGGCGGTGTCGATGAATACGGCTTCCTGGTCACCCCCTATCGTCAAGTCCAGAAGGGGAAACCGGGCACCGAAGTGCTACCGATGCGGGCCGACGAGGAGGCCGATTACTACGTCGCGCCGGCCGACGCCCCGCGTGACGACCAGGGTGTGATCAAGGGAACCAACCTGACCGCCCGGTTCCAGACCGACTTCGTGTCCAGCTCGGTCGATCAGATCCAGTATATCGACATCAGCCCCAAGCAGATGGTGGGCGTATCGGCCGGTCTGATCCCGTTCCTGGAGCACGACGACGCCAACCGCGCACTCATGGGCTCGAACATGCAGCGCCAGGCTGTGCCGCTGCTCATCGCCGAACCGCCTATCGTTGCCACTGGCCTGGAACGGGCCGTGGCCATGAACAGCGGTATGATTGTCAAGAGTCAGCATGAGGGGACGGTGACGTTTGTCGATGCCACCCGCATCGTGATTGACGACACCCACACCTACAAGTTGCGCAAGTATGTTGGCCTGAACGAACGCACCTGCCTGAACCAGAAGCCGGCTGTTGCCGTGGGTCAGCTCGTCAAGCCGGGCGACCTGTTGGCCGATGGCGCATCGACCTTCAAGGGCGAACTGGCGTTGGGGCGTAACGTGCTCGTTGGGTTCATGGCATGGGACGGCTACAACTTCGAAGACGCGATCATCATCAACGAAAAGTTGGTGAAGCAAGACGTCTACACCTCGATTCACATCGAGGAGTTCGAAATCGAGATTCGCGAGACCAAACTGGGCCGCGAAGAGTTCACACGCGATATTCCGAACGTCTCGGAAAAGGCGCTTCGCAACCTCGACGACAACGGCATTGTCCGGATCGGCACCTACGTCAAGCCGGGCGACATCCTGGTGGGTAAGGTTGCCCCCAAGAGCAAGAGCGAACTGACGCCCGAAGAAAAGCTGCTGCACGCCATCTTCGGTCGGGCTGGCGAAGACGTGAAGAACGACAGTCTTGAGGTTCCCTCGGGCGTGGAAGGGATCGTGATCAACACCCAGCGGTTCAGCCGCCGGATGAGTCTCTCCGAGGAAGAGCGTAAGGCCTTCGAGAAGGAACTCAAGGAGGTTGAGACGGCGGAAAGCCAGAAGGTTGCCGACGAGTACCTTGAGATGCTCAAGGAGCTTGAGGCAGCCGTTGACGGTCCACTGACCAACCCAGATACCGCGAAGCCCTTTGGAAAAGACAAGGACATCGTCAAGCTGGCCGAGGAGAGTGAGTCGTTCAAGCTCGAAAAACTTGACCTTCGCAGCCCGGCCGTGGTCGAAGAGGCTCGCAAGATTATCCGCCAGTACAGCCCACGGATCGAAGCGCTTCGCGACGAACGAGACCGCAAGCTCAACAGCATGAAGCGGGGCGATGAGCTTCCTTCGGGCGTGCTGCAGATGGTCAAGATCTACGTGGCCACCAAACGCGTGATCTCGGTGGGCGATAAGATGGCCGGCCGACACGGGAACAAGGGTGTGATCTCCAAGATCATGCCCGAGGAAGATATGCCGTTCCTCGAAGACGGCACCCCGATTGAGATCATGCTCAACCCGCTGGGCGTGCCTAGCCGTATGAACGTCGGTCAGATTCTGGAAACCCACCTCGGCTGGGCTGCCTCGCTGCTTGGCTTCCAGGCCGTTTGCCCGGTGTTCGATGGTGCTGATGAAAGTACCATCCATCAGTGCCTCAAGGAGGCCGGCCTCCCCGAAAACGGTAAGGCCGTTCTGTACGACGGACGCACCGGTTCGGCCTTCGACCAGAAGGTCACCGTGGGCTACATCTACATGCTCAAGCTGCACCACCTGGTCGATGACAAGATCCACGCTCGTGCCACCGGCCCTTACAGCCTCATTACCCAGCAGCCGCTGGGCGGTAAGGCCCGGTTCGGCGGTCAGCGGTTCGGTGAGATGGAAGTGTGGGCGCTCGAAGCCTATGGCGCAGCCTACATTCTCCAGGAACTGCTCACCGTCAAGAGCGACGACGTTGAAGGCCGAACCAAGATCTACGAGAGCATGGTCAAGGGCGAGAACACCCTCGAAGCCGGCACCCCCGCCAGCTTCGACGTGCTCACCAACGAAATCCGCGGCCTCGGACTCAACATGCAACTCGAGAAGAAGCGAATCTGATCGGTTCTCTCAGCCGCAACCCAATCTCAAACGGCGTCATCCTTCCAGCGAGGGATGCCGCCGTTTTTTGTTAGCTTCGGATCATCAAGGCAAAGGACCCGTCCGGATTCTCGCCATCAAGGCGAGCACGGATCAAGCAACCTGGCGCAGCTCCTCATAAAAGGTACGTTCTTCGCCGTTCCGAGCTTTGCGCCTTCGCGGTAAAACTTGCATGTCGATCGTTGCCCACCCTGAGCTGGGTTTCCTTCAAATCACCGCGGTATTAGCATCATGAAGCTGGGCTCCGAGCGTTCGCCCATCGTCCCCGTGCCCAAGGTGGTCTATTCATGGTTCGCCTGTGTCTTGTCGGCCTTATCGTTGGTTCCTGGTTGTCAAGCTCACAGGCGCAAACCGAAGGGCCAAAACCCGCCGAGCAATCGGCTTCAGACGCCAGCCTTACCGTGCGCGAAGGACTCTGGCTTTGGCTCGACGCCGGTGCTGAGCAAAATCAACGTGCGCAGGACGGCATGGAAGGGCTGGCCACCGGCCAGGGGGTCGATTACTGGCACGACCTCTCCGGGCGCAAGCATCACCTGACGCAGCGAGCCCGCACCGGTGTCGGCCGTATTCAGTACCGTCCAGAGGATCGGCTTATTCGCGGTCACGCTGCTGCCGCTGATCGCTCCGCCGGACGGCACGAGGATCGAACCCGTCGCCGACAACGCGATCACGCCGGGGGCGGAGAGGCCGCCCGAGCCGATCGACAGCGTGCCGCTGCCGATGAGCGTCGGGCCGGTGTAGGTGTTGGAGCCCGTGATCTCGAGCGTTCCGCTGCCCGACTTCGCGAGGCCGAGCCCTGAGCCGGCCGACACCGGCAAGTTGTTGGCGTAGGTGTAGGTGCCCGCGCCCGTGGCGAAGCCGATGGCGGCGCCGCTGGCGAGATTGCCGGTGTC
>Ga0208249_1000886_pt1 | contig 10048 bp, 7 predicted proteins | sample CryBogmetaGMA1M_FD_184546 | JGI IMG/M metagenome (GOLD analysis project Ga0208249, IMG submission 184546) | Freshwater microbial communities from Crystal Bog, Wisconsin, USA - MA1M (SPAdes) | ecosystem: Environmental > Aquatic > Freshwater > Lake | place: Crystal Bog, Wisconsin, USA | collected...
CCGGGCCGGCATCGAGGCGGCGCGGGGCCGGGTGCCGGTGGTGACGGGCGTGGCCGAAACCACGACCCGCGGCGCCTGCCGCTGGGCGGCCGAGGCGGAGACGCTCGGCGCCGACGGGCTGATGGTGCTGCCCGGCATGATCTACAAGGCGCAGCCCCACGAGAACCTCCACCACTTCCGGGCCGTGGCGCAGGCGAGTCGCCTGCCGATCATGGTCTACAACAACCCCGTGTCGTACGGAGTCGATCTCAAGCCCGAGCACGTCGCGGAACTCGCCGACGAGCCGACGATCGTGGCGGTGAAGGAGTCGCGAATCACCGACCTCTTCAACCTCACGGGCAACCGGTTCGTGATCCTCGGCGGCGTGGACGACCTGGCGCTCGAGAGCATCCTGCTCGGCGCGGTCGGCTGGGTGTCGGGGCTCGTCAACGCGTTTCCAGAGGAGAACCGCCTGCTCTGGGACCTCGCCACGGCGGGCCGCTGGCAGGAGGCCCGCGACGTCTACCGCTGGTACACGCCGCTGTTGCATCTCGACACGCTCCCCACGCTCGTGCAGTGCATCAAGCTCGCCGACGCCGAGGTGGGCCTCGGGAGCGAGACGGTGCGGGCCCCGCGGCGACCGCTCGTCGGCGTGGAGCGGGAGACGGTGCTGCGGATCATCCGCACGGCGCTCGCCACGCGGCCGCAGGTGCCGGCGCGATGAGCGACGGCCTGCCCGAGTGGCTCCGTGTGATCGACTCGCACACGATCGGCGAGCCGACGCGGGTGGTGATCGACGAGGCGCTCGTCGCGGGGCTCGACCTCGGCGGCGGCAGCATCCGCGAACGCCGCGAGCGGTTTCGCGAGCGGTATGACCACGTCCGTCGGGCGCTGGTGGGCGATCCACGGGGCGCGGTGGCGATGGTGGGCGTGATCCTGCTGCCGCCGGCCGACCCGCGTTGTTCCGTCGGGGCCTTCTGTTTCAACCGCGTGGGCTTTCTCGACATGTGCGGCCATGCCACGATCGGCCTGGCCGTCACGCTCGGGCATCTCGGCCGCATCGAGCCGGGATCGTTCCGGCTCGAGACGCCGGCCGGCGTGGTGGGCGTGACGTGGCATGGTGGCCACGAGGCCTCGTTCGAGTGCGTGCCACCGCGACGACTCGCGAAGGGCCTCGCGCTCGCCTGCGACGACGGCGCGACGGTGAGCGGCGACGTGGCCACGTCGGGCCTCTGGTTCTTCCTCTGTCGTGACCACGGGTTACCCGTAGAGCCCGCGGCGATTCCGGCGCTCACCGCGCGGGCGTGGTCGATCCGCCGGGCGCTCGAGGCCCGGGGCATCACGGGCGACGCCGGCGAGGTGATCGACCACGTGGTCCTGCTGGGCCCGCCGCGGGAGCGGGGCCACGACGGCCGGGCGTTCGTGCTCTGTCCCGACGGCGCCTTCGACCGCTCGCCGTGCGGCACCGGCACGAGCGCCCTGATGGGCTGCCTGCTCGACGACGGCCTGATCGAGGAGGGGCAGATGTGGCGGCAGGAGAGCGTGCTCGGCGGTGTGTACCAGGCGAGCATCCGCCGCGCGGGCGGAGTGCTCGTGCCGACCGTCCGCGGCCGGGCGTGGCTCAGCGGCGAAGCGCTGCTCCACTTCGCAGCCAGCGATCCGTATCGCGCGGGCCTCGAAAGCTGACCGGGGTTTCGCGCCGATCCCCATCGCTTACGCGATTGGGCTTTCTGCTCGGGAAGCGTCACCGCGTCAGCGGTACGATCGACCCCCGCATCGCGTCGATCCCCATCGCTCACACGAGTGGGCTTCCCGATGCCGGAATGGAGCTCGGGGCTGCCCATGCCCCGTGAGCCGGCGTTGCTGACGAGCGGAGCCAGGGATGGCGAAGCGAAGTCAGCATCGAGCGAGCGAAGCCCAGGATGGGCGCAGCGAGCGTCCGGCGATTGGGCATGGGCAGCCCCGAGCGGCGCGGCCGGCGTGTCCCCATCGCTTACGCGATTGGGCTTCCTGATGCGGGAACACGGCCACATCGGCGTCAGGTCACGTGCGGCAGCCGGTCGTAGATGATCGGGCTGCCGTCGGGCTCGGTGCCCACCTCGAACACGCGGAGCGAGTCGAGCCACTCCATCAGCTCGGCCTTCGACATCAGCTTCGGCACCATCTCCCCTTCGACGAGATGCCCGAACACGAGTTCCGCCTCGCCGTGCGGTCGGCCGCCCGCCGTGCTCGTGGCCTTCACGATCGAAACCGACTCGCCGAGCTGCTCGATCTCGATCTCGTAGCGGAGCACGTCGCCCGGGACCGCGTCGAAGAGAAACTCGGCCCGCGTCACCTTCGCGAGCACGACCTGACGCGCGTAGTCGATGGCGTCGATCACCAGCAGGCCTGCCGCCTGGGCGAGCCCCTCGATCACGAGCGACGTCGGCATCACGGCTGAGCCGGGAAAGTGGTCGTGGAGGTGCTCCTCCGAGAGCGTCACCGTCTTGATGGCGACGGCCCGCTTGCAGCGGACGAACTCGTCGTAGCGGTCGATCCAGAACCAGCGCATCGGTGTCCCTTCCTTCCGCGAGCGGACCGCCCGCGCGACAGCATCATGCCAGATGCTCGGCCCACCGACCACGCCGCGGCGATCCGCGGTAGGATGCGGCCATGGGCGACCAGCCGAACAGCCGCGACGAGCCGTGGACGATCTCGGGCAACCTCGTCGATCCCCTGCGCCGGGCGATCCGTCCCGCCACGCTGACGATCGCCGGGGGGCGGATCGCGGCGATCGCCGCCGACGCCGCGGCCCATGCCACGTGGCTCCTGCCCGGCTTCGTGGATTCCCACGTGCACGTCGAGAGCTCGCTTCTGCCCCCGGCCGAGTTCGCCCGGCTGGCCGTGGCCCACGGCACCGTGGCCACCGTCTCCGATCCGCACGAAATCGCCAACGTGCTCGGCATCCCCGGCGTCGAGTTCATGCTGGACGACGCCCGGCGGTCGCCGTTCACCTTCCACTTCGGGGCGCCCTCGTGCGTGCCCGCCACCGCGTTCGATCACGCGGGCGCGGTGATCGACTCGGCCGGCGTGGCCACGCTGCTCGATCGCCCCGAGATCGGCTACCTCTCCGAGATGATGAACTATCCCGGGGTGATCGCGGGCGACCCCGAAGTGCTCGCCAAGATCGCCGCCGCGCGAGCCCGCGGGAAGCCGGTGGACGGCCATGCGCCGCGGCTTCGCGGGGCGGCTGCGGCCGCCTACGCCGCGGCCGGGATCAGCACCGACCACGAGTGCGTGGACCTCGACGAGGCGCTCGAGAAGATCGGTCTCGGCATGCAGATCCTGATCCGCGAGGGCTCGGCCGCCCGCAACTTCGCCGCGCTCGCGAGCCTGATCGACACGCACCCCGACCGCGTGATGCTCTGCAGCGACGACAAGCATCCCGACCAACTGCTCCTCGGCCACATCGACCAGCTCGTGCGGCGGGCCCGGGCCCGGGGCAGCGAACTGTTCGACGTGCTGCAGGCGGCCTGCGTCAATCCCGTGCGGCACTACGGCCTGCCGGTGGGTCTCCTCCAGCCGGGCGACCGCGCCGACTTCCTCGAGGTGGACGACCTGGAGCGGCTGCGGATCCGCCGCGTGTTCGTGGCGGGTCGCCTCGCCGCGGAGGAGGGCGTGACCACCTGGCCGCGGCTCGAATCGCACACCCCCAACCAGTTCGACGTGCGACCGAAGCGGCCCGACGACTTCGCGATCGCGACCCCGTCCACCAACGGCACGGTGACGGTGCGGGTGATCGAGGCCCTCGACGGCCAGCTGATCACGGGGGCCCTGCGGCGGCCCGTCCCCGTGGCCGACGGCCAGCTCCTGGCCGACCCCGCGCACGACATCCTCAAGATCGCCGTCGTCGATCGCTACGACGACCGGCGGCCGGCGGTGGCCTTCATCAGCACCTTCGGGCTGCATCACGGGGCGATCGCCTCGAGCGTGTCGCACGACTCGCACAACATCGTGGCGGTCGGCGCGACCGACGCCGATCTCGCCCGCGCGGTGAACCTCGTGATCGCCTCGCGGGGCGGGCTCTCCGCGGTGGGCCCCGACGGCGAGGCGGTGCTGCCGCTGCCGATCGCGGGCCTGATGTCGGACCGCCCCGGGACGGAGGTCGCGGCCGCCTACTCCGCCATCGACGCCCGGGCCAAGGCACTCGGCTCGCGGCTCGCGGCCCCCTACATGACGCTCTCGTTCATGGCGCTCCTCGTCATCCCGTCGCTGAAAATCGGTCCTCCGGGGCTGTTCGACGTGGATGCCTTTCGGCCGGTCAGCCTGGTGGAGTGACCGCAACCTCGCGGTCCTTCGACCGTTCAACCGACATGCATCCCGCCGCTCCGCCCCCCGAATCGCCACGGATGCCGCGCATCGCCATCGTGGGGGGTGGTCCGGGCGGACTGCTCACCGCGCTGTTCCTCCAGCGGATGGCCCACCGTCCGCTCCGCACCACCCTCTTCGAGGCGAGCGACCGTCTCGGGGGCAAGGTGCTCACAGCCCGCTTCGCGACCGCTCCGGTCCGCTACGAGGCCGGCGCCGCCGAACTCTACGACTACACTCCCGTCGGCGAGGATCCCCTGCGTGACCTCGTCGCCGAGTTCGGCCTGCCTGTCACGCCGCTCGGGGGCGCCACCGTGGTGGTCGACGGCACCCCCGTCGCGAACCTCGACGATCTCGCCGACGTGCTCGGCGGCGACGTCCGCGGTGCGGTCGAGGCCTTCGATCTCCGCGCCCGCGGGATGATGACGCCGCGGGAGTTCTACGCATCCGACGAGGCCGCGGCCCTCGCGTCCGGCCCGTTCAGCGGCTTCCTCGATCGCGCGTGCGCGCCGGCGGCCCGTCGCTACGTGGAGGCGATGATCCACAGCGACCTGGCCACCGAGCCCGACCAGACGAGCGTCGCCTACGGTCTGCAGAACTACCTGATGAACGACCCGGCCTACATGCGGCTCTACGCCATCGCCGGCGGCAACGAGCAGCTGATCGAGGCGCTCGCGGCCCGGATCGATGCCGACATCCGGCTCGACACGCGGGTCACGGAGGTCCGCGGGGTGGACGGGGGCCGGTTCACGCTGACCACCGAGCCTCATGGCCACGCCGGCGAGCCATACGACGCGGTCGTCGTCGCCCTGCCGCTGCAGCACCTCGCCGCCGTAAGGTTCGCGGGGGACTCACTCGCCGCCGCCGTCCGCCGGCACGTCGCTCGGTTCGATCATCCGGCGCACTACCTGCGGGTCACGGCGCTGTTCGACGAGCCGTTCTGGCGCGGTCGGATCGAGGGGGGCTACCTCATGCTCGACGCCTTCGGCGGCTGCTGCCTCTACGACGAGTCGGCCCGTGAACCCGAGCCACGATCCGGCGTGCTCGGCTGGCTCCTCGGCGGCGCTCATGCGGAAGACTGGGCCGACCGCGACGACGACGCCCTCGTGGCGGCCGCGCTCGAGTCGCTCCCGGCGTGGCTGGGCGACCCCCGCCCGCACCTCCTCGAAGCCCGGGTGCACCGCTGGACCGGGGCGGTCAGCGCGCTGCCCGGCGGCTGGCGACCGCCCGGGATCGACCGCCGGCACCAGCCCGATCCGGCCGGGCATCCCCGCTGCTTCGTCGTCGGAGACTATCTTTACGACAGCACGCTCAACGGAGTCCTTGACTCCGCGGACCACGTGGCGGGCTGGCTGGCGGCGGATCTCGGCTGACGGCCGCGGACAAGGACTCGCATGATCACCACGCACGAGAAACTCACCGAGGCCGGCACGATCCCCGTGGTCGGACTCCCTCCCGACACGGTCGTGGAACGGATGCCGCTCGCCGATGGCGGTGTCGTCGAGGTCGCGCTCGTGGCCATCCCGGCGGCCGAGCCGGCGGCGCACGACGCGGTGATCGCGGAGCTGGTCGGCCGGGCCGGCTCCTGGGTCACGGCCGCCACGCCCGGCGGCGATCCCCCGCTCGTGGTGCCGCTCTACGGCACCTCCGTGGTCTGGAGTCCGCGCCGCGCGGCGGCAGTCGGCCCCGCCGACCGGCTCGCGGCGATGCGGTCGGCCCTCGTCGAGTTCGCCGACCGGGAGGCCGAACTCCGCGACATCGAATGGCGGATCGCCGCGGCGCTCGAGCACGTGGATCACGACGCGGCCGTGGCCTTCGAGGCCGACGAGCAGGCTCTCCCGCGGCGGAAGGAGCTCGCCGCCCGATTCACCGCGGCCATCTCCCTCCGCCGCCGGCTCGCCGTGCTTGCGCCGCTGCTGCAGCGGCCGGCCCCTCAGCCGCCCACGCTCGCCGGCCAGCTCGGCGAACGGCTCCGCGACCGCACCCGGGTGGTGGAGCGGCTCGAGCACGCGGTCGAGCAGGCCGACCTCCTGGAGCGGGTCTATGCCGGCTGCGGCGACCGCGTGGCGGAGTTCGTTTCGTCGCGGCGGCACCTGACGCTCGAGTGGGTGATCATCCTCCTGCTCGCGGCCGAGGTGGTGCTGATCACGATCGACCTGCTCGCGGCCCACACGCCATGACCGGCCGGCGTTCCGCGACGCGGCTGGCGTCGATCGACCTCCTCCGGACGCTCGCCATCGTCCTGATGACGCTCGTCCACTTCGTCGAGAACCTCGCCGGCTCCTTCGACGTCGAGAGCGGCCCGTTCATCGGTGCCAATCGCTACTGGTGGATGCCGACCGGCTTCGCGGCACCCCTGTTCACGTTTCTCTCGGGCGTGAGCTATCGCCTCTGGGCCGACGCCCAGACGGCGCGGGGCCGCGACACGGAGGAGCTCTCGAAGATCACCGTCCGCCGCGGCCTGTTCCTCATCCTCTTCGGCCTCGCGTTCAACGTGCTCGTCTGGATGCCGGAAGACATCTTCAACTGGGACATTCTCACGCTGATCGGCTCGGCGATGCTGGCCCTCGACGTGGCCCGCCGCGCGCCGCCGGCGGTCACGATCGTCGCCTGCGGCCTGCTCGTCGGCCTCGCACCGGTGCTCCGCTCCGTGGCCGACTATCGCGCCTTCTGGGAAGCGGGCTACTTCGACTACGACTTCACGCTCGCCGACGTCGTCACCGGCTACCTCGCGACCGGCTACTTCCCCGTGTTCCCCTGGCTGGCCCTGCCGCTCGCCGGCTTCGCGGCGGCGCCCTGGATCTACGGCCCGGCGGGCGACCGCAGGCCCCGTGCCCCCCTCGTGATCGGCGGCCTGCTGCTCGGGGCGGCGGCCGTGGTGATGGCGGCGCGGCCGCTGGTGCCGGCCCGGCTGGTCACGCACGACCGGCTCTGGGCGATGTTTCCCCCGACCACCGCCTACGTGCTCGGCACGATCGGCGGCGGCATCCTGCTGGCCACGATCCTGCACCGGGCGATCGACGACCGTACCGGCGGCCCCGGCTGGCTCGAGCGGATCGCCGGCGCGATGAGCCGCCACTCGCTCTCGCTCTACGTGCTCCACCACGTGGCCCACGTCTGGCCCCTGTGGATCGCGGGCTTCATCGCGGCCGGCGATCCCGACGCGCTCTGGCAGGTGGCCACCCCCGTGTCCACGGCGCTCGCCTGGGCCGTCGCGTTTCTCTGCCTGGCCGCGTGGCTCGCGGAACGAATGGACCGGCCGGGCGTCCCGTCGGCAGAATCGCTGCTCCGCTGGCTGTGCGAGTCGTAGACCGGCCCCCATCGCTCACGCGATTCGGCTTCCTGAGACTGCGGGAAGCGTCACCGCGTGAGCGGTACGATCGCGTCTCCGCCTGATCACCACGCCTGAAACGCCCATGACGCTCGATGCCCATCCAGATCAGGATCCGCGGAGTCCCGGACCCCGGTTCGCCCGCGGCGCCTGGATCCTGCTCGACTGGGCCGCCAGCGCGTTTTCCACGGTGCTGATCACGCTCGTCGTGGCCTACGTGGAGAAGGTGGTGTTTCCGAACGGCGGCTGGGGCATGCCGGCCGGCGTGGTCTGGGCCTGGACGCTCGCGGTCGCCATGCTTGCCTCGGCGGTGCTCACGCCGTGGGCCGCGGCCTGGGCCGACCGCCGCCACGCCCACCAGCGGGCCCTCGTGGCGAGCACCGTCTTCGGAGCAGGGGGGCTCGTGGCGCTCGCCATCGCGCCACCGGCGGCACGGCCCGCGGTGGTGGCGGCGATCATCGCGGCGACCGTGGGCTTCGACCTCGCGCAGGTGTTCACCGGCAGCCTTCTGACGCGAATCGCCGGCGACGGCGACGCCGACCGGCTCTCGGCCTGGGGTTTCGCGGCGGGCTACGCCGGCGGAGCGATCGCCCTTGTCGCCGCCACCGCGCTCGTCGCCGCCCACGACCGCCTCGGGCTCACGGCATCCGGCGGCCTGCGGCTCGCGTTCGCCGTCACCGCGGTGTGGTGGCTCGCGTTCTCGATCCCGGCCGCGGTGGCCAGGTTCGGCAACGGCGCGGCCGAGCACCACGCGGCTTCGTCGGGCCGCGAGCTCGTGGACTTCGCCCGCAGCCTCGTGGGGCCGGCGGCCAGCGACGCCGCCCGGCGGCTGGCTGCGGTGTTGGCCGGATCGATGCTCGCGATCGGCGCGGTGCAGACGGCGATCACTCAGTTTTCGAGCCTGGCGCTCGAGCGGTTCGCCCTCGACGGGCCGGCCCTCGTCCGGCTCGTGCTCCTGGTGCAGGCGGTGGCCCTCCCGGGAGCCCTGGGCATCGGCTGGGTCGCGACCCGCTACGGCCGACGGCCGGCGACGGCGGTCTGCATCGCCGGCTGGATCGCCGTGCTCGTGCTCGCCTGGTTCATCCGCACCGTGGCGGAGCTGCATGGCCTCGCGGCGCTCCTCGCCCTCGTGCTCGGCGGCATCCAGAGCGTGGTCCGCGCCTCCGTCGCGGCGCTCGCACCACCGGGCAGGGCCGGAGTGACGTTCGGCCTCATGCAGGTGGGCACGAAACTCGCCGGCTGCGCGGCCAGCCTCGCCTTCGGTGCGGTGCACCTCGCCGCCGGCGACGCACGGGCCGGGCTCGTCGCCCTGCTCGTGCAGCTCGCCGCCGGCGGCTGGTTTCTGCTCGGCCCGATCAGGCGTTGCGACGACGACGCAGGAACAGGGCCAGGGCCGCGGCACACCCCAGCGTCGAAATCGTCGTCGGCTCCGGCACCGGGACGAGGGCGATGAAGTTGCCGAGGTAGGCGTAGTTGATGGTGTATCCGGTCGGCAGGTTGCTGACGGTGCCGAACGTGCCATTGAGGGCGCCGTAGCTGGCGAACACGTAGGCCGGGTCGTCGAGCGCCCCGAGCACGCTGAAGTCCACCGCCGAGGTGCCGGCCGAGAGGTCGAGCGTTCCGGCGACGCTGAACAGGTCACTGACGCCCGAGCCGATCGTGTCCACCCCGATCGACAGCGTGCCACCGAGCGTGACGCCGCCGGCCACGTTGAAGTTCCCGATCCCACCGATGCCCGGAGCCAGCGAGGCCCCGTTCGCGACCACCACGCTGCTGGCGAGCGAGCCGGTGCCGCTGAGGATGCCGGCCGCCACCTGCGTGACACCCGTGAACGTGCTCGACCCGGTGAGCGTCAACTCGCCGAGGCCGTTCTTCACGAACGTCTGCGTGCCGGTGTTGCCCGCGGAGGCGATCACGCCACCGTAGGTGACCGTCACGCCCGGATCGACGGTGATCGTGCCCGTGCCGCCGGTGGAGCCTTCCGTCGGTCCCAGACCGATGCCCCGCTTCGAGTTGAGCACGAAGTTGGCGGTGGTCGTGGCCTGGAGGGCACCGCCATTGAGGATCACGTTGTTGGGGAAGGCCGAGATCGGGGCCAGCGGCGACCCCGCGGAGCCGGCGGTGCCGGTGAGCGAACCGATCTGGCCGAGCTTCGAGTCCGACGAGATCCGGAACACGCCCCCCTCGATCACCGTGCCGCCCGAGTAGTTGACGACCGCACCGGTGGGCTCGAACGTGCCCGAGCCGATCTTGCGGAGGCTGAAGAGGTTCTGCGTGCTGCCGGTGGTCACGATGTCGGCCCCGAGGTTGCCCGAGTAGACGTCGTTCGTGCCGGCCGGGATGTTCAGCGTGAGCTGGCTGACGTTGGCGCCCGAGTTCTGCACCCACGCC